>Ga0316230_1000354_pt1 | contig 66823 bp, 98 predicted proteins | sample TBH18025metaG_FD_206004 | JGI IMG/M metagenome (GOLD analysis project Ga0316230, IMG submission 206004) | Freshwater microbial communities from Trout Bog Lake, Wisconsin, USA - TBH18025 | ecosystem: Environmental > Aquatic > Freshwater > Lake > Hypolimnion/Profundal zone | place: USA: Wisconsin... | reverse complement strand
CCTCAATTTTTTTGAAGAAAGTGCTGGAGTTTTCAAGAAGTTTGACACTGGTTGCCCCTGTTTCTTTGGGGCGCTTGCCGGGGATGTTAAGAGAAGTTTCCTCGTAGGTGATGGTTAGCTGGTCTTTGAGGATGGCGTTAATCTTCTCTAGCTCAAAGGTCTTACCTTCTACTAGAATTTTTACTGGGCGTGGCTTAGCTTGCTTGTAGTTCTTAGTATCAGGAACCCGCAAAACCCGAGACGCATCGCCTGTAACTCCAAAATCTATATTGAAGTCCATCTGCTTGCAGAGTCTCTTTAAATTCTCAGCAACAGGTTTCCAAACTGCAATATCAACTTCTTCGGTCAGAGGCCAGTAAACATGGAGTCCACCCCCACTAGATAAGATGTATGGGGTTCCAAGGTCTGCTAACGAAGTTTCGGACAAAAAGCTATCCAATGCCGCCGCAGCCGCCTGTTTACTATCATAGTCCTTTCCATCACCACAATCAATATCTAAAAACAATGATTTGATTTTTACTGCATTTTCAGTTAGTCGTTTGTTAGCATCAAAAGTCGATAACGCATAAAAAGCATTTAAGCCTTTATTACTAAACTCGATAGCTGTGCTATACAAGTCTTCAATCGTCTCCACAAAGACGTGCTCTTTTTTAGCTGTGCTCAACTCGCAGGCGCAATACTTACCCGAAGATGGAAGCACAGTCGCTAGGAAATCCTGCGACTTCATAAGTAACCCCTTAAAATTAGTTAATACGTTCGTACAATCTGTGTACTAGCTCTTGCTGAAAGTCCTCGGGCATGGTACTACCCGCTAACAAAAATCGTTCAGCAAAATTAACTAATTCTCTGTCGGTTAATATGCGTGGGTTGATGGATGATGTTACTTGCTTTTGTTGCATTTTCTCATTGCCTCCTCTGCGGTGTTGCTTGATTGTAGGATGGCCAGTAAATTCTCTACACTTCTGCGGTATGCTGGCGATACTTCTGAACCACCAAACCAGTTATAAATAGACTGACGTGTTGCTCCGGTGTAATCGGATATTTTTATTACAGGAAAGTCAAGCTTAACAGCCCATCTTCCTAATAAGTTACCAAGCGACTTAGGCGCTTTTGATGTTGCTTCAACAATCTTATCTGAATACGGCATCTTATTATTCTCGTTAATTAAAGGGTGGGGTACTCGTGCAATGTACGTGAAGCATCGGGTTAATAAACCATCCACTTTCCCCCAAAACTATTACTCGTCGTCAGTTTCCCATTCGCCGATTACTTCGGCTAGCTTGCCAGCTTTCTTGGCTGGTACTGCGTTGGGTTTAACTGCTGGCTTGCGAACTTCAGGCTCATCAGCTTCTTCTGATGCTTCTACTTTAGCCTTTGGTTTCTTGCCTTCGAGAGCTAATGGCTCGTCTTTCTTCTTAGCTACGCTCATAGTAATTGCTTGCTTAGCTTCGGTAGATTGACCCTTCTTAGCGCAAACTTCATACTCCTCGTCGGTCAACCAGCGCATAGGTTGGAAGAACAACTTGGGTACTGCGGCTTTAGTATCAAAACGCATACGAGTTACTAGGGTCTCGGGGTTAATGCTTTGAGCCGCTAGGTAACGAGCGTAGGCTTGTAGTGGGCGCTTGTCTCCGTCTTCCTTACCGAAGATAGATGTAGCGGCTAGGGTCAACTGCATAACATCGCCTTCCATATCGTTAGCCAAAACAACTGCTAAACGCTGGCTGAAACGGCAAGCACGAGAATCACCTAGACCTGAGCCTTTGGCATTTTGAGGACAGTTTGCGCATGATGGAGCTTGTGGCTCTTCAATGCTTGCATCAGGTGTATCACCATCAGCAGACCAGCAAGTAGGTGCTGAGTTAGCGCCTTCCTCATAAGTGCCAGCATAAAATGTACGGCTAATCTTTGGAGCAGCTTGAACAATAACTACGTCAAGATGTCTGTCATCAATAGCGGCAATCTCTTTACCGCCAGCGATTAAACGGAATACTCCACCCTTCGTTGAGATACGCTTCTGTGAGACCCCGACACCGCCAGCCAAGCTCTTAGCTAATGAAGACAGCTCTGCGCTCTTTGCAAACGCTGGTAGTTTTGAGGGGTTAAATGTAGTGAGTTCACTCATTTTTATTACTTCCTTATTTAGTTGGTTTACGAACAGTTACTGCAAAATCTTGCAAAGAGTTTAACCCAGCAGGAACTAGCCCCGGGTTTTCCTCTAGGAACAACGCCATGTTCTTCTGCGATATTCTGCGCTCGAACAAATCTAAAGCATCGTTATCAACAACAAACTCTTTGAACGAATCCCAATCGTCTGTGTAGTAACGAACCTTTTGCGACAAGATAATTGTGCCTTCGTCAGTCTTCACCGAGTTAGTGCCAAGAGCCACCATCTGATCTTTCATGGCGTTCTTCAATTCGTCTTGTTGCGCTTTGAGCTTTTCTATTTCACTTTCGTATTCACGAGTCAGCTCTTGAACCCTTGAATATATCTTGCGGTATACCTTAGCCAGTTTATCTAGCGGTATCAATTCATTTTCTTCAGACATCTCGTTTCTCCTTTCAATGTCTATGTCAAATACTTTACAACAATAGAGGCAACAATACAACCCAAACTAGGGTTTTCTTTTTACTGATTCACTTCTTCTTTATACAAGCTAAGTAAGATATCGTGACCTCTGACCCGCTTCTCGAGCTGGGCGAACATCTTCTTTTCTATCTCACTACCTTGTAAGTGTATCACAGTAACTTTGGTGGAATCTTGACCAATACGATCTGCTCTTGCAATACATTGTAAATACGTTTCAACCGACATAACAGGACCATAAAACACGACTGTATCTGCGGCAGTTAAAGTCACACCATGCGATGCGGCTTGCGGTTGAACTACCAGTATACGAGGTTCGGGCAAGGTTTGGAAGCGCTTGAAGATATCTGTTCTTTTAGATACTCCAATGTCCCCATGAATCACCTCAGAAGCCACATTGTGTTTTAGTAAGTGGTTATGGATAGTATCAATGCTATGTCTGAACGGAGCAAAAACTATCACCTTACGGCTCGTCTCTTCTAATACTTCCAGTAGTACCGATAAGCGTGGGGCGCAATCAAACTCAACTACTTCATGCCCATCTGTGTAAGCCGCACCCGCAGAAATCTGTAGTAATTTAGAGACACCAGCCGCCGCATTAACTGCGGTAATAGTTTCACCAGCCGCTTCCATGACCATCTTATCTTTAAGCAAGCGGTAGTATTTTGTCTGTTGGGGCGTTAAGGGTATTTCTCGGGTCTCTGTAAGGACTGGGGGCAAGTCGGTACACTCTTCCTTAGTAAACCGAATGGCGGGCTGTAGCGCCTCAAAAACAGCCTCAGCCGCCCCTTTCTTGGGAACCCACTTGAACTGGGTTAATTTCTGCATAGTCTTGTCCCGCCATGCCGTAGCGAATTTAGGAACTCCTGAGGGATTGACTAGCCTAGCCAAGCCATACGCATCAACAGGGGACTGAGACGCTGGTGTTCCTGTCATCATCCAAAGCATAGTATCGGGCTTGAGGATTTTGCTAAGTGACTTCCAGCGTTTAGTAGATGGATTCTTGTATGCGTTGGCTTCATCCACAATAATTAAATCGAACTTGCCGTTAGCTACAACTTCGTCAGCGATAAGATTTAAGCCGTCATAGTTCACTACTACAAACTCGTAGTTGCCTTGCACCATTTCAATGCGTCTTGTAGCTTGTGCGTGGTGCGCTACGATAACTGATCTGTGTATTACGCTCTTACCTACGCCGTTCATCCAAGCGTCGTGCATGATTGATAGGGGGCATAGGATAAGACATCTACGGACACGACCTAGCTTCATTAAATAGTCGGCAGCCCATAGCGCGCTCATAGTTTTCCCTGTGCCGGGGTCGTTAAATACGAAAGCTCTAGGGTGAATTGTCAGAAATTCTGCGGTATCAATCTGATGTTCAAAGGGTTTATACATACCCGGCCATGTGTATTTAGCTCGGATAGGCGAAGGAACATTCTTAACACCTAGATTGCGTAGCACACGCACTTCATCCAAGCCCCATTTCACAGCAACTTTATGTATATTGCCGTTCGATTCTACGATGGCATGATTAGGGATAACGCTATATTTGTGTGGGTCACGGGTGTTAAACACCAGCGCTTTGTTTTCTATGATTTGCATTTGTATCTATCCACTTGTGTATCATGCTCTAATAAGCCAGCCCAAAATAGTCTATTGCCAACTTCCCACATAACAGGTTCTTGTTCTACGCAAACGCTAGAATCGACCCAATCGTCTCCATAAGTAATTAACCAAAGATTACGACACGCTTCGATCGGCATTTCTTTGGCGTCGGTTACATACTCGTGTGCATCTGCTTTCTTTGCGCCTTTCACAAAGCTTCTCCTTACTTTGTTTTCCATTCCATACCGCCCAAATTTTGGTGGGTATCCTGTTCCGAGACCAAACACACCCCTAGGATCAGTCCACCCAATCGAATACCTTTCATGCCTCATTTTTCTTTAGCCTGTATACCAGACCGCTATTGCCATCTGGTGCGGTAACAATTCTATGATGTTCGACTAAGTCTCGGTTAGCTAAGCGCATTAAAGCCCCTTGCCAAAAGAGGTCGTTAAAGTCTTCTGCTGGAACCCATTCGTTGCCCCACTTAACTTGCCACATAGCTTCAAGCACATGAATAGGCGTATCCATTGTGTCGTTAGCGGGGCTTGTTAACACCCTACCAAAGTCTTCAAATAAACTTTTTAGTAACTCCATATTTTCCTTTCGTTGTTGCCAGTATTATTTTTTATTATCTGACATATTTGCTTTGGGAGATCGCAGTCTTAAGTTACCGCTTGTTGATTTCCCACCTGACTTTAAAGGTTTCACATGGTCAATGTGTTTGCCTTTGCGGTCTATACCTTCCTTGTCGTATTTTCTACGAGCCTTTTGTCGCTCTAACTGATCCTCAGTCTCGCCTGTTTTCTTTTGTAGTTTGTATGCGTGTTTGTAGTTACGCTTGCCGTCTGTTTGCATAATAGTTCCTAGTGCTTGGGGTTAAATTCACAAGACTTTACTTGACACCAGCCACATAGCGGGGTGCTTGTTGGGTTCCATACATCGTTTTTGTAGCTAGCTTGTAGCTTGCTAACTCTTTCTCGGTATAAACCCCAATGAAAATCTTTCTCGTCTGCCACCATTTTATGCTTAACCATACTATTTTTCACTACGAAAAGCAAAGAAGAGTTGACCTGACGGATGTGTGGGAAGTGAGCAAACACCATCAAAGACATTAGAATTAGCTGGTCTCTGTCAGGGTATTTGTCGTTGCCTGTTTTGTAATCAACTACCCAAGCCTTTAAACCATCGTCATCTATGATGACCAAGTCAGCGATACCTCTAGCCCAAACATCAGGTGCGTCAAATGCGCAAGGGGTTAAATCCTCACGCACACCCATCTCAAGCTCAGGCATCTTTCTGCCGTTAATCTTCATAAGCTGTTCTAGAATCGGCTCCATAAAAGAGTATTCTGCTGGCACAGGCGTGCCGTCTTTTACAAACAACTCAGCCGCTTCGTGAACTTGCTTACCATATTTAGTATGGACAGTCTCTTGGAATGGGTAGTTCTTTAAAACCTTAACCTCGTAGAACCGACGAGCGCATCCTTCGTAATCTTTAAGACCCGAGTGGCTCCACTTGATTGGTTTAACTTCCATTACTTTGCATCTCCATAGCGTTTAGCATGACTTGATTCTGCGTCAAGCGGGATACCTTTCATATACTTTGGCTCCATGACCATTTGCGCCAAGACCCAGTTTTCAGCTTCATCAGCTTCTTCCTCAGGGGCTAGCGCCACTACTTCATCATGGACAGTCAAAACACAAGGGTATCGTTCTTGTATTCTCAACATACCATCAGTCATCACACAACGAGCTACCGCCTGAACGATGTTTTCTACCAGCTTACCGCCGTATAGCTTCTTCTCGTCAGACCCATAAAACCACTGCATCCTACCTTTGTCGTCGGCTACGCCCTTTAAATCAGGATAACGCAGAGCCAAACCACTAGGTAGAATTATACGCTCTTTTGTAAATTTTAGACACTTGTATTCGTAATCTTTACCATCGGCTAGGCTATGCTTTATTAACGAACTACACAACTCCCAAAAGGCTACGACAGGGTAAGCCGCTTCACGATACTTCTCAATGATTTTCTTAGCCGCTAAGCTATGTATCGCTAGCTCTCTGTCTGTGCAAGTGTGGGGTATCTTGCTAAGTAGTTCCATGTTTCTTTCCCAACCAACAAAGTCTTCGGCATCTTGCTGAGTTACACCAAGTTGTTTAGCAAATGCTTTGTCGTATAGCGTAGGTGGTGCGCCTAGGAATCCAGTAAGAAGTTGTGCAGAAAAGCTAGCCCAACCCATGCCATAGCCACAACCTAACAGCGCTGATTTGGCTGACTGCCTAAGCGTCGGATGTGTTTCCTTACTGAGATTCGGAATGCCGAACATTTGCGCCCCGAAAGCCGAATACGCATCTTGCCCCGACGCAAAGATTTCAATAAGCTCTTCATAGTCCGCAAGGTATGCAAGAACTCTCGGCTCAATTTGTGCGAGGTCGCAGACCACGAGGGTATAACCTTGCGGTGCTTTGATAGCTTTGCGTAGGAAGGAGTTCCGCTTGAGGTTTTGTAGATTAAGCCCCGAGCCCTTGCTCGCCGACCAACGACCTGTGTGTGCGCCGTAGTAATTGAGCGGGACAGGTAGCGCACCTCGTTCCGATATATCTGCGAATCTCTGCGCTCTTGTGCGTTCAAGCGTCGATTTAACCTTAAGCCTTGCCTCACAAAGTAGGGCAACATCGTCGTTACTACTGTTAAGCAACGCTTGGAAGAGCGCATCGTTTTTAGAGAAAGCGTAAGTTTCCTTACCAGTCGTTTTACTGATTTTGAGGGGTGGTTTGACCCCAAGTCCACTAAGAACTTCAGCAAACTTAGGGTTACTAGCAAGCGCCGTTTCATCAACCCCAACTTTTGCAAGCAACGCTTCCCGCTTTGTCCTCTCATCTTCGATTGCTTCATCTAACATCTCCTTGTCTAGCTCAAGTCTAGGGAACACAAACATCTTGAGCGTCATGTCAATTAGCTTTAGCTCGCTCTCAGGAAACCCACCTTCAACTTCGCCCATCAGGTTCCTGTATATCTGCGCACACAACTCCACATCATGCTCGCAGTAGATGGCTAACTCTTTCTCCATCTCATAGGTAATTTCAGCCAAGCCGTTGGTGCTATGCACCGCTTGTCCTTTAGGTGGTAGCCCATAGTCTTCTGCCAACTTAGCTAGGCTATTGCCTACTTCTACACCACGCAAGGCACGAGCCATAGACAAACTATCTAGTATGAAGAAGGGTCGCGCGCCGTATCGCCAAGCGAGGATTGAGATATCGAACTGGGCATTATGCGCTAGCACATTTATGTTTTCCCAATCAATAGAACTAACCCACGATGGTATGTCGTCGTGCGTAACCCAATGAGTTGTATCTTCGTCAAGCCACTTATAGCCTACACCAAATGCTTTGAACATCGGACTGCGGACATATTCTTCCGTAGTCATTTTGCTTAGTGTGTAGTCCTTACTATCCCAACGAGTTTCAAAGTCTACGACTAAAGTTCGTAGCCCATTCATTTCTCTTGTGCCTTTCTTAGTATTGCTCTAGCAAATGGAAAAATTACTTTATCACCAAGCCATACCAATCTTTGCTCTTCGCTGACTTGTTCAATAATTTCAAGTATTTCTTCATCTGTTACATCTATTGGTCGTTCATAAAGCGGAATAACTTTTTTAGCCTCTACTGGTTCATTGAACTGCAATGACATATTTTCCATGCCATCAGGACATTCTTTACTGACTACCGCATAAGCAAAAGGTGGGGTACTTTCCAACGATGTTCGAGCATCTTGAATCTGCCTAGTGTTCAGTTCTTCAGGATTTCCCCCATTGTTCTTTGCTGGATGGGTGTAGAGTGGAATAGCTTGATGACTAATTTTCATTTCTCTTGTGGGTTTTTCAAAGGTCAAATATGCACTTGTATTTTGGGGGTTTTCCATCATCCACGCTACTGGTTCATTGTTCATTTCTCTTGTGCCTTTCTTAAATGCTGGCTTTGCCAAACAAAACATATTTAATCGGAAAAATAACTAAACGAATCAATCTACCAAATACAGATGACCCGCCTGATGTATCAAATTCAATCGTATATTCTTTAATTACGGGCTTCATTTCTCTTGTGCCTTTCTTAGTAGTACTTTCACAAAATCAAAAGTGCGTATATTTATCATGCCAATCTCATCGTTGGTTGCTTTAATCAAGTCGGCAATCTCGTCATCTGTTAGTGTCTTTGCTTTCAACGCCTCAATTTCGGCTTGTTGCTGGCGTGTTTTTTCTACAAGCTCTTCTTTTTCTGACTCTAGCATTTCAACCAAATTCTCAAATCCTTCTTGCTCAAACTCTAATTCTTGTATCTTTAAAATACATCTATTAGCCATTGCTCTTACTTCTGCCATTTCAGAATTATTAGTTCCTGCCCAAGTTGTATTAAACCCGTTTTTCAACGCCTCAATTTCAGCTTGTTGCTCTACTACTTTTGCATAAAGTTTGTCGTGATTAACAAGTAAAGAATAGTATTCAGCTTGTTGCTGGCGTAGCATGGTGGCTGCTTGTTCTCTTGTGCCACCTTCCCAATGACCTTGCTCTAATTTATCAGCTATTTCATTTGCGTTCATCAATTTAAAGTCCTGTCGCCCAGTTGTTCTAATACTCTATGCCCAATTTCAGCCGCAGTTTCGGTAAGCAGGATTGGAACTTCCATCTCATCAATGTTTAGCCCACATACTTTAACGCTACTTGTTTCGCTGTTGGCTACTACTAATACTACGGAAATACTTGGATCATCTGCGGCGGTTTCTAGTAGGTCGTAAATGGCTTCTAGTGCGCTATCTACTGTAGTCTTATCAGTCATTCGTTTCTTTCGTTGTGTTGTTCAATCCATTCCATCGTTTGCAAAGCGCCATCTACGAAGTCGATGTTTTCTTCGTTGACCACCAGCACATAACCTTTTGCCTCTTCAATCTTCTTTAGTTCTGCTTCTTGTAGTGCGGTTAGTGTGTTCTTACCAGCCTTACATTCTATCGCAATAAACCGGCCTTTGTAACAAGCGATAATGTCAGGTATACCCGAACGACCATAACCGCCCATTACAGGATAGAAATAGTAGGCGCCAAACTGTTTAAGGATTTTAGTTACTGCGTCTTTTACCTTTTTTTCCGGTGTCTGTGCCATTTAGTAACTCCTTTGCTAATTGTTCTGATTGCTCGGTGTATTCTTCCTCAAATATTTTATTGAGTATTTTGCCAGCTACCGCTTCTTTAGTTCGTTGCATTGATTCTGCGAGCCGTTTTGTAATCCCGCCGAAGTCAGGCAAGTTGCTAAGGAACTCATCAAACTCTTCCTCTTTCAAGTAGCGCATACCATCGGGGGTTTCCAATAAAATCCCATGCTCTTTAAGCCAGCGTAGCTTTCGTTTATCCTCGTTTGCTTTGTTGAGTTCTGTGGATACCATTTCATATCTTTGTTTAGCTACTTGTATTTCTCTTTGTAGCTTTTCAATCTCAGCCCCCTTCGGGTCTATCGCTTTCAGTATTTCCTTCGAGTCCATCTGCTTCTCCTTGTTGTTCAAGTGTTAAATCTGACATGGATATTTCTATTGTTGTGATACGGAAGCCACAGTCGGCTACACATACCCGCCTTCTACGCACCCAGTCAGGGTGCTGACTTGCTTGACGAGTTTGTGTAGTCTTTAACTTGGCTCCGCACTCAGGGCAGTTCCTCATTCAATCTCCCAAGTTTTGTTTATGGTAACTTCCGCCTCACCTTGCTCGGCATCTACATTTACTGTCAGACTGCCGTCTTTTTCCTTTTTAAAGATTCTGTCAAAGTTCTTGTCAAACTCTTCCATTGTTACACCTAATGGGCGTGGCACATCGCCCTTACCGCCGTCGTGTTCACTCATGTTTTTCTCCTATGTTGACTGCTTCATGCACTTGACGAGCTACATTTAATACATACTGGATATCGTTGGGTGTGAGTTGCCCCATCAGTTGTAGGATTTTCATTACCGCAATATCATTGTCTAGGGTAGTGGGCTTTACTAGAGATTCAATCATTAGCATCTTCCATCCATATCAAACTCGTCTTCCTTTTCCTTAGCTGCTCGCACAACCAGCCTAGCAAAACGCTCGAACTTAGTAATATCCTTCATTACTTCATGCTTACCAAAGTTGGCTTCTAGGGCTATTTCTACTACTTCTGCTCTGCTTAGTTCTGTCATGTTCTTTCCTTAATTACAAACAGTTACGCCACCGCAACTAGAGCATACTACAACTCTGCCGTCAAGGATAAAAGTCTGTTGTTCGCAAGCATATACTTTTTGGTAGGCAAGGGTCGCTAGAACCCCAAACAGGAACCACATTACATATTTCATTTCTCTTTCCCTTCCCAGTAAATGCGTTGTTCTTCAACTTCTTTCTCCATCTTGGCTATCATTTCTTTTCTGTAGTCGCTTAATTGTTTTCTTGCATACAGACCCAAGATAATCCAGTAACCTACCCACCACCAGTCAGGGGCGCCAGCTTCATAGAAAAAGTAACCCACGAATAATGCCACCATCTCCATCATTGTTTGCTCCAGTTGTTTGCCTTAGCTAGAAACTCAATCGCCCTATCGAACTGCTCTTGCAATAGTTTGATCTCCTCTTGTTGTCTTAGGATAATGTTTGCCGCTTTCTTGTAGCCAAGCGCATCCATCTCGTCTGCTACTCGTTTGATATCTTCTTCTAACATTTCTTTGCCTTTCTCATTTTGATTTCGTCTTGCAAATAAAATACCGCCTTCTCTAAGTCCTCTACTGCTTCCTTCTTCAAGTCGCACCGCCAAATATACTTGACGGCATTACCTAAGTTATACCCCATGTGCCTTGTGATTTCTATGCACTCAACCCCGCTAGGGTGCGAGGTGTAATGCTTGGGGTGATTTACCATATCGGGTTTGGTAATAGCTTTGTGAACTGTGTCATCGCTATATTGAATCCAGCCAACGAAAGGGATTGGCTCCCCGCCGCAATCATCTCTCATTTTGCATCCTCCAAAGTAAGTATCGTGTTAACAACATCCATCAAAGACTGCCCCTCTGCAACGACATATATCTCTGCTTCTCTGTCGCCTGTGTTGTGCCCTTTGTTGTTAAGGATAGGCTTGCTGATCTGAATGACTTTGCCATTAACTGCATCGGCTACTGACATTCTGAACCCATCCATGCTAGGGATACTGTGTTCTAACACAACGCCATCCCAACTATCTCTATGCCTTAATTCAACCACTTCCTTACGATTAAAGTCCCAGCCCCACTGCATCATCTTATTCCATAACCATCTAATCATTTCTTCTTCTCCTTTTTGGCTGGTGCTGGCGCTGGTTTTTCTTTAGGTAAGGTTTCTCTGTGCAAATTCATAGCTTCACCCGCCAATGCCTCGAGCTTTTGTGTTTGAACTTCTAGCATCTCAAGCACCGCCCACAACGCACCGCTCTCGGGCTCGTGAATCTCACGCTCAGCTAGAATCTCTACCACATTTTTAACGCTATCTAACTTGTAGCTAACAGTTTCAATTTCACAACTTAATTCCCACAGATTTAATTCTTGTAACATTTTACTTCTCCTTTTTAGATTGATACTTCCGTTCACTTATCTTTTTGTGGCAATTAAGGCATTGCCACCGAGTTCTTTTGCCGTTTGCATACGGCACATCTTTACCGCCGTCTATCATTTTATACGCATGACATGAAGAACAATACTTTCTCTCCATAAGTTTTTCATGAGCCTTGCGTATCTCGGCGTGGGTTACTGTTATTTCTGACACTACTTTCCTTTCACATCAAACATTCACCAAGAAGTTCATACAGATTTACTTTGGGTTTCTTGGGCAATCGCACAATCTTCCACCCCTCCTGTAAAAACTTCTCGGCTTCATCTAGGGAATGAAACAAGCGTATTGCCATGCCTGTTTCATCTACCACCTTATACTTCAATCACCTTTCCTTGCTCTTGTTACATACAGGGATTCTTTTACTACTCTTGCACCAGCCATAGTAAGGTCTCTTTCTATGTATTTCTTTCCGCATGGGCCGATGTAGATTCCAGCTTCGTTGTAGGTGGGGACATAAAGAACTCCCTTCACTTCGTAGCATTTGAACATATCCTTTTCATGTTTGAGTGGTGCGTTAGTTTCTTGATTCATTTGTAGACCTTTCCGTCTTTGCGTTTAATAAAATTATCAGCGTGGCATAGCCACTTGTTACCCATCTGTTCGATGAGCGCTTTTGTTTTTGCTTGGTTATGTTTTTGCAAAGCCTCGATGATGTCATCGGTCATGACCCCCCTCAGCATAGCTCTTGACACTGGTTGCCCATGTCTTGTCATGGGTGGGGACATTTTGATTAAAGCTCTACTGTTGCTTACTGTAATGACTGCGTTCATTTGTATGTTTCCTTTTAGAAGTTGAATTTGTCCAAGATGCTATCAACATCTTTCTTGACCGCTTGGCGGGTGTCGAGGTCTTTGCGTAGGTCGTCAACTTCCAGACCATTGATAGCTTGGTGCAAGGCGATGCGTGCATTTTCTAACTCCTTGTCTTGTGTGATGTTGAGGTCTTTGGCTAGTGAGCATAGCTCTTGTGCCGTATCTAATAACGACGCATGGAACATACGAGGTTGCGCCTTGTGACCTGTATAGTCCACAGTCAGTCTGTCTGACATACGCTTGAGGTGATCCTTGAGTCGGGTCTTGATGTCACCCATAGCGTTTTCGATACGCTCATCAGCTAGCTTTGCTAACTTCTTTTGTAGCTCTGCTTGTGCATCATTACCCACATCAACTCGGAAGTCGCCTGAGGTTGGCACAGGCATATAGTTAACTCGGAAGTCGAAGCGGTGTTTGATGTCGTCAGGTGTTGGATACTCGGTGCGGTTGAACATATCACCTAGCGCCATAGCTTGTGCAGTAATCAGAGTAGGATAGGTGTTAACGAAGTCGTCAACAAGTGCATTGAACTTATCCTCATACTCTTGCATACGCTGGTTGAACTCCATGAACTTAGCGGTAGTCAACAGTCTTAAGCCACTATCAGACCAAGGCAAAGTAACATCGTAGACATAGGTGCGAATCTCACCTACACATTGGTTGATTGTTTCTAACTCAGGGCGACCAGCCAACAGGTTCTTGTTGACCCGAGCCGCACCTTTACTACCAGCTTGCTTGCTGGCTAACACTTCATCGGTTGTGCTTCTATCTAGTTTGCGTGCAGTCCATTGGCGAACATTTACTTCTACCAACATAGCACAGGTATCAATGTTAAAGCGTGTCATAGTAATTCTCCTTTGTTGTTTATGAATAGATACGGACAGTCTTGCCCTTGTTGCTAACGAAGTTATCGTTGTCTACTACACCGAACAGGATAGGGCAGTCGGGTAGTATGTAGTCTGATTCTATGTAGCCGTCAGACAATACGATACAGGCTTTGGGTTTTAGTTTGTGCGCTGTAAAGTATTCGCTTACACAAGTCAGTCGTGTGCCACCACCACCTTGCGGTTGTAGTAGCTCGGGTATGCGATGGAAGTCTTGAGGTTTGAATATCTGCTCGCCTTCTATCTCACACTCCCACCACAGAACACGCACTTGGTCAGGCTTAACATTCTCACAGATGCGTGCGATCTCACCGAACACAGTAGCATACAAGCCGTGCATGGAACCCGATGTATCACAAGCAACAACAAGCTCGCCTGTGGACTCAGAGAAGTGCGACGGCATGAGTATGCCTTGAGGTAGTAAGCGTTTGTTAGGCGGGGCAAAGCGGGAATAGTCATCACCCTCACACAACTGGGTAACGAACTCACGCAAATGCTCACGCCAATTAGTATCACGCTTCTGTGTCAACCTATCCAACGCGCTACCATTACGAGTATTGCCACGATCTTGAATACGCTTGGCTAACATCTTGCCTTGATGCAACGCTTCAGTAATCTCTTGTGCAGTCTTGGCTTCGAGAGCTTCAGCTAGCTTACCGAGGATATGCCCATCTAAACAATCACCAGCACCAGCACCATCGCCGTTGCCAGCAGTAGGGTCACCGCCTGACTCCTCGCACTCCTTGATTAAGTCTTGCAACACCTCGACGAATGACCAGCCTAGATACTTAGCATCAACAAGCGGTGCTACTTTGGTTGGTCGTTCTACAAAGGCAAAGGTCGGGTCGGTTTCTTCTATCGTGCCGTTGACTACATAGTCCATAGCCTTGTTGCATAGCGCTGGATACTTCTTGCACAGACTAAGATACGCTGAACAATGGTGTAGTGCTTTGTGTAACGACTCGTGTAGAACTAGATAGCGTAGTTGCTTGCGAGTCATATCGCCGATGAAGCTAGGCGCATAGTAAACATTACGACCATCAGTAGCGGCAGTCACAATGTCATCGTCTAACTTAACATCACCTACATACACTACACCCGATAGCGTAGCGAAATCTTTGTGATTAGTAATATCTACATGGCACGCAACGATACGATCATTGAGTGACATCTTCTCCCATGTTGAACTCATTTTGTTAACTCCCTTATCAAAGCGCACACCGCATTGGCATAGAACTCATACTCGCCTTTTAATTGCTTAGTGCGTTTACCATTCTCGTCCAGCTTCCATACTCTGAAGCCACCATCAGCTACTTGGTATATTGAATACCCTACCTCGAACTGTTCTGTCTTCATGTCACTTACCTGTGAAGTAAATCTTGTTATCTTGAAGCATGGTTTGGAATGGCTTGACAGTCACGAAGTTAGATACTCTTGATGATTGTGCAAGGTTGTGACAGAACATAGACTGCATCTCCTTACGCATACGCAAGATGTATTCGCAAACACTATCAGCTTCCTCTCGGGTGTTGGTTTGTGTAATGCACTTGAGAACTGTAATGATCTGCGCTACTGGATTGTCAGGCACAGGACAAGTCTTAGGCTCAGCGACAATGCGTGGGAATGGTTGAGTCTGCTCACCGAACTGAATGAAAGCCTTGAGTCCCTCTGCACCAGCCTCACCCATCGTGCCTGATAAAGCGGCTAGCAAGGTGTCGTTGTCCATACCATCTTTGGCATACACAATATCCGAAGCGGCATGAAGCGAGCGTGGTGTGACATATGAAGTCTGTGCAATAGATGGATTGAAGATGTATTGATTGTGTGCTTCCATCTTCTGTCCGTCATACTTAGCACCAGTCTGATAATCAAGGAAGCTATCAAACAATGTCTGACCTAACTCGTCAGTCCATGCGATAACCTCAGGTGCTAAGCCACGATCAATAGCCCACTCACGCCACTCGGTTTGCGTAGGCTTACGCATCTTGACGAACACTAAACGATTACGCAAGTGCGCTTGAATGGAATCACCTAAACCTTCTACACTTAAATTCGTTGCACAGAATACTACGCTACCCTCGGGCATATGGTAGTTACCAACACGACGCTCATACACGATCGGGGCTAGCACATCTTTGATATACTGCCGAGCCTTTGCGATCTCGTCTAAGAATACAAGTGCGGGGCGAGAGCCGTTGATACCCTTCTGATTATCTTTGTGAACACCGAAGCGCTCGTTGGGTAACTCACGACTGACACCCTTCTCTCTGTCAATGTCAGGCATCCACACCGAGCCGTCTGATAACTGCGTGCAGTCGATTGGGTCTACATGAACATGGTTAGCAAAGAAGGGGTCGTTAGCTAGGTGATAGAACAGACCAGTCTTACCGATCCCGTTTTCTCCTTCTACTATTATGGTTCTTTTATGACCTACTGATTTTATTAACTGCGTTACTTGTTTGAATGAAAGCATTTGCATAATGAACTACCTTTCGTGTGTTTATATACTGCGGTTGAACTGCGTGAGGTTACTGCTTGCCACTATATGTTGTGGCTTTCTTCTATGATACTGCTTTGTAAAACCTTAGACACAAGGATAAACCCTGATACTAGGGGTAGTGCTGTTAATACTAAATGTAGTATTTGCGTGGGATAGTATCCATGAACTGACCCCAAGGGGTTTTGACCGAGCCAGTCTTGAGGTCGGCTATCTGTAACAAGCGGGTTGTTAACGACTTCTTGAACTCCTCGGCGGTGACTTGATCTGCGATTGCTTGTTGCGTTTTGCGTTTGGCTTCTATTTCGTTAGGTGTTGCGCTCCATGTTCTAAACAAACTACCTTGCCAACGCTCACCCTCAGGGATATGGTTGTAGACTTTCTTGCTAGCTAGGATATTGAATACCGCTTGCCCCATATCCAAGAAGTGCTGAATGTATTCGGGGTGTTCGGTTGCATCTGAACCTAGCTTGCTTACTGTGTGCTCGAAGTCATCAATAGACTGTGGCTTGTTGCGATACTGCGTGCCGAATGGTTCACCTAGCTCTTGCTCGATAGTTACATTGGCTCGATACTCAGGTAGTCTGAACATCGCAAGCGTCATCAATACATCTACTTTCTTCTTAAACTCCTTGCGCTTCTCCTTGTCCTCGGCTGATGACTTGAATGTATAGATGTCCTTGTGATGTGAGCGCTCGACGATCAGCTTGTCGTTGCTATCAAAGTAAAGAACTGCCGATGGTGTATGTTGTTGCTTATCTCTGTCCCACGATGCTACATACGGAACTTTGACTTGCTTACCTTCTGTTGTTGTCTGCTCGTAGTAGTGCAAGCCATTCTCATACATAAAGATGCTAGTGGTCTGACTGTTGTAGAAGTTAGTGACTACCTTGCGGTCGCCGTTGGCTTCGGGTGGATAGAAGATAGCTACATTGGTGTTGTAAAGGCGATAGTAAATAGCGCCCTCGTCTGTCTTGTGAATACCCATATGGTCTGCTGATACATTGCGTAGGTATCTTGGTTTGTCAGGCATAGCTAACCACTTGGCGCTTCTTGTTGGTGCTTTGCACTTCTCGTAATGCGCTACTGCTTCGTTGTATGTTCTCATTTTGATTCCTTTCAGTTGTGAGTTTGTTTACCATTTACTGTCGTTATATTCTTCGGGGTCTATGTTGCGTAATTCCTCGTAGTCCACGCAGTATGACTCGACCTCCATTGCTAGCGTTGAATCGTCAGCAAGATCACCTGACCAATCCTCTACTAATCCATCATTCCATACAGCTATGATGCGCCACTCTACTATCTTGTATTCATCTTCGCTGTCGCCTGTTTTAATTTCTAGTTCCCTTCTTTTCATACTGTGTCCTCCCATAAATTTAATACATCATTACGAAATTCTTCAGGGGTATACTCGCCATTGATGATCTCTCTTAATAACTCAAGCAACTCTGAAGTATTTAAGTGGTCATCGCCGACCCAATTCCTAATCATTGGGACTGATACATACATCTTCATGCTATCTCTCCTTCCTTGTTAGCTATTACACCTTCAATAAAACCTTCAATAAAATAAAAAAGACCGATATCGCAAGGGCAGTTGTCTAACTTGTTTATATAAAAATCCCTAGCGTAGCTTTCTAACTTCTTAATATATTCATCACTCATACCATCTCTCCTTCTTTGTTAAACTTCCACTCGTTGATACTGCACATCTCAATCAGGTTCTCGTCGCTCATGATGTATTCGTATTCTTTCCTAAGTCGTCTGTATATATCATCAGCGTAGTCTTTAGCACTCTCGAACATGGCTTCTTCTAAATCGTTAGGGTCTGTGTATGGAAAGCCTGATGATCTGATGATGTTGTGTAGGTCTGTGTATCGCATACCATTAAAGATACTGTCGCCTTTGAGGAACGCATCTTCATCTCTGATACCGAACCCATCAATATCATCTACCCAATCTAAACCATTACAGCGCATGGTGTTGCTGTGTGAATACCTACCGCTAAAGCTAACACCTAAATGCTTGTCGCAGTATTCTTCTCGTATCAAAGTAAGCCATGCTTCTCTACCTATACTGTCCTCGGTATGCGTCTTGAGCCATTGAGCTAAATCAACTTGTCCTTCCCAACAAGCGCCATCACCTTGTGAGTAAAAGCCTGTAAAGTTTATGTCGTTGATAACAAAGCCTAGTTGATAGCCCTCACTCTTGGCATCATCGTAGATATAGTCCCACCAATCATGCTCTGCGCCATGCTCTTGCCACCAATGCCTGATCCTCTCTAACGCTTCGTCTTGCTCTAGTTCTATAAGTTGTTGGATAGTGTAGGTCTGTGGTTCTACTATGGTTTCCATACTTTCTCCTTTCGTGGTGGAGGGTTTCTCCACCTGTTGTTAATTGAATGAGATTGTGGCGGTGCTTAGTTTCTCTCGTAGATATTCTTCTACTTTCTCTTGCACCATATCATCTAGCCGATCATCAACAATACTTTCAATCTCACTAGCTACATCAATATGATCATCTAAGCTAAAGCTATTACTGAAGTGTGACTCGACTGCGCTTTCAATCTCATAGCTTAAGTCTGTGTTCTCGATGATGTCGGGGATTTCATTACGCACCTTTTCGTTAAACCATTCAGCGTTCTCCAAGATGGTATTGACTGCGCCAACAAAATCGCCCCCCGAAGAAGATGACACTGGTTGTTTATCCTGTGCTTGTAGTTCTAGGATTGCGTTGATAAGGGTGTTGAATGATTGCGTAAGTTGTTGTGCTAGTTGATGTATGTTTGGTTTGTTAATCTCCTCGATTGGTTTGTGGAATTGCTTGAGGTCGATCGGGGTATATTGCGCCCCAGTTGCGCCTTGTATGGTTTCTGCTTGCTCCATGAATTGCTCCTTTGTTGCGGGTTGAATGTTGTCAAATATCTTGCGGTTTTCTATTGCTTGTGCCACCGCATCAAACGCTTCTTTCTCCTCAGGTGTTTCGGTTAAGTCTTGCATTGTGAATGTAGTCATCTTAGTTTCCTTTCAGTTGGTTGCGTGTTTTATTTATTGCATCTAGTGGGTCTGTCGCTAATACTAGACCCGACACGATACTGCCATCTTCTGCTTCATAACTTACTTCGTGCATTACATACTCTTTACTATCGTCTTTCTCTACACATACTGCCGTTAAGTTCTTCATGCTAGTTCTCCTATCTGATTGTGATTGATTGATTACGAAACTCTTTCTTCTCGCCCAAGTAGCTGGCATCAAACCCATACACCCCCGCCATTGGGCTAATAGCTTTCTCCACAAAGCCCCTTGTGTATTTGTTTGTTGGGATTAGGCTAGTAGCCATATGCCCCGCCGTTGTAGTAGGCATAGTGATCCATGTAAATCTCAATACTCTTTTCATGCTAGTTCTCCTTCTTCGGTTAGGATTGGTTTGATTTGGTTTGTATCTATGTCTATGTTGATGTATTTATGCACACTCAAGTAATCCCACAGGTCATCTACATCACCGCCATCATCTTGCTCGATGTCCTCTAGCTCCTCGCCCAGTCTGTAAAACAAATACGCTGAGTCCTCGTATAGCTCGACCGCTTCCTGATACAGGCTAGTGTGCGCCTTGACTTCTTTGTATTCGGAATACCACTTCCAATCAGGCACATGAAATAATAGCTTGTCATCTTCTAGTTGCTTAAGTTCTTTCAGAGCTTCGTTGATGTCGGGGTCTTGCTTGACAAGTTGTAATGCAATAAAGCTATCCCTCTGTTCCTTGTCTTTGAATCTGATTATGTATGCCACCTCTGATCTATATCCCATCTCTACCTCCCTATATAAATAACTACATGAACAAACAAATATAAATAAGCTAAGGTCATAGCCACCCTAGCAAACAAGTCCCCGCCGTTGATCCAGCTTTTACTCCATCTCATAGCATCACCTTTTTAAGACCTAGTTTGTGGAAGCCTTGCGTGGTGTAGAGATACCCATCACCACCAGTAAGAACCCTGACCCTTGCGGTTTCATCGCACTCGTATATCTCCAATATCTCATACCGCCTGTAGTATCCCTTGATATCCTTCCTGTTTACCCACTCGTTCTCGTTTACTTCTCTGCCTGTCTTAACTACTATGACTTTGCTTTTCATTTTGATTTCCTTTCTTAGATTTAGTTTGTTTGGGACGAGCGAAGATCGTCCGTCGGTTCGCTTTGCTACTCTTTGGTAGTGCGTTGTAGTGGCTAGTGAGCCTAGCCTTATCGTCTTTATCTACCCAGTCTGTCCAGTCCCGCTTGTTTCTATCTGTGTTTATTGGTGTAGCTCTGCGGTTGATTTTGTTTTTAGTGAGGGTGGTGCGGGTAGCAAGCAACACATCTAAATAGTCTAAATAAAAACAAAACAAATCGGGGTTGATGTATTCGTGGTATGCAAGGTTTGATCTGACTGTCTTGATGTGGTTCGATAGGGGTTTAATCATGTCGTTCCACCGCTTAGCTCGCACCTTGTCCTCGACTCGTTGCTTGTTTACTACTTCCTTGCGTAGCCTCACCCTTTCTTTTATTTCAGCCATTAGATTTAACGGCGTTTTCTTTTTTAGGAGGGTATTGTGTAGTTGGTTAGGCGATAGCTTTGAGTATGGCGTGTGTCGTATCGTCATGTTGGTTGTGATCCTTTCGGTTTGTTAAGTCGTTTGTGTAGTAGGTGGAGAAGTCCTCCACCAAAATAGTCCACTATGTCCGTTGGTTATGAAAGATGTCCGCACATAGTGGACGCCCGCTAGCCCTTGTAGTATATGGCTCAAAGAGATTTCGGTCAAATAGTCAACCGATTTTAGAAAAATACTAAAGCCAAGACAAGCCAAGAGAAAAGTGTCCACTTATGAGAGAACCCTATATATATTATTTATTTCTTTATTTATATATATACTATTGTGCGCAAAGTGGACAGACCCATATAGTAAAAGGGCTAGAGGGTGGCAACTAGGGCGACAGTATTTCATAACCACTTGACTATTGTCCACCGCCCTAGATTGGTGCATACCTAGCCTCTCTGTGCCATCTCCCACTCCTTTCTTTGTATCTCTGCAAGCCGTATAGTGGTCATAGCGACCCATTCACCAGCGAGTTGATCCTCCCCCCTTAACTTCTTGACGGCATTGATAGCGGGCTTCATATGGGCATAGGTTTGTATCTCATCTCGCTTCGTTCTTTTAAATTCCAAGATGAAGCCGTCTTTTTTGTAGGCAACTACAAAGCCTACTGGGTTGCGTTGTGATTGGTGTTTCATTTGATTCTCCTTAGATGTTTAACTCGAATACAACTTGTTGTGCAATGTGTTGCCACGCTTCTTTGCTGATGATTGAGTTGCCCCAATCGGTGTTGTCTTGCAATACATCTTTAGCGTAGCGACGCATCGCCTCCACTAGGAACGCTTCACCGAGTGGGTCTTGCTTAACTACTTTGATAATATCTTTTGCTACTGACATAACATTCTCCTTTGGTTTGACATAAAAACGAACTGCGTAGAAGCCTCGCTTCCTCGCCCGATCACAGAACTTCTGACAAAAACGCTTTGCGCTGTGCTGGCGTGAGGGATTTGAACTGTGTAAGTAGTTTAGCAACTGGGCTTGGCTTTGCTTTTGGTTTGGTGGAGGTTTTCTCCACCTTGTTGCTTTGTGGCATATAGTATTTGAGCATGACTCTTGCTCTCTCCGTTGCGTCTGTGCCACCCTTGTGCTTAGCCTGAAAGCCTTGTGAGCCAGCGAAAGCCCCTTTATTTATTTCAATCGTAGCCACCTTCTTCTTGATACTGATAAGCCTTGCGACTGCACTACGCATCTCCAACTGTTGCGTGGGCTTAGCCGTATTGAATACAGGCAGGAACTTAGCCATTGCATCACCAAGATTGAAACCTGACTCGATGTGTTGCTCGACTGCTTTGAGGTATGAATTGAACTGTTGCATTTGAAACTCCTTTGTTGTGTATCGGCTTGGGGAATCCCTCACTCGATACCTCTATTATACCAAATGGGCTACTATCCCTAGTATCAATTCAGCCTATTCTGACCCCACCCTACCCCCACCAAGCCGTTTTGCCATAGCCAACCCCACTGCGCCCATACACTGTTTCGCTGGCGCAAACCAAAAAATGTCAAAATTTTGTAAAAAAATTCTATGAGGCATGTCAAACGGGGTATAAGTTTTGTAAAAAATTCCAAGGACTATGTCAAATCTTAGACAACTACGCCCATAAAAAAACCCCGGACGTTTTAAGCCCGGGGTCAAACCTCACACCAACGCCACAACGAAAGGAGAAGTAAAAGCGCTGGTACAGGCAAGTATAAACAAAAATCAACACAACACACAAAAACAAAAACCTAGTACAATCAGACAAAATCGTGGACCCCCACGCAACCAATAGGGAATTTGATTTGATCTTAGATCACTTAGTCTCAGCTGCAGCCGCTGATTTTGCTCCAGAAACTCTTCTGGACGAGAAACTATTTGTCCCTATAAAAAACGCAAGCCCTGCCCAAACATTAGATGCGCAGAGTAAGACGGCGGACTGGCTAAAAGAAATTACCGACGAAGATGAAGAGCTCTTGGAAAGAGCGCAAGAGGACAGGGTAAACGACGCCTTCCTAGCTTTAACCACATCCCACCCAGACGCCCAAGAAAAACTGTTACAGATGGAAGTTCCAGAAGAAGTTAAGGCAGCCGTGTCTATGGTGACGGCCTATCAGTGGAAATTTGTAGAGCAGGCGCAAGAACTTCGCAGTATGTCCGTAGCAAAAATAGTAAAAGAAACAGAACATCCGGATGCCCGGATACGCCTAAAGGCGTTGGAGTTACTTGGAAAAGTAACGGAAGTAGCGCTGTTCACAGACCGAGTTGAAGTTAAAAAGACTGAGATGAGCGACGAGGAACTCGAGCAGCAAATTAAGAAAAAGCTAGAGAAGTACATGGGCGTGGTGGACGTGACGGACGTCGAAGAGATAGAAGTGGTAGAAAAAGTGGTTAAGGCGGAGAGCCGCGACGAAGAATGAGTCTAGATTTTTTAACCCCAGAAGAAGCATTCGCAGCGCAGAAAGCGCTAAAGGACATGACCGTCACCGAGAAGCTAGCCTTCCTAGAAGAGCTAGAAGAAAAAGAAAGACGCCACAAGTTAAAGTCCGCGCAAGATAACCCCATCGAGTTTGCCAAGTACGTGTACCCGGGATTCAAAGTAGGGCCACACCACAAGAAGCTGGCAAAGATATTCGACGACGTGGTTCAAGGCAAGAAAAAGCGGGTAATTATTAATATTGCACCAAGGATGGGCAAATCCGAGTTTTCGTCTTACCTGTTTCCGGCATACTTTCTAGGTAAATACCCTGATAAGAAAATCATTATGGCCACGCATACCGCGGGTTTATCAGAGGACTTTGGACGGAGAGTGAGGAACTTAATTGATAGTGAGGAATACCATGAAGTCTTCCCAAGCACCATCGTCGCCGACGACCAAAAAGCAGCAGGAAAATGGTCTACTGGCGCTGGCGGTCAGTACTATGCTGTGGGTGTCGGGGGCGCTCTCGCTGGGCGGGGCGCTGATTTGTTTGTTATTGACGACCCTCATTCTGAACAGGATATAAAGGCGAACAGCCGCGCAACGTTTGATAATGCGTGGTCTTGGTTTCAAACCGGTCCGTTGCAGCGTTTAATGCCGGGGGGTGCGATCATAGTAATTATGACTAGGTGGAGTCTTGTAGATTTAACAGGTCGCCTCGTTAATTTTACGATGCAGAACCCCGAAGCAGAACCATGGGAAGTAGTAGAACTGCCGGCCATCCTCCCATCTGGTAAAAGTCTCTGGCCTGAGCAGTGGCCACTCGAACAACTAGAAGCAAAGCGTCTTCAGATGGACCCACGGTACTGGAACGCCCAGTACATGCAAAACCCCACAGGCGACACGAGCGCCCTGATAAAACGAAGCGACTGGAGAATCTGGGAAGCAGAAGACCCACCCACTTGCGAATACATTATTCAGTCTTGGGATACGGCGTTTGAAACAAAGACAACATCTGACTACAGCGCCTGCACAACATGGGGTGTTTGGTATAACGAGGAAGAGGGCAACGCCCCACAGTTAATCCTGCTAGATGCTTTTAAAGATCGGATGACATTCCCAGAACTAAAGGCGGTAGCGCTCAAACACTATAACGAGTGGCAGCCTGATGCGTTCATAATCGAGAAAAAGGCCAGCGGAGGCCCGTTGATACAAGAACTTAGACGGATGGGGCTACCCGTACAAGAAACAAACCCATCTAGAGGCAACGATAAAATTGCCCGTGTTAATTCCATTACAGACTTGTTCGCTTCAGGTATAGTCTGGGCTCCAGATAGGCGGTGGGCCAAGGACGTAATAGAAGAAGTAGCAGCGTTCCCAGTCGGCGAGCATGATGACTATGTGGATACGGTGAGCCAAGCGCTTATGCGGTACAGAAATGGTGGGTTTGTTAGTTTAGATACTGATGAAAAAGATGACTTAACCTATAAATACAGACGAAAGGCGGCGTATTACTGATGTTAAATAACTTTTTTTGGGTATATCCAAGCGTAATTTCCTCTCCTCTATGCGATTACATGGTTAAAACTGCGCCATGGAAGGATAAATTTGCCGCAGAGCTGTCGAAAGACAACGAGAATCTGTTTGTTGATGATGAAATTAGAAAGACGGAAGTTACTTTTACTACACCGTACACCCCACTTGGTTGCATGATGCAGACCTTTACCAGCTTAGCTAACAAAGAAGCGGGTTGGAACTTTGATGTCGACTCGTTTGAGAAGATTCAGGTAGGGAAATACGAGGCAGGCGGCCATTATGATTGGCATATTGACAGTTTTGTGCCCGATAAAGACAAAAAACAGCGTAAACTATCGGCAGTAGCGTTCTTAAGTGACCCCGAGAGCTATGAAGGTGGCGTATTTGAATTTAAAATAGCGCTACTACCGGAAAAAATGCCGAAGGGCACCATTATAGTTTTTCCGTCAGTATTAGAACACCGCGTTACTGCCGTTGATAGCGGCACACGATACACTGCAGCGTGCTGGGCTTCAGGTCCAGCTTTTAAATAGGATACATTATGGCAATTGATAAGGGCTTATACCAAGCACCCAAGGGTTTAGAAGAACTGACGCAAAATCAGGAACCAGATATTGAGATTGAAGTTGAAGATCCAGAGTCGATGCACATTAGTGCGGGCGGTTTTGAGCTTGATATCGAGAAAATGGATGAAGAAGACGGCAGCGAAGAGTTTAATGAGAACTTAGCTGACGTAATGGATGCCGGTGATTTAGAGTCTTTAGCTTCCGAGTTGTCTGGCGATATTGATAATGACCTAGCTTCCCGCAAAGACTGGGAGCAGATGTACAAAGATGGTATTACGCTACTTGGTTTGAAGTTTGAAGAAAGAGTAGAACCATGGGACGGCGCTTGCGGTGTGTTCCACCCAATGATCACTGAGGCGGTCGTGCGTTTTCAAGCTGAAGCCATCATGGAGACTTTTCCAGCTAAAGGCCCAGTAAAGACACAGATCATTGGTAAAGAAACCCGTGAAAAAGTAGAAGCAGCGCAGCGTGTTGAGATGGATATGAACTACCAGCTCACAGAAAAGATGCCTGAGTTCCGCAACGAGCACGAGAGAATGCTGTGGAATCTGCCATCAGCAGGTTCAGCGTTTAAGAAAGTCTATTACGATCCATCTATCGGTCGTCAGATTTCGATTTTTATTCCAGCAGAAGACATCATCCTGCCATATGGCGCTAGTGAGATTGCATCATGCCATCGTGTAGTACATCGCATGCGCAAGACTAAGATTGACCTAGTTAAGCTACAACGCGCTGGATTCTACAGAGACGTTGAGCTGGGCGAGCCACAAAAGTTCCGCACTGAGATTCAAGAAAAGAAAGATAAAGAGACCGGCTTTACAGCTACGTACGATGATCGCTTTGAGTTGTACGAAGCGCACGTTGATTTAGATTTACCCGGCTTTGAAGATAAAGACGACAGTGGAGAGATGACCGGTATTGCTCTGCCATATGTTGTAACTATGATTAGAGGTACAAATGAGATTCTTGCGATTCGTAGAAACTGGAAAGAAGAAGATCCGCTCCGTCTTAAGAGACATCATTTTGTTCATTACCAGTACATACCCGGCTACGGTGCTTATGGCTTTGGCTTATTCCATCTTATTGGCGGTTTTGCTAAGTCAGCTACTTCCATCTTGCGCCAGCTTGTCGATGCCGGAACCCTATCGAACCTGCCGGGTGGCCTGAAGTCTAGAGGTTTACGTATTAAGGGCGATGACACACCTATCGCTCCGGGTGAGTTTAGAGACGTTGATGTCGGTAGCGGAACTATTCGTGACAACATTCTGCCACTCCCATACAAAGAGCCATCTGCAGTTTTAGCAGGTTTGATGGATAAAATCATTGAAGAAGGTCGTCGCTTTGCAGCAACTTCTGATATGCAGATTTCTGATATGTCGGCTAACGCCCCAGTGGGTACAACTTTAGCTATACTAGAGAGAACCCTTAAGGTAATGTCTGCAGTTCAGGCTCGCGTACACTACGCCTTAAGACAAGAACTAAAACTCCTCGCTGGGATTATCCGAGACTACACCGACGATGACTACAACTATGAGCCAGAAAGCGGTGACTACCACGTCAAAAAGTCCGACTACAGTCATGTGGACGTGCTACCTGTATCCGATCCTAACGCGGCCACCCTTTCTCAGAGAGTGGTCCAGTACCAAGCTGTTATCCAATTGGCGCAGTCAGCACCACAGATTTATAACCTTCCCCAGCTGCACCGGCAGATGCTTGACGTTCTTGGAATTAAAAACGCCGACAAACTGGTGCCTTTGGAGGACGACCAGAAGCCAAGAGATCCTGTAAGTGAAAACATGGCTGCCCTAAAAGGCAAGCCACTAAAAGCGTTTATGTACCAAGACCACGAGTCTCATATCAAGGTACACCAGATGGCTATGCAGGATCCGCTAGTTCAGCAGCTGATTGGCCAAAACCCACAAGCTCAAGCAATTCAGGGAGCCATGCAAGCGCATATTGCCGAACATTTAGGCTTTGCTTATAGAAACAAGATCGAGCAAGCTATGGGTGCAGCGCTACCCGCACCAGACGCAGAGATGCCAGAAGATATGGAGATTCAGATTTCTCAGCTGGTCGCACAGGCTGCTCCACAAGTATTGGCTCAATCTCAAGCTGTTGTTTCGCAACAACAAGCCCAGCAAAACCAGCAAGACCCAGTTATGCAGGCACAGCTTATTGACCAGCAGGTTAAACAAGGCGAACTCGAGCGTAAGAAAGCTAAGGATGCGCAAGATGCCCAGTTCAAGCAACAAGAATTGGCGCTCAAAGCACAGGAACTTAAGCAAGAAGCGTTTAACAAGACCGCCAATATCATGCTACAAGCAGAAGACAAACGCGTTGGCAAACACAAAGCCACAGCCGATGTTGCACTGCAAGCGGCTCAAATCCAACAGCAGGATAAGCACCACAAGGTCAATACTGCCAAAGATTTGTTTACCCACCAGTCTGATTTATTAAACCAACAAACCCAACCTGAAGGAGGCACTGAAGAGTGATCGACCTACTAACGGCTGATTTCATAGCCGCAATGCGTGACAAGTTGCGCACAGATATGAATAACTACACTGATGATTTGGCAAATGGTCAGTGCACCACCTTTGAGCAGTACAAAGAGCTTTGCGGAGTGATTCGAGGTCTAGCTTTCGCAGAGCGCCACTTACTTGACCTCGCTGAGTATTTACAGAAAGAAGAAAACGATGAGTAACATCGCCTTACCACCGGAGGGGTTAATCCTTCCACCCGGCGTAGATATGCCGGTAAAGCAAAATGCTCCGACTGAAGAAGAGTTGGCAGCCATGGACGCTGTAGAAAAAGCAACGCAGATGCCCCAGCCATCAGGTCATAAGATTCTTTGTGCCTTGGTTGATGCAACTGATAAATTTGATAGCGGGATTATTAAGGCTGATGAAACAAAGATGGTTGAGGAGTTAACTTCCCCAGTCCTGTTTGTTATTCGCCTAGGTGTTTCAGCATATAAGGATACAGATCGTTTCCCAGACGGGCCTTGGTGCCAAGAAGGTGACTTTATCCTAACACGCCCATACACCGGCACCCGAATCAAGATTCACGGAAAAGAGTTCCGTATCATTAACGACGATCAAGTTGATGGCACAGTTCTTGACCCCCGTGGCATTTCACGCGTTTAATAAGGAGCTACCATGGATGAGCAATTTAAGTTTCCAGATGAGGATAAAGAATTTCCTACAGCGGAAGACAGAGAAGAGTTACAAGTAACAGCGGAAGGCGATGAGGCGGAGATTGTCATTGAAGACGATACCCCCGAGCGTGACCGTAAGGCACAACCCCTAGCACGTGAAGTTGATGATCCTTCGGAAGAAGAGATTGATGGCTACACAAAGGGAGTTCAGAGCAGAATCAAGGAGTTAACCCATGCCCGTCATGACGAGCGCCGTGCAAAAGAAGCAGCACTGCGTGAGCGTGAAGAGGCTTTGAAGTTGGCTCAACAGATTCTTGAAGAGAACAAAAAACTTAAGCAGTACGTACAAACCGGCGAAACTTCATACCAAGAAATGATGAAGACTGCTGCCGAAAGCGAGATGGACGCAGCCCGTCGTAAGTTGAAAGAAGCGCAAGAGTCTTTTGATACCGACGCTATTATTGCTGCCAACGAAGCTTTGACTGCTGCAATGTTTAAGAAGGAAGCGGCGAAAAATTTTAAGCCAACCCCTTTACAAACAGAGGAAAAGGATGTAACAATACAACCATCGGTACAAGATGTCCCACGGCCCGACGAAAAAACCTTGCGCTGGCAAGCCAAAAACCAGTGGTTCGGTAGCCCGGGATATGAAGAAATGACAGCCTTCGCACTTGGACTGCACCAAAAGCTAGTCGCCACGGGTGTTGACCCGCGTAGTGAAGAATACTTCGAGCGCATTGATGCTCGCATAAAGACGGTGTTTCCTGATGTATTTGAGGATTCGACACCTAGCCGTAAACAAACGGAACCTGCTAAAAAACCGGCAACAGTGGTGGCTTCAGCGTCCCGCACTACGGGAGCGAAAAAAACAGTCAAGCTAACAGCAACTCAAGCAGCACTTGCTGACAAACTTGGAATCCCACGTGAATTGTATGCTAAGGAATTTTTAAAACAGGAGGCCCGTAATGGCTAATAGTCGCACACCCCGTGATATTGACACACGTGAAAAAAGTCAAACTCGTGCAGTTTATCAACCTGCAGCAACACTACCTACTCCAGCTCCTCAAGATGGTTATAGCTTCAGATGGGTAGCAACAGCGGTAAATGGGCAAGATGTTCCTACTAACGTGTCACAAAAGTTTCGTGACGGTTACGAGCCTGTAAAGGCAGCGGATCATCCTGAGCTTATGTTACCGGGTAATGCGGAAGGTAACGTTGAAGTGGGTGGTCTAATGCTTTGTAAGATCCTTACTGAGAAACTAGCAGCACGAGATGAGTATTACCAGAAGCAAGCACAAGACCAAATGAACTCGGTTGATAACCATTTCATGCGGAACAATGATGCTCGTATGCCTTTATTCTCTGACCGTAAAACGACAGTTAGTAAGGGTGGCGGGTTTGGAAGCGGTACAAAATAATTTTTAGGAGGCTTTATGAGCACAGTATCAAGTCCTTATGGACTAAAGCCGATTAATCTAATCGGCGGTCAATCGTTTACTGGCGGAACAATCCGTGAGTATTTGATGACTACAAACAATACAGCGCCAATCTATACCGGCGACTTAGTGCAGTTAGGTGCAGCCGCAGCTGGCCAACCTACTGTTGTTACAGCTTCACCAACTACCAGCTCTGTTGGTATCGCTGGTGTTTGCGTTGGTGTTCGTTACCAGTTATCTGGTCAGCAACTCGGCTATCCTTTGTATGCAGAATATCTGCCTGCAAACGCCGTAACTGCTGGTTACACCAATATTTTCATTCGCGTAGTAGAAGACCCAGATCAACTGTTCCAAGTTCAAAGCTTGGGTTCTGTTGGTTACGGTTCTATCGGTAAGACTGCTGCTTTGGCAAACTTCACCGGTGGTACAAGCTCTACAACTGGTAATACAACTTCTGGTAACTCAGTTGTTGCGTTGTCAGCTACTATTGCTAATACAAACGCGTTGGCTGTCAAGATTGTCGACTTGGTTAACTCCAGCTCTACTTTCGGTGGCAACTTCCCATCTAACCCCGGTGACGCATATACCGATTGCATCGTTAAGTTGAACTTTGGCGTGCATCAGTACTATCAGTCCGCTGGTACAACCGCTTAATAAAGGAGCTATAACATGGCTATTTCACGTTCACAGCTCTTAAAAGAGCTACTCCCCGGTCTAAACGCATTGTTTGGTTTAGAGTACAAACGCTACGGCGAAGAGCACAAAGAGATTTACGAAACTGAATCTTCTGAGCGTTCATTTGAAGAAGAAACCAAACTGTCTGGCTTCTCGGCTGCTCCAGTCAAGAACGAAGGCGGCGCAATTTCTTATGACAATGCGCAAGAAGCTTTCACAGCTCGTTACTCACACGAAACCATTGCTTTGGGCTTCTCAATCACTGAAGAAGCGATTGAAGATAACTTGTATGACTCATTGTCTGCTCGTTACACCAAAGCATTGGCTCGCGCTATGTCCTATACCAAGCAAGTTAAAGCAGCATCTGTATTGAACAACGGCTTCAGCTCCAGCTATGTTGGTGGCGACGGCGTATCTTTGTTCAGCAATGCTCACCCATTGGTATCTGGCGGCACAAACAGCAACGTTCCTTCTACCCCAGTTGACTTGAATGAGACTTCTTTGGAAGCCGCTACCATTCAAATCGCCGCTTGGACAGATGAGCGTGGTCTCTTGATCGCTGCTAAGCCACGTAAATTGGTAATCCCACCATCATTAATGTTCGTTGCAACTCGTTTGCTTGAGACTAACCTCCGTGTTGGTACCAACAACAACGATATCAACGCCATTAAAAACAATGGTACCGTTCCAGAAGGTTACACTGTTAACCACTTCTTGACCGACATCAACGCTTGGTTCTTGTTAACCGACGTTCCAAACGGTCTGAAGCACTTCGAGCGTACACCATTGCAAAACAGCATGGACGGTGATTTCGATACAGGTAACGTACGTTACAAATCACGTGAGCGTTATAGCTTCGGTTGGTCTGATCCACTCGGAGCATGGGGCTCAAGCGGTTCTTTCTAAGAACTACCCCCTCAACGGTTTCTGACTGTTGATGTAACCCCCCAGCTCACAAGGTTGGGGGGTTTTTTATTTGTCGGGGTTTTTTAGTTCATCCCAGTGGTGTATTCTGTGATGATTGGCGCATAGCACTATGCACTTTTTTACTTCTTCCATTGCTTTGGTATAGCTTCTATCGCTAACCAAGCGGCTTACTGAGTACTCTTTGTCTTTTGGGTTTATGTGATGAAAGTCCAATACAGCCGGATGATTTTCTCCACATACTGCGCACTTTAATGTTGCTTTAAATTCTTGCCATTTTTCTTTGTTGGCTTTGTTTACTAACTTTATTGCCGCCCTAACTTTTTCTTTATTCTTTTCGTAATACTTACGGCTGCTTTGCTTGTAGTACGCTTTTTGCACGTTCTTGTCTTTGTACGGCATCTGGGTTTACCTTATATCGCCAATAGATTGAATGTTTCCAGCTCCAAGGCTGGCCGGGTCGATAGATTTTGAAGCCCGCATTGATCAGCGAGTTCGATGATGCTGGATTGTTTGTTGTATCGGTAATTAGCCAATTCCATCCTAACTTCCTAGCTTGTTTGATTCGCGCAAGTATAAGACGCTTTTGTAAACCGTGCCCAGTAAAACCATCCATCACGCCAGCTCTACATAAATAACCTGTATCGTTCCATTTCTGTGAGCGCACCAAACCCGCAAAAGCTACAGGCTTCCCGCACTCTGCATACGCAATCCACCAATGACCCCGGTCCGGCTTGTAAGGGGAATCCGCGGGTAGTATCTGTCTTTGAAGGAATAGTAGGAGATTTTGAATAGCCAGATTTCTGATGTCTACTTTTTTTACTGTGAATTTCATTTCCCATAACCCCTCAAAATATTTGCCCAATTTCTATCATTTTACTTAAAAATCCTTGCACAAAAACTAAAAAAGAGTAAACTAACGCTAACTGGGTGATTGCTTATACCGGACTGCCCCAGCAGACGATGCAACGATTGGTATGAGCTTACTTTGCATAGGACAATTTATTATGGCACGTTCCACATTTGAAGGCCCAATTCTATCGGGCGATAACCGTTTTGGCGCTTTGCGTGACGTTGGTTACGCTCGTTTAACTCAATCTGCTGGTTTAGATTTTTCTAATACTACATCTGGTACCGCTAACTATAGCGGCGCTTCAAGCCAGTTTGTGGTTTCTAACAGCATTCCTAACTTAAATGGCAACGTTTACACCCCATCATCTACTGTATATCCACCAGTAGTTGCAACCCCAACAGCTGACTCTGCTACCGCTATCTATCGTGGCGTAGTGTTTTATTTGCCTATTAACAGCCGTATCACTGCAGTTGATTTTGATATTGCTACGTTCCCAACAATTTCTTCTGGTACTTTGACTTCGGTTCAGTTGTTGGTTGGTAATCAGTTTAACGGCGCACAGTACGCTCAAACTTCTGCCTTAACTTCTGGCACAGGTCGTCAAACTGTTTCATACAGCGGTACCCAGTTAGCAAACTGCCAAGCAACTTCTTCTGATATCACTAATAGCCAGCAACCTTCCGAGTTGTCACAAGTTGTTTGTACTTTAGCTGTTGTCGGTACCACAATGACTACTTTGGCTACTGGTAAGTTCTATATCACATTGAGCTACACACAAGCCGACGGCAGCATCGGTTCTACAACTGTTTACCCATACGGTAATTTTGACTAATTAATCCCGGGGGACTTCGGTCCCCTTTTTAAAATTTAAGGAGATTAATTATGACAATGCAAACCGATGTATTATCGGCACACGTAAACGTAAGCAGTTTTGCCACAAACCCACAACGTACAAGACTTAGAGGGTTTTTTTGTGTACCTACAGGTACTGCTGGTACAGTTAATTTATGGGACAGCGCAACAGCACCGGTAACAACCGGAACCTATACTCGTTCAGGTAATACTGTAACTGTTTCTTTGACTGCTCACGGACTTGTAACTGGGCAATATATAGGCATTGCTTATGGCGCAGGTACAGGCGGAACAGCCACCAACGGTAATTATGTAGTTACAGTAGTTAACGCAAATAGCTTTACAGTTCAAGATGTTAATTCTGGAACTATTACCGGTACGGGTTCTGCTACTATTGCAACTAGATGGATTACTTCTTTTGATACAAGTGCTAGCGCAGCAGCTATAATATCCGTGCTGTTGCCGGGTGAAGGCGCATTGGTATATAACCAAATTTATGCGCAACTATCTAACGTAACTGGTATTACGATTTTTTATGGCTAAGAAAAAAGGTGTTTCGCTTGCGGTTGGTCGTGGTGAAAAACTGCCTGCATCTAAGGGCGCTGGGCTTACCGCCAAAGGTCGTGCTAAATATAATGCGGCTACTGGCTCGCATTTAAAAGCTCCACAACCTGAAGGTGGTCCTAGAAAGAAATCTTTTTGCGCTAGAATGTCTGGTATGCCTGGACCAATGAAAGATGAGAACGGCAAACCAACTCGTAAAGCAGCTAGTTTAAGACGGTGGAAGTGCGGAACAAAATGAGTGACATTGATCCAATTTCAACGGCTAGAGAACTAGCCACACACGCCAACGATATTGAGCACTTGCAGGCTGACATGGACAAGATGGTAAAAGAGATGTCTGAAATTAAAACTGCTATTCAAGCCATTCAAAAAACTTTGGCTGAAGCTCATGGCGGTTGGAGATTGTTACTTGGTGTTGGCGGCGCTGCAGCTTTAATTGGTGCTATTATGGCTAATTTGTTTCAAGGATTCTGGAGTAAGTAATGGCAGATGATTTAGCTTCTAAATATCCGGGCGCAAAAATAACTGTGGCTGGTGCGCAAGCACCTTCTGATGAGTACAGCCCAAATAGAATGGGTGAAAGCAGAATAGAAAATGAAGTTGCAAGAAACCGTTCAGATTCACGTACACTAGCCCCATACGAGAAAAAAGCAATTAAAATGGCTGCATCACGCGGTGGAGCAGGAGCTGGCGGTGGCGGAGCAGATATGGAAATGATGCACGGAATGTTGATGCCTAATCCAAAAGCTAACTACAAAAAAGGCGGTAAAGTTAAGCTGTTTAAGCACCATGACGGTATAGCGCAAAGAGGTAAGACTCGTGCCTAGCACTTCCAAAAAACAGCACAACTTCATGGCAGCAATCGCTAAGAATCCAGCTTTTGCTAAGAAGGTAGGGATTAAAGCATCTGTTGGCGAAGAGTTTTTAAAAGCTGACAAAGGTCGTAAGTTTGGTATGGGCGGTAGCCCGTCAATAACTCGTGGTGGTAAAGGAATGATCAACCGTCAAGAGACCAGAATGGGTAGCGTTTTGGGGGCATCAAAAGGTGTACCTGATATTAACTTAAACAAGTTTATTGGAAAGAAACGAGGCGGAAAAATTATGGCAATGCAAAAACAACATGGCGTTAAAACCGATGAGCCTTTTAACCCAAAAAATGTAGAAGACGGCATGAAAAAAGGCGGTAAAGTTATGGAAAAAGAATCCAAATCAGAATCAAAAAAAGAAATGGCAATGGATAAGAAACAAGACATTGCTATGATTAAGAAAGCGTTCAAAGAGCACGACGCTCAAGAACACAAAGGTGGCAAGGGCACTAAGATTACCCTTAAAAAAGGTGGCTCTGTAAAGGGCTGTGGTATTGCAACTAAAGGTTTAACAAAAGGAAGAATGGTATGAAAATGGATCACGCACCCCTCGAGTCTGGTGTAGAAAACATCAAACACGAAACACTGGCTAAATCAATGAAGATGCACGCTTCTGGTCACAAGCCACATGCTGAAGTTTTTGGCGAGCACAGCGCAGGTCATATGATTCACGACGACCACGTAGAAAAAATGTGCGGCGGCGGCTACATGGGCAAGAAGTAAACAATGAAAGCTAGTCGCGGGATGGGGGCAATGCTTCCATCTAAAAGACCTAAAGAAAACAAAAGCGCCGTTATGCTAAAAGATGGCGGTAAGGTTTGGGATAAGCCGCGCCCAAAAGGATTAGGCAAACCAAAAAAAATGTCGGAAGCCAAAAAGTCTAGCGCAAAAGCTATGGCTAAAGCGGCTGGCAGACCTTATCCTAATTTAGTCGATAACATGAGAGCAGCAAGGAAAAAATGAGATTACGTAGCGTTTTTGCATGGGTGATGAGCTTGTTTCAAAAGCCGCAGGAAGAATTGGTTTTTCCTAAAGCGGAGATTGCGGCTTGGCCTTTCCCAGTATCAGAAGATTTTCAGCCACGTCCTAAGCGTAAATACGTACGCAAGGCTACAACTCGTCCAGCTAAAAAGACTCCAGCCAAAAAAACTGTTGTTAAAAAAGCAACTAAAGTTGCTAAAAAGGCAAAGTAATGACAACTTCTGGCACCTCGTCGTTTAATCTAGATTTATCGGAACTGATTGAAGACGCTTTTGAGCGTTGTGGTGCTGAGCTGCGTACTGGCTATGACTTTAGGACTGCGCGTCGTTCTTTGAATTTGCTTACTATTGAGTGGGCAAATCGTGGCATTAACATGTGGACTATTGAGCAGGGGCAGATTACTCTTGTTCAAGGTCAAAACACATATGACTTGCCAATTGACACAATCGACCTTTTAGAACACCAGATCCGTACAAATGCCGGTCAGCAGGCGACACAGACAGATATCAACATTAGCCGCATCAGCGTATCAACATACGCCACAATCCCAAATAAACTGAGCCAAGGACGTCCTATTCAGGTCTGGATTCAACGTATGTCAGGCGCAACATACCCAAGCACCACCAATCCAAATGGCGTTAATTCAGGCGGTGTAGACGCTCCCAAAATCACAGTCTGGCCTACGCCAGATGGTTCTCAAACCTATACTTTTGTTTACTGGCGTTTGCGTCGTATTCAAGACGATGGTACAGGTGTGAATACCCAAGATATTCCTTTCCGCTTTTTAAACTGCATGGTAGCTGGTTTAGCATATTACCTTTCCATGAAGTTACCAAATATGGACCCCCAACGAATTGCGGGTTTAAAAGCCGACTATGAGCAGCAGTTCCAGTTGGCTGCCGAAGAAGATAGAGAAAAAGCACCGGTTCGGTTTGTGCCTCGTAGGATGTTCCTCGGGGGTGGCTAATGGACATTATTGAGCGTGTTGAAGCGGCTGCTTTAGGTTTAACGCACTATTTTACAGGAAGACCCTGCGTTAATGGGCATTTAAGTAAACGTAGGGTTAATGATAGATGCTGCCTACAATGCGACATACACAATAAGCGTTCAAGTAAACCTGCGTATAAAAAGAAACATTACGAAAAGCATAAAGAAAAAATACTAGCTCAGAAACGCCAGTACCGTCAAGCAAATAAAGGAAAAATTAATGCACGTGTCGCAGCACGCAAAAAGATTGTTAAACAGCGTACGCCAGTTTGGTTGACTGCTTTTGATAAACTAAAAATAAGCTGCTTGTATCAAGTCGCCGCCATGTTAACACGTGAAAACAAAGAACCGTGGCATGTGGACCACATTATTCCACTACAGGGAGAAAAAGTATCTGGACTACACACTCCGAACAATTTATGGTTTATACGTGGTGTTGAAAATATAAGTAAGAAAAATAGGTTTGAGGTAGTATAATGCCTAATAAGTTTTCATCCGGTAAATATGCAATTGCGCAGTGTGATAGGTGTGATTTTAGGTATAAACTAACTGAACTACGTACGGAGATTATTAAGACCAAACCGTATCAGTTAAAAGTTTGTAAGACCTGCTGGGACCCAGATCACCCACAATTGCAGTTAGGTATGTACCCCGTTAACGACCCACAAGCGGTTAGGGAGCCAAGACGGGATAATAGTTATGTGGCATCAGGTTTGACGGCTTATAACTATCAAGGTGGTGGTAGTCGCGATACACAGTGGGGTTGGAATCCTGTAGGACAGGGCTACGACTATAATGAAACGCCTAACTATTTAGTGGGTCAAGGGCAGGTTGGAACAGTAACAATTAACTAGGAGTAGAACATGGGATATAGAAGCGCAGCCGATGGAATTACAAGCAAGGGTAAAACCAAAGGTAGAAATTTAGGTGATGACGGCGCAAGCGTCGGCATTGAAGTAGGTAAAAAAGTTGGCAAAGGTACTGCTGGCGGCATCGACCAGAATAAAATGGAAGCTGTCGGACGTGGCTTGGCTAAAGTATCTGCTAACGGAAAATAATCATGGCTATTAATAACAAACCAGCAAGCACATACGCTAAGCCACACACAATGAGTGGTAAAACTGTCGGAAATGAACTGCCAGCAGAGTCAGTAGAAACCGGCGCAGAGTTTATGAATAACGCCAATATTGGTGCAGGCACAACTACTAAGGGTAACTACGCTAAAACTAAAACTGATGGCGTAGCGCAACGTGGTAAAGGTGCTGCTACTAAAGGCTTTACTTCTAGAGGTCCGTTAGCCTAATGAATTACGAAACGCTGTATAACAACATACAAGCTTACGCCGAGAATACAGAGCAGCTATTCGTAGCTAGTATCCCTGTTTTTATTCAGCAGGCTGAAGACCGTATATACAACAGCGTTAACCTACCTTCATTACGTAAAAATGTCACAGGTACTCTTACAGCATCTAACCCTTATGTAGCTTTACCTACTGACTGGCTGGCTAATTATTCTATTGCGGTTATTGATTCTTCTGGTAGCTATAACTACCTTTTAAGTAAAGATGTTAACTTTCTGCGCGAAGCATACCCAACAGCTACTGCTACGGGTTTACCAAAATACTACGCTTTGTTTGGTAGCCAGATTTCTAATTTAGAGGATATGACTTATCTTCTAGCACCTACCCCAGACCAAAACTACACAGTAGAGATGCACTATTTCTATTACCCACCAACGATTGTTCAGGGTCAAATTGTTACAGTTAATTCTCTAGTTGGCGGTTCTTTATACACCAACGGTATATATCAAAATGTTCCTTTAACTGGAGGTTCGGGTGCTAATGCTACAGCAGATATTGTTATTGTTGGAGGTGTCGTCACATCCTGTAGCATTACTTTTGGCGGCAACTTTTATGTCGTGGGCGATATTCTTTCTTGTTCTTCCCTTGGTAATACTGGCAGCGGCTTTTCTGTTACAGTAAGCGTCATATCAAATGCTACTGGCCAAAGCTGGCTTGGCAATAACTACGATCCAGTTTTATTCTATGGGGCTATGCGTGAAGCCATGCTGTTTATGAAGGGTGAAGCCGATTTGGTTAAGTATTATGAAGACAAGTACCAAGAGTCTTTATCCCAGCTCAAACGCCTTGCAGATGGTATGGAGCGTGGCGACTTCTACAGAGATGGGCAGCTTAAAATTAATGTTGGTGGTAGAGGTTCATAATGTCCAACATTGTTCAAGGCCAAACAACTACATTTAAAACCAACCTGCTCAGCGGGTTGGAAAATTTTGCTGTTGGAACCCCATACACCTACAATATCGCCCTCTATACCGGTAACGCAGTATTAAACAACGCTACAACCGCTTACACAACGGCTAATGAAGTTACAGGCGCTGGTTATACGGCAGGGGGAAAACCCCTAACAATCACTCAAGTACCCGTAGGTAACACCGATTCAAACACTTCCTATATTTCATTTGCCCCCGTTGTTTGGACTGGAGCCAGCTTTACTGCTAGGTGTGCCTTAATATATAATAGTACTACTGGTGCAGCGGTAGCGGTTTTGGATTTTGGTTCGGATAAAACGAACACATCGGCAGGAACTTTTACTGTAACATTCCCAACCCCCACGGCGACAACCGCCATTATTAGAATTAGTTAGGAGCTTTTATGCAAAAAGAATTTGTTGGTAACGGCGACCACGCAGTGGCGACCCTACAAGCTAACACCACCAATATCGAAAACGTAGCCGCTGAAGGCTTTTACCATGTAGTCTGCCGTGATGCAGATGGTAGCGTTAAATGGGAAGACGGTTTTGAAAACCAAGTAATGCAAGTAGGTAAGATTCTTGCAATGAATACTTTGTTGTATACCGCATCAGGATATACACTGGTTGGCCCATACCTTGGTTTGATTTCTTCTTCTACAGGTTACAGCCCAACAGATACAATGGCTTCACACAGCGACTGGACTGAATTTACTAACTACACAGTTGGTGGTTCCGCAGTTCGTGGTACAGCTGTATTTACTACCGCTACTGGTAATAACGTAACTTCTTCTGGTGGAAACGTTGTAACTAGCGCAGCTACTGCCGTTACATATACTATTACTGGTGCTGGCGGTACTGTTACAGGATGCTTCTTAGTTACAGGTTCAGGCGCTTCTTCAACAATTAGTTCTACCACAGGTACATTGTGGAGCGCAGGTGGATTCTCTGTTTCTAAAACTGTTACTGCTGGCGATACCGTAACCGTAACTTATAACACCACCGCAACAAGCTAAGGGTTTTAAATGACCTTTATTGTTGCTGACCGAGTACAAGAAACCGGTACAGTATCTACCGGTACAGGGACTGTTAATTTAGCTGGCGCTGTTAACGGCTATCAGTCTTTTGTCTCGGGCATTGGTAACGGCAACACAACCTATTACACAATCTACGACCCTGCTGGATATACATGGGAAGTGGGTCTTGGCACAATCGTATCTGGTACCCCAAACACTTTACAGCGCACTACAGTTTATGCAAATAGTGCGGGCACACAGCCATCTAAAGTTAGTTTTAGTACATCAAATTCATTAACGGTATTTTGTACATATCCAGCCGAAACCTCAATCTATACTGGTTCGTCTGCGTCGCTGAACAGCCTTACAACAACTGCTAGTACTACAGGTTCTACAAACAAAGGGCCATACAACTACGGTACTTTAACTTATTCGGATACAGGCATTTTTGCTTCTTATCAAACTAGCGTAAATAGTTACGCCCAGATGATTATCCAAAATAGTTTAAATGGCACAGCAGCTTCTGCAGACTATATTGTAAGTTCTGATGGCGGCACAGCTTCAACAAACTATGGCGACTTTGGTATTAATAGTTCTACTTATACAGGGACTGGACCTCTAAATTCGCCTAGCATGGTGTATTTATATGCGCAAAGTACTGACTTAACTGTTGGTACAAATAGCTCAAACGCTATTCACTTTACGATTAATAATGCTGCTACCGATGCGATGACAATTAATGCTGCTAGTGCGGTGGCATTTAACGGACAGTATGGTTCGACTGGACAGGTTTTAACTTCGCAAGGTTCAAGCACACCCCCAGTTTGGGCTGCTGGCGCTTCTAATGACGTTGCGTACTTTTTATCATTTATGATGGGCTAACATGACTACTTATTCAAATACCTCGTATGCAGCAAAGAACGTAGGCACATCAGCCTCTACTGTAATTTCTAGTATCTCCTCAGGTACAGTTGCTATTTCTAGCTGCATCGTATCAAATACAACTAATGCTCCTATTACAACTTCGGTATATATTACTCGCAGCTCAGTGAACTATTATTTGGTTTATCAAGCCACTATTCCTGTTGGCGGTTCAATTGAGGTCATTCAAGGCAATAGAGTAGTTATGATTGCAAGTGATTCATTATCTGTAGTAAATAGCGCAGCCACTTCTGGTGATGTTTGGATTTCAGCTTTGACAGCGGTATAACATGGCATATCTCGGCAATTCGCTCTCCGTCCAGCAGTACGCCCCACAAGTTGCTTATTTTTCAGGCAACGGCTCAACTACGGCATTTACTTTACCGGTTTCAGTTGTATCTGCAGCGCAGATTATTGTCTCTGTAGCTAACGTAGTTCAAAACCCATCAAGTGCATTTACTGTATCTGGTACAACTTTAACTTTTACTTCTGCTCCACCAAGCGGCACAAATAACATTTGGGTTGAATACACGAGTTTACAGACTAACACTATTGCTCCAAGCCAAGGCACAGTTCAAAATAGTTCTTTTGGCACTGTAACAGCGCTACCAATGACTTATGCAACATTAGGAGCTGGTAATGCTTCTATTATGAAGAACCGCATTATCAATGGTGCGATGGTTATTGACCAAAGGAATAATGGTGCTAGTGTTACTCCTACAGCAGAAGGATATACATTAGATAGATGGAAAGCCAGATTAAGCCAATCATCAAAATATAGCGTTCAACAAGTTACAACAGCACCAGCGGGATTTAATAACAGCATTAAAGTTACTTCTTTATCTTCCTATACTGTTGGTAGCGGAGAATTGTTTTGTCTGCAACAACCTATTGAGGGCTACAACGTAGCAGACCTTGGCTTTGGGACTGCTAACGCTAAAACTATAACGGTTTCTTTTTGGGTTCAATCAAGCCTAACTGGAACTTTTGGAGGTGCTTTAAATGCACCAAATGGAACTAGGTCTTATCCATTTAGTTACACAATTTCTAGTGCAAACACATGGACTCAAATTTTTATAACTATTGCTGGTGATACAACTGGAACTTATGGAACAACAAACGGCGAAGGATTTAGTGTTTTTTTCAGCTTGGGTACAGGCTCAACATTAAGCGGAACTGCTGGTTCTTGGTCTGGTTCTACTTATGTATCAGTCACAGGCGCAACATCAGTAGTAGGAACAAACGGAGCAACCTTCTACATTACTGGTGTTCAACTAGAAGTAGGAAGTAGTGCTACTGGATTTGAATATAGACAGTATGGTCAAGAGTTAGCTTTATGTCAGCGTTATTACTATTTAGGTAGCCCAGCATCATCAAGTCTTGGAATTTTTGGAAGAAATTATGCAACAAGTACTGGATACACATACCCATTAAATTATAATTTTCCTGTAACTATGAGGGCTATACCAACTATAACTGTTACTGGCACATGGACTTACAGTAATAGCAATTCGTTAGCCCCAAATGGCCCTACAGTAAATAGTCCATCTTTAGGGTTTAATTCTGCTGGCTCTGGAGATACTTATGTATTTAGCGGAACAACTGGAAGTTTTAACGCTTCTGCGGAGCTATAAATGTATAAGTTAATTAAAAATCAAATTACACAAAAGTCAGATACTGTTCAAAGATTGTCAGATGGCGCATTTATTCCTTTTGACCCTGACAACACAGATTACCAAGCTTACCTAAAATGGGTATCTGAGGGTAATGTCGCCCAGCCAGCAGATACACAAGGAGTAGCATAATGTCAGTCTCAGTAATAGATGCAACTTCTACAGGGTCTACGGGAACCGTAATGGTATCTGGCAATATGCCAGCTTTTAGTGCTTATTTAGGAACAAACCAATCTATCTCTAGTAATACATGGACAAAACTTGCCGCAAATACAAAAGAATTTGATACTGCTTCTTGTTACGATAACACCACAAATTATCGTTTTACACCAACTGTAGCTGGTTATTATCAGGTAACAGGAAATATTTATTTTAATTCTTCAAGCGGAAATAGCCAATTTCAAATTGCAATTTATAAAAATAGTTCTTTATTCAAATATGGAACTTTAGTTTATCCTGCTGGTGCCCCTGCCGCTTCACTTGCAAATATGACTATTTTAATTTACATGAACGGTACAACAGATTATGTTGAGTTATATGGATTGCAAGTAGCTTCTAGCTTGCCAATTTTTTCAAGTGGAATTAGTAATAGTTATTTCCAAGCAGCAATGGTAAGGAGCGCATAATGACTTTATACGAAAAAATCATGGCTTTATATCCTAGCCTCACAATTCAAGATTTTATGACTGTCATTACTTTGCAAAACGATTCAGACGGCAAAGGCGATTACATTGCTAAATGGGAACACCCAACTCTTGCTAGACCAACTGCGGAGCAATTAGCGTAATGCCATATATCGGACAATCGCCTTCTCAAGTAGCCTTCCTTGTAGACACATTTAGTGGCAACGGGTCTACAACCGCCTTTACTACTTCTGTAGCGCCAGCTAATACGGCCTCAGTTCTCGTAGCAATCTCTGGTGTAGTTCAAGACCCATCAACCTACTCTGTCTCAGGCACGACCCTAACATTCTCAGCTGCGCCTCCAACTGGTACAGGCAACATTTCAGCCCGCTATCTTGGTATCCCAGCATCTGGCGTAACGACCACAGCCTACCGCACCCAGACCGAATTTACTGCAACCGCAGGACAGACTACATTTACCCCGCCATCTTATACAGTGGGATTTATTCAAGTCTATCGTAATGGTGTTTTGCTAGGCTCTGCCGACTATACTGCGACTAATGGTACTACTGTGGTTTTGACTACGGGCGCAACGGCTGGCGATTTAATTATCACCGAAAGCTTCTATGTGTCTAGCGTATTAAATGCTATTCCTGCAACGGCAAATTCTGTAGCCAATTCATATCTTGGCACAATTACTACTTTAAATACACCGGGTAGCAATACAGCCACATTCCCCAGCGCTACTGGCACAGTAATGGTTAGCGGTAATATGCCAGCGTTTAGTGCTTATATGTCTAGTAACCAATCTGTAACAAGTTCAACATGGACAAAAGCACAATTTGATACCAAACAATTTGATACAGCTTCTTGCTTTAATACATCAACATATAGATTTACTCCAAATGTTGCTGGGTATTATATGTTTAATGCCCAAATAACTGTTGATGCTTCTACAAATCCAGTTGTCCAAGGCATTGCATTTTATAAAAATGGGTCAAGTGTTCAATATGAAGTGCAACAAATCACATCAGGGGGTAGTTCTAGTTCAGCTTTAGGTGTGTATTTAATATATTGCAATGGAACAACTGATTATGTTGAATGTTATGGAAATTTTAATGCAACAAGTCCCGTTTTTAGAGGAACTTCTACACAATCTAACTTTCAAGGCTTTTTGGTAAGGGCGGCATAAAATGACATTATTTGAAAAAATTAAAACAATTTACCCAAACCTTGAAGATAAAGACTTTTTGACTGTCATTACTTTGCAAAACGATTCAGACGGCAAAGGCGATTACATTGCTAAATGGGAACACCCAACTCTTGCTAGACCTACGGAAGACCAACTTAAATGACAACATCAAACATCCTTTCTCAGTTAGGCTCTGCTGGAGTTAGCACTGCGTGGAAAAATCGCATTATTAATGGTGCGATGGTTATTGACCAAAGAAATGCTGGTGCTCAATATTCAGGCTCTATCGCTGGTAGTTATACTCTTGACCGCTGGCTTTACGATGCAACTCAAAACTCAAAAGTAACTATTCAACAAAACGCTGGTCCAGTAACACCGCCAGTAGGATTTACAAATTATCTTGGAGTTACATCCACTTCTGCATATTCTGTTGGTAGCGGTGATTTATTTAATATTGCCCAATATATTGAAGGTTTTAATGTTGCTGATTTAGGCTTTGGAACTGCTAATGCTAAAACAGTTACCCTATCGTTTCAAGTTTATTCTTCATTAACTGGAACTTTTGGCGGTGCGTTACAAAACAATGCTAGAACACAGTCTTATCCATTTACATATTCTATTCCAGTAGCTAATACTTGGACTTCTATTTCTGTAACTATTGCTGGAAGCACAACAGGAACTTGGCTAACAACAAATGGTAGAGGACTTTCTGTATTTTTAGGTCTTGGTGTTGGTTCAACTTATTCAGCTACTGCTGGCTCATGGCAATCAGGCGATTATCGTGGTGCAACAGGTGCAACATCCGTAGTAGGCACAAACGGAGCAACCTTCTACATCACCGGCGTCCAGCTTGAAATCGGCACTACAGCAACAAACTTTGAGTATCGTAGCTATGGTACTGAGTTAGCGTTGTGTCAGCGTTATTATTCAAAATTAAGTGCAAACGATAATAATGGTGGATATGCTGGATATGGAAATGGGTACGCTGGTACAGCAACAAGAGCTTATGTTTTTGTAATACTTCCAGTTTCTATGCGAACATTTCCTACTTTGTCTGCTGGAGGAAATAATCGGATTGTGTATGGTGGTATAAATGTAATTAGTTTTTCAGTTTTTGGTAACTCACAAATGGGCTTGTCTAATGGATATTTTGGGATTGATGCTTCAAGCGCCGTTATGACCACAGGACAAAACACTGGATTTACGGGTAATGGCGATGTTACTGCCTATTTAGCGTTTTCTGCGGAGCTATAAATGTATAAGTTAATAACACCAGATATTCTTAACCCAATATCAAATTGCATCATTCGTACATCAGACGGTGCTTGCATCCCATTCGACCCAGACAACACCGATTACCAACAATACCTAGCTTGGCTTGCAGAAGGTAATACACCGGAGGCTGCGCAATGAGTTTAACTACCGTACAACCGGGAATGCTAACGGGCACAGGAAAAGTGGTGCAAGTAGTTCAAGCTACATATAATGATGCTGGAACTTATTCATCTACAACTAGCAATTCATTTGTAACTACAGGTTTTTCTGCTTCAATTACACCTTTGTTTTCAACAAGTAAAATTTTAATTATTGTGCAACTTGCTGTTTATCAAAGTAGTAGTGCTGGTTTTATAACAATTTATCGTAGTGGTTCTAATATTGGCCCAGCAAACGGTTTTATAGAATGTAATGCAGCAAATTGGTCAACTTCAAACATTTGTTATTTAGATTCGCCAGCCACAACTTCATCTACTACATATACTTTATATCAAAGAGCTGCTGCTGGAACAAATTATGTTTTTGGAGATTCAGTTTTAAATACAATTACTTTAATGGAAATAGCACAATGATTACTATTTTTGAAGCCATTTGTTTTTTAAACTCTGATGTTATTTCATTTCGCAACAATATTGCTTATGATGTAAATGAACAAGAAGTGTCTTATGATATGGCACAAGCACAAGCAAAATTAGCTGAATTACAAGCAGCAGAAACAGCAAAAGAAACAGCACAAGCAACTGCAAAGGCTTCTGCATTAGCCAAACTAACTGCACTTGGTTTAACTGCAGATGAAATTAAGGCTTTAGTCGGATAATGTTCGGATACGCAGCCTTTGCTCAATCTCCTTTTGCTGCTCTTGGCGGTAATGCTTATGTATTGGCTGCTACGGAGAATTTGAACTTTGCTGACGCCGCAACGCTAGCTGCCCAGTTTGCCCAGTCTGTAACCGAAGATGCCCAATATGCGGATAGTGCCTCAATAACAGCAGCAATCCTAGGGTCAGTATCAGAAAACTTTAGCTTGGCCGACACACCCACAATTACGGGTCAATTCTCAACTTCTAGAACCGAAAACTTTAGTTTTGCTGATTCAGCATCTATTGCCGCTCAGTTTGCCGAGTCTATAGCCGAAAACTTTAATTTAGCCGATACCCCATCTATTGCGGCTGCATTTGCTGCATCCCGTTCAGAAAACTTTAATCTAGCCGATACCCCAACAAGTACAGCGGCGTTACTTGATTCTATTACAGAAAACTTTGTATTTGGGGATATTATTAGTGAGGCAGGTATTTTCCAAGAGGCAATTAGCGAAGGATTTACTTTTGCCGATGCTAATAGCGCGCGGTCTACCTTCTTGGATTCTATTACGGAAAACCTTAATTTAGCCGATTCCAACACAACCCAGTCAGTTTTCTATGACACTATTAGTGAACCAGCCTCTTTTGCCTCAACCCAAACCGCTACGGCAAACCATTTTTACAACGTCTTGGAAAATGTAATATTTAATGATGCCAATAGCGTCCAAGCCAACTATAATGTAAGTATTTATGAAAATGTGGTATGGCTAGACTCAAACGTATTTACGGGCTGGTTCCAGATTAATGACGGCAGCACTATTACGTTTAACCCAGTAAACAACACAAATTCAATAACTTGGACTAATATTGGCAATGCACAAAACCCTAACTGGGTTATGGTAAATGATACTCAAGGATAAAACATGGCATCTACATACACAACTTCGTTAAAAATCCAAGAAATTGGCAACGGCGAACAATCGGGCGTTTGGGGTACAACCACTAATACTAACTGGACCCTAATTGAACAGGCGGTGGCAGGTGTTCAAACCATTACTATGTCTAATGCCAACTATACGTTGACAAATCTTAATGGCGTTTCTGACGAAGCCCGCAACATGGTGCTCGTTGTTCAGGGTACAAACTCAGGAATTTACCAAGTTGTTGCGCCCTTAAATCAGCCTAAGATGTACGTCATATCTAACCAAACTACAGGCGGATATGCTATTACTATTGGCGCTTCTACTGGTTCTATTGTAACTATCCCTAATGGCGTTACTGCTCAAGTATATACAGATGGTACAAATTTTTATTCCGCCCAAACAGGTTCTGCAGGTAACTTTGTTGTAAATGGAACTTTAACTGCTTCTGGTTTAACCGATGCGGGGAGTATGTCTATTGGCGGTACTTTAGGAGTTACCGGAGTTTCTACATTTACAGGCGCTGCTGCACTTAATGGCGGGGGCACTTCTACAACCCCAACAACGGGGGATAATTCAACCAAAATAGCAACTACAGCTTTCGTAGCACAAAATGCAGTTTTAACTGGCTCTTTATTAATGTGGCCCACAACTAGCGCCCCTAGCGGGTATTTAAATTGTGATGGCTCGGCAGTTTCTCGTACTACTTATTCTGCGTTGTTTAGTGTTCTTGGTACAACTTTTGGTACTGGTGACGGGTCTACTACATTTAACTTACCAAACTATACCGATAGAATGCCTATTGGTGCTGGTACTATTGCTGCTTCTATTGGTTCTTCTGGTGGTTCTGCAACAACAACTTTAAGCACAGCTAACTTACCAGCTCACAACCATAGTGCTTCGGTAAGTGACCCGGGCCACGCCCATAACTATCTTGCTTGGGGTTATGCTGGCTCTGGTGGTGCTGGTGGCGGTAATCCAACTGGTTTTTATACAGGCACAACTGATAGTGCGGTCACTGGGATTTCGGTTTCTATTGGCAACACAGGTTCTGGCACTGCAGCAACTACTATTTCTCCATACCTCGGTATTAACTTCATTATCAAAACCTAATGAACAAAATTATTAACGACCTTCTTACTGGAAAAGATAACCAAACGCATGATTTAGTGCGTTGGTCGTTGCTGTATTCTATTTTGACGCTTACTGCTGGCTTAGTGTTTAATGCCGTGCATACTGGATTATTCGATATTGAAAAGTTTTATTTAGGTTCAGCAGCACTTGTCGGAGCCCATGGTTTTGGGTTGATGATGAAAAAAGGCACTGAGCCAGAGGAACAATAATGTGGAGTTTGTTTACAGGATTTTTTTCTAGCTATGGAACTGCAATCAAAGTTGGTCTACTTGTTGTACTTGTATGCGGCGTGTTTTTTGCTGGCTGGCATACTCGTGATAGGGACTTTACTGTATACAAACTTGAGCAACAAGCTGTCGTCGAGAAACAACTTGCGGAAAACGAATCAATCAAGAAACAACAAGAAATAGTTACTAAAGGAATACAAGATGAATATGATGCGAAACTTGCTATGTTGCGCCAGTATTATGCTAACGGGGTGCGCCAGTCAGGTACCAGTCCAATGTCCGGCATTTCCTCAACCTCCAAGCTCTCTGATGCAATCGCCGCCTACAATCAACTTGCTTCAGATTGCGCAGCCACAACCCTCCAAGCAGTAACGCTTCAGCAATGGATTACCGAGCAGTTGAGTATTAAATGAGTCCGCAGCAACTAGAAAAACTGGGTATAGGTGAAGAGTGGTTTAAGCCTTTAACTGATACATTTATTAAGTACAACATATCGACAACACAAAGACAAGCAGCTTTTATAGGACAGTGCCAACATGAGTCAAGAAACTTTAGAACTTTGGAAGAGGACCTTTATTACTCTGCCGATGGACTTATGCGTACATGGCCCTCAAGATTTCCTAGTAGAGATGTGGCTGAACAATTTGCACAAAATCCAGAGAAAATCGCTAATAAAGTGTATGCAGGACGGTTGGGAAATACAGAAGAAGGTGATGGATGGGCTTATCATGGACGCGGCATTATTCAGCTAACAGGTAGAGATTTATACACCGCTTGCGGTGCAGCTTTAGGATTTAGTTTTATTGATAATCCAGAACTTTTAATACAGCCAAAGTATGCGGCTTTAAGTGCGGGGTGGTTTTGGGGTAAGCGGGGGTTAAATGATTTAGCGGATAAGCGGGATTACCCTGAGATGACCAAAAGAATTAACGGCGGGTTATTGGGTTTAGCCGATAGAATTGCTAAAATTGATGCAGCAAAAGAGATACTGGATAATTACTAATGCCACTACAAAAACTACAATTTAGACCCGGTTTAAACCGCGAAGGCACAGACTACTCAAACGAGGGCGGCTGGTACGACGGTGATAAGGTACGTTTTCGTTCTGGCTTTCCAGAAAAGATTGGCGGCTGGACTCAAGTATCTAATAATCAATTTAACGGTGTTTGCCGTTCATTATGGGTTTGGTTAAACGCTGATGCTGGAGCAGGTAATACCTATATCGGGTTAGGTACAAGTAATAAGTACTATATTTACTCTGGTGGTGTTTATAACGACATCACACCTATTGTACAAACTGATACTTTAACAAACCCATTTACCACTAACTATGGCGGTAACGCTTACACGGTTTTAGTTACAGACGCATCATATAACCCCAGTGCTGGTGACTATGTTACCTTTTCTGGCGGTTCTGCTGTTGGTGGCGTAACTATTAGCGGCGACTATAAAGTCACTTCAGTTGTGTCTGCTACAACTTACACAATTACTATTACAAGCCCAGCAACATCGGCAACTGGCGGTGGTACTGTAACTGCAGCTTATGAGTACCCTAGCGGTCTTGATGTTTACAGTATCGGTACTGGCTGGGGTGCAGGTCCTTGGAGTCGTGGAACATGGGGGTCATCATACGATGCTGGTATTGGAGAACAGCTACGCCTTTGGTCTAATGATAACTTTGGGGCAGACCTTGTTATTGCCCCTCGCGGTGGCCCTATTTTTTATTGGCAAGATTCTGGTGGCGTAGGCACTCGTGCCCAATATTTAAAAAACTTAGCTAACACTACAACTCTTCTTACAGATGCTACGACGTTTAGCTCTGGTTCTACTTCAATAGCTGTTACATCCGCTAATGCCCCCTACGTATACCCATATTCTTACATTACAGGCTCAGGCATACCAGCAGGAACTTATGTATTATCAATTAACAACGTAACTGGTGCAGCTACAATTAATAACACAACAACCGGCGCTAGTTCTGGTAACTATAGCTTTTCATACTCAGGTGCATTTGTACCAAGTCAAACTTATCAAGTTATTACATCCGCTATTCAAGAGTTTGTTATTGCATTTGGCGCTAACTCGTACGTACCCGGCACGCCTAACTCTACATTTAATCCTTTATTAGTTCGCTGGTCAGACCAAGCCAATGCCTATCAATGGGTACCAGAAGTAACTAATCAGTCAGGCGAATTTACGTTAACTAACGGCTCTTATATTATGGGCGCTCGTGCAACCCGCCAAGAGATTTTAGTATGGACTGATTCTGCCATTTACTCTATGCAGTATATTGGCGCGCCTTATGTATGGGGCTTCCAGATTTTGATGGATAACATATCTATTATGTCGCCTAACTCGATGATTACGATTAACAACGTAACTTATTGGATGGGTAAAGACCGCTTCTATATGTATTCTGGTCGTGTTGAGGTTCTCCCTTGTGCGTTGCGCCAATACATTTTTGATGATATTAATACAGACCAAGCCTATCAAGTATTTGCTGGCGCTAACGAAGCGTTCAATGAAGTGTGGTGGTACTACGTAAGTAAGTCTAGTAATGGTACAGCGGTTGACAAATATGTTATTTACAACTATCTTGACCGCGTTTGGTACTACGGAACAATGGGGCGCACTGCTTGGACTCAAACTGGCACACAGCCTTACCCTATTGCCGCTGACTATAACGGCAGATTGCTCTACCACGAAAATGGAACAGACGACAATTCAACAACCGCAACTTTACCTATTTACTCTTATGTTCAATCCTCAGACTTTGATATTGGTGACGGCCACAACTTCGGCTTTGTTTGGAGAATATTGCCTGACGTTAATTTTAATGGTTCTACTACTAACCAGCCGTCTGTAACAATGACGGTAAAACCGCGGGAAAACTCCGGTACACCATACGGTACTGCTGATAGTCCACAAGTACAAAGTTCACAAAACTATACGACACTACCCCAATATACGATTCAGGAGTTTACTGGGCAGGTTTACACCCGCCTAAGAGGGCGCCAGATGGCATTTAGAATTGAGTCTTCAGGTACAGGTGTGGCTTGGCAGCTGGGTTCGCCGAGAATAGATATTCGACCAGATGGCAGAAGATAGAATAAAATGAGTATTCCAAAGTACCAAACATATAATGGACAGCTTAGGCCAACAACATCGCCTAACTTACCTATTGCACCTACGGATTATCAGCAAGGGTATCAAGACCAGATTAATAACGCATTACGGTTGTATTTTGCACAGCTAGATAACTTTACTCAAGGTTCAGTAGTACCTGCGTCAGGGGCTACAAATCAAAGACCTACGTCAAAGTTACAGGTTGGGCAGCAGTATTTTGATACTACGTTAAATCTGCCTATATGGTGGACCGGCACTAAGTGGATAAACGCTAGTGGAACGGCAGTTTAAGTGATAAAATCAGGAAAAAAGTAAAGGATATATTATGTCAGGTGGCGGCGGAGGAGGCGGAGGCCTATTTAACGATCCCTTAGAACTAGCTTTAGTGGCTGGTACAGCTATTGCTGCGCCTTACGCAGCTCCCGCTTTACTTGGAGGTGAAGGTACTATTCTTGGCTCCACTATGCTTGGTGCTGGTGTAACAGGCATGGGTATTGGCGGATTAGGCGGGGCTTTGCTTGGCTATAATCCTGTCCAAACAGGCCTTATGGGTGGTTTAGGCGGCGCTGCTGCTGCTGGTTTAGGTGTTGGTGCTGGTGCTGGTGCTGGTGCTGGTGCTGGTGCTGGTGCTACTGGTTTATCCGCTGGTGCTGGTGCTACTGGTTCTGGGGTTTTAACACCCGCAGCAAGTTCTATTTTGGCTGGTACTGGGTCGGCAGCGCCGACAGTTGCTGGGGCTGGTGGTATTGGGTTTAACGCCGGAGCCGCTGGCGCTACTGGTTTATCTGCCGGTGCCGGTGCTACTGGTTCTGGAGTTTTAACACCTGCAGCGAGTTCTATTTTGGCTGGTACTGGGGCTGGCACTTCCCTTATTTCGGGTATCCCAAATGCTGCTTTGTACGGCGCGGGCGGTCTTGGCTTAATGGCTTTGATGAAGAATGACCAAGCTAAATACGGCACACCACCAGACTCACAGGTAAATTGGAACGGCGGTTCTTTGGCTGATTTTAAATATGATCCGCAGCACTATAGCCCAGATGTAGTATCCCCACCAAACCCACCGTATAAACCTGTTTATACGAACTATCAAGCAGCTCAAGGTGGAATGGTACCCGGTTATGCTGGCGGCGGTTTAATGGACCCAAATTCTGAGCCAGTAGACTTTATGGGCGGTGGTATGTACCCACAAAGCCAACAGTATACTTCTGCGTACGCCACACCAAGCCAAATGCCTACTAGTGCTCAAGCAACCGCATCTTTATACGAGCCAAAGACAAACCCATTAACCGGTGATGAAATGGCTAACATGGCTACTGGTGGCGTTGTTGCTTTTGATAATGGTGGTATGGCATATGACCCTAATGCTGAAATTCAGCAACAAGCTATGCTGGCGCGCCTTTCGGGTTTACCTCAGTTAATTCCTACTGCTAGCGCAGCGGGGGGTAAAATTAAATCTTTGGGCTCTTATTCTGATGGCGGTCAAATGCTTAAAGGCCCCGGCGATGGCATGAGCGATAGTATTCCCGCTACAATACAAGATAAACAACCGGCCCGCTTAGCAGATAATGAGTTCGTAGTTCCGGCTGATGTGGTAAGTCATTTGGGTAATGGATCATCTGATGCCGGCGCTAAAAAGCTATACGCTATGATGGATAAAGTAAGAAAAGCAAGAACTGGAAAAGCTAAACAAGCTCCAAAGATTAACGCCGATAAATACGTTCCAGCATGACGTTGCTAGTAAAAGCTGTTCCAACAAACTATGTGGCTCAGGCTTGGCCTTTGGTTGAGAACTATATTGAGTCTGCGGTTTCTTGGGGTGGTGAAGACTATACGTTAGAGCAAGTACAGGTCTATTTAAGTCAAGGCGGTTGGAACTTATTAGTAGCAGTAGATGAGCAAGGAGCGGTACACGGAGCAGCGACAGTAACATTTTTAAATTACCCAAATGACCGCATAGCTTTTATTACTTTTATAGGCGGCAAGTTGATATCGAATAAAGATACGTTTGGGCAACTTAAAGATTTACTAAAGGCTAGCGGAGCCACTAAAATACAGGGTGCAGCAAGAGAATCAATTGCCCGTTTGTGGAGCCGCTATGGGTTTGAAGAGCGGTACAGAATTGTAGAGACAAAAATATGAGATATGGCTTAGATACAATGTTGCCTTTAGAGGCTTTTAAACCACGCTTAGGCCGTGGTTTTAGTGGTGGTGGCATGACCCTTGAAGGTGGTGGTGGTTCTCCTCCCCCTCCTCCTCCGGCTTCACCTACAAATACTACTGTTCAAAATACAAACATTCCCGATTATCTGCAGCCCTATGCGCAGACAATGCTTGGCGCTACTCAGCAACAGCTATTTAATACGCAACAAAACGCTGATGGTAGTACTCAAATCACTGGTGTTAAACCATACGTACCATACAGCCAAAACCCGTCTGATTATGTAGCTGGTTTTAGCCCAATGCAAGAACAGGCTTTTAACACAACAGCTAATTTACAAGTACCAAGTCAATACGGACAAGCATCGCAAATGACTGGTGCTGGTGGTTTAGGTGCTTATGGTTTAGCAGGTCAAGAAGCGCAAGCTGGTAATCAATATAACATGATGGCGACTAACCCAAATGCGGTTGGTGCTTTTATGAACCCATACGTCCAACAGTCTCTTGCACCACAACTTCAATTACTGGGGCAGCAGACTGGTATTAATACTGCGGCTGAACAAGGCGCTGCTACATCTGCCGGTGCTTTTGGTGGTTCTCGTGAAGCGTTAATGAATTCACTGCAACAGCAACAAGGTAACTTAGCGGCGCAACAAGCAATTGGTCAAGGATATAACCAAGCGTACCAACAAGCACAACAGGCAATGCAGTTTGGATCACAACAAGGTCTTGCAGGGCAACAAGCTGCCAACGCCGCTTTAGGTACAGGTATTGGTGCTGCAGGACAACTTGGTTCTTTAGGCGGTCAACAGTTAGCTGCTCAACAAGGTATTGCTTCAGCTCAAATGCAAGCTGGTACGGCGCAGCAACAACAGCAACAAAACATTATCAATCAGGCAGTTCAAAACTACGCTACTGCACAACAGTATCCAGAGCAACAACTGTCTTTCATGAACGCTATGTTACGTGGTTTGCCAACACAATCTACAACAACCCAAAGCTATCAAGCTCCTCCAAGTGCACTAAGTCAAGTTACAGGTTTAGGTCTTGCAGGTCTTGGCGCTTATCAAGCGTTCGGCGGTTCAAGTGGTTCTAGCGGTTCTGATGCAGGTTTGAAAGAAAATATTATTGGCTTATGGACCGCGCCTAATGGCTTGCGTGTTTATGAGTTTGAATACAAACCTGAGTTTAAAGACCACCCACTTTGCGGTCATGGTAAGTTTATTGGTTACATGGCGCAAGAAGTTGAGAAGGTTATGCCTGAAGCAGTGTTTACTATGGACAACGGCTTTAAGGCTGTTAACTACGATATGGTTGGGAGGGCTGCATAATGCTCGGCATGGAACAAATGTATAAGATGGCGCTTGATCCGCGCATCTTCCCTGATTCACGCTTATTGGCTGTTTTACAAGGCCACGATAACTCTCTTCCTATGGCTGTAGCCATGTCTGCTAAACAACAGCGAGACAAACTAGAGCAAGCTAAGATGGGTCAACAAGCACAGATGGGCGCTAAACAACCTACAGTGCGTGACACAATGTTGGCTAAAGATTTACCACAGCCTCAAGCTGGACTAGACCAACTACCTGCTGAGAATATGCAGTCTATGGGTGAACCCGGTATGGCTGCTGGCGGTATTGTTGCGTTTGGTATGGGTGGCTTTACTGATCCTGATGAAGATGATGATAGTAGCGAAGAAGATGAGTTTAATTCATTGATTGCCCGTCAAGGCGACTTAGGCGGTTTGGGCGCTGGCATTATGTCCGTTGCTAACCCAGCAGCAGCTCAATATAGTTCGATTGGTATGCAAGATAAAGGCGTGGGTACACCTAAAGCTGGACAGGCTTCTTTGCTTGACTACATTATGCGTAAGGAAAGTGGCGGTCGTGACTACGATGAAAAAGGTAGACCGCTCACTTCAAACAAAGGCGCTAAGTTCGCTATGCAGGTGCTAGATTCTACAGCTAAGAATCCGGGCTTTGGTATTAAACCCGCTAAAGATGTAAGCCCAGAAGAATACAACCGCGTCGGAAGAGAGTTGGTTGGAGCACTACATAATAAATATCAAGACCCTAAATTAGCTGCTATGGCTTACAACTGGGGTACGGGTAACGTAGATAAGTGGCTTCATAAAGGAGCTGACGAAAAAGCGTTGCCTAAAGAAACTCGTATGTATGTTGCTAGCCTTGCACAAGGTGGCGCCGTTGGTTTTACTGGAGGCGGGTTAAATGATTTGTTAAGCGAGTTTGGTCCCGAAGCAGCTACTATGGACGATACAGCAGCCGCAAGTAAAAAACCATTAAGTAAAGAAGCCGCAGACTATCTAAGAAAACAAGCAGCTCGCAGCGCGGCAACAGCACCCGCAGCAACATCGGCAATACCAAGTGCCCCAGCCGTTAGTGGAATTAATAAGTTGATTGGTAGCTATCTAGTGCCCGGAGCTGTTTATGAGGGCGGTAAAACATTAGGTAAAGCTACCATGAACACTATGGCCGGTAATTCGTATTTTGATGACTACAGTGATCCGTTTATGGGCGATGTAGCTGTTGGAAATCAGATTCTAAAACAAAACCCTCAGGCTTTAGCTTTGGCGCAACAATCGGCGCCAGCAACCCCGGCAAAACCAGCTCCAGCTGGGCAAGCACCTGCATCATACACTCAAGCACAACAAGACCAAAGTCCTACCGGCCCAACTAGAGATGAACTAACATCTTCATTCCCAACTCAACCAGACGCTAGCCAAGACATGATTACTAAGTATTTGGCTGGTTTAGAACAGTCTCGTAAGCAAGCCCCCGGCTTAGCTATGATGGCGGCTGGTTTAGGCATTGCTGGTCAGCGTTCTCCATATGGTTTATCTAATATTGGGGCTGGCGGTTTACAAGGATTACAGTCTTATGAACAAGCTCAAAAACAAGACCAGTCCGGTCAAATGGCTGCGTTATCTGCTCAAGCTGCTATGGATAGAAATAAAGTACTACAACAACACTACAATATGTTGGGTCAGCAAGGACAAGACGTTAAATTTTCGTCGCAGCTGCAAGGCATTAACGGACAGATTGAAAAAGAACTTAACGACAGCACGGATAAATACGCAACTCAGTTGCAAAAAAACCAATATAGAAAAAACCGCTTCGACGAACTTTTAAAACAAAACCCAGCTTTGTATAAATGGTATCAAGATCAGGGTGGAAGTCCTGTATCATCTTCTGTACAATTACAAAACACCCCCGGAAACGTAATAGGGTCAGTTAAACAATAGTAATACCTGCAAACTGCTAGGAAAAATTTATGCCGTTTTTACCGCTACCCAATGGGTCGTATGTAGAAGTTCCAAGTGGACTTTCTGATGAGCAAGCGTTCAAGCTAGCTAAAGAACAGTTCCCTGAAGGGTTTGAGGATTACGCCGAGCATAAAAAGAAAACAGGTTTACTTCCAGCAGTTAAGTCCGGTTTTAGAGAAGGCGCTGGTTCTGCGCTTGAAGGTCTTGGTAATTTAGTAGGTAGTGAAGATGTAGCCGGCTACGGCAAACAAATCAAACAAGAAGGTGCGCAAGCATATGAACCAACTACTTCACAAGATATGGACGTGGCTAGACGCCAAGGTATTACGTCACTCTTGGGTACAGGACTTAGCAAATACATTACTGAACCTGTCGGACAAGCTGTTGGTAGCTTTGCTGGTAGGTACGGCGCTCCTGCTGCAGCTGGTGCTGCTGCTTCTTTTCTCGCTCCCGAAACTGCTTTAGCCGGAACAGCGGGCTTTGCTGCCGCTAACTTCCCAATCCATTTTGGTGAAGACATTACCGCTCAGAAAGAAGCTGGGCAACAACCCGATTATGGCAGAGCGCTGGTTCCTGCATTAGCGCAAACAGCAATTGATTCTTTAGGTGGTGAGATTGTTGGCGGAGCTATGAAAGGCTTTGCTTTAAAGACAGCAACTCAAGAAGCACAACTATTAGCACCTAAAGTATTAAGTGGAGAACTTGCGGCTAAAGACGCCGCAGCCCAAATCTCGGGTAGACTATCAAGCGTATTAAAAGGCACAGCCGAAGCTGCTGGTGCAGGTACATTGATGTCCACAGTCGGCACAGCCGGCGAAAGATACTCAGCAGGTCAAGATGTATTTAGCGAAGAAGCATTAAAGCAGTATGTTGAAGGCGCTAAGCAGATGGGCTTGGTTGCTCCGTTCTTTGGATTATTGCACGCTGGTCAGCCGGCTCGTGCTAAAGCTTTAATTGATAATGTCGCTAAAACAGGTGAGACTCAAAGACAGCAAATAGCACAAGAACAACAAGCCGGTGTAATGGCCGAGCACTACGCTAGCCCAGAAGGTCAAGCGCAACTACAGGCAGAACGTGAACCCATACTTCAGCAAATGAAAGATTTGCGAGATGTTCTTAAAGGCAAAGGGCTACCTAAAGAAGAAAGAGACGCCGGTAGAGAGCAGCTTAATGCGTTACAAAAACAACTAGATGAAATCAATAAACGTCCGGGAGTAACGCCCCCACCGCTTGAAGAAGGCGAAGTACCGCAAACTATTGAAGGGCGCCTCGCTGCGCTAAAAACACAACGTGCACAAGCTGCTCAAGCAGAACAAGAAAAGCAACAGCAAGCTGCGCAAGCCGAACAAGAAAGACTGCGTCAAGCAAACGAACTGCAGTTAGGTGAGACAGTAAATGCTAAGCCGCTACCTAATGCGCCTAGTACATTATCTGTTCGTGAAAGACAAGCTGCGGAAGATAAAGCGCAAGCAGATAGAGAAGAGATGCTACGTCATCGCTTTATGCTTGAAAACACATTTAAGCCAAACGTCGAGCGCCAAATTGAGGATGTACAAACTAAACTTCAAGAGGCTATACAAACTGGCGACACATCTACAGCTAGGGCGTTGGCAGGCAATTTAGAAACACTACGTAAATCACTAGAAGCCACAGATTTACAACTTGAGGCTTTGCCAAAACCTGAGCCAACAGTTAAAGAAAAAATGGATGCGCTTGATAAACAAATCAAGAAGCATAATGCTGATTTACAAAAATATAGTGGCGAAACTTTTGATAGAGATAAGTTTGAAGCGGCTTTAGATAAGCTAGAAAAAGCCAAATCAGAGCGTGAAAAACTAGAGGAGCCACCTGCACCAGTACAGCAAGGTCTAGCATTTGAACCTACGGCTGAAGAAAAAGCATACGCAGCTAAACAGGCTGAGTTGGAAAAAACTTTTGGTAACACTGATGAGCATTTAGTTGGTAGACTAGTTGACACAGTAAACGCACAAGGTAAAGAAGAACCTACCACTAACTTAAGAGTTGCAAGACTTCAACGTGCCATTGAAGAAGCAAAAGCCAACGGCGACGAAAAGTCCGAAGCGGCCCTCCATGACCGCCTTGACGACTTACAAGAACAGTTAAATCTGCGTCCGGAAGATGCTAGAAATAAAGCATTACTTGACCAACAAGAAGCTATTGATAACTTGCGTGATGCAGTTGAAGACGTAAAAACAGGCCGGTATTTGGGTGAAGGCGCAGTAGATACTTCTACCGCCGAGTCTATGAAATCGGGATTGATTGATAAGGCAAAAGGGCATGTTGCGCAGTATATTGAAGCAGCAATTCGTGATATTAACGCTCGTCGTGCCGCGTTAAAACAAAAACCATTAAGTGTAGATGAGTCTTTAAAACTTGCCTACGATTTAAAAGATTCACTTGATAAAGTTATTAGCAGTCAAAACTTATCCGTACTACTACGTCCCGATTACATGCAGCAACGCCTTAAATTAAAAGGCGCAACATCTGGAGAAGAGGCGGCAGCTCTTAAAAAACTTAGCGCACAGTACACTAAATCTAGAAAAGAAGGCGCTCTTGCAGAAGGCGTTAGCCAAATTGAAAAACAACTTGCCGGCATTAAACAAAAATATGCTGAGGGAGAGCCTTTAGTCAAAGGTGAAAAGCAGTTTTTTAGTTCTATGGAACGTGATCCTGCTCAGATGTTAAAGTCAGAGCTGGAAAAGAAAAACCCCAATCTTGAAAAAGTTAAAGCACTACGTAATGAAGTAAGAAAACTTCAAGAGCAAGAAAAACTAGCGGAAGAAGAAAAGGCTAGACAAGAAGCAATTGATGAAGAGCGCTATGCTCCATCTGGTGTAAACCCTGATCAATACAGTTTGTTTGGTGCTAAAGAGTTAGAGCCTATTGCTACAGTGCGCGCTACCCCAGCTAACTTTATGAAGTTTGTTGGCATCCAAAGAAATAAGTTGCAGCACAGCATAAAGATGGCGCAAGCTGCTTTAGAAAAAATAAAAGATAAAGGCACAACCGCGGCACAAGATCGTGCACGAATGGAAGCAGAACAGGCAAAGAAAGCTCCGTTAATTGAGCGTTTAACAACTCGTTTGGAAGAATCTTTTGCCAAAAACAAAGAAGCTGCTATGGACCGCAGCGCTAAGTTACGTAACTTATTTAGTACACAACTAGAGTACAAGCTTTTGTTTGATATTGCGCAAACTAAAGAAAAAATTAAACAGTATGAAGAAATAGCCGCTGGTGAAAAAGGCAAGTTTAAAGAAGGCTACAAAAAATACGTAAAAGAACTTGAAAAAACTATAGCGCAAGCCGAAAAATACTTAGAAGATATTCGTGCTCGTGATGTTGAGTACTTTACTATTGAAGGCGAAAACAATAAGCGTTCTGTTCAAATGACTCGCAAGGTGTTAAAAGATGCGCTTGCCGAAAATAAAATTACTGAAGAACAGGCCGCTCCAGTTAGTAGAGAAATTGACAGAATAGAAGCCGCCAATCAAGCCGAACTGCAAAAACGTGTTACGGAAAAACGTATAGCTGAACAAGCTATGCTGGAAAAGAAAGCCGCTGAGCCCACTATTCGTCAAGAAGTTGTTGGTACTAACGTAGTATTGCCCGGCACTAAAGATGAGATTTTACAAAAACGTGTAGTTAAAAAGACTGCGCCACTTACTGCCGAAGAAAAGCGTGCTAAGTTACGTGAAGAAAGCGCTGAAGGCGCTAGAGAAATGCAGGCTATCCGCAAACAGTTGGGTCTAGACAAGCCTAACCGCAAAGATGTGATTGCTGATTCTAAAGCGTATATTAAAGCCCTTGAAGAGCGTATCGAAGCTAACGACAAAAAGCGCCGTATTGCTAGCCCTAAGACAGAAGCACGTAAAAAGTTTGAAGGTATTGTTGATACGCTTACTAAAGAGCTTGAGAATGAAAAAGAAAATTTAGCTGAGCAACAGAAATTAGCTAAAGGTGAACGTGCGCTAGCGGTAGCGGGTAATGCACCTGCACGTAAAGAAAGATTAAAACCGCTTAAGAGTGGTAGAGCAAATGTAACTAAAGATTTTGAAGAAGCCCTTAAGTCTGAGCGTGACTACGAGCCTGAGTATGGACCTCGTGTTGGTAGAGATGACAACGGCAATCTAGTATTTAGAAAAGGTAAAGATGAACAAGGCACTGCTGATGTAAAAGGAACTAAGTTAATTGCTGATGCTTTTAGAGAAAAGTTGCCCGAGGGCGTGAAGTTTGAATACGCGGATACAGCAGAAGATTTACCTGCTTATGTTAAAGCAGAAGTTGGCGCAAACAACTTAGCTGACATGAAGGGCGCTGTATTAAAAGACGGCACTATTGTTGCGGTTGGTGATAAACACGTAGACTTGCAAGATTTCCAAAGTACTTTAGCACACGAGTCTATTGGTCACTACGCTGTAGACCGCCTGCTCGGTAAAAAAGGATTGGTGGATTTAGGTCGCAAGATTGAAGCCCAAAACGATGGCGGTATTATTCGCATGGCTAGGGAAATGGGAGTGCTTGACGACGTGATGAAAGCCATTCGTGATGCACGTAGGGACAACCCTAATTTAACTCCTGAGAATGAAATGATAGTTTCTTTGCGTGAAATGATTGCGCATGTTACTGAAAAGCCTGCCGATACTCGAATGATCCACCGTTCTATTCGTTTTATTAAAGAGTTAGTAGGCGCACTTAGAAATTGGTTACGTGGTATCGGTCTAGATAAATACATGGACGTAAATGACGCTGAAATCTACGCGTTAATAAAACGTGCTAAGAAAGAATTTGAAGCCGGTAAGCTTCCTACTGGAGAGATTGGTTTAGAGCCGGCCTATCGTAAAGCTAAGTTCTCTGATGAATCTGACCCACTTGCACAGTTGGCCGGCAAACTTGTTGCGCAGCCTAAGGGTATTAAAGAGTCTTTGAAAGGTAACTTAGCCGCATTTAATACGCAGTTTATTGACCGCTTAGCCCCGCTTAAAGAAATTTGGCGTCGTATGGGTGAGACAGGCCCAGCTTCGCAGATGATGTATAACTTGCTGGCACACGGACAGCGCACTAATATTTCTAGCGAGACTGTAGTCAACGGCGCCCGTACTTTCTTTAAAGACCCAATCACAGGCGAAGTAACTATCCGTTCGTCAGGTGGTCCCGGTATGAAGCAAGTATTGCAGGAGTTACTGCAATCTGAAAAGGGCAACCCACAAGCGCTCAATGAAATGTTTACCGCCTATGCTGCGGCTAAGCGTGCGGAAGTTGTTGGTTACAAAAAGCTATTAGCTGATGGAGAGATTAGCGCTAATATTACCCCACAGATGCTAGAAGCTGCTAAGAAGTCAGGCGATGCTGACCCAGCTTTTGTTAAGGCGTTTGAAACCTATCAAAAATATAACAACGGCTTGATGGATAGCTTAGCTGAATCAGGCTACATCTCTAAAGAGAAGGCCGCCGAGTTTAAGAATAAAAACTATATTCCATACTATCGTTCACGAGGTGGTGTAGTTGATTTGGTAATTGGTTCTGAAACCCCTATTCGTATTGGTACATTAAAAGACCAGCCATACTTGCATGAGTTGGTTGGCGGTGATCAGAAGATTCAAGACTTCTTTAAGTCGTCTGTACAAAACACCAATATGATTACCGAAATGGCTTTGCGCAACAACGCAACCTCCAGCGTAGCTAGAACCCTACAAGACTTAGGTATTGCTGAGATTCGTAAAGGCGAAGGCGAAGCCCGCCCTGATGTGATCCGTTTTAAAGCTAACGGCAAAGACTACCACGCTGTTATTGATACAAGTAAGAACGCAGAGTTTAGCGACATTGATCCTAACTTGCTAGTCAAAGGCATGGAAGGTATCCCAACTCAGCTTCCGGGTATCGTGCGGTTGATGGGCGTGCCAGCTAACTGGCTCCGTAAGGGCGTTACACGCAATCCTTTCTATGCTTACAAGCAGTTAGTTCGTGACCCAATGTCCGCTTGGCTGACAACAGGGGCTAATTTCACACCTATTCTGTCATCGCTTAAGGAAGTTAACAATGCTGTGCGTGGTGCTGGTGAAACTAATAAGCATCTGCAAGAGTCAGGTATTTTGGGTGGGGAAGTTTACACAGGACGTGCTGAGGATTTAAACCAAATAGTCACAAGACTACAGTCTGGTAAAGCTAGCGTATCTGGTGCTATGGCGTTTATGGATAAGATGGCGTCTGAGGCTGATGCTTCTACTCGCTCAGTTCTGTATGATAGTTTCCGCAAGCAGGGCTTGACGGATATGGAAGCGCAGATTGCCACAATGGAGTCGATGAACTTTAATACTCGTGGCGCTTCTCCTTCGATGCACTGGGTTAACACAATGGTGCCGTTCTTTAACTCAGCGATTCAAGGCTACAACGTAATGTATAAAGCGTTTACCGGCAAAATGCCATACGCTAAGCGGTTAGACTTGCAAAACAAATTGATTAAACGTGGCTCTATGATTGCCGGTATGTCGATTCTGTATGCGATTGCTAACCAAGATAACGATGCGTATAAGAACGCTACGCCTGATCAGAAGTATTTGAATTGGTTTGTGCCGGGCTTTGGCAAGGATGGGAAAGAAGCATTTAGACTGCCTATTCCGTTTGAAGCGGGCTATATATTTAAAGCTATGCCCGAAGCCCTTGTGAATATGGCGTATCAAGATGACGCCGCTAGAGAAGGTTTAGATGCTATCAAGACTGTTCTACAACAGACTAATCCGCTGGGTGTGCCAACAGCTATCAAGGCGCCTATTGAACTAGCTATGAATCGTTCGTTGTACACAGGCCAAGATATTGAAAGCAAGCGCCTACAAGCTTTAGAACCCGGCCAACGTGCTTACGATACAACCAGCGAGCCAGCTAAGATGCTTGGCGGTATGTTAGGTATTTCTCCAGTTAAGCTAGACTACTTAGCTCGTAACTATTTTGGCGGTTTGTTTACCACAACAGCTTCGCTTGTTAACCCAATGCTTGCCGATCCATCTAATGTAAAACCTGACGGCACAATGTCTGACTTGCCTGTGTTTGGTCAAATGTTCCAGCCTGAAGATGCGGGTGGTATTACTCAGCGTGCTTATGAAGTTCTACAAAAAACTGCCCAAGCTAATGCTACATTCAAACACTTAGCTGAAACAGGCGATGTTAAAGGCGCTGAAGAATATTTGAAACAACATGGCGAAGCTGAGATTGGTTTAGGCGCTGGCGCAGAAAGTATGAAGGCTCAACTAGACCAGCTATCGGGTGCGATTCGTGCGGTTAAAGAACAGAAGCTACCCCCCGGCATGGACCCACAGCAGTTTGCGGTTCAAAAGCGTGATAGGCTAACACAGCTACAACAAGCTAGAGCGCAACTTGCCCAAGAGTTTACTAAGTCGGTCGCCGAAACAAAACGCCAATCTTCCCGCTAACAATACCAAACTCGGCTTTAGCTCTAACTTGATGATAGACGGCGGCTTTTAATCCAGCTTCTCGGGTTTCCGCCAACTTCAAAGTAGGAACAAAGAACGCCCCACCGGGGGGCGTTGTCAACCAAGGGTAATGCACTCTAATTTTCCTGCCCATCTTCTTCGTCTATACGGCGACTAATCTGCATCACGTTGACCCGCATACTAGGACCTTTGGTTTTAGCCAGCATATTTTTCTTTAAATACTTTACGCTGAAATGCTTCAAAGATTCCATCTGCTTTTTAAATTCCGAGTAACCGAAACTCATGGTAACGCAATGTGAGCGAAGCTGTTGTTCTTCAATATAGTAATCTATGTAGCCTTGCGTCACGTTATGGTCTACCCGCCCCGCAATCTGTGAGCGTGTAATACTTTGGTCTACCACACCGCCATCGCCAAGCATGGCTTCTAGCTTGCCGTTATAGTCTTTAACTACAATGAACTTGCCGTAGTTCTCTCTAGTGTATGCGTTCAATACATCTTCAGCAGACTTTCTAGAACCGAATACTACAATCCTCGCCCTATCAACCATACCCCGAAGGACTTTGATGACTGGCCCAACTGGGATATCAATAACGTTGGAATACTTAGAACCAAGTAAAATAGTAACAGCAACAACAGCAGCATTACCAGCAGACCAGTACCGCTCATCGTTTGTCGACTCAAATTCTTTCTTAAGTGACTCGTGGGTTTTCTTGTAGACTTCACGGACTATCTCCTGATTCTGAACCATCCAGCGTATTAGCATATCGCCTGCCACGCCGTAGTTGGTCTTTAGCTTATCTAGTATGGATGATTCTACCTCGTTCCATTCCAGTTTAACAGTAGGACATTCTTCTAAAACCCGCAACATCTCAGCTTGGGAAGCGTGCTTGCGCATACCACCTAAGAAGTCAAAGACGTGGGTATTAGAAGTTAATAGGGCGGTAGATTTCCAGTTCAGAACATTCAAGCGTTCCTTGTTGGCGTTACTCTCCATACGCTCTTTGCCTTTACCCTGTGACTGGTCTAGCAAGAAGATAGGAAGCCATTCAAAGTCGCCTCGGTTCTTAGCGGTAATCTCATCGGTTACTAGTGGCAAGCTACCTAAAATACCCTGACGCTGTTGCAGAGCTACCGCCGATGTTGCCTGACCTACACGATACATTCCGGGTTGACCAAAGAAACTTTCAGCAATAGATAGCGCCAACGATTTACCTGTTCCTGATTCGCTTGAGCCTAAGTGGTATGTCATGCCGTTAAAGCCTGAGAACTCCATAAGCAGTGATGCAGGTCCGACCAAGCCCATAGTCAGAATGTTCCAAATCTCCCGCTTGATAAATAGGTTAATGACATCTCGCCAATCACTTATGTTGCCTGATGGGGCGGTGTGCTGGTTAATGTTCTCCAAGCCGGGGGTAGGCACAAATATTTTCTTGCCTGTGGGTGTATAGATGTGGCTGTTGTATACGAAGGTTTTGTCTTCTTGCCAGCCGCAGTTGTTAGGAATCTTGATGGCTTTTTTGTTGGCACTAGCTTGCTCTACACAGGCTCTTACATATTCAAATAGGTTCTTATCATTACCTGAACCGAACGAAGCAATAATGTTTTGACTAGCCAGCGCCTTGACTGTCTCGTCTTTACTAACTACCGCCCGTTGTGGGAGCAAGACATCTACATTCCCCTCAGGTCTACACGCTACCATGTGAACAATGTGGTCGCCGTTGCGATTCAAAATATCTACCACGAATACATCATATGGCAGTAGCATGATCTGCTTACGCGTTTTGTTTCCCTGAGCGTCTTCTATGGTCTGATCTACATAGATACCGCCGTTCTGACCATAGCTATAGTTTCTTGGTGGGACTGGTTTAGTTACTACTGGAGCATCGACTTCTACAACTTCTTTGTCAACAGGCACACCACGCTCCATGACAATTTCTTTTTCAGTATTGTCAGTCTTTAGCTCTTTACCCCATACCAGAGGGTTAGTAATTTTCCCAAAGTGCGGACAGCCTGTGCAGATGCCGGGGTTTACTTCATCTAGCTTTAAGCATGGGCTCGGACCTTTAGTAGCGTGCCACTTAGCGTTGATTCGGTCTTCATCGTAGGGGTGCATATCCCCGAGTTTCTTAGCCCATTCATAGCCGTCATCGCAACGCCTAGCCCAAGAGACTATATTGAAAAACAACGGCTCCATGCCGTCTTCTGATGCGTGAGCTTTGTAGTGCTCAAGCTGGGCGCATTGTTTGGTTTCCTCAATTTTTTTGAAGAAAGTGCTGGAGTTTTCAAGAAGTTTGACACT
>Ga0316230_1000350_pt1 | contig 67225 bp, 68 predicted proteins | sample TBH18025metaG_FD_206004 | JGI IMG/M metagenome (GOLD analysis project Ga0316230, IMG submission 206004) | Freshwater microbial communities from Trout Bog Lake, Wisconsin, USA - TBH18025 | ecosystem: Environmental > Aquatic > Freshwater > Lake > Hypolimnion/Profundal zone | place: USA: Wisconsin... | reverse complement strand
AGGGCCCCGCTGAGCATGATGTAGGCCGGCACGGCGAAGCGGCTGGCGGAATCGAGCAGATTGACAAACCACCACTTGCCCGAGAGCACGTTGTCGCCGAGTTTCATGTCACAGACGTGGCCGGTGACGACCGCAATGGTGCCGAGGATGCGCACCATGTCGCCGTAGGCACGGCGGCGGCGCAGGCCGTGGTCGGGGCCCGAGGCATAAGCAAACACCACCTTGGGCGGGGCGGTGGCGATCGCGGCGTTATCGGTCGGAGTTGCCACTGTCGATGGGGCCTTTCAGGGTGTATCGATTACCACGCGGAACCCGATGGTATTGTTGCGCAGCGTCTTGCCATCGGCGCAAGCGCGAACCGCAGAACGGCAGGAATTAGCGGCGTTATTCCAGGCGCCGCCACGGTAGACGTAGTTGGGACTTTTGCCGGCCATCCAGGCCGAGCCGTTGCCCGGCGCGCCTTTGTAGTCCTCATGGAAACGGTCCAGGCACCATTCGGCCACGTTGCCGTGCATATCGTACAGCCCGAAGGCATTGGGCGCAAACGACCCCACGGGCTTGGTTTTGCCGCAATTAGGGCCTTCGGCGGCCCCACCGGCCGGCTGGGTGCCGTCAAAATTAGCCTGGGTGGAGGAAATTCCAGCACCAGTGTTGAAGGCGGTCGATGTCCCGGCCCGGCAGGCATATTCCCATTCGGCTTCCGTCGGCAGTCTCACATGACGGCCGGTGCGCCGCGAGAGGATACGGCAGAATTCCTGGCAATCGTCCCAGCTTACGCCTTCCTCGGGTAGCGTGCCTTCATCGCGGAATTCGGATTGATTGCGGTCCATCACCGCCACGAACTGGTCCTGGGTCACTTCATATTTGCCCACGTACAGTGCCCGGGGAATCGTCACCTCGTGCAGTGGCCCTTCGCTGTCGTCGTGGCCGTCCTCGGTCGCCGGCGATCCCATGACGAACTTGCCGGGCTCAATGCGAATCATCTCCAGTTTTACGCCGGGGCTCAGATCCAATGACAGTTGGGCCCCGTCCTGTCCCAGTGGCCGCACCACTGCCACCGCGCGGGAGGCTATATCCTGAAGGAATTCCGCGTCCTTGTCCTTGAGATCCAACCGCCATCCCTCGGAAGAAAGTTTGTGGGCCAGTCCGTGGGCGCTTTGGCCATAGAACCAACTATAGAAAACGCATGCCGTCAGGTACGAGCCCGCTTCCGCGGGATGCCGCAAGTCGGAATAATAAGTGTCCACGGCGTTGGGCGTCTCCTGGGCCATCGCCCATGCCGAGCCCACCGGCACCACCTCTATGCCAAGTTCCCGGGAGATAGTCTTGTAGACGCCGGCGATGCGCTGGGTGTCCGCAGGGTAGTTTTTTAGCGTCCAAACCATGAACAGCAACGGTTTGGCCCCCACGGCGCGGATTTCCTTGTTGAACGTCCGTATGGCATCGAACATTACGCTCTTGTCATGCCACCAGCCGGTGCTGTGTTCCTGGAGCACGACGTAATCCCAGTTGCCTTCGCGGATGCGCGCCAGGGCGTTGGTTCTGTGGAGGTGTCCGTATAGCGTCTCCCCATCCGCCAGCACGCCGTCGCAGATGGGAGTCCTGGCCACTCCCGCATCGGCAGCAAGCTCCTCAAGGAGGTAGGGCTGGCCGCAGTTCCATTTACTGAGGCTGTTGCCTATGAAGAGGACGCGCAAGTGGTCCGCAGTGCGCTGGTCGGGGGCCGAGGAGACCCGCAGGGTCAGGGCGGTGGGCGGTATAAACCCGCGTGGCAGGGCATCGGCGTTCCGCCAGTGAGGCACAACGCATACCGCAGTCGTTGCCGCGACCAGCAGCGTCAGCAAAATTATTCGTCGCATCCCGCGCGTGATCATGTACTTACCTCAACTTCAGACGGCCTATCCTAACGGTGCCTTCGAGCACGCTCAAGGGACGCTTCGGACTGCTCCATTGGTTACAGGCCAGTGGCAGCGGCGTTTATGAGTCCGCCATGTTACAATCGGCGGCGTGACCGCACCGCGCGCTATTCTGCATGTTGACATGGACGCTTTTTTCGCCGCCGTCGAACAGCGCGAAAATCCGGCGTTGCGGGGCAAACCTCTGCTGATCGGCCACGATGGCCCCCGTGGCGTCGTCGCCACCGCCAGCTACGAGGCGCGGCCATTCGGGTGTCATTCGGCACAGCCCATGGCTGTCGCCAGGCGGCTTTGTCCCCAGGCACTGATTCTGCCGGTGCGGATGGATCTGTACCAGGAGGTTTCGCAGGAAATGTTCGGCATTCTCGACAGCTTCTCACCCCTGATCGAGCCGCTGAGCATAGACGAAGCTTTCCTCGACCTGGCCGGAACCCAACGCCTGTTGGGCGAACCGCGTCAAGTTGCCCAGCGCCTGAGGCAGCGGATCAGAACCGAGCTGCGTCTGACCGCCTCGGTTGGCATTGCCCATAACAAGTTCCTGGCCAAGCTGGCCAGCGACCTGCACAAGCCCGATGGCCTTACCATCATCTCCCCAGACGACATCAGCCGCATCCTGACTCCCTTGCCCGTTAGCCGTCTGTGGGGCATCGGCAAGGTGACTAGCGAGAAGCTCGCCGGCATGGGCGTCAAGACCATCGGCGACCTGACCATGCAGTCTGCCGACTGGATGCGGCGTTTCTTTGGTTCCGACGCCGAACATTACCAGCGTCTGGCCCACGGATTGGACGATCGCCAGGTTGTCGCCGATCAGGAGGCCAAGAGTATCGGCCATGAACAGACCTTTGAGGTTGATGTGGCCCAGGCCGACGAAGTCCGGCGCGTGCTCATGGATCAGGTGGAGCAGGTCGGCTGGCGTTTGCGCCGTCACTGTTTGCGGGCCAGAGGCGTGACTTTGAAGATACGCTATGGTCATTTCCAGACCATCAGTCGTTCGACCACCATGGATCATGCCACCGACGTCACGGCGGAGCTTTGGACCGCCGCCAAGAAAATCTTCGAGCAGTGGTCCTTCCAGCCCGTGCGTCTTATTGGCATGACCGCCGAGCGTTTGACCGCCGGCGCTGGCCAGTTGGAACTTTTCGTTGATGGGCAGCACCAACGCCAGCGGAATTTGGACGTCGTGGCCGACAAGATCAACCTGAAGTTCGGCCAGCGTTCTATCCATCGTGGTGGGGGCTGAGGCGGATGGACGAGCCCTTTTATTCGTTGTCTCGACCAAATGATGGAAGGTGTCTTTTCCTCTCGACGAATAGAGGTGCGCCTTCAACCTTGGGGAATACTGACCCAGCCTTGTCCCGGTCTTAAATGTCTTCCATCGTCCAATTGTGCTCTTCTGCATCCTGCGCTTGCCCTTGCCTTCCTCAGTTCACTGGATATACTTGCCCTTCCTCGGCCATTGGTGGTCGAGAATCGCCCCCGCATGCCTCAGAACCATGCACCGGCGAAATCGCGTGTAAGTCGGTGTATCGGCAATAGTTGCGTTCGCACCTACCGCATATCCGCCACGCCTGTTTTGAGCGGGCCTCTGAGCCCGTAGGAAGCGCATTTTCCCATGGGTCGTTACCTCGGACCTAAGGTCAAGCTATCCCGGCGCGTCGGCGTTCCTATTGCCGACATCCCCAAGCACACTGTCAAAGAACTCACTATTCCCGGCATGCACGGCTATCGTGGTCGCCGCAATACCGAGTACGGCGTGCGTCTCAACGAAAAGCAAAAGCTCCGTTTTCACTACGGCATCCAGGAGACTCAGTTCCGCCGTTACATGGATATGGCCAAGAAGTCCAAGGGCAACACGGCCAACTCCATGATGCAGATTCTGGAAACCCGTCTCGACAATGTCCTGCGCCGCCTCGGCGTGGGGCGCACTATCTGGGCCACCCGCCAGATCGTCAATCACGGGCACGTTCTAGTTGACGGCCGCAAGACTGACATCCCCAGCTACCTCATCAAGCCCGGCCAAGTCGTCACCTTCAAGGAGCGCATCCACAAGGTTCTCCGCGACAACATGGAACAGAACGCCGGCCACAATGTTCCCGGCTGGTTGGAGTGGAATCCCGCCCAACTCGTTGCCAAGGTCAACCAACTCCCGGTTCCCGAAGACGTTCCCTTCGAAGTGAACATGAACCTCATCATCGAATTTTATCGGTAACAGAATCGCCCTCCACCCCCGGGAATACCTGGGGAGGGAATTTGTGGAGCCTGCGGCGACACTTGCCGCCCTCAGTTTAACCCGCGGCGCACTTTGGCCGCGGGTTCTGTTTCTATCGCTCCATTGCCGCCCGCTTCCGCTGTGTCTCCCTTATCCTCGCCAGCTAAAACTGTCTCTTCCGGTCGAACGTGTATATCCCGTTCTGCTCCTGATACACATCGTTAAGCTGCGCGTGGTAGTATTCCAAGGTGAAGTGTCCCAACACCCGAGCGGAATTCGAACGCAACCTTCACCTATTTCACGGTGGCATACACCGGGCCTGGCGGGAATTCCCTGCATCGGATAGCGGAAGCATTCCTTATCGCACACCACCCTCTCTCCTGCTATCTTATGTCCCGACCAACAGAGGAATCGGCACGCGTGGCGTGCCGTTTACAACAAGTGAAACGCCTCCTCAATCTCATCCTCTTAATCTCCCTGATTGTGCCTGCGGCGGCTCTCTTGCTTATTGGTCCGCGCAACGCCGAAAACCTGCCTCCGGAACTAGCCAAAGACTGCGTCATCGTCGATTACTGGGAAAAATGGACCGGGCGCGAAGCCGAAATGATGAACATGATCGTGGATGACTTCAATCGCACGGTCGGCCGCGACAAAAACATCTATGTCCGCTACGTCTCCATCAGCGGCGTCGACCGCAAGACCATGGTGGCGACCGCCGCCGGCGTGCCGCCAGACCTCGCCGGCCTCTTTGACGGACAGCTAGTCCAATTCGCCGCCCAGAATGCTCTTGAACCCCTGGAGAACCTGGCGACCGCCCATGGCATCACCGCCGCCACCTATAAGCCCGTCTACTGGAAAGGCTGCACTTGGCACGGCCATCTCTGGGGCCTCATCAGCACCCCCATGGCGATGGCCCTCCATTACAACAAGCTGATTTTCCTCAAGAACGCCGCCGCCCTGCGCCAAGTCGGCCTCGATCCCACCCGCGCTCCAGCGACCATCGACCAGCTCGATCGCTATGCCCAGGTTCTCACCCAGTACGAGCCACCGCTAATTGCCGGTCCTCCACGCATTAAATGCTCGGGCTACATGCCCCTGGAACCCGGCTGGTATATCGACAGCGCCAGCTACTTTTTCGGCGGTTCCCTCGTCGATGTCGCCACCAGCCGCTTGACCTTCTGCACCCCGGCCAACATTGCCGCCTATGACTGGATTCGTTCCTATTCCGCGCGCTATACCCCCTTGTCCATAAGCAACTTCCGGTCCTCGGTGGGGGCCTTTGATTCCCCCCAGAATTCTTTTCTAACTGGCCGTCAGGTCATGGAACAGCAGGGGCCCTGGATGGCCAACACCATCTTCAACCAGAACTCCTCCATGTCGCAATTCCTGGTTCCTTTTGCCCTCGAACAGCACCTGCCCCGCGTTATCCGTCCGTTCAATTACCAATGGCACGTCGCCCCCTTCCCCTGTGCCGTCCCCGGTCTGGACAACGTGACTTTTGTCGGCTTCGACATTCTGGTCATCCCCCGCGGCGCCGCCCATCCTGCCCAAGCCTTCGAGTTTCTCGCCTACGTCAATCGTCAGGATGTCATGGAAAAACTCTGTTCCCTGCATTGCAAGAATTCGCCTCTGGCCAGTGTCTCCGCCAGCTTCTTCCGCACCCACCCCAACCCGTTCATTGAAGTCTTCGATACTCTGGCCGCCAGCCCTAACGCCCATGGAGTTCCCCAACTCCCCATCTGGCCCGAAATCCACGCCGAGCTATCGACTGCCACCGAAGCCATCTACCTGCTGGCCGAATCTCCCGCCGACGCCCTGCGCCACGCCGAGGCGGTATGCCGGCGGAAACTCGATCATTACCGGGAAATCGACGCCGCTCGCCAAGCCAAACAACCAAACAGTCAAATAAACAGACAGCCTTTTGCCCCATGACGCGCTCTGAACGCAAAAACCTCCTGAAGGGTCTGGCCTTCATCTCCCCATGGCTGATCGGCTTCGTCGCTTTCACCGCCATCCCCATCGGCCTTTCCGCCTGGTACAGCCTCTGCGACTATCCTCTTCTTCAGGCTCCTCTTTACCGCGGACTGGAAAACTATCGCGACCTCTGGCACGATGCGGTCTTCTGGCAAGTTCTCCGCAACACCTTCTACTATGCTTCCATGGCCCTTCCGGCGGCGATGCTCGTCTCTCTAGGTTTTGCCCTTCTTCTCAATACTCCTCTGCGCAGCCAGTTCGTTTTTCGCACTATCGTCTTCCTTCCCTCCCTGGTGCCGGCGGTGGCCTCGGCCATCCTCTGGCTCTGGCTCTACAATCCCCAGCACGGCCTGCTCAACCACCTGCTGGCCTGTCTGCACATCCCCGGCCCCCCCTGGCTGGCAAGCAAAGCCTGGGCCATGCCTTCCCTGGCGTTCATGAGTCTCTGGGGCGTAGGCAACACGGTTGTCATCTATCTCGCCGGTCTCCAGGACGTTCCCCGCGAGGTATACGAAGCCGCCGACCTGGATGGCGCCGGTCCCTGGTGTCGTCTTTGGAACGTCACCGTACCAATGATTTCTCCGGTTATCTTCTACAATCTGGTAATGGCCATCATCGGCAGCATGCAGGTCTTTACCGTGCCCTATAACATGACCCAGGGCGGCCCGCAGCGTTCCACCTATTTCTTTACCATGTACCTCTACGACAACAGTTTCATTTTCTCCAAAATGGGTTACGCCAGCGCCATGGCATGGATACAACTTCTCATCGTTCTGGGCCTGACGGCCCTGGCCTTCTGGTCCAGCCGCAAATGGGTCTACTACCAGGGGAAATAAGCGTCATGACCACCAGCCGCCCAAACATGCTTCCGTATACGCACTGGTCACTGGCCACGAACCTCCTTCACGCTCCCCGCTTCCCTTCTTCCTTCCGCTCCGGCCACAGCACGCTTCTCGCGCTCTTGGCTCTGGTGGTGATCAGTATTGGCCTTCTCCTACCCTTCGCCTGGATGGTTTCCACCAGTCTTAAGACCACTGCCCAGACCACCGAGGATCCGCCGCGCTGGCTTCCGGTTCCTGCCGTCCCCCAGAATTATCTGACCGTTCTTAATCATAAAAAATTTTGTTTTCTTCTCTACGCCCGCAACACCCTTATCGTCGCCTCGTTGACCGTTCTGGGTACGACTTTCTCCAGTGCCCTTGCCGCCTACGGTTTTTCACGCATCCGTTTCAGGGGTCGCAGCTCTCTCTTTGCCGTCATGCTCGCCACTATGATGATTCCCTTCCCCGTGACCATGGTCTCGCTTTTCAATATCTTTCATTTTCTCGGCGATCGCACCGGCATTCAATTTCTTGGCACTTTCCGTCCGCTGTGGATTCCCGCCTGGTTCGGTTCGGCCTTCAGTATCTTCCTGCTGCGTCAGTTCTTTATGACCATTCCCGACGAACTTTCCGAAGCCGCTCGCATCGACGGCTGTTCCGAGTTCATGATTTTCCGCCGCATCATCCTTCCCCTGGCCCGTCCCGCTCTGGCCGTCGTGGCTCTCTTCACTTTTATGGGCACGTGGAACGACTTCCTCGGCCCCCTCATTTATCTTCAACGTCCCGAGCAATACACCCTGGCCCTGGGTCTGCAAACCTTCCAATCCCAGCACGGCGGCACCGAATGGAACCTTCTCATGGCCGCCTCCGTCCTGGTTCTCATGCCCATTCTTATGCTTTTTTTCCTCACCCAGCGCACTTTCATCGAGGGCATAGCCACCACGGGCATAAAAGGATAGCGGCGTAAACCGTGGACCGTGAGATTTGCCGGTGGGGTCCATGGTTCCCTTTGCCCAGCGCCGGTTCCCCCAAGCCTGTACTTTGTTGTAAAATGACGCCATGCCTGAAACTACCCCAATGCGCATCGAACATCTCCGCAAAGAACTCGAACGGCACAACCATCTTTATTATGTCGCGGCCAAACCGGTCATAAGCGATCAGGAATACGACCGCCTCATGCGCGAACTGGCCATGCTGGAGGCGGCCCACCCGGATATGGTCACCCCAGATTCGCCCACCCATCGCGTCGGCGGACGGCCCATCGAGGGTTTCAAGACTGTTCCGCATGCTGTGCCGATGCTCAGTATCGACAACACCTACGACGAGCAGGAAGTGCGCGCCTTTGACGAGCGCGTGTGCAAATTGCTTGCCGACGAGCAACCCACGTACGTTCTGGAGCCTAAGGTGGATGGCAACTCCGCCAGCCTCCGCTACGAACGGGGCATCCTGGTCTTGGCCGCCACACGCGGCGACGGCCGCGAGGGCGATGACATCACCGCCCAGGCCAAAACCATTCAAACGATTCCCCTGCGCCTGCGTGGCAACGGCGCTTTCCCTGCGGTCATGGAAGTACGCGGTGAAGTCTACATGCCGAACAGCGTTTTTCAGGAGATCAATAAAAAGCGCCAGGCCGCCGGCGAAGATACGTTCATGAATCCCCGTAACCTCACCGCCGGGGCGCTTAAGCAACTCGATCCCAAGGTCACCGCTTCACGCCGTCTGGCCTTCGTGGTCCATGGTTCGGGCCAGGTCCAGCCGCCGCCCAACGACAGCTATTGGCAATGGCTTGAGCTTCTCAAAGGCTGGGGCCTGCCCATCAGCGGCTACGCCGTTCGTGTCGAGGGCATCGACAGGGTGCTTGAGGAAATTGCGGCCTGTGGCGAAGTGCGCGGCAAGCTCCCGTTCCAGACGGATGGAATGGTTGTTAAAGTAGACTCATTCGCCCAGCGCCAGCGGCTTGGCGCCACCAGCAAGGCCCCGCGGTGGGTCATAGCCTTCAAGTACCAGGCCGAGCAGATGCCGACCATTTTGCGCCAGGTGGATTGGCAGGTGGGCAAGGGGGGCACCCTGACGCCCGTAGCCAGGTTGGAGCCGGTCTATTTGGGCGGGGTCACGGTTTCCAACGCCACCCTCCACAACATCGATCAGATCCGCAAGTTGGATTTGCACATCGGCGACACCGTTGTCGTCGAGCGGGCCGGCGAGGTAATTCCCTACATCCGTCAGGCGATCGTCGAAAAGCGTCCCCGCGGCGCCAAGCCCGTGGCCGAGCCGCAAATTTGCCCAAGCTGCTCCGCCACGGCCCAAAAGGAACCAGGCCAGCCCTACATCATTTGTGTCAATCCCACTTGCCCAGCTCAGTTTCGCGAGCGTGTCAAGTGGTTCTGCGCCCGCGGCCAGATGGACATCGAAAACGTCGGCGAAGCCTTGGTTGACCAACTTGTGGACAAGGGCTTGGTCAAGACCTATGCCGATCTATACCGTTTGAAGAAGGAGCAACTTCTGGAATTGGAGCGGATGGGCGGCAAGAGTGCTCGGAATGTGGTCGACGCCATAGCTGAAAGCAAGTCGCGCGGTTTGGACAAGTTGCTGGCGGGCTTGGGGATTCGCCACGTCGGTTCCCGCGTGGCTTTGGTGCTGGCCGGCCATTTTGGGTGCCTCGACGCTCTGGCCGCTGCCAGCACCGAGCAGCTTTCATCGGTGAATGAGATTGGCGCTGCCATCGCTGCCAGTGTGCATGAATTTTTCCATAATAAGTTCGGAATGCACACTGTTTCCGATCTCCAGTCCGTAGGCGTGGATCCCAAGGCGGATGCGCCCGCACCAACCGCCGGAGCTTTGCCGCTGGCCGGGCAGACCATTGTTGTCACCGGCACCCTGGAAAAATTTTCCCGTCAGGAAATCGAAGAATTGATTACCAAACTCGGCGGCCGCGCCTCCGGCAGCATGAGCAAGAAGACCAGTTTCCTGGTCGCCGGCGCCGAAGGCGGCAGCAAACTGGACAAGGCCAGGCAACTGGGAGTCCGCATAGTGTCTGAGGAACAGTTCCTGAAGATGATCAATGGATAATCAAATTAGTATTGGCCGCCAGAACCTTGTCTACAATCGCTCTCACCTGGGCAATCTTTTCCTCGGCGGTCCGCAAGTCCGGGGCTTCGGCGATGATGCGCATGATCGGTTCCGTGTTGCTTGGCCGGGCGTGTACCCAGGCCTTGTCCCAGTCGATGCGGATGCCATCCTGCAAATCCACCTTCTCCGACTTGAACTGGTCCTGCAGCGCCGCGACGGCCCTGTCGGCATCCTCCCGTCGGCAGGGGAATTTGGTCTTGATGATCTCGTAACGCGGAATTTCCGAGACAAGCTGGCTGATCGTCTTGCCGGTCTGGGCCATGAGCTGGAGGATGTAGGCCATTCCCACCAGGCTGTCGCGGCCTGGCACGATGCGCGTGTCGATGACGCCGCCGTTGCCTTCGCCGCCGATGATCGCAGTGCTCTTGAGCATGGCCTGAACGACATTGGCCTCGCCTACTGCCGTGCGCACCACTGTGCCGCCGTGCTGGGCGGCTATGTCGTCCAACATGCGGCTGGAGGACAGGTTGGTGACCACCGCCCCGTGCCGCTTGCTCATGATCAGCCGCGCCGCCAAGGCCTGGGAGTATTCCTCGCCGATGTAAGTCCCTTGTTCATCGACGATGGCCAGGCGGTCGGCATCCGGGTCCTGGGCGAACCCCACCGCCGCCCGCTGCCGCCGCACCTCGGCGCACAGGCTGGCGAGATTGGCGGCGGTGGGCTCGGGCTCATGGGCAAACCGGCCATCGGGCGTGTTGTTCATGTGTACCAGGCCGCAGCCCAGCTTGCTCAGCAGCGTCGCACCGGAAACGCACCCGGCCCCATTGATGCTGTCCAGCACTACCTTAAAGCGCTTGCAGGAAATCCCCAGCACATCCACGTATTCCAACACGCGCTTTATATGCAGGGCGTGCGTTTGACTGTTCTTCTGCGGCGTGATCAGGCTGTCCACGGCGACCCATGCCGACTTTTCCCGCATGTATCTCTGTTTTATCTGTTCGGCGACGTCCGGCGGGGGGGCTATGCCCTGGGAAGTGAGGAACTTCATCCCATTCCACTGGATGGGGTTGTGGCTGGCGGTGATGATGACCCCGCCATCGGCGCCGAGGTGGCTGACCATCATTGCCGTCCCCGGCGTGGAGACCACGTCCAGATCGATTACTTCCACGCCACTGGCCACCAAGCCCGCCGTGGCCGCAGCGCCGACCCACCACCCGCTGGGGCGGGAGTCGCGGCCCATCACAATGCGGAAATGCTTTCCGTTGATCGGCTTGTTCAAATCCCCCAGGGTCGCCGCAAACGCTGCCGCCATGCGCATCACCACCGGAGGCGTCAGGGTGCCGCCGATTGTCCCGCGCATGCCCGAGACGCTGATCATTAATGCTTCCATGTGTTCACCTCGCTCCTACCATATCGACACTATAGGTATTATGATTCTCGACTAAACCGCCGCAAGAGTTATGCTGGAGCAATAAAATATGGATCGTAATAAACTCAATGAAGAGCTGCCGGCCATCGTCAAAGCCCTGGTCGATAACCAGATGAGCCTGCCGCGGATGCAGCACCTCAATCGCGTCTTTCTGCCCAGCCGCGATCAGATCGTCGATTGCATCGATAAATTGCGACAACTTCTTTTCGCTGGTTATTTCGGCAAGCAGGGGCTCACCACTCAGAACCTGCCATTCCGTATTGGCGAACTGGTCATCGAACTGTCCGACCAGCTCTTCGAGCAAGTTCGCTGCTGCCTGCGCTATCGCGATCGCATCCCCGGCGCTGCTGGCGACGATGAAAAATGCGACCACTGCGATGAGGAGGCGGCGCGGATCGTCAAGGCCTTTCTGGCCAGAATTCCCGATGTGCGCAACATACTGGCCACCGATGTTCAGGCTGCTTTCGACGGCGATCCCGCCGCCCAGAGCACTGATGAGACCATCTTCTGCTATCCCGGCCTAATGGCTATCTCCACCCAGCGCCTGGCCCATGAGCTTTACGAGCTGCGCGTGCCCATGCTGCCGCGGATCATGACCGAATACGCCCACAGCCTCACCGGCATCGACATACATCCCGGCGCCAGGTTGGGGCACCATTTCTTCATTGATCACGGCACTGGCGTGGTCATCGGCGAGACCAGCGAAATCGGCAACCACGTCAAGATCTACCAGGGCGTTACCCTCGGGGCCCTGGCCCCGGCCTATGGGCAGGCCCTGCGCGGACAAAAACGCCACCCCACGATTCAGGACGAGGTCACCATCTATGCCGGGGCCACCATCCTCGGCGGGGAAACGGTTATCGGCCGTTCTTCCGTGATTGGCGGCAACGTCTTCATCACTTCCAGTGTGCCGGCGTTGAACCAGGTCACCGCCGAGCCGCCGCAACTCAAGTACCGTTCACGCGGCACCCGTTCGACCCGTCCCACCGCGGCGATCGATTTCGAGATATGATCCCGATTTATGGTTAGATTGGCAATCTCTTGATTTGACAGCACTCGGCTGGAACACTTGATGGGATTCATTGCTGTTCCGGTCCTGCGGCTGGTATTTGGCTATTAGGCTGCCTCAAATCGGGATCGGGGGCGCAATAATTTTGCTATTTCATGCTGTTTTTGCCCATGAAATGCCAGTAAACGCCTTTTCGCATCGCGACTTGGGAAAAATCCGCTTGACGGACGGAACATTCTTGTCCATACTTATTACTTAAGTCTGTTGCCCGTCGAAGTTTAATCGCGTGACACGATGAGGTGGAAGCCCAGGAGAATAAATGGCAACGATTACCAAAAAAGAACTTATTGACCGGATCGCCGAAAGCACCGCTCAAAAGCGCATCCATGTCAAGAAGATCATTCAGCAATTCCTTGACGAGATCGTCGCCGAATTAGGTCGCGGCAATCGCTTGGAATTTCGCGATTTCGGCGTCTTTGCCACCAAGGTGCGCAAGGCCCGCAAAGCACAGAATCCAAAGACATTGCAACCCGTTGACGTTCCCCAGAAGTTTACCGTGAAGTTCAAGGTCGGCCGCTTGATGAAGCAGAAACTCATCGCCATGACCGGGGCGGCCATTGATGATGAAGCCACCGAAGTCGCCGACATAGCCGATCATCACGATGACAATGGCGATGTCGTCCAGCAACCCCAGGCGCAAAACAACCCGCAACCGTGATTGCCATTTGCAGACGCGGCATCTTGCCGCGTTTCCTTGGGTTGATTCAGCCGTCGATTTGTGCCGGTCGTTGGGGTTGGTTAATCTCCACCACGCCAGTGGCCGCATGGACCAGTTCACAGTATTGCACGGTACGCGCCCCAAGTGTCGGGTCCGGTTCCACCGCTGGCAGCGCTGACAGAATTCCCAAAAGACCCTTGAGCGATCGCATCCGGCGCGCTACCGCCATGTCGCTGGTATTCCCGTAACCACCGTTGCCCCATCCATTCATCGATGGGTCACGCTGGTCCAGCAGCAGGTCAATTGCACAACGGTCATCGTTGTTCATTTGTGTTTTCATAAAAGGTACTACGTTAATGGGAGGTGGTGTTGTTCTCATTGATTTGACGCCATTTTTCCGCAAAGCATGCGACCGCCGCATGAAGCCTCGACTTCACCGTACCTAGAGGAATAACCAGAATCTCGCTGATCTGTCGATAGGGAAACTGGTGAAAATAAGAAAGCAGCAGGATTTCCCGCAGGTGATCAGGCATGCCCATTACCGTCGAGTGAACCAGGCCCTGCAGTTCCCGTTTCTCCAGTGGTGCCGAGGGCATCTCCTGTGCTGATTCCATGAGATCGAGGAATTGACCGCTTCCCTCGTCTCCGGGATTAATCGATGCCTGCAGCGGGTTGGTCGGTCGGCGCGCCTGCGACCGCATCAGATCGCGGGCCTTGTTGGCGGCAATCGTGAACAGCCAAGGGCGGAACCTTCTCTGCGTGTCGAACTGGGCCGCCGATTGGTGGACTTGGAGGAACGTCTCTTGGAACACATCCTCGGCCGCCGCCCGATCGCCGAGGAACCGCACCAGAAAATGGAACAATTCCCGCTGATACCGCTCCACGAGCTGTCCGAATGGCTTTCTGTCTCCCAAACGGTAGGCTTCAAGGAGTTCCTCATCGCTAAGAGTGCGCACGGCGGGCTGGGCCGCCGGAGAGCTATTGGGCTGCGTCATATTGCTCCGGCCCGGCAAGCTGTTGTCGCTGCCGTGTCCGGTGCAATCCGGGTCTGTTTCCTTGACAGCCGCTTCCAGTGCGTGTCGCTGTCGATTGGAGGATGAAGTGTTCATTGCACCTCCGTCGCAAACCGGCTATTGTCGCCATCGTTCCACACGGCTGCCCGGCAGTTATTTTTTCTCCTGGCCAGTCCCAGGTCATGTCTGCTTTGGCGCCGCGTCGAAAATTATATGCCCGCACTTTCGCCTATCGCACTTAAATCGTCATTTTTCTCCTCTTCCAGCGACGAGTTCGATAAAACTGTCGTCGCCTGGGGCTGGCCGACGTTCCGCGCCAAGCAGGTGCGGCAGTGGGTCTACGGCCAGTTGGTAGCTGTCCCCGAAGCCATGACCAACCTATCCAGGGTCGATCGCCTCCTCCTTCAGGAGCACGTCAATTTCCAGGAAGGTGCGGTTTTACGCCGACAAAACAGCACTGACGGGACCTTGAAACTGCTTTTGGGTTGGAGCGATCCTTCAGGCACGCCAGCCACGGCGGAGACGGTCATGATTCCCGATGGTTCCCGCCATACCGCCTGCGTCAGCTCCCAGGTCGGCTGTCCTGTGGGCTGCGCTTTTTGCGCAAGCGGACTCAACGGCGTGAAAGAAAATCTTTCCCCCGGCCAGATTGTCGAGCAGATTTATCACTTGAATCAGCTTCTCGTGCCCCTCGGCCAGCGCATTGGCAACGTCGTTTTCATGGGCATGGGCGAACCGCTTGCCAATTATGCCAACGTCATGTCTGCCGTGCGGATATTGCACGACCCGGAATGTTTCAATCTGGGCGCCCGCCGTATTACGATTTCCACCGTCGGCGTGCCGTCGAAGATTCGCCAGCTTGCCAGCGAGGATCTGCCCATCAATCTGGCGATATCCCTGCACGCTCCCAATGAGCCTCTTCGCAAGCAACTGATTCCCTGGGCTCGCCATTTCACCCTGTCGGAAATACTCGCCGCCGCCGGCGAATACTTTGAGCGTACCGGCCGCGAGATTACTCTCGAGTACATTATGCTAGCAGGCATCAACGATCGTCCCGAGCACGCCCGCCAGCTCGCCGACATCTGTGGCACGCTGCGTGCGAACGTCAATCTGATTCACTACAACGAAGTCCCCGGTCTCCCCTTCAAGCGTCCTCTGGCCCGCGACGTACTGCTTTTTCAGGAATCCCTCCGCTCCTCCGGCGTCAACGTCCATGTCCGCAAATCCCGCGGTCGCGACATAGACGCCGCCTGCGGACAGCTAAGGCGACGGGAAGAACAACCCGGGACGTAGGATGGAGAATGCTGGACACAGGGTACGGAGATGTGGTCGCGGCGTACACCATCTTTTTCCACCACCGGTGCGCTGGACGAAGAGCCTTTTCATAGATTACGTTTCTTCCCACTTCTTCTTCATCACTGGCCACGAACCACTAATTTCTGTATGATTCGCCCTGTGCTTTGTGCCCGCGCCGCCATGATCGCCCGCCGCCGTTGTGCTTTCACCGCCGTCGAGTGTCTCGTCGTTGTGGGGGTTTTGGTTCTGGTATTGAGCATCCTCGTGCCTTACCTGATTCGCTCGCGCGAATCTGCCCGCCGGCTCACTTGCAGCAACAACCTCTACGTCATCTTCAAGGCCATGGAGTATTACGCCGATCGCAATGGTTTTCAGTTCCCCTCGGTTCGTTACGATCCGGCGACGCGGCCATCGGGCTACACCGCTTTTACAGGAGCCGACGACTCCGATCCCTTTGCCGATTCCAGCGCCGTCCAGCCCAATGACGTCACTGCGTCCTTGTGGCTGTTGGTGCGCGGCGAGTACGTTTCCCCTTCGGCTTTCATCTGTCCCGGTACCGATGATTACCCAGACCACTTGCGCAACAGCCGTGGTTTCCCGGTCAAGCCCTCGCTGCGCGGTAATTTCCGCAGTGCCCGCAACTTGAGTTATTCCTACGCCAGTCCGTTCAGCAATGCCGCAGGATATCGCAATATTCTGAAAACCGATAATCTTACCTGGGGGTTTGCCCTTCTGGCCGACAAGAATCCCGGCGTTGATCCTGACGGCGCCGATGTGACTGGCCCCTCTTTCACCGCTGTGCCCATGGAGATGGCCAAGGCCAACAGCCGCAACCATGGCCGTGGTGGTCAGAACGTGGTCTACTATGGCCAGGTGAGTTTCGAGCGCACTCCCTATTGCGGTCTGGATCACGACAACATCTACACGGTTAGCGCCCCGGCCACCCAGCCGGTCCCCTTGCTCACGGTTCCTGTCGCCGGCCCTTCCCTTCACGCTCCCGTCGCCCCTCCCAACGGATTTTTTGGCTCATCCTTCTCCCCGGCCACAGATCGCGACAGCTATCTGGTTCCCGCCGATTCCGATTGAAGACCACCGTGTTTCCACCCGCCTCCGATCTTTAGTCATCCAATTTCTTCCGTCCCGCAGTTCCCGTGAGTTATTCTTCCGGACAGCAGTTCGCATACTGCCAAGCCCGGTTTCATTCGGAGCCGGGCTTCTTTCTTTGGATGCTTATGCCATAGACTGTCAGATTGGTTCTTCCAAGATTCCTTCTCTTCATTTATCACAACCACAAAACACTTCCTCTTGACCTTCTGCCTCCATTCGCTAAAGTTCCCCATTCTGTGCTCCCAGCCTTGGTGTCAGAGGCATGGAGTGGGGCACAAGGAGCAGACGTGAAAATTGAGCCAGTCTAACGGCTCATGCTGACTTGACCGGCAGATTTATCTGCCCGCCAGCATGGGCTGACGAGCTTGATGATCTGACGGTCACCGCCTTTTCGGCCTTCGCCGAAATGTTTCCGGTTGCCTTCGGTTGTGACCGATCCCTTCTCTCAAGCCCGTCCCCGCTGGTTTTTCATAGCTCGTTAATCCAATCTGCATCGTGTGCAGGGATAGTACCCGTAATCCGCCGCCCTCTATTTCCGCGGCGGCAACTTGAGGAATCCATGGACCGCGACCTGACCAAAATTCGTAATATCGGCATTGCCGCCCACATCGACGCCGGCAAAACCACCGTCTCCGAACGTGTTCTCTATTACACCGGTAAAATCCATAAGATGGGCGAGGTGCATGAAGGCACCGCGGTTATGGATTCCCTGGAAGAAGAGCAGAAGCGCGGCATCACCATCCAATCCGCCGCCACTACCTGCCCCTGGGATCGCTGGGGCGAACGCTACACCATCAATCTCATCGATACCCCCGGACACGTCGATTTTACCGCCGAGGTCGAACGCAGCCTTCGCGTTCTCGATGGCGCCGTCGCCGTCTTTGACGGCAAGGAAGGCGTCGAGGCTCAGTCCGAAACCGTCTGGCGCCAGGCCACCAAGTACAAGGTTCCCCGCCTGTGCTTCATCAACAAGATGGACAAAGTCGGCGCCGACTTCGATTTCAGTTTCAAGAGCATTCGCGAGCGTCTCGGGGCTCCGGCGGTAGCGGTCCAGATACCCATCGGCCAGGCCGATACCTTCAAGGGCATGATCGACCTCATTCGCCAGGTTGCCCTCTACTACATTGACGATGAACAGGATAAGGGCCGCACTATCATTGAAAAGCCCATTCCCGAGGAGGAAAAAGAACGCGCTAACAAGTGGCGCGCCGATTTAATCGAAAAAGTCGCTGAGACTGACGACCTCCTTATGGAAAAATACCTCCACAGCCAGGAACCCACCGAGGAGGAACTGCGCCGGGGAATCCGCGCCGCCACCATCGCCTTTAAGATGCATCCGGTCCTGTGCGGATCGGCCCTGAAATTCGTCGGTGTGCAGAAGCTCATCGACGCCGTCATCGACTATCTGCCCGCTCCCACCGACATCGACCACATCATTGGCCACGATGTAAAGGATCCGGAAAAGGAAATCGAGCGTAAGCTCGTTCCCAGCGCCCCCTTCTGCGGTCTGGTTTTCAAGATAGTCAACGATCAGCACGGCGACCTGACCTACGTCCGCGTCTACAGCGGCCGCGTCGAGAAGGGCACCCGCGTGCTCAACAGCAACCGCAACCGTAAGGAAAACATCAGCCGCATGTTTCAGATGCACGCCTCTGACCGCATCCCCATCGACGTCGCCGAGGCCGGCGACATCATCGCTTGTATCGGCATCAAGGAAGCCCTGACCGGCGATACCCTCTGCGATCAGGATAACCTCATAATTCTTGAACGGCCCACTTTCCCCGAGCCGGTCATCAGCATGTCCATCGAGCCCAAGACCGCCGCCGACAAACAGCGGCTGGGCGAGGCACTCACAGTGCTCAAGCGCGAGGATCCAACTTTCCGCGCCGCCTACGATGACGAAACCGGCCAGACTATCATCGCCGGCATGGGTGAACTCCATCTGGAAATCCTCCGCAATAAGCTCACCCGCGATATGCACGTCGAGGTGCTGGTGGGCAAGCCCAAAGTCGCCTACAAGGAAACCATTATGGCTTCCGTGCAGAACGTGCGCGGCAAGCACGTCAAACAATCCGGCGGCCGCGGGCAGTTCGGCGACTGCACCATCAACATCGAACCCTTCGACGGTCGCGACCCCCTCACCCACAAGATGCTCGATGCCGAAACCCTCAAGGAAATGAAATGGCATGACGGCATCGCCTTCGTCAACGACGTCTACGGAGGCACTATTCCCAAAGAGTACATCCCCTCTGTCGAATACGGCGTGCGTATGGCCGCCCGTACCGGTATTCTGGTGAACTACCCGCTCATCAACGCCAAGATCACCTTGGTGGATGGTTCCTCGCACCCCGTGGATAGCTCGCAGATCGCCTTCGAACTGGCCGGCCAGCTCGCCTTCCGCGAGGCCGCTCTGAGGGCCAAGCCGACGATTCTTGAACCTATCATGAAAATCGTGGTTACCACCCCTGAGGAGTTTGTGGGCAACGTTTCCGGCGACCTCAATCGTCGTCGCGGCGTCATCGTCGCCAGCGAGCAGCGCGGCAACACCCGCATCGTCGAGGCCGAGGTGCCGCTGAGCGAGATGTTCGGCTATACCACCGATTTGCGTTCCATGTCCACCGGTCGCGCCAGTTCCGCAATGGAGCCCCTCAAATACTCTCCCGTTCCCGCCAACGTAAAGGCGGCGATCATTGAAGAAATGTCATAGAGCTAAACGCCAAACGAGTATGAATTTTTAGGGCGATACCCCCGCCCTGAAAACTCATACTCGTTTTCTTCCAAATATTATTGACAAACAGGTAGCATACTCTACAATCCTGTAATCATATCGTACCAAATTGATACGATATTGAGAGTTGGGTCGAATTTCCAAACAGAAAACTTTGTAGCGAGGTTACGTCATGAGAAATTTATTAATGAAAAAACTGGCCATATCTGCCATGGTTTTACTTTTGTTTACGCTGGTGACTTCCGTGAAGGCGGATACGCTTGCCGCCAACATTGGTGATACTATTTCATTGGTGAGCACGACGGGGGTGGATGGCTCGACCAATAGCGGCTCCTGGCCCGTGATTTACGGGTATATGCCTAATTCCGGCGGCGGTGGCGCCAGCAGTATTTATGCCGGTGGTATCGACTGGTCGGGCACGGATTCGAGTAATTCGGTGGGGGCCCAGAATTTCATAGGGTACTGCACGCAACTGACGACGGATGTTTACGTACCGTCAGCGGCGCCCAATTACACGGTGACCCAGTTACAGAACAGCGACGACATCGCATTGGCCCCCAATGCAGCGGCCCGCGCGTATTACATACAGGCGCTGGTAGGCGCTCTGCCCCAAGGCGCGTTCGATGGCCTCTACAACCCAGCCGATGCCGCGTCGATTGATCCGGTGGTATCAGCGGCGGTTCAGGTGTCGGTATGGGAACTGGTGTACAACGGCCTGAATGACGTCGTGGCTGGAACTGGTTTCGATCTCACTAACAATACCGTCGGCAAGTTCTCTCTCGCCACCTCGGCCAATGGCGGCAACGCCTTTACCGATTCCGTAATCACTCTGGCTACCAGTTACCTGGACGGAATCCTGACGGATGGGTCCAACGGTTATGGCGGCGTGAACTACGCCTTGACTAACGCGCCGGTGGCGGGGTTTACCAACTCAACTTCGCCTGGTTCCGGTTCGCAGAACCAAATCATCATATTGTCCGGGGCTGACCAGGGGATCATCCCCGCAGCGGACACCGGTGCCGCTGCTCCGTTGCCGACGATTCCGTCCGCCGTGCCGGTGCTGCTGGTTGTTTGCGGCGGTTTCGCCAAATTGCGCGGAGCCAGACGTAAACTGGCCTGATCACTTCTTTTGTCCGCCTGTCAATCCGACTGCTAAAACAGTCAGGTATAATTAATGCTGCATTGATCGTATATAAATTATTGTCAATGATAGTTTTATAAAATATTAGACCCGTCATTATTTTGTAGGTATTGTAATCTTTTTTGTGATCCATCACGGTGGGGATATTGGTGGTATTCACTATTTTTGTTCCACGAAATTGTATTGATTTATCTTGACAGAAGACTAAACAGTCGTATAATGCTTCAACACTTTTCAGGCAGGTGCGTCTTAGTGTTAAACTACGCCAATTTGTCAGGGAAAGTGAAATTTGCGGAAACAGGATGGGAAGGAACTGCGATCGGATTCGCATCAGGATGGATGTCTGCGGGCACGGGTGTTTGGCTGTCTGGCGAACGTAAATAGATCGCCGGTCAAGTCAAGTGGACGCGGGCTTGGGTTTGATTGCCTGTCCGGATGCCAATAATACAAGCTCAGCGATCATGTCGCAGCTTTTGTATTGTTATGAATTCGTTCGAAATACTCGAATGCCCACGCTTAGACGTGATCCACATTCGATGGCGCTGCTGTTTTCCTCGAATACTCTTTTTTTGATGCGTCCCCCTTTGTTCCCGAGGGACGCTTGGTGTTCGCAGTCGACGGCGTTATGCGCCGTTGTTTTGGATATCCTGCACGCCCGCTATCAAGCGGGCGATGTATTATAATTTGAGTACTTGTCCGATTTCTCCTGGTTCCGTGTGGGTGCCAGTGGATCGGACGTTACGCTGCCGGGTCGCCGTATGACCCCAGCGAAGCTCGCGATGTCTGCGAGCGATGACATGCCGGTTTGCTCGCAATGTCGTGCGAGCGATGATTTTCCGGCGTGCTCGCCTCTTAGTGCGAGCGATGAAACGAGGTCCGCTATGATTCGCGTACTATTTGGAAGGCTGGTTATTCCAGCCATTGTCGTCGGTGTGTGCGCGCTGACGACCACCGTCAAGGCCGATACCCTCCAAGCCAATATTGGGGACGTCATTTCCTCGGTGAGTACCACCGGGGTCAATGGCTCTGCCAATTCTGGCACATGGCCCGTGATTTATGGCTATTTGCCCAATTCCGGCTCTGTCGGTGTCGGCGGAATTTATGCCGGCCAGATCGACTGGGCCGGCACCGACGCCAGTAATTCTGTGGGGGCGCAGCAGTTCTTTGGGTACTGCACGCAGATCACCACAGACGTGTACGTACCCTCGTCCACGGGCAACTACACCGTCACCTTGTTGCAAAACAGCGCCGACACCAATCTGGCCGGCGATGCCCTGCAACGAGCCATCTGTCTTGAGGCCATGGTCGGCAATTTGCCCGCCGGAGCTTTTGACGGGCTGGCCACCCCCGGCAACCCCGCATCCTTCAGCCCGGCTATTGCGGCTGCGGTTCAAGTCGCGACATGGGAACTGGTTTACAATGGTTTGAATGACGCCGTCACGGGAACCGGCTTCAATCTCACCAACGCGGCTTCGGGCAAGTTCTCTTTGGCCACCGGCGATGCCTTCACCAATTCCGTCATCACCTTGGCCACCGGCTACCTCGATGCTATCCTCACTGGCGGTCCGGGAACCTACGGTGGTTTCAACGACGCCTCTAACTACGCGCCGGTGGCAGGTCTGACCAATTCCCCAGCACCAGGCTCCGGCTCACAGAACCAGGTTGTCATGTTGTTCTCCGCCGATGATGTCAACCCAGGTGACAACGGTGGTTCAGCCGCTCCGCTGCCGGCGGTGGCCACGGTCGTACCCATGCTTCTGGCCGCCTGCGGCTTGCCCAGGGCCATGGGACGCCGTCGCAAGATGGCCTGATTATCCTTGACGATTGCCCGGTCTTCCCGCCAATGGCGATATCCGCAGCGAAGACTGAAAAATAAATTCGGCGGCGCAGTTGGTTTGCCCCACGCAGCTAATTGCGCCGCCAGTTTGTTAGGCCTCGTCTAAGCTTTCCGGCAGGCATTTGTGTCCCGGCGGCAGCATATCCCGGTTCTGGTCGGGTAAGGAAAACTATTTTTTCTCTAATCTAGTATTGACAAACGTGCAAGGAAAGCTAGATTCTCCCCCTCACCTTTCGGGCATGGACGTGTTATCATTATCGTCCGCGCCGCGGGAGTGAATGGCAACAGGTTTGCAGGAACAGGATTGACATGAACGGCGATCGGATTCGAATTCGGATGGAAGCCTACGACCACCGGGCCCTTGACGCTTCGGCGAAGGAAATCGTCGACCACGCCAAGCGCACTAACGCCCGCGTTTGCGGGCCCATCCCGATGCCCACGCGGATTGAGCGCTATACCGTGCTGCGCAGTCCGCACATCGACAAAAAGTCCCGCGAGCAGTTCGAAATGCGCACACACAAGCGAGTGATCGACATCTTCGAACCAACCTCCAGGACCATCGAGGCTCTCAATCGTCTTGTTGTCCCCGCCGGAGTCTTTGTCAAGATCAAGGCGTAGTTTTAACGACATATATACCCCTGCAATAAGGGGTATTTTTGTGGACCGTGGGGTTCAGCCAAGAACCCGCCGCCTCTCAAAGGCCACGGACCATGGGATTTTATCGTCTGTGAAATGCTTCCAGCCCGGCGGCTTTTCACTTTTGACTGGAGAGGCATGAGACGCACTGTCGCCTCCTCTGCCTGAAATATATGACGCCAGCTTTGCTTGGGCGCAAAATCGGCATGACCCGCATCTACGACGACAAGGGAACCGTTGTTCCCGTCACCGTCGTACAGGCCGGTCCTTGCAGCGTGACGCAGGTCAAGACCGCCCAGAGCGACGGCTATAACGCCGTGCAACTGGGTTTTGGAGACATCAAACCCCGCTTCAGCACCCAGCCACTTATCGCTCATTGTGCCAAGGCTGGGCTCGAACCCAAGAAATATTTTCGCGAAGTGCGCCTCTCCGCTCCCACCGATCTTCTGGCCGGTGCTAGCGTCAATGTCGATATGTTCAAAGAAGTCCAATACGTCGATGTTATCGGCACCAGTAAGGGCAAAGGCTTCGCCGGCGGCATGAAGAGATATCATTTCGGAGGCCAGTGCGCCTCGCACGGCACTGAACGCAAGCATCGTTCCCCTGGCTCCATTGCTTCCCGCGCCACCTGGCGCGGCCAGTGCGGCAAGCCCAAAAAGGGCGTGCGCATGGCCGGCCACATGGGCATGGACCAGGTCACCACCCGCTGCCATCCCCTGGTCAAGATCGATGCCGCCAACAATCTGTTGCTCATCAAAGGAGCCCTGCCCGGACCCAACGGAGGGCTTCTTTTGGTTCGCAAATCAGTCACTGCCCGCATCAAGGTGAAGCCGGTGGTCGAAGAAGTCGCACCCAAGGGTTCCAAGAAGGCGGCCCATTAGAGCGAGTGATGCCATGATTGAAGTTCCGGTTTACAATCAGATTGGCCAGGAGATCGAGAAGATCCAGGTCGATGAACAAAAGCTCGGAGGCGAGGTTCGCAAGAATCTCCTCAAACAGGCCGTGGTCATGTACCACGCCAACCAGCGTCAGGGCACCGTCCGCACGCTGGCCCGCGGTGAGGTCGAAGGCTCTACGCGGAAGATTTTTCGCCAGAAGGGTACCGGCAATGCCCGCATGGGCACCATCCGCCAGCCCGTACGACGCGGCGGCGGCCATGCCAAGCAGAAACGCCCTAAGGATTGGCGCCAGGCCCTGCCCAAGAAGGCCCGCCGTCTTGCCCGCAACAGCGCTATTCTCATGAAAATTCAGGGCAACGACATCCGCGTCGTTGATGCCATCAAGCTTGAAGGGCCCAAGACCAAGTTCGTCGCCCAAGTCTACAAGGCACTGGGCATCGACCGCAGTTGCCTGCTGGCCATCGATGGTGTCGACGCGCAGCTTGAACGCTCCGCCCGCAACCTCGACCGCACCACCCTGACCACCGTGGCTCAGCTCAACGCCCGTGACATTCTTCGTCATCGCACCTTGCTCATGACCAAGAGCGGCCTGCAGAGTATCCTGGCCTGAAAAAGAGGAAGACCATGGACAACATCAACGTCATCATCAAGCCGCTGGTCACTGAAAAGAGCACCCACCAGCAGACCACGCGCAACGCCTATACCTTCCAGGTGCATCCGGATGCCAATAAGCACGAAATCAAGAAGGCCGTCGAGGCCATTTATTCGGTGCATGTCAAGGAAGTGCGCACCCTCAACCGCAAAGGCAAACCGCGCCGCACCCGCGCCAAATTGACCCATACGTCCGACTGGAAACGCGCCATCGTCGTTCTGGACGAAAATTCACGCATCGATTTGTTCTAGGAGCTTTGGATGTCCCGGAACCCGGCCAGCCGCCGGAGGTAGCCAAGAGTATGCCGATTAAATTTTACAATCCGACTTCTCCCGGCCGTCGCGCCGGTAGCGTGCTGGATTACAAGTCCGCCATCACCAAGTCCACTCCTGAGCCGTCGTTGTGCTTCGGTCAACGCCGCGCCAATGGTCGCAACCACCACGGCGTTATCACCGCCAAGCATCGCGGCGGGGGCAATAAACGCCTCTATCGCATGATCGATTTCAAGCGGCAGAAAGACGATGTCGCCGCGAAGGTCGAGGCCATCGAATATGACCCCAACCGCAGTTGCCACATCGCCCTGATTCGCTATGACGATGGTGTCAAGTCCTACATCCTGGCCCCCAACGGCATGGCCGTCGGGGCCACCGTGCAGAGCGGTATGAATGTGCCGCCGGAACCGGGCAATTGCATGCCCCTGGCCAATATCCCCACCGGCCTGGAAATCCACAACATCGAAATGAATCCCGGGCAGGGCGGCAAACTGGTGCGCAGCGCCGGCGGTGTTGGCCGTCTGGGCGCCCGCGAAGGCGAGTGGGCCGTCATTATCCTGCCCTCCGGCGAAATGCGCCGCGTCAAGAGCAAGTGCCGGGCCACCATCGGGCAGATCGGCAACTTGGACTGGATCAACGTCAGCATCGGCAAGGCCGGGCGTATGCGTCACAAGGGCCATCGCCCCCACACCCGTGCCAAGGCCATGAACCCCATCGACCATCCCATGGGCGGCGGTGAAGGCCGGTCCAATGGCGGTCGCCATCCGTGCAGCAAGACGGGCGTACTGGCCAAGGGCGGCATTACCCGCAGCCCCAGGGCCCGCAGCGAGAAACTTATCCTCCGCCGGCGTAAGTTCGGGACGCACCAGCAGCGCCCGCAGACGGTCAACGCATAGGAGTGCAGCCGCCCAACCGCGGCAGGTGAACTATGAGCAGAAGCGCAAAAAAAGGCCCCTTCGTGGATGAAAAACTCTACCGCAGGGTAGCCAAATTGAACGAAAACCGCGCCAAACAGCCCCTGAAGACCTGGGCGCGGGCCTGCACCATTATCCCCGAGTTTGTGGGCCATACTTTTGAGGTCCACAACGGAAACAAGTTCCTCCGCGTTTTCGTGCAGGAGGACATGGTAGGCCACAAACTTGGCGAGTTTTCGCCGACCAGAATTTTCCGCGGCCATAGCGGCAAGAAGGCCGTTGCCCCCGGTGCCGGCGGTACGGCCACTCCGTCGCCGGCGTCCGCCTGATGTAAGCCCGCGGGATTTTTGCCCGCCGTTGCCTTGAGGTGATTGACATGCCCTTTAAATCCATACACAGGTTCGCCCGCATTTCCCCGCGGAAGGCTCGGCTGGTCATGGACCTGATCCGTGGCCGTGACGTCGACGATGCCATCAACCTGCTCCGTTTCAATAAGCAGCGTTCGGCCGTTCTCATCGAAAAAGTCGTGCGTTCTGCCGTCGCCAACGCCGGCGAACAGGAAGCCGCCACCGACTCCCTGTACGTCTCCAAGGCCTGGGCCGACCCCGGGCCCGTCATCAAGCGTTTCCAACCCAAGGACCGTGGCAAGGCCTATTCCATTCACAAACGCACCAGCCACCTCCTCGTTGAACTGGACGCACGCAAGCAGAAGGAAAGGTAAAACTACATGGGCCAGAAGGTAAATCCCATCGGTTTCCGCACCGGCATCACTGAAGACTGGAAGTCCAAGTGGTATGCCCCCAAGGCGTCCTTCGGCGACTGTCTGGGCGAGGATTTCAAAATCCGTCGCTGCATTGACACCAAACTCAATCGCAAGCCGCCGTTTGCAGCCGTCGCCGATGTCCTCATCGAACGCACCCGCGAGGAAGTGACCATCACCCTTAAAACCGCGCGGCCGGGCTTGGTCATCGGACCCAAGGGCGCTGAAGTTGACAAGTTGCGCGAGGAACTGGAAGACCTGATCAAGCGCAAAGTCGCTCCCATCAAGGTCATCGAGATCAAAAATCCGGCTCTCAATGCCCAGCTTGTCGCCGAGTCAGTGGCCGAGCAGCTCAAGAAGCGGGCCAGTTTCCGACGCGTGCTCAAGCAGCGCACCGAGGAAACCATGGGTTCCGGCGCCAAGGGGATCAAAATTGTGGTCAGCGGTCGCCTCGGCGGCGCGGAAATCGCCCGCAGCGAGGTCACCACCGTCGGTTCCGTGCCCCTGACCACGCTTCAGGCCAACGTCGATTACGGATTCGCCACTGCGTTTACCACCTTCGGCGCTATCGGCGTCAAGTGCTGGATTTACCGCGGCATGTATGGCGAGGAAGTCCACGAGACCGACGTTCGCCCCGGCGGCGGCGGTCCGCGCCGCGGACGAAGATAATGTTTCGTGATTTGTGGCTTGTGGATTGTGTTTAGTATGAGAAGTTCAGGTGTTTTATGCCAATGATGCCCAAGCGGGTGAAATTCCGCAAAAGTCAGCGCGGCAAAATCAAAGGAAACGCCACGCGCGGCAATACCGTGGCCTTCGGCGAGTACGGCCTTCAGGTGCTCAAGGCCGGATGGATCACTGCCCGGCAGATCGAGGCTGGTCGCGTCGCCTGCAGTCATTTCCTGCACCGCGAAGGCCGCGTGTTCATCCGCATTTTCCCGCACAAGCCCGTTTCCGCCAAGCCTTTGGAAACCCGCATGGGCAAGGGCAAGGGCGAGCCTGAGTTCTGGGTGGCCATCGTCAAACCGGGAACCATGATGTTCGAGATTACCGGCGTTGATCTGCCCACCGCCAAACGGGCCTTGGCCCGCGTGGCCTTCAAGATGCCTTTGCCTTGCCGCTTCGTCCATCGCCGCCGCGCTATTGCCTGATGGACGATCGAATAAGATTGGAAGACGTTATGAAGATCAAAGAGATTCGTGAGATGGAAACCAGTCACCTTGAGCACGCCCTGCTGGATTTGCAGAAGAAGCTCTTCGAATTGCGCAGCCAGGCGGTGACTGAAAAGCTGGAGAATCCCAGTTTGCTGGGCAAGGCCCGGCGGGATATCGCCCAGTTCAAGACCATCCTGCGGCAGCGCCAGATGCAGAAGTCCGCGGAAGCCGCCGCCCACACGGCCGCCGCCGCCCCAACCCTGGCCGCAGCGGCGCAGGAGCCCCCGGCGTCAGCATGAGTTCGGCAATAGATTCGCGACATGAGATTAACCATGGCAGAAACCGTACATTCCAAAACCGGAACCCCCAGATCCTCCGAGCCACGCCCGCTGCTGCGCACGCTGGAGGGCGTCGTCGCCTCCGACAAGGGGAATAAGACCATCAAGGTAGTCGTCAACTATCAGATGCGCCACCCCAAGTACGGCAAGTTTTTGCGCCGTCGCACCGTTCTGGCCGTTCACGATGAGACCAACCAGGCCAGGGAAGGCGATACCGTCGAAATCGGCGAGTGCCGCCCCCTGAGCAGGAGCAAGCATCACCGTCTGTTGCGCGTCGTTCAGAAGGCCGGCGAACGCGCCGTGCAGGTCTCCGCCGAGGAGATCATGACCGGCAAGGCCCCCGAAAAGGCCTGAACGCCCGAGAAGAGACCTTAACCATGATTCAACAACAAACCAACGTCGACATTTGCGACAACACCGGCGCCAAGGAGGCCATGTGCATTAAGGTGCTGCGTGGTTCTAGCAGTCGCGGCAAATTCAAGCGCCGCATCGCCCATGTCGGCGACGTCATCATCTGCGCCGTCAAGAAGTCGATCCCTGCCGGCGAGATTAAGCAGGGCGAGATCATCCGCTGCGTCGTGGTCCGCACCAAGCACCCCACCCGCAGGCCCGACGGCAGTTACGTCCGTTTTGACAAGAATGCCGCCGTCGTCATCGACAAGGAAAACAACCCCAAGGGAACCCGCATTTTTGGTGCGGTGGCCCGCGAACTCCGCGAAAAGAATTTCATGAAGATCGTCTCCCTGGCCGCGGAAGTTGTATAGAGAGCCGGGCATTAGCAAACAGGTACGAACATGGCACGACATATTAAGACAGGCGACATCGTGGTGATTATGGCTGGCGCCGATCGCGGCAAGACCGGCAAGGTCATGCGCGTGCTGACCAGCAGGAACCGCGTTGTCATCGAAGGCATCAACCGCGTCTGGAAGCACGTGCGTCCCTCGCAGCGCAATCCCCAGGGGGGTCGTATCCAGAAGGATGCCCCCATCCAGATCAGTAATGTAATGCCGATGGATCCGGCCTCCAGTAAGCCGACGCGTGTGCGTTTCGAGGAGCGCGACGGTCACAAACATCGTATCGCCGTCCGCGGCGGCGCCGATCTAGGCAAGGTCGGCAAGCGTTGATGATCGGCCTGGGTGTTCGATTGCCAACCACCGGTAAAGGCAAAACAGACCAAGCGTTATAGAGGCAGTTATGTCGGAAAAAGAAAAAAGCGAAAAGGCCCACGATAAAAAAGGCGCGCCCAAGGGCGGCGAAAAAGCCGAAAAGCCCCAGAAAAAAGGCAAGGGCTCTAAGCCCGCCGCCGAAGCGGCCGCTCAGGCCGAGCCCCAGTCGCTTGAGCCGGCGCCGCCGCCGCGTCTCATCGCCAAGTACCAGCAGCAGGTCGTGCCGGCCCTCAAGGAAAAATTCGGGTACACCAATGTTATGGCCGTCCCGCGCCTCGAGAAGGTCGTGATCTCCATGGGTGTTGGCAAGTACGCCACGCTAGGTGGCGAAGGCCGCTCCAAGGTCGAGCAGGCCGAAAAGGAACTTACGGTCATCGCTGGACAGAAACCCGTCCGCTGCAAGGCCCGCAAGAGCGTTGCTAATTTCAAGGTCCGCGAAGGAATGGAAACCGGGCTCAAGGTCACTCTGCGTGGCAAACGCATGTATGAATTTGTGGATCGTCTGATCACCTTGGCCATCCCGCGTGTCAAGGACTTTCGTGGCCTGGACCCCAAGGGCTTCGATCAGGCCGGCAATTTTAATTTCGGATTTAACGAACAGACGGTATTCCCCGAAGTCGATGTGGAAACCCTGCAATTCCAGCAGGGGATGAACATCACTGTGGTGACCACCGCCAGTAATGCCGTGGAAGGACGCGAGTTGTTGCGTCAGTTTGGCATGCCGTTCCGCGAGGACGGCAAGCAGGAGAAGTAGGCCCTCTGGAAAATTCGTACCGCGCCGGTTTGGCCGGCCAAGAGCAGGAAGACAAAAGATGGCTACAAAAGCCTGGATAGCGAAACAAAAGCGCCGCGAAGCACTCGTCAAAAAGTACGCCGAGCTGCGGCGCAAGCTCAAGAAAGACAAAAACTACGCGGCCTTGGCGAAGTTGCCGCGCGATGCCAGCCCCACCCGGTCCCACAACCGCTGCCAGATCACTGGTCGGTCCAAGGCCGTGTACCGGAAGTTCAAGATCTCCCGCATTATGTTGCGCGAATTGGCGCTGGCGGGGCAGATCCCGGGGCTCAAGAAGGCCAGTTGGTAGGCGATCCTCGCCCCGCGGCGCCGGTAGTTAAGGCCGCGGCAGAAGAAGATAGGCAGACCGGGCTTATTCAGCCCACTATGCCAAGTCGCGAACGCCCAGAAAGTGTTCGTGCCAGCAGGAGACAAACGGAGCGATGAACAATCAAGACCCCATCGCGGACATGTTGACCCGCATCCGGAACGCCAACCGGGTCGGACGGCGCCTAGTGCTTGTGCCCAACAGCAAAATCTGTAACGGCATTGCCCAGGTGCTCAAGGACGAGGGCTACATCGAAGAAGTCGACAAGGTCGACGATGGCCACCAGGGCCAGCTTCGTATCAAGCTCAAGTACAGCATCAATGGCGAAAAAGTCATCCACCTGCTCGACCGCAAGAGCAAGCCGGGCTGCCGCCTTTATCGCAAGGTCGATGACCTGCCCCAGGTCCTCAATGGCATGGGTATCGCCGTCGTCAGCACCAGCAAGGGCGTAATGAGTGACCGCAGGGCCCGCGAGGCCAACGTCGGCGGAGAACTGCTCTGCATCGTGAGCTAGTCCAGGAGTGCCCCATGAGTCGCATAGGCAAAAAACCCGTTCCCGTCGTCGCCGGTATCAAGGTTTCCGTCGCCGGTCAACTCGTTAAATTCGAAGGCCCCAAGGGCAAGCTCGAACTCAACGTGCATCCGGCCATCACCGTCAAGCTTGACGCCGACAAAAAAGAGCTTGTAGCCACCCGATCTGATGATCAGAAGCAGAGCAAGGCTCTGCATGGATTGACCCGCTCCCTGCTGGCCAATTACGTCCAGGGTGTGGCCGAAGGATACAAGCGGACATTGGAAATTCAGGGTGTCGGCTATAAGGCCGAGCAGAAGGGCAACAGCATCGTGCTGTCGGTGGGCTTTGCCCACACTGTCTCGATGGATATCCCAGCCGGTCTCCAGGTGACGCTTGAAGGCAATACCAAGATTCACGTGGCCGGACCCAGCAAGCAGTTGGTCGGTCAGTTCGCCAGCGAGTTGCGCCGCGTGCGCAAGCCGGAACCCTACAAGGGCAAAGGTATCCGCTACGAAGGCGAACAGGTCAAGATCAAGCCCGGCAAGGCCTTCGCGGGAACCGCGACCTAAGGAGATTCCCACCGGACTTACCCGGGTATTCACCGGCAACTTTGAAAGAAGCGCACTATGGCAGATAAAAACAAGGAAAAAGCCAAGCGGCTGTTGCGGCGAAAGTACAGTGTGCGGAAAAGGGTGTTCGGCACCGCCGAACGTCCAAGGCTCTGCGTTTATCGCAGCTCCAAACACATCTACGCCCAAGTCATCGACGATTATTCGGGCAAGACCCTGGTTCAGGCCGGCACTACCCAGGAAGGGCTTCTCGGCACGCTCAAGCACGGCGCCAACATCGCCGCTGCTAAGCTCGTCGGCAAGGCCATCGCCGAGAAGGCCAAAGCCGCCGGCGTCATACAGGTTGCGTTCGATCGTGGCGGCAGGATGTATCACGGCCGCATCAAGGCGCTGGCCGAGGCCGCGCGCCAGAACGGGTTGAAGTTTTGAGGTTAGAACATGGCTGAAGAACAGCAAGCAGCGGAACAATCCAGTCAACCCCTGGCCCAGGCGCCCACGCCCGCGCCGGTGGCTCCAGATGCTCCCGTGGCCGTCCAGGCCACTAGCGACCAGCCGGCTCCTGCCGCGGAAAAACGTGCCCCCGGCGGGCGCGGCGAACGTGGCGGGCGCCCTGAGCGCGGTGGACGCGGCGGGGGGCCGGGCGGACAGGGCTCGCGCGGAGGCCCCCGCGGCCGCCGTGAGGAACGTGGCGATGACAGCGGCATCGAGTCGGCTGTCATCCGCATCTATCGTTGCTCCAAGGTCGTCAAGGGCGGTCGCACCTTCAGCTTCGGCGCCTTGGTGAGCGTCGGTGATCGCAAGGGTTCCATGGGCATCGGCTACGGCAAGGCCAACGAAGTGCCTCAGGCCGTTGAAAAGGCCACCAAGGATGCCCGCAAACAGATGTTTAAGGTAAACCTCAAGGGCGCAACTATCCCGCATATTGTCACCGGCCGCAGCGGCGCCAGCACCGTTGTTCTGGTTCCAGCGCGTCCGGGAACCGGCGTCACCGCCGGCAAGAGCGTCCGCCCGGTCGTAGAACTTGTCGGCATCACTGACATTCTGACCAAGGCCTACGGATCGACCAGCCCCAAGAATCTGGTCAAGGCCACTGTCGACGCTCTGCGCCAACTGCGGAACCGCGAACAGGTTGAGGCCATCCGCGGTGTACAGTTGTCCAAACCTGCCGGCGACTTGGTTTCGGCTTGATATACTTAGCGACCACTGGCCGCCGGGCCTTTAACTCACGTAATGGAATAATGTTAAGCACGGCCGGCGATCACGGAGTCTTCTCATGAGCATGTTACACGACATTACCTCTTCAACCCCGCGAAATAAGCGATCTCAGCGCAAAGGCCGCGGCGAATCCAGCGGACGCGGCAAGACCTGCGGCCGGGGAACCAAAGGTTCCAAGGCCCGCACGGGTACCTATATTAAACGCGGCTACGAAGGCGGTCAGACCACCATCTTCCGTCGTTTTCCCAAGCGCGGCTTCAGCAACGACAACTTCGAACGTCGCTTTCATGTCGTCAATCTAGAAGATCTCGAACGCTTCCCGGAAGGCGCTACTGTTGACGCCGCCGTCCTCCATGAGGCCGGATTGATTCCCGATTGCGGCCTGCCGGTCAAGATCCTCGGCGAAGGCGCATTCTCTCGTAAGCTTATCATCGTCGCCGGCAAATTCAGCAAGTCAGCCTTCGACAAGATCGCTCAGGTCGGCGCTACTGCCCAGAATCTCAAGGGCGAGCCTTTCGCATTCGCCAAACCCAAGAAGAAATTCATACCCCGCGAGGTGGTTAAGAAACCCAGGAAAGACGCCGAGGGCGAATCGGTCGCGGCCGGGCCAGTCGATGAAGCCAAGCCTGCCAAGGTCCCCAAGCCTCCCAAGGCCCCCAAGGGTCCAGCCCCGGCCAATGAGAGTCTCACGCCGCCCAAGCAGGCTTCCGATGCCACTCCGCCGGCGCCCGAAAAGAATCCCGCGGCTGGATGATCCGGATACCTCGGCGACCATTATCCTTCATGGCGCCGAGTCTGACTTTAGGCGCTGTCCGCGAGCGAATGTATTCATTGGAGCGCAGACAGAACCTGAACGGAAATCATGCTCAAGACTTTCATCAATATCTTCCGTATTCCGGAACTTCGCAACAAGGTTTTGTTCACCTTGTTCATGCTCATGATCTATCGCCTCGGTTACCACGTACCCATTCCCGGCGTCGATCAGCAGCACATGAAGGAAATGTCTGAGAAAATGGCCAAGAGCGACAAAGATTCCGAAAACAGTGCCTCCGCACGCTTGGCCAGCTATGTCTCTCTTTTCTCCGGAGGCAACCTCTCCCAGAGCACCATCTTCGGTCTGGGGATCATGCCCTACATCTCCGCCTCCATCATCTTCCAGTTGCTGGGAACCGTTATGCCCTCCTTGGAAAAAATGACCAAGGAAGGCGAGACCGGCCGCAGAAAAATCCAGGAGTGGACCAGGTATGCCACCGTCCCTCTCTGCATAGTCCAGGCCGGCATGTGGCTCTCCTTCATGCAGGGCCAGGGCTTGGTTACCTCCTACTACCGACAACAGGCACAGCTCAGTTTTTGGATAATGGGCATTTTCTCGCTAACCGCCGGGTGCATATTCCTCATGTGGCTCGGCGAACAAATTGACGAATATGGCCTCAGCAACGGCATCAGTCTCATCATCATGGCCGGCATTATCGCCCGCATGCCCAATGCCATCATCCTCGTAAAGGAAGGCCTCAAAGCCGCCGCCGGCACCACCGGCGCCATGAACACCGGAAAAGTGCTTTTCCTTATCCTTTCCTTCCTCTTCATCGTCGCCAGTTCCATCCTTATCACCCAGGCCCAGAGACGCATACCTATCCAGCAGGCCAAGCACACCCGCGGGCGGCGCATTTACGGCGGCGCTCGCCAATACCTTCCTCTGCGCGTGAACCACGGCGGCGTCATGCCCATCATCTTCGCCCAGTCACTCATGCTCTTCCCCAGTGTTCTCTTCAGTTGGATTGCCCGCCAGTTCCCGGGAAACAACACCTTGGCTTTCATCGCCGGCGAATTCAACCGCGGATCGTTCATCTACATCGCCATCGAAGTGTTGATGATCTATTTCTTCTCCTATTTCTGGACCACTGTCCAGTTTCAGCCCAAGGAGATGGCCAACCAGTTGCGCGACTACGGTACCTTCATCCCAGGCCTGCGGCCCGGCAAGCGCACCAGCGATTATCTGGAAAAGGTGATGATGCGCATCACTTACGTCGGCGGCGGATTCCTTTGCGTCATCGCCGTCGTGCCCACGGCTGTCAGCAGTTTCATGCAGATTAATCCCCAAATAACCCAGTTTCTCGGCGGGACCGGCCTTTTGATCGTTGTCAGCGTAGCCTTGGACATGGTGCAACGCATCGAAGCCAACTTACTCATGCGTAATTACGGCGGCTTCCTCAGCGCTCCCGGCCAGAAAGGCAAACGCATTAAAGGTAGACAATATTAGGTTAGTTGACGCTTTGGCTGTTGAACTGTTTGGTTCGGCCAAACAATAAAACAGGCAAACCGCCGCGTTGAGTGTTCATCGTTTATCGGTCAGCGTTTTCTCGATGCCCATCATCATAAAAACCCGTCGCGAGATTGAATTGATGCGGCGGGCGGGACAGGTCGGGTGCGAAATTCTAGCGAAGATGCGGCAAGCCGTGGCCGTCGGCGTGACCACGCAGGATCTGGAGAATCTGGCCCGATCGGAACTGCAACGCCACGGGGCCATCGGATTGTCGAAGAACTATCCGACCTACAAGCCCGGCGAAGGTTTTCCGGCCAACACCTGCATCAGCGTCAACGAACAGGTGGTGCATGGCATCCCTGGCCCCAGGGCTTTGCAAGAAGGCGACATCGTTACTTTGGATCTGGCCCTGTCGCTCAATGATTATTGCGCCGACACGGCGACGACGGTAGCGGTAGGGCAGGTCAGCCCGCAGATACAGAAACTTTTGGATGTGACCAAAGAAACCCTCTTCCTGGCCCTGCAGAATATACGGCCTGGCAAGAAATGGTCGGAAGTTGCCAGGCTCATGCAGTGGCATGTGGAGCAGAACGGTTTTTCCGTCGTGCGCGAATTTGTGGGTCACGGCATCGGCCGGACCATGCACGAAGACCCTAAGGTGCCCAATTTCGTCACCATGGAACAACTTCGCGGCGACTTTAAACTCCGAGCTGGCATGACTTTCGCCGTCGAACCCATGGTGGTTATGGGACGCCAGGATGTCGTGCTCCTGGAAGATGGATGGACCGTGGTTACCGAGGATCGGCAGCCGGCGGCCCATTTCGAGCATACTATAGCCGTCACCGACGACGGCATTGATTGTCTAACCGATGGACGCGCCGCGTTTGTACTTTAGGACGACTTCGGTTATACTGATAAATTCGGCTTGTGGATGAGGCTCTTCCTTTGCGCCTTGTCTGCCGCCCACAGAAGCGAGTTTGCTATGAAAGTCCGAACCAGCGTCAAAAGAATCTGTGAAAATTGCAAGATCGTCCGCCGTAAAGGCGTCGTGCGCGTGATCTGCACCAACACCAAGCACAAGCAAAGGCAAGGCTGAGTCGGCCTCTGGCCCGCTTGTAGCGCGGGCCGAGTGTGCCGGCAAGCAACCAAAGTGGAGCCATCATGCCCCGTATCGCAGGCGTAGACATCCCCAACGAAAAGCCGATTTTTGTGAGCCTCGGCTACATTTACGGCATCGGTCCTTCCAACAGCCGCATTATCCTCAAAGAGGCCGGGATCGATCCCCAGCGGCGCGCCAAGGAATTGACTGAGGACGAACTGGCCAAAATTATCGGCATCATCGACAAGGACTACCTTGTCGAAGGCGCCCTGCGGCGGCAGTTGCAGCAGAACATCACTCGCCTGCGCGACATTCAAAGTTACCGAGGTGCTCGCCATCGCCGGGGGTTGCCGGTTCGCGGTCAGCGCACCCGCTCCAATGCCCGCACCCGCAAGGGGCCGCGCAAGACCGTCGCCGGCAAGAAGGGCGTGAAGGAACTGGCCAAGTAGAGTTGCATTGCCGCGCCCGGGTTGGCCCCGGCGCGGTCGCTTGCCGGCTCAGCGCCGGCTCATTGAGGAATGATTCATGGCAGAACAGGAAAAAAAAGCCGGCCCGAAGGCTGGTGGTCCCAAGAAGCGCATCCGCAAGGGCGTGACCAAGGGCGTGGCCCACATCAAGGCCACCTTCAACAACACTATGGTCACCATCACCGATACCAATGGTGAAACCATCTCCTGGGCCTCGGCTGGGACCGTCGGATTCAAGGGTGCCCGCAAAAGTACCCCATTTGCCGCCGGACGCGCCGCCGAAAAGGCCGCCACTGAAGCCCGCAAGCACGGCATGGTTGAACTGGAAGTGAAGGTCAAGGGCCCCGGCGCTGGTCGCGAACAGGCCATACTCCAGCTTCAAAATGCCGGCATGAAAATCATGGGCATCGAGGATGTCACCCCTCTGCCTCACAACGGCTGCCGGCCGCCCAAAAAGCGCCGCGTATAGAAATTAAACAGTGTGGGCCGTCCGGTCGTCGAACGCACCGTATTCGACCCCGGCCCCTTCACCGAACGATTTGACAATCAACCCGGCGTCCGCCGGACAGGCTGAAGCGAAGATGGCCCCTTACGGTAGGGGCGGTAACCTTCACCTTTTCCGGCCCACGCGAAGGAGAAACCCATGAAGATTCGTTGGCGCGGTCTAGAATTACCCTCGCGCGTCGTGCGCGATACCCAGGTTTCCAGCGACAGCTATGGACGCTTTTCCGCCGAACCTTTCGAACGCGGCTTTGGAACCACGGTCGGCAACAGCCTCCGGCGCATCCTTCTCAGCAGCCTTGAAGGCGCGGCCGTCACCCACGTCCGCATCAAGGGTGCCGAACACGAGTTCAGCAGTGTTCCCGGTGTTCTCGAGGATGTCACCGACATCATCCTCAATGTCAAGAGCCTCATCGTCAAACTCGACGCCGATGAGCCCAAGGAAATGAAGGTCGTCTGCCGCAAGGCCGGTGCCATTACCGCCGCCATGATTGAAGCCGATCCGGCCATCACCATCGTCAACAAGGACCTGGTTCTGGCCAATCTGACCGAGGATGTGTCTTTTGAGCTGTCCATGACTGTCAGCAAAGGCCGCGGCTACGTCGCCGCCTCCGAGAACATCGAGGACACCGAAGAGCAGGAAGTCGGCCGCATCGCGGTCGACAGCCTCTATTCCCCGGTCGCCCGCGTCCGCTATGCCACCGAGGATGCCCGTGTCGGCCAGAAGACCGACTACGATCGCCTCATCCTGGAAATCTGGACCAACGGCACGATCTCCTCCGAGATGGCCCTCGTTGAAGCCAGCAAGATTTTACGCAAGCACCTCAACCCCTTTGTCCAATATTTCGAGCTTGGCTCCGAAACCGCCAATGACGATGCCTTGGCCGGCCTCCGCGACGCCAACAAGGCCACCATCGATCCGGAATTGGAACAGAAACTAGGCATGACCGTCCAGGAACTGGATCTTTCCGTCCGCGCTAACAACTGCCTGGAATCCGCCAAGATCGCTAATGTTCGCGACTTGGTCAAGAAGAACGACTCCGATCTGCTTAAAGTCCGCAGTTTCGGCAAGACCAGCCTCCGCGAAGTAAAACGCAAGCTCGCGGATATGGGATTAAGTCTGGGCATGGACCTCGATGCCGCTGCTGCCGCCGCTGCCGTCATGCCTGACGACGACGACGAAGCCGCCGAGGGCGAAGCTCAGTCTGCATGATTAGTGTTAGTTTCTGTTAGGGCCGCAGTGCCCGTGCAAGATAATCAATAGGAGTTTCCATGTCCCGCCATTTGATTCGCGGTCGGCAGCTCAGCCGCGATACTGAGCACCGCAAGGCCCTACGCCGAAACCTCGTGCAGAGTCTGTTCGAGCACGGCAAGGTTCGCACCACCCTCCCCAAGGCCAAGGAAGTGCGTGCCTTTGCCGAAAAACTCATTACGCTGGCCAGGAGGAACACCCTTATCACCCGCCGCCGCGTCATTGCTCTTTTGCAAGACCGTCGTCTAGTGGACAAGGACCAGGAGTTCATCAACCAGACCGTCGTCCAGAAGCTGTTTTCCGAGATCGCCCCCAAGTTTGTCGGTAGGCAAGGTGGGTATACCCGGATCATCAAGCTTGCTGAGCACCGTATCGGCGATGGCGGCAGCCTGGCTCTGCTCCAACTGTTGACCGAGGAGTCCGCCCCGGCTGGTGCCCCACGCCACAGCGCTGGCCTGCGCCGCAAGCGCAACGAGAAGAAGCACCAGTTTGCAGCCGGGCTTCGTCGAGGCAGGACCGAAGCCGCCAAAGTATCTTCGGAAACTCCTGCGGCTAGCGCCAAAACTGCTCCCGATGCTGAAACCAAGGAATAGATGCTATTATATTGACACATTGGCGATGAATTTCGTACAATCGCTGTCTGTTAAGCTTCCTGCGCTAGAGCTTTAGTGTCTTATGCTGGAACTTGGAGACCTGTTAGTCATCGGCTACGTGGCGATCCTGCTGCTTATCGCCAGCTACGGTTTCCACCGCTACGTTCTTCTCTACCTCTACCTCAAGCACAAACATCGGGGCTATCAGCTCAAGGGCCGCTACATCGAATTGCCTCGGATCACCGTCCAACTCCCCATGTTCAATGAGGAATTTGTCGCCGAGCGCATCATCCGCGCTACCTGCCTTCTCGATTATCCTCGCGAAAAACTCGAAATACAGGTTCTCGACGACAGCACCGATCATTCGGCGGATATTGCCCGCCGGGCTTGCGAGCAGTGGGCCGCCAAGGGTCTGCCCATCCGCTACATTCACCGCTCCAATCGCGTAGGCTACAAAGCCGGCGCCTTGGCCGAGGGCCTCACGACAGCCAGCGGCGAACTCATCGCCATTTTCGACGCCGATTTCGTCCCGCCCCGGGAAATTCTTTACAACGTCGTGGATTATTTCACTGATGACAAAGTCGGCATGGTTCAAGTTCGCTGGGACCACATCAACCGCAACGCCTCCCTCCTTACCAGGAGCCAGGCCATATTCCTTGACGGTCATTTCGTCATCGAACACACCGCCCGCAACCGCAGCGGCCGTTTTATGCACTTCAACGGCACAGCCGGCGTCTGGCGCCGTACTACCATCGACGATGCCGGCGGATGGCAACACGATACCCTCACCGAGGATCTGGACCTCAGCTATCGCGCCCAGATGAAGGGCTGGCAGTTCATCTACCTGCCGCAGTTCTGCGCTCCGGCCGAGCTACCGCCGGAGATGATCGCTTTCAAGCAGCAGGCCCATCGCTGGACTAAGGGAAGTTTCCAGACCTGTATCAAACTCCTCCCCAAGGTTATGCGGGCCAAACTGCCTCTTCGTATCAAGACCGAGGCTTTCTTCCATCTGACCAACACCTTGGTCTATCCCTTGATGGTCCTGCTGACCATTCTCATGTTCCCGACTTTTTTTGCCTACATCAGCCCGCTTAAGGGAGATTACAGCGAGTACAGCCGCCTGATATTCAGTGCCACTTTGTTCGTGTTGGCGACATGTTCCACCAGCACGTTCTTCGTGTTTGGACAGAGCGAGTTGTTCGGTCGTCGCGCCGGCTGGAAGTCAGCGCTTTATCTTCCGGTGTTGATGGGGCTGGGCGTCGGGATCAGCATCAACAATGCTAAGGCCGTTTTCGAAGCCATCTGGGGCGCCATCCGCCGCAAGCCCAGTGAATTCGTTCGTACCCAGAAATACGGCGTCAGCGGCAGCGAGCGCCGTGAACGTCGCTTGGCGCCGGTCACCGATGCCACCAGTGCCGATGATATCATCCCCGTCACAGCTCCTGTACGTCGTCTTTTTTTGACTTTCGACCGCCTCATGATGCCGATTCTCGAGATCGCATTCGGCTGCTATATGGTCTGCTGCATCTGGATCAGTCTTTTCTACGGCTATGCCATCGGCAGCGTTCCTTTTCTCTGCATCTTCGCCGGCGGCTACTTCTACGTAGGTTTCGGCTCTCTTCTGGCTCTATGGCGTCTTCAGCAGGAAGCAGATATAGCCATGATTCCTCCCGCGCCCGTGTCGACGTAAGATGGCTGAACGGTTAGGGGTTAGGGCTGGCAAATCAAACAAAAATAAATGTGCGGCCGAAACATTGCTTTTAAGCATGGAGGTCTGGTTTAGGCTACGTTATTTCCCTCATTTTACATTGACCGTCCGGTTATCAGGCACTTCACTCGCTATCACACGTTGCTGACTTTTGCAGCCCTTCTTTTTTTCACCCATATTACTGCCCACGCCGTTCCCACCAGCCCACCCACGTATCCGCCCAGGTGAATTCCGAACACGCCCATGAACCGATAAGGGCGCATTTCGTTCTTCTGCACCATCTGTCCAAAATCTTCAAGTGTCCACGCCAGCCATCCCTGCGTTCCCACCAGCCCTAGCACTACCGCTCCGACCACACAAATGCCCGGTACAATTGCCAACCCTCGCCACAACTCTCTGTAAGTCAATTGCCGCAACCCAGGCTTCCGTTGGCTTAAATTGTTTGCTATCAACACTACCGCTCCCACTAGCAATCCTGCCGTCCAAGTGGCCTTCATTCCAATCTTCACCGCCTCCCATTGCAGCCGACCACCCACAGGCGTCATTCCATCGCCAATTTTCTCCCACAGTCCTTTTCCGTAATAGAAATATTCCCAGGAAATTGTCGAAGTTACCAAGTCATTGACGATGCCGTAGACGAGCGCAACCACCACCGTTCCCACCAAAAACGCATATTCGCGCCAACGCGTCGCCGCCCGTCCATGTCTTGCGTAATCCACCCACGCCAGTACCGCAAATATCCCCACTCCGATGGCAATGCGCGCCACCATGCCACCGTCGTTGGTCATCAGCCAAGGCCATTTTCCGCCGTCGACAAGAGTGTTTTGAAGTGTTGCCGTTGTCATGGGCTGGACAACAAGTATAGCAGGATAGGAGTTGGTTAGGCATAGACGTATCTTTTCGGAATTCGTCACCGAGCGCACAGCATGCCCGCTGCTCCTCCTACAATATCTATCATGAACCATAATTTAATCGCCTTTATTCTGGCCCTCCTGCTTCCCATGGCCGCCGTAGCCGTTCCTCCCCAGCATGTGCAACCCCAACTTCTATCCAATGTCCAGGCTATTCGTCCCGGCGATACCTTTACCATCGGCGTCCTTCTTCGTCTTGACGAGGGGTGGCACGTCTACTGGACCAACCCCGGTGACTCTGGCACGCCCACGCGCCTGACCTACGAAGATACCAAGGGCTTGCGCATCTCTCCCAATCTATTGCCTCTGCCAGAGCATTTCGATCAACCCGGCGGCCTCATCGGCTTCGGCTACAAAAACGAAGTCCTACTGACTGCCAGCGTGACAGCCTCCGCCTATCTTTCCCCCGGTGAAACCAAAATCACCGTCACCGTCTCCTGGCTCTGTTGCAATGACATCTGTATTCCCGGCCAGGCCCATCTTGACCTTACGCTTACGGTCCTGCCTGCCGGAGCTGTCAAGCCCGAGCCCGACCATCGCGAACTCTTCGCCGCTTGGAAGCAGCGCCAGCCACAGTGGCTTGGTTCCGACGCCCAACTCCTCCAGCGTATTGTCCGTGACGATAATGAGCAGCCCGGTTCCGGCACATTTCGCTGGACTGGGTATTTCCAGCCAGCAGTTCACGATGTCGAATGGTTCATGGTTCCCGACCACGCCCTGATGTTGGAAAACCAGAAACAATCCATCATTGCCGATCCAACTCCCACCTCCACCATTTCTTTCACCGCGCGCGTGCTGGCCGGTCAGCGTCTTTCTTCCCCATGGATGCTCGTGGTGATCGGCTACACCGATGCCGGTGGCCATCGCCACGCCGCCGCTACCTGGCAGCGTATCGTCTTGGCCCAATCCTTCCCCCCGGCGGCCGATGCCCCCCCTTCAACGCAACCATGAGTTATTCCAGACTATCATTCTGGTGGTTCCTGCCGACACGCCACAAGCCTGACGATTCCACCAGCTGCGGGACAAGAATTATGCCTCTTTGCAGACAATTTGTCCGTATGCAGTTGGCGAATGCAGCGATACACTGGTAACAGATTAAAGGAGTATTAATCACATGCGTTACCCCCAAATCATTATTCTTTCCGTGGTGGCAGTCGTGTCGGCGATGTTCCTGTCAATACTGATGGCCCAGGACAAGCCTGGTAGTTGCGCCGTCCTGGCTCAGCTCGGTCAACCCGCCCCGGACTTCAAGCTTCAGGATCAGGACGGCAAACAGGTCTCCCTGGCCGAGTTTGCCAACAAGTTCGTGGTTTTGGAGTGGGTGAACCCCAAGTGTCCTTTCGTTCAGCGGCACTATCAGGCCAAAACTTTCGTGACCCTCGATACCAAGTATAAGGATCAGGGCGTCGTCTGGCTGGCCATCAATTCCACAAATGATGCCACGCCGGCCACCAACAAGGCTTGGACGCAGAAATATGCCCTGCCCTATCCGATTCTCGACGACTCTGCCGGCGTAATCGGTCACGCTTACAACGCCAAGACCACTCCCGATATGTTTGTTCTGGACAAGGACCATCGCCTGGTTTACATGGGCGCCATCGACGATGATCCCGACGGCAACAAAGGCGATGTCCGCCTCAACTATGTTCAGCGTGCCCTGGACGAACTTCTGGCCGGTAAGTCCGTTTCCATCTCCGAAACCAAATCCTACGGATGCGGCGTAAAGTTCGCCAAATAGAGCAGCGTTTTAATGCGTACTTTTACGCTATTCTATTGAGCACTTCGCACCCTGCGATCAACTTCTCATCTGTCGTCGCGTAGCTTATCCGGAAATGCGTATCCCTCTCGCTGAACACATTTCCCGGTATGATCAGCACGTTATTCTCGATCGCTTTGGTCACAAATTCGCTGGCCGTGTATCCTTGGGGCGCTTTGGGGAACAGGTAGAACGCTCCCTGCGGTGTGACGAACGCGAACTTCCCGGCCAGCATTCCGCACACCAAGTCGCGTTTACGGCGGTATTCTTCCACCACCGCATCGATAGGGATATCCAATGCCCGTAACGCCGCATATTGCAGCGGGGCGGGGGCGCAAACGTAGGTGTACTGCTGCAGTTTGGTCATTTGTGCCAGGATCGCTTCGGGCCCCGCCACATATCCCAGCCGCCACCCGGTCATCGCATGGCTCTTGGAGAAACCACGCAGCACCACGGTATTCTCGTAAAACGACGCCGGCGATACCAGCCGCGCCAGGCCACCTGTCCCCGTCTTTCCAGCCTTTTCGTACAGGAACGGTTCGTAAACCTCATCGCAGATGATCACCAGATTGTGCCGGCACGCGACTTTCACTGCCGTCCGCACATCGCTTTCGCTCAGGACCACCCCCGTCGGATTCGCCGGGGTATTCAGCACCATAACCCGCGTTTTGGGCGTGATCGCCGCCTCGATGCGGTCGGCGGGGAAGCGGAAATCATCGTAGGTATTGACGATCACTCCTTTGGCCCCGGCCATCGTCAGCATGTGCTTGTACATTACGAAGTAAGGATCGAGCACTATCGCTTCGTCCCCCGCGTCCAGCGTTGCCAGTATGGCCAGAAATAGTCCCCCGGCGGCGCCGCTGGTGATCAGCACCTCCCCCACATCACGTCCCATTTCCGTCGACAGGCTCTGCCGCAGTCGTTCCCGCAGCGGCGTGATTCCTTGGGTTTGCGTATACCGGTTTTGTCCGCTTTCGATGGCCGCTATAGCTGCCGCTTTAGCCTCCTGGGGCACATCGAAGTGTGGCAGTCCGATCGACAGGTTGATCGGGTCCTTCATCTTCGCCGCCAGATCGAATACCTTACGGATTCCCGAGGCATCCACGGCCATCGCACGTTTCGAAATATGCGGTACGGAAGGCATGTTAGACGGTTAGCCGGCAGTTATTGTGAATGTTGCGAAGGCTTCGCTGGCGGTAGGGTGGCCACATCGCTTTTCCACCTCTCCCCGGGCACGCCGCAAGAGTGGGGGGACTGTAGATGGCTGGCCGCTTCCCTTACTTCTTTTTCCCCGATGGTGCTGCCGGAGCCTTGCCGGCGGCAGCGGGGGCGGCGGCCTTGTTGGCACCGCCAGCGCCCTTGGCGCCTGGCGCCGCAGGGGCCGGGGCCGTGCCGGCAGCCGGCGTGGCGCCTGCCACTGCCGCGCCTTCGGCCGCCTCTTCCTTGGCCGGGCCCTTGATCGCTTCCTGCTTGCGGTGTTCCACCTTCGGCAGTCCGAACACGCTCTTATCCTCGCTCCACTTCTCTTCTTCCTTCAGCTTATCCAGGCGTTCCGCCCGCGTCAGCACGTTGCGGTGACGAACCAGTGAATTGGCGCTCTTGAGACTTCTATCCAGCGACATAGTTAACCTCTAATTTCCGTAACGTCCCGGCGGCCTCTCCGCCAGCTTCCGATCTCCCCGCGGGCACTTATCCATGGGCGACCGGAAAGACCAAATAGTCTACCACTCCAATGGTCCCTTGTAAACGTCTCCGAATCCTTCCCAATTCAAATATTAAGATTTGATTAAAAACCTGCTGGACATATGGTAATTTATCGAGTGAATCTGGACGTGACAGGCCCAGGCGACGATGATATTGTGCTTTGCAGGGTTGTTCTCATTTCCACCTGCTAAGGAATTGGTTCCATGGAGTTAGCCTTCATCGATCCAGGCGAAAGACGGCCGCTGGGCGAGGCTCAGCCTGCCGCTTCTCCCTCGTATTCCGTATCCCTGGATAAGCCGGACACGTCGGCGCCAGTTCCGGTATCGTTCTTCAATCGCGAGCTCAGCTGGTTGGAATTCAACCGCCGAGTGCTTAACGAGGCCCTGGACGAACGCACCCCTTTGCTGGAGCGGGTCCGCTTCCTGGAGATTTTCACCTCGAATTTGGATGAGTTCTATATGAAGCGCGTGGGTGGCATCAAGAGCCAGATTGCCGCCGGGATCGTCACCCGCACGCCCGATGGCCTGACGCCGCAGCAGCAGTTGACGGCCATTCGCAAGGCGGTCATGCCCATGCTGGCCCATCAGTCGGAGTGTTTCAGTTCCGTGCTGCGTCCGCGTTTGGCGGAACATGGCATCTATCTCATGGAGTGGGCCGACGCCTCCGAGGCCGATCGGCAGGCGGCCCGCAAGTATTTCCGGGCTAGCATCTTTCCCGTGCTCACGCCGCTGGCGGTCGATCCCGGGCATCCCTTCCCGTTCATCTCCAATCTTTCGGATTCACTGGGCATAATTCTCTGCCAGCCGGGCCGCGATGACCGCCTTTTTGCCCGCGTCAAGGTTCCGGAAACGCTGCCCCGCTGGGTCCGCCTAAACGACCACGATAAACCGGGCGAGTTCCACTTCGTCCGCGTTGTGGACATCATCCGCAACAACCTCCAGGACCTCTTTCCCAACATGGTCATTGTCGATGTCATGCCTTTTCGCCTCACCCGCAACGCCGATATTGAACACGAGGAAGAGGACGCCGACGATCTCTTGGAACTGATCGAGGAGGAACTTCGCGAACGCCGCTTCGCCACGGTCGTGCGCCTGGAGCATGGGCCTAACCCCAATGCCTGGATTCTCGGCTTTCTTCTCGGTGAATTGCACCTCAGCGAGGAAGATGTCTACGAATTGCCCGGAGAGTTGGATTACCAGGACCTGCGCCCGGTCAGCGAGTTGAACATTCCCGCCCTACGCTACGAGCCGTGGACGCCCATCGTCCCCGCCGCCCTGGCCGCCGAAGAGGAAACCGATATGTTCAGCCTCATCCGGGCCGGCGACATCCTCGTCCACCATCCCTACGAGAGCTTCTCCGCCAGTGTTGAGCGGTTCGTCAAGGCCGCCGCCGCCGACCCCAAGGTATTGGCCATCAAGATGACCGTCTACCGCACCGGCGATGATTCACCGTGCATTCGCACCCTCATTCATGCCGCCGAGGCCCGCAAGCAGGTCTGTTGCCTGGTGGAACTTAAGGCCCGTTTCGACGAGGAACGCAACATCGTCCTGGCCCAGGCACTGGAAAAAGCCGGCGTCCACGTCGTCTACGGTATCCTGGGCCTCAAGACCCATACCAAGATTACCCTTGTGGTGCGCCAGGATTCCGATGGCATCCGCTGTTACGCCCATATCGGGACCGGCAACTACAACGTCGCCACGGCCAAAGTGTATACCGATCTGGGTTTGTTTACCTGCAATCCGGCGATAACTGAGGAGATCGTCGAGTTGTTCCACTATCTCACCGGACGTTCGCTAAAAAACGACTATAAGAAACTCCTGGTGGCCCCGGTGAACATGAAGGACCGTTTTCTAGGCCTGATCGCCCGGGAAGTGGAGCACCAGAAGGCCGGCCGGCCCGCCCGCATCACCGCCAAGATGAACAGCCTGGAGGATCAGGAAATCTGCCGCGCTCTTTACGCCGCCAGCCAGGCCGGTGTACCCATCGACCTGATCATCCGCGGTTTCTGCACGCTTCGTCCGGGCCTTGCTGGCCTCAGCGAGCGCATCCGTGTGATCTCGGTCATCGGTCGCTTCCTGGAACACTCGCGTATCTTCCATTTTCTCAATGGTTGCGACGACCCCATAGACGGTGAGTTCTACATCGGTTCAGCCGACTGGATGTACCGCAATCTTCAGACTCGCGTCGAGGCCATCGTTCCCATCGAGGTGCGGGCCCACCGCGAGCGTTGCTGGGACATTCTTCAGACCATGCTGCGCGATCGCCGTCAGGCCTGGGATCTGCAGAGTGACGGAACCTACATTCAGCGTATCGCCGGCGCCAAGGACTTGGGGACACAGCAGGCAATAATGAATTTTTTCCGGGGCGGCGCGGGAAGAACCCAGAGCATTATCACACCATGATTTTAAGAGAGCACGTCCGCAATCGCCGCGTTTTGCCAGTCGCCAGAGCTACATCGCCCTAAAAATAAATTGTGCCAAAGTGTTTGAGCGTAAGAATCATGAGGCAGAACAAGAACGCTCAAGGGCCAAGGCAAACTTTCTCACTACGATTGCCGCGAGTCTGGGCTCCGCGTTAGTTTCTTCCCTCCGGTCTCCATTTTTCTCATTTTCTGCTTGGTTTTTTCATCGGTTCTGAGTAAATTCTTGGCATTAAATTTGCCGAATCTGAACCGATTTGTGCGATATTCAGTAATAGCTGATCTGGCCGGTGAGCGTTGATCGTCAGTCGACAGTGGCGCAGAGCGAACGCAGCATGCATGCGCCACGCACTTAAGTCTGCCGATCAATTCTCTGCTTCTTGGTTGGAGATTGGCGTTGCGGCGCAGGAACAACCGGTTCGGCAAGGCGACATTGCACGAGGCGCGGACATGATTGCACGGATGCAAAAAATGGGTGGCAAGGCGTATCTCGATATTCCACCATTAGTTAACCGTTTTGACGGCAGTTTGTTGCAGTGGGCTCCCGCAAGGTTTGCCTTGGCGTCCCCCATGCTTGTTTCACATCCGCATGTTTCCAGTATTATGCTGGCGCAGGGCTGGGTCAGTGGCCGCCTTGGCAAAATTGCTCACGAACGCCGCGTGCTGGTAATTGCCTCGACTATTTTTGATCTGACGCAGTCTCTGCATCGCTTGTCCAACCGGGCCCGGCGGTTGCTGTGCGCCGCTGCCCTGGTCCACGATGTCGGCCGCAGCGTCAGTCGGGCCAACCACCCGCGCCAGGGCTGGCGGATGATAATGAACGATCCCGGCTTCCCAGCCTTGGGTATTTGCCGGCGTTACTTGGCATATCTGACTCTCTATCATCGCGACGATGTTCCACCTCTGGGCAAAGACGAAGTTCTCCTGCCCGGCGACGATAAGGAGGGAATGCTGATTCTTCTGGCCATCCTCCGCGCTGCCGATGCCCTGGACAGCCGTTCCAAGGAATCGCCGCGCCTGGCCTTGTCTATGGATCGGCGCACTCTCAAGGTCAACTGCTATTTGCGCGACGATTCAGCCAAGGTGGAGAGGCTCTATCGCCGGCGCAAGAAATTCCGGCTTCTGGAGGAACTGCTGGATTGCGCTATAGACGTGCGTGTCAAGTGCTCTGCATAGGGAGCAGGGGCGGAAGATAACGATGAACGGTGAACGCCGAACGATAAAGTGGGGTTCTATTGGCCGGGTGTATGGGCATCGACGGAACTGAAAGTCAGTGTCAATTCCACGATGTGGCGGGTGGCGCCGGGGCCGGCGAGGTCTTTAAGCTCGCAGGTGGCAATGATGGCATCGACTTCCAAGGGATCGCCGACATGCATGGCGCTGATTTTCTGGGTCAGGTTGGCTGGCATGTAGAAACCCTTGAATAGCCAGGTGAAATCTTTGCTTTCCAACGGCTCAACCTCCACAAATACGTGTTCTTTGTTGGTCAGGCTGATATTGGCCGTGACCAGTTTATTGGTAATTCGCACGTGTTTGCCGACAAGCTTCCCGGCCAGGTAAGTGCGGATTTGGGTAATCTTATCGGTGTACTGGGCATCGGCGTCGCTGATGTGTGGCAACAAGTTGGCGGGAAGGGAATTTAGAAGATTGCCGATGACATCGCCTTGAGTGGTAGGCACTGCCGGTGGTTTGATCGCTGGCGTCTTGCTCGATCCGGTTGGTTGGCCCAAGGCAGAGAGTTGGGCGGTCAGCTGTGTATTCTGATTAGTGAGTTGAGTTACTTGGGTGTTTAGCTGAGTAATTTGGGTATTTTGCTGGGTAACCTGGGTATTCAACTGGGTGTTCTGATTATTTAACTGAGTATTTTGTGTCTGCAAATTGGCTACTTCCGCCTGCAACTGCTTGATTTGCGCTGCCTCGGACGACGTGGCGGCGGACAGAGCCAGAGGGGCCATCAGGAGGACGGACATCGTCACTAGCGCGGTTTTCACGTTGATTCTCCTTCTGGATCGGTTCAGGGGGCCGTTGTCATTGTTCCGCTCAGAATGCCATAACGCTCGAAGTGGTTGATAATTTCCTAAGATTATCGCGCGCCGCAATAGTAAGCGCCCAGCAATGTTGCCATCGTACATCAGAAGACCCTGCGCCGACAGAAAGGTTGGGATACGAAACAGCCTGAATAACGGATTCCGCTATTATGCCCATCACCAACGCTGGTCGGCGGCTGGCACATACTACCGCTGCTGAAGCTGCTTGGCGTCGCAGTCTTGTTAACGCCGCTATGTCGCCGTAATCTGGCAGGTATGGCAGTTTCACAGGTTAATGTGGCGGTCTTGCCTGAAGCAGCAGGCCGTCTCTCGGGTTGGGGCCGTTGTTTCCGGGGCGTCAGCGTGGCGGTCACCGCCGTGGTGGCTTTATATCTCATTGGAAGTGTATTGCGCATGCTGATGCTTCCGTCGCCGCAGGAATGCCGCGAGACGGCGGTTCTGATGACCACAGATGTGCTGCTGCGCGGAGAGAATCCCTTCGATCTGGCACACCAGCCAATGTATGTGAATATCTACGGCGTGCTGTATTGGCTGGTTGTTTATCCCCTGGCCTGGCTTTTTGGTTCGACGTTCACCGTACACCGCGGGGTGTCTTTGGCCTGCCTGGCTGGCGCTTGCCTGATGTTCTTCCGCACCCTGCGGTGGCAAGCGGCGTCATGGTGGCTGGCGCTGGTGGCGACCGGCATGTTCTGGCGCTTCCAGGGGCAAAGCATGACCATCTTGGCCAGGCCAGACGGCCTGGGTTTGCTGTTGTTTCTGGGGGCTATCCTCGTGGCGTGGCGGAGCGGATATTCGTGGCTGGGGCTTGCCGCCAGCGCGGCGCTGGGGGTTCTGGCCCTCTGGGCCAAGGCCTATTTTGGAATGGCTCTTCCCGTGGTGGGCCTGTATCTGTTCTTGTATCGCGGCAAGTCCCAGGCGCTGCTGTACGGGCTGGGCGCTCTGGGCTTGGCCATTGCCAGCGGTCTGTTGCTGAATCGGCTGTTTCCCTACTATTTCTTCAACACGCTGACGGGGCCGGCGATCCTCAACGCCGGTAGCTCACGCTCCGTGGTCATGCTGCTACGGCAGTACGCCTGCTTCTGCGGTCTGCATGGTGGCCTGTTGATCGTTCTGGCGGTTGCCGCGCGGTGCGCGTTGCCCAAGCCAGGGGCACAGCGAGGAATTTTTGCGCCGTTTAATCTCCACGGCCCGCTGTTGCGGGGCGAGGGCGATGTGATGGTCGTGGGCATCTTGTGCGGCGCTGCGGTCCTGGTGTATCCGTTGGGGCTGAACGACGGCACCTGGATGTTGTACTTCTATCACCTGCTCTCGCCCTTTGTGATCTTTGTGGCCTGCCGTTGGATCAGCCGTCATGCCTCAGCCAGGACCTGGGCCCTGGCGGCCCTGGCGGCTAACAGTATCCTCATGATAATTATCATCAAACCACTGCCTTTTCCCAAGTCGCATCGGGAACAGTGGGCCTATTGGGATGGTCTGATCGGTAGCCATAGGCGGGTATTCGCTTCGCCGATGCTGGCGCAGATTCTGCGGCAGCAGGGCAGGAACATCTACGATTCGGGTTACCCTGAATTCATGATTTGCGGGATGCGCAAGGCTGGCCCGGGACACTACCCGCTGGCCATTACCAATCGCTATGCTGAGTATAGTGCGGATATCCGCTCCAGGCTTGAACAGGAGAATTTTGATCTGGTGATCCTGGCCATGGGAGGCGATGACATGGTGGACCCGGGGCTGCTCAACGCCCACTATGTCCATCGGGAACGGATCGCCATCCGCGGATACTGGAGAGCCTATTGGTATAACATCTGGGTTCCGCGCCATGCCGCCATGTCCCTCGGCTCGGGCCCATCCGCTACCCAGCCCACAGGACCATGACCCGTCGATTTCGCATCGTAACCCTGTCTTGTTATGTTACTGGCATGCGACGAGCTTTCTCATGTATAGCCGGTCTCTTGCTTTTCGGCTGTGCATCGTCCCCGGCGATCGGTCCTGGCACGCCGCTGCCGCGCCATGGCGACGAGATCGTCGTCTGCGGCCAACTGTTCCATACCGGAACTCCCGTCATCCTATGGATGGACCCCGGCGGCTACGATGCCTACCGCGTCGAGCGGCGTTTCGGCGATTTCACCGAATCATCCTGGCAGGCCACCACGCGTCAGAGCAGTGACATCGTCTCTCCCAATCGTTACGGCCTGCGCAAAGGCCTTACCGCCGATCAGATCGAGCTGGTCCGCGGCGGCGGATGGCCGCTGCCGCTGTTGCGCCAAAAGGTCGATCAGTTCGTCATCCATTATGATGCCAGCGGCGTCAGCCGTCAGTGTTTCTACATCCTCCATGATCATCGCGGCCTGAGCGTACATTTCATGCTTGACCTGGACGGAACCATATACCAGACCCTCGATCTCAAGGAACGCGCCTGGCACGCCACCACCTCCAATGATCGTTCCATCGGCATCGAGATCGCCAACATCGGGGTTTTTCCCCCCGGGTGGCATGGTCCCAGGGAGCAGTGGTATATCAGGGACGCCGACGGCAGGACCCGTATCGAACTTCCCAAGTGGCTGGGCAACGATGGCGGCCTGCGCACCGGCGGCTTCATCGCCCATCCCATCCGCGACGAACCGGTCATCGGCCAGATCCAGGGCCAGACCCTGGAGCAATACGACCTGACGCCACAGCAATACCAGGCCCTGATACGCCTCACCGCGACGCTATGCGCTATTTTCCCTGCGATTGCGTGCGATGCCCCGCGCGATGGGAACGGCAAAGTCATAGATCACAAGCTTCCCGATGACGAACTTGCCGCCTGGCACGGGCTGCTGGGCCATTACCACATCCAGGCCGACAAGCTCGATCCCGGGCCGGCTTTTCAGTGGGACCGGGTCATAGACGGGGCGCGGCAACTGATGGTCGAGAAATACACTGAACACTGATGTGTCTTGCGGGGCGCTCCGCGTCCCTCTTCCCTGACCGATGGTTAGTGGTAGACTTACCAACAAACCTTGGCGGAAGGGTATGATCTGGTGGATATTTCGCGTCCAGGCTACGCTAAATTCCAGCGACGCAACGAGGAGCGCTCTTGGCTGAAATCGAAACCGACTATTTCTCGGCATGGATAGTGCGCCGGCGCCAGGTTTTCTTTCTGATCATCGCGGTTTTTTACGCCCTGGCCTTCAATGGACAGTGGCGCATCGGCCGCGACAGCGCTGCCTACCGCGGCATCGCCCGCAACCTGGCCACTGGCCACGGCTACGTCTTCCGCGACAAGATCGATCAATCCAGTCCCGTCGATAAACAGGACATCGTCTACCCTGGCCTGCCTTTACTGCTGGCGGGAATCCAGAAGGCCCTGGGAACCGATGCCGTTCAGCCACAGCTTCTGGCCATGTATGTCATCGCGGCTCTCACCCTGCTGGTGACCTACCGTCTTTGCCGACTGGTTCTGCCCCACTGGCTGGCGGTAGCGGTCGTCTTCGGCATGGGGATCAACGAAAAATTCCTCGAACACGCCAACGAAGTTTTGTCGGACTTGCCGTTCCAACTGGGTCTGACCATGGCCCTGTACGGATTCGAACTGCTTCGTCGTCGCTGCGCCTCTACTCCCGACCCCCGACTCCCGACCCCCGACTCCCGACTCTTCTTCTTTCCCCGCTCTGGCGGCCAACGTGTAGCGTTGCTATTGATGGCCATGCTTGCCCTTTATGTCGCGATCGACCCGCATTTGCTGGCCATGGGACTATTGCTGGCCGTGCTGGGCGTCTGGAGTGTTTTCTGGGCTCATTGCCCGGCGGACGGGTTGGTCAACCCGCCATTGTTCGGTGGCGTGGCAGACGCCGGGGTGCGCGTTGGCTTGCGCCGCTTACTGTATCCCCTGGCCATGCTCGGCGCCGGTTTGTTGCTGGCGGCCACCATGCGCCCGACATTCTGGATACTGCTTGTCTCTCTGGTGCTCGCCTGCGCTGTCGGCCTTTTGCGCCCTCCGCGGCTTGCCCCGGCCATTACCATTCTGGTCCTCGCCGCCGCCGCGCTGCTTTTTGTGCTCGCACTGGATCTTCGTCACCAGGGCGTGCATCCGCTCAAGGGTGGATACGAAGACAAGGTTATGGCCAAACTGGCGGCGTTGCCGCGGACATTGGCCGAGGCGGATGAGGGCCTGAAACACAAGCTCCTGCAGACGCACGTGACGATGCTGTTACATGGCATAGAGCTTCTGCCTACGCCCGCCTGGGCCGGGAGGCTGTGGACGCTGCTGCTGCTGGCCGCAGCCGTAGGGTTGGCCAGACGCAACCTCCTGTGGGGGTTGCTGGTTATCTGTTCGGTGGTCACCATTGCTATTTTCGGCAGCGTCCCCCGGTATTTCCTGGTGATTCTTCCCATGTTGTTGGCGGGATATGGCTTGTTGACTCAGCAGATTGCGGTCAGGTTATCTCGCATTTTGCCATCGCGATGGGCTGGTTACTTGCGGACGGGGCTGATGCTGTGGGGATTGGGGTTGGTAACGCTCCCGAATTGCGTTCGGTGCCTCGACCTGGCCGCCGAGCAGCACGGCCTTACCCGCCATGGCCTGCGGCCTTTTGTCGAGGCCTACGACAGCGGCAAGTGGCAGCCGATCGTGCAAATCAGCCGGATGATCCATGATAATGTCTCACCCGGACAGCGCGTCCTTGGTCCGGAAGCCACTGTGACCGCGTTTCTCAGTCAACGCCAGGTCTTGAGCCTGGGCATGCTGGTGAGTCACGATTGGAAAAGACATTTTTCCAGGCAGGTGCTAGAGGCCAGGCTCGATCTGGTGGTGATGCCCAAGTCGGTGTATCTCGTGGAGAATCGGGACCGGATCATGGATGCGGTTCTCCGCTGGCGACTGCTGGTTGAAAGCGATTGCGTGGCCGACAGTGGGCCATATCGGCTATCCCATTTCAGCGTCAGAGACGGGCGCGGCCAGCATCTGATTCCCGTACGGCACACGCATCGCGAAACTGCGGCCCCAGTTTCGACCATGACTGCGACGTTTCCTGATTCCTGATGATGTAACCGCTTCCGGCACGGCCGGTGGAAGCACTGGGGGTGCATCGCCAGCGAAGTCGGCCCAAATGGCACCGCCAGATGTAGTTGAACGTGTCTTGGCCCGGTTGCATGCAGGTGGCGATGGCAATTATGCCGGCGGGGATTATGCGACAAGGTAAGAGCCATCGCAATTTAATTTCTTGTTATCCGCAGACTTTTTATCTTTGGCCCGGGTGCACGCAATGCGAGTGCCCAACGGGATTGCAGAGGGACTCATGTATGACGCCTTTCCGATTGGGATGACCGAGTTGCTGCATTTACAGTCCGCTTTTCTCCGGCTGGCACGCCTCTCGCAGAGAAGTTGCCTCGCCATGGCTTACTGACGAAAAAGCCCCTTGGTCACTCTACACCGGAGACCGGCATGCCAACATTTCCACAATCAACGTCGCCGTTCCGACAAATTGTCCAGTTCGTCTGTCGCAGCCCACTGCTGAAGCCGGCAGCATTTTGGATCGTGCTCATTTTCTTTGCCGGATGCATGGAACGTCCGGCTGACGTGCCCCAGGCGGCGATTGTAGCCAGTGAAGGGAATCAACGTCTGGTTTACACCGCCGATGGAAATGGAACCGTCTGGGTCTGCGACCAACCGGCTAACAAGATCATCTACTCCGGTCAGGTCGAAGGAGGGGATCGACTGGTGCTGGACCCCAGCAGGTGTAAACTGACCCTCAATGATCGGGTGGTTTGCGACCAGCGCATTACCTGGGACAATCACAAGGTCTTCTTTCTTGCCGGTTACGAAGGGCGTCCGCCGCTGACCGCTTCCGACCAGCCAGTCAGTCGGCCGCCGTTGGTGCCGACGGCGGCGGCGCTGAAAGCCGAAGGCCGGCAACATGTGCAGTACACAGCCCAGGACGACGGCATGGTCTGGGTGAGCGACGTGGACACTGGGAAAGTTGTCTACTGCGGCCGGGTGCTTCAGGGGGATCGGATCGTGGTGGACCCGGTCAACAGCACACTATCGTTGGACAATCAGCCACTTATGACCCACGACTTGTCGCATGACAACCATAGGATCTTCTTTCTGAGCGAAGATCGAGCCAGGACCGCAGGTTTTGCGATGCCGCCGGCTGACGTTGAGACCATGCACCAGCTTGACGGCGTAGTGCCGCGTCCAGACGGAGTTCCCCAAGTAGCAAACCTCCGCTGCGACGGTTCTATACGCGTGGAACTGCGCGCTGAGAGCGATGGAACGGCCTGGATCGTAGATGCGACGACCAATCGCTTGATCTACAGCGGTCGACTGATCCAAGGCGACCTCCTGGCGGTGGATCCACCGGGGTCAGGGCTGACCATCAACGGTCGATCGGTCATGAATGCTGGTTTGCCGCATGATCGTTACCGCGTGTTCTTCCTGGGCGTGCGGTAACCGCCGCCGTATCTGTGCCCAGCGAGTTAAAGCCGAAACATTTATAAGAATTCTCACACCGGCAAACCTGCAAAGTCTGACCAAGTTTAGTGAATTCGCCGCCTGGTAACACCACTCCCTTGGCATGGCGTGCGTGTAGGTTGTAGCCGCTGCCTTGCTCCAGCTTAATGTAGTGAGCTGAGCATAGTGAGCCTAGGTTAGCGTCTGGCGGAACTGACTCGGAACCCATCCCTTCTGTCACGCCCAGTGCTTCAAGAACGCGGCCCCATACCCCTTCTACAACTCCCAATTGTTCTTCAACCTCGCAAACCGCTCGGCGGTTCATCATTTGCCATGCAACATTCCCGCCGCATAGCGGCCGGCCAGACCTGACGTTACCATACCGCCCATGCGTCGCATCCTGTTAACGTTCCGTCGTCGGCATGGCTGCCTCGTTTTCACCATTCTGGCGGCCTCTTTTCTCCTGCTCCTTCCGGCCTGGCTCTACGCCCGTGCTGGCGGCGGCGAGGGATACTCTGGTGGCAGCCACAGCGGTGGCGGCGGTGGGTTTGGTGGCGGGCGCGACGGTGGCGGGGGAGGCGATGGCGCCGGGGCTCTCATCTGGCTGTTGATCCAGTTCTGCATCAACTACCCTCAGTTCGGCATACCTCTGCTGATTGTTGTCGGTGTTTTGTATGCCATGGCTCATCGCCAGGGCGTTCAGGCCTACCGCGGCAGCGTCATCCGCCGTGGAACCCTGGCCGGAATGTCCCAGCAACGCTTGGATGCCGTTGCGCAGCTCCAGCAACGCGATCCCGCCTTCGACCAGACCGGCATGTGCAATCGTGTTGGCGTGGCATTCATGAAGATACAACATGCCTGGTGCGTTCAGGATGCTTCCTCCATCCGGGCCTTCGTCTCCGACGGCGTCTACGAACGCTTTCTTCTCCAGTTCGCCGAGCAGAAGGCCCTGGGTTATGTCGATCACATGAGCAACATCAGCGTCGACGACTTGGCCATTGCCGCCGTTGCTTTCCACAGCCGCTTCGATGAAATTTCCATGCGCATCGTCGCTACTGCGGTCGATTACCGTGCGGCACTGGCCGATGGCCGGCGTATTTCTGGTTCCACAACGCCGGAGCCATTCGTGGAGATATGGTCCTTCCTCCGCCGTCGTGGCGCCCAGACCGCCCAGCGCGGCGGGTTGATGGAGGGCCACTGCCCCAATTGCGGGGCGGCTATCGAAATGAACCAGTCAGCCAACTGCACCCATTGCAAAGCCCTCCTGCGCAGCGGCGAGTATGACTGGGTCCTCACCGAAATAACCCAGGAATGCGAGTGGAGCGGCATTGGCCACGAGCAGATTCCCGGCCTCGACGAACTCCAGCAGGCCGATCCCGACTTCAGCCCCCAATCCCTGGAGGATCGGGCCTCGGTTATGTTCTGGCGCAAAGCCGCCTCCGATCGCATCGGTCGGATCGAGCCCCTGCGTAAGATGGCCACCGATGACCTGTGCCGGTCCTACGTCCAGTCGCTTCAACCCAACGTCGACGGCCAGCGCATATTCGCCTGCCAGTGCGCTGTTGGCGGCGTGCAGATGATCGGTGTCGTGCCGCCGGATTATGATCAGGCCCCCGGCGTCATCGCCCCGGCCTCCGCGTCGCAGTTCCAGCGCGTGGCAGTGGAAGTCCGTTGGTCGGGCAAGCGTTACGCCGCCTTGCCTGACGGCCGCCTGGAGTCCACCGGAGAGGATTTGCTCAGCCGCACCTTCCTGATTCTCTCGCGCAAGGCCGGTTCGGTCACGGATGTGGCCCGCAGCATTTCCTCGGGGCATTGTCCCGGTTGCGGCGCTCCCGAACAGGGCGGGTCTTCCAATGCCTGCGAGTTCTGCGGCGCCGTCCTCAACGATGGCGAACATGGCTGGGTTCTGAGCGGCATCTATCGCATGGAGGATCAATTGGCCGCCTGCCTTTTGCGCGATCTGCGGCGTTTGCCGGTTATGCCGGCGGCGCCGGCCCTGCTTTCACATTTGCCGGCCGGGGCCTCGGGTTTGATGCCCGCTGGCGTTGCCGGCAATGTCGGCGCCAGGCTGCCGGCGACCACCGGTCTTCTGGCCTGGCTGGCCCGGATTGCCGCCGCTGATGGCGCGATTGACGAGGCCGAGATGGCCATGCTCAAGGACATGGCGTCAAAGCGTGGCGTTTCCGACGATCGTCTGCGCGAATTGGTCAATGCCGCCCAGGTTGGCACTCTCCAAGTGCCCGAGCCGGCCAATGATGAGGAGGCTCGTCAATGGCTGGCCTCTATGGCTGCCATGGCCCTGGCCGACGGCAAAATTGACGACCAGGAATTGGCCACGCTGCGCATCGCCGCCGCCCATCTCGGCATGAGCGATCTTGACCTCAAGCTACTGGTTACCCGCGCCCGCACCGATGCTTACCAGGCTGCCTCCGCCGCCCTCCGCGCCCGCCGCCAGGATGGGTTGCCCGTCTAAACCATGCCCACGCAGCGTTATAAAATGATCGTCTCCTATCGCGGCACCGCCTACCACGGTTGGCAGTTCCAGGTGGCCGCGCGGACCTGGAAAGGGCCCTTGCCGCCCGCAGGCCAAGGCATACCCACGGTTCAGCAGGCATTGAAGCGGGCCGTCACCATTGTCTTGCGCCATCCCATCACCCTGGTTGGCTCTTCCCGGACCGATGCCGGAGTGCATGCCAAAGGGCAGGTCGTCCATTTCGACACCCACCTGACGCAGGTTCCCCCCGAGGGCATGCGCCGGGCCATCAATCACCAGTTGCCCGATGACATCATTATCCGCGACATCGAGCCGGTTCCCGACAGCTTCGACGCCATCGCCTCCACCTCGCGCAAGCGCTATCAGTATTTCATCTGGAATTCCGAAGACCGTCCGGTCTTCTTCGCCGATCTCGCCTGGCATCGCTGGCAACCGTTGAACATCGATGCCATGAAGCGCGCCGCCCAGGTCCTGGTGGGCGAGCACGACTTCGCCAGTTTCGCCCGTCCCGGCCATGGTCGTGACAACACGATTCGCATAGTTCACGAATGTTCTGTGAGCTGGCGGGCCCCCAAACTGGTCATCGGCGTCGAGGGCGGCGGCTTCCTCTGGCAGATGGTACGGATCATTGTCGGCACCTTGGTCCAGGTTGGCCTCGGCACCTATGACGCTGATCGCGTGCGCCAGATGCTCCAGGCCAAAGACCGCCGCGCCGCCGGTCCCACCGCGCCGCCGCATGGGCTGTATTTACAATGGGTGCAGACCCAATGTAAAAATGAGCCGGAACGCAGTACACTGGACGTTTAACGACTACCACTATATTCCTCCCTCGGCGTACCGGGGGATGCCGAATGAGGACATCAGGCCACAGGCCGCTCGCCTCTTATGATAAACCACCATCCACCCGCCACTAACCACCTCACCTTTGGTCCCAACGCCCGCTTGGCCCTGGATACCATCGCCATGAAGGCAACCAACGGCATTCCCACCTACTGCATGTTTCTCATGGACATGCCGTTCATGGAGCGGATGAGTGGCTATGCTCCTGGCGATTACCAGACCAGCAGCGAGCGGGTCTATCTGGATTTTCAACGGGCCTGCGGCGTCTGCATGATCGACCAGTTCATCCCCGACAATCCCCTGACCATGGGAGGCCACGGGTATGTCGACGACAGCCCCAAAGGCGCTACCGAAGGCGCTGCTCAGGTTGTTGTCGATGGCATCGCCATTGACTCGCCGGAGGCGGTTGTCGAGCACATGGAGCGATTTCTGATTCCCGCCAGGGAGAAAGAGCTGGCCGTCCTGCTGGCAGATGAGGGCTTATCCGGCCGTATGCGCCAACGCGAACTTGCCATACAGCAGCGCTTTGGCCCCAATCTGCTCAAGGCTCCTTACGGCCTGGGACGTTTCCCGACTTTCCATTATTCGCGATATGGCTACGAAAACTACTTTATGGCGTATGCCCTCTATCCCGAGGTTATGGAACGTGATTTTGAGTTGGCCGGGCGTCTGTTCGAGGCCCACAACCGCCAGGCCGCGCGGGCCATTGTAGATGGCGGCCTGCCTTACCTGGTTCGCCTCGATCATGACATGGCCGATTCGCGGGGAACCCTGGTCGATGTTCGCTCGCTGGACCGAATCTGGTTCCCGCATTTCCTGCGTTCCATACGGCCCTTCCAGGATGCCGGCATCCGCCTGATCTGGCATTGCGACGGCAACTTGATGGAGATGGTTCCCCGTTTGCTCGATTGCGGCCTCGGCGGCTTCCAGGGCTTTCAGTACGAAGATGGCATGGATTACCAGCGCATCTGCCGCATGACCGATTGCGATGGCAATCCGCTGCTGATCATCGCCGGAGTGTCGGTTACTACGACTCTGCCTTTCGGTACTCCCGACGATGTGAAGAAGCAACTCAAGTGGCTGGTTGACTGCGGTCCGCGGCAGGGTCTTTTCCTGAGCGTCACCAGCAGTGTTACTCCCGGCACCAGTCACGACAATCTGCGGACATTGATCGAAGGGCTCCGCTATTACCGGGAAGGGATGAAAAACTGACGCGCAGGTGTGGCGGTTACTTATCATTGGCCAGTCACGATCCGCGGCCAGCGATGATCCGCGCTCCTCGCCCTGCGACTTCCCAACTTCCGGTACTAACCACTAACTTCCGCCAAAGGCAGTCGCAGATGAAACACTGTTCCTTTGCCTGGCTCCGAATCCACGGTGACGCTGCCGCCGAAGTTGTCCACGAAACGCTTGACCAAGGCCAGGCCGATGCCATGGCCTTCCTGCTTGGTGGTTTGGAAGGGCTTGAACAGGCGGTCGCGAATCTCCGGCGGAATACCCGGTCCGTTGTCGCTGACGTCGATGGCTCCGAAGCCTTCCGCCTGGCCGATCCGCAGCACTATCCGGCCGGGCCCGGGGCGTAATTTTATGGCTTGCTGGGCATTGATCGCCAGGTTCATCAGTATCTGCCGCAGGGCATGGGGATCGCATGTCACGATTACCGGCTCCGGCGGCGCCGCCACCTCGACGTGCGTGTCGCCATGGCGGGTCATTGGGTCCAGAAGGCCGCGGAGTTTGTGGGCTGCATCGGCCAAATCCACGTTCTGAACCCGCATGGAACGCGCTTTCTCGTGTTCCAGGTAATCGCTGACGAGCTGCCCGATGCGTAGCAGTTCGCCGTCGATCATGTCAGCGGTGCCGGTAATGCGGGCGGGATCGGCGGTATTGTTTCGTAGCGTGTGGAGTTGAAATCGCAGCGCCGCCAGGGGATTGCGGATTTCGTGGGCCAGCACTGCCGCCGTCAGTCCGCGTTCGGCCATTATACCCTGTTGCTGGAGTTCGGCACGCTGTCGAGCCCGGGCAGCGCGCATCCACGTCCAGAATGCTGTAGTTGCCAGGCCACTAAACAACAGCATGGCCGCGGCGGTCAGGGCCACCACCCGTTTGATGAGTGGTCCTTCTTTTTCCTTGAATTCCCCGGCCAGAGCCGCACGCGACAGTTCCAGGTAGGTGAATCCCAGGATACGTTCCGGGCCCTTCCAGGCTACGGTGATGTAATAAGTATTGGCGTCCTGGTTGCGCACGATGCCAAAGGCTTTGAGTTGGTCTACTACCGCATTGAAGCGTGTCAGCGTCCAGGGTGGCGGCTCATGCCCGGTTCGCCACATGGAACCAGTACGCACCACCCCGGGGTTTGTCAGGTCGAAGAAGATGGCCAATTGTACGGTATCATCGCTGGCCAGTTCTGCGTTGAGGGCATCGCTTGCCTGCTTGGGGCTGGTCCGCGCTTCCGGAGACGAGAGAATGCGGATTTCCACACGCTTGGCTAGCATGCGGGCGTTTTCCAGAACGTCCCGGTTATAAGCTTCGTAGATGACCCAGAATGTCCACGGGATGGTCAACGCAGCGCTGAGCAATATAAACAGCGGCGGAATCAGCCACGGGAGGATGGAAGAAATGGGAATTTTCACGCAGGGGCGAAAGATTTCAGTGGGCCACAGACGGATCCAGATCGGACTGCTGGTCTTCGCAGAGCGATTGCCGCACGGCATCCAGCAATTGCTCCGGCGGGACAGGCTTGGTCAGCCACGCCGTCAGCGTCCCGTCGGGATACTGCGGCCGCAGGTGCTGGAGTGGAAACGCGGTCATAACAATCACTCGAACCGGAAGGCCCTCCTGCACAATGCGACGCAGCACGTCCAGCCCGCTGCCATCAGGCAGGTTCAAGTCCAGCACACACACCGGCGGTTGCACGGTGCGGATGGTTTCCCATGCCTCGCGCTTGGTGCCGGCGCAGAGCGTGGGGAAACCGCTGTCACGCAAGAAATTCCGCAAACTCAGGCAAAGCGAGACATCATCCTCTACCAGCAGGATGTTGCGGGTCTTGGGTGTCATTACCGGTTTGGTTGTCATGACCTTTTCGGACATGTCTTACAAGCTCCATGCGGGCCACGAGCGGCTCCGGGGCCTGCCGCGCAGGGACTGTTGTCGTACCTCGCTATGCAATGCCGATACCATCGGTGATATGCCTGCATTTCACGCGACAGGGTCACACTGATCACCAATGGCGCGTCTAAGGTGAGTCAACATGGCACATCATGTCTCATCTTGGCCATAAACCGTGTCACATACGTGGCACAAAACCTTATTTTTGACCATGCGAGCCGCCATCGTCTTCTGGCATCGCGATTGCCTACACTTTAGTGTTCCGCCGTTAGTACAAAACTCGGCTGAACATCCCGCGGGTCAGCAACGCTCGCGGAAACATTAAGTGTTCTTCCCGGACGGGAGTCGCCTTGTGTGAGGCGGCTCCCTTTTTTTGGATCGGAGCTCAAACGCAGAGGAAACCACTAAACAAGAGCGGCACGCTTCTGCAACTCCACGGGCCATTAATCACATCTTCCCCAGTTTTCTTACTTGTTCTTCGAGTCTTTCGCTGCCGTTGCCCAGAGTGGAAAAATCCGGGGGCGTTAGTGGTTCTTCCAGCAGGGGCCGCTTGAGTTCGGTCGAAACCTCGCTAATTCGGCGAGCAAGATACCGTATGGAGATCATTCCCGCCACCACCAGCATCATTTCGCCCGCGATGAAGGCCATCCAGAAGGAACGTCTCTCGATGTAGGCTTGGTAGCCCATCCAGACCAGTTCCGCTATGGCGCCCAGGCAACAGAGTACGCCGATCTGCTGGTAGGCGCGGAGCCGCACCATGGCCCGGCGGGTGGTATTGACCTCACGGATATGCAGGCTGTCCAGCTCCTCGTCACGGTCCGCTCCGGTTTCCTGGCCCTGGGTTTGGTCGATATCTCCCTCTTCAGAGAGGACGAACCGGCAAGTACATTGGGGGCATTGCAGCAGTTCACCGGCGGGCGGGCTCTGGGGCACATGTACGCTGGTCCCGCATTCCGGACACGCCGCCACAAAGGGCTGCGGAAATTCCCTGGCATCCCATCCCGCAGCCTCTTCGCCCTGGCTGCCGTCGTCGCCTTCGTTCAATGCTGGCGGATCGGTCTTCTGGTTGTCCGTGGCGCGATCTTCCATACTTTCCCAAATTAGCACAGAAACATTCGCGAGGCTACACCGCGTTGATCGCTTGCTTGTCACCCCCGTTTCTTCGTTCCTTTTTCCAACTGCTGCCTGGCCAGCTTGAGCACCGGTTCGATTCCCAGCAAGCGCATGCAACTATGGTGCGAGCAACGGCGGGAAAGGCAGGGACTGCATTCTATATTGAGTTGCGCCACGCTGTCCATCCTGCCGTAGGGTCCGGTTCGCCGGGGGCTGGTGGGGCCGAAGATCGCCACCAGCGGGCGGCCGAGGGCGGAGGCGATGTGCATGGGGCCGCTGTCGTTGGCTATTACCAGAGACGCTCGCTCCAACAATGCCACAAGCTGGGGCAGGTTTGTTCGTCCCACCAGGCTTGCCGCCGGTATGGCCGCCGCTGCCAGGGCGGCATCGGATCCGCCGGCGATGATTGCTTCCAGACCAAAACGCTCGCGCAATGGCCCTACCAAGGCCGCGAATGATTCCGCCGGCCATCGCTTGGTTGCCCAGGTGCTTCCCGGCAACAACACCGCATAGCCTTCGATGGCCTTGGTGGGCAACATGTCGGCGACAGTGTTGCGATCGGCAGCGCTGACTGCAAAGGGGAATTCCACCGGCTGGCGCTGGCAACCCAGCATCTGGGCCAGATCCAGGTATCGTTCAATGGCATGGCGTTCCACGTTTCCGCCGGGAACGCGCTGATTATAGAATATCCACCCCAACTCGCGGGCATTGGCAAACCCCACTCGCACCGCCGCCCCGGTTATCCAGGCCAGAAAGCCGCTGCGGAACAGTCCCTGTAAGTCGATTACCAGATCGAACTTGCGCCGCCGGAGTTCCCCGATGAATTTCAACAGACTCCATGCGGCTTGGGGGTTCCACCAGCCCTGTCCGAAGAGTCTTCGGTTAAAGACGATCACTTCATCGAGTTGCCGGTGGCCCTGGAGCAAGCCGGCGCACCCCAAACTGACCATCCAGGAAATCCGTGCCTTGGGCCAGAGTTGGCGCAGCAGGTTCAGTATGGGCAGGCCATGCACCACATCGCCCAGGGCGCTGGGCTTGATGATTAAAATGCGCTGCGGGGGGTTGGAGAACTCAAGCGGGGTCATGTTTTAGGACAGTTTCTATGCCTGTTTGTACGCTTCAATGGGCTAACTTGCCAGTATTACGAAGGCTCTTCCTGCTCCAATGGCGCATGCGGCGCATATCCCCGGCACAGCGACAGGGAATCAGCCTCGCTGTACTGCTCGTGCTCGCGCATGCTGCGTAGAAGGCGTTCGATCCCCAGGGCGACCCAGGTGCGATGGCGCACGCCATCAACATCGATCAGCACCGGCCCGGGGCCGCGCTGCTTGTCGTCAAGCACGATCCAGTTGCTGGCCTTGGCGTCAAAATGGGAGAAACCCATGCGCTCGATTCTTCGCAGGATGCGACCGGTGCGTCTAAAGAGCATATCGCGCTGGGGCGGGCCAAGGTCATTGAGTTCAGCGCTGCCCAGCACCTTGCCGGGAAGAAACTCGCAGACAAACACGGCGTCGGTGACATAACCCAAGGTGCGCCGTTCCATGAACAGTAATGGCCAGGTGGTGGGGATGTTGCGGACGATCATGTTCCAGGACTTGAACCAGGCTCGGCGGGCGCGCGATCCCCGGCCAATCTCGTTGAAGTAGCGATACCAGTAGCGGCGCCGGGCCCGCTTGAGTATCAGGGCAACCTTCCGTCCGCCCAGTTCCGCCTCGCCCAGCAGCACATCGCCGCTGCGGCTGCGTTTCAGGGTAGTGAGCGTGCTGCCCTGTATCTGCTCCAGCAGTCTTGGCCAGGCCCTCTGCCAATCTTCGGCGGAAATCTTCAAGCCGCTCGATGGCGCCCAGCGGTAGGGATATTTGTATTGCTTGAAACAAACTCCGCTCCAGCGTTGGCGAACTTTTCCTGGCCGGTCATCGACCAGCCTCAGACGGCCGAAATATCGGTTATCCGCGCCGGCCTGGCGCAGAAAGGTGTGCCATATTCCGGAACTGATTGGGTTGCGGCGGGGCGGTCGACCGGCGCCAACCAAGCGCCGCCATCCGCGCAATATATCCGTGGTAGTGGCATAGCGGGCGATGCTGTGGCCAAGTTTGAAGATGTGCGCTCGGCGCAGCCCGCCGTGGCGCACGGCATAGCCGTCCAGAACAAATACTTTCCCGTCCTTGAGCAGGAAGTTCCCCATGTGCAGATCGGCATGTCCCAACCCGGCTTTGCCCATGGCTTGGACCAGGGCAATGATCTTTTCGGTTAACTGGCGGCGAGCGGGGATGGGTTTGGCATCCAGCTCATGTTGATTGAGATAGGCATCCAGGGAAATCGACGGCTCGATGCCATCCAGGAGCACCGCATCGCCCTTGGCATCGCCCAGCCGGAACCCCATCATCGCCGCCAGAGCATGCGGGGCTGGAATGGCCGCCTTCTGCAGGGCCTGGAGGTTGCGGAACTCGCGCAGCGCCGGGCTGTGGCCCAACCAGCGCCTGAGCCGTCGACACCTACCGGCGCAGTGCGGGTAAAACTTGAGGTAATAGGGGCGCCCCTCATGTTCGAATCGCCATATCTGACGATAGCCGCGATCCTTCACCAGCGTTCCAAGCGTCGGCAACTTCTTGAGAGCTATTTCCAGGTTGCTCAAATCCACGCCAAGGTTATACGGGCCGGATTGCCTCCTTGCCAGCGCTGCCCGGTCCCCGGGCACGCTCCGAAGGTCATTAGGCCTTTCCACTCATTGGGTATTTGGCATTTTATACTGCTGGTTCTGCATGGCCTGTTCGTCGTCCCAGGGGCCGTCCGTACTGCCGGCGGCACGCGGGTATGCCCGGCCTCATTCCGTCCGCGACTCCGGCGGTTGGTGTTCAGGGTCATGCGTTTGCCTGGCTCCGGCGATGGCGGAGGCAATCAGCGCCAGCAGCGCCGGCCGCACCGTCTTGACCAGTTCCTTGATCAGTGTCGCACCCCAGTCGCTTTGGTCATCGGGCCGCGTAGCGCCATTAGTCGTTGGTTCGGCGCTGGGCGTTTCCGCCTCTTGCCAACCCGCTTTGATCGCTTGCCAATGCCGCCGGGCTTCATGGCGATGGCGCGGTTTCAACAAGCAACCCCCGACAAAACCCACGGCGCAAGCGGCGCCGGCGGCCAGCAGCGGATACAGCCTGGTCCAGGCGGCAATATCCACGATTTTCTCGAGGGAATCCAGAATATCGCGTCCCGTGGCAATGACGGCCATCTTGGCGGTCTGGGCTTGGCGTTGCAGTAGCTCGGCCTCGCTGAGCGGCGTACCCCCGGCCGCCGATTTACTGACGGGTGTACTGGCCGGCTCGCTGGGTGGCGTCGCGTCCGTGTTGGCTGCGCTGCTGATTACGTAGTTCTTCATATTTTCGTTCCGTTTGCAGTTTCCATTTCCTGACCAGTCGCAGCAGAGCCAGGCGCAATGCCGCTGCCACGCCCGCCAGCACAACAACTCCGACGATCAGGTTTCCCGCCCAGGGCCGGTCGCCGCACAGCATACCTATCCAGCCAGCCACCCCTTCCAGCAGCAGCACCGACGCCGCCACCAGCAGGGCGGCGAAAACCAGCAGGCCCAACACGCCCAGCAGCGCATATATTATGGCGCGGCGCAGCGCAGCGTGCACGCCGTCAGCCCGGGCATGCAGATAATGCCATACATAATCAACCAGTTCGCTCAGGTAAGCCGGGATGGCCCGGAATGCGTCACTGACCGGCCGATCCTGCCCGGTGGCGTTAGTATCTGTTGACGTGGACCTCCCGGTGTCCGCAGCCGCGGCGGCCTGATCTGTGCCGCCGGCAGCCGCACTGGTTCCTTCCCGCCGGTTCGATTCATCGCTCATCGCTAGTCCTTTACCGTTCAGCGTTCTCTTGCGGACCATAGGCTTGAAGAATCCGCTTAATAACTCCCGATGTCGATTGCCCATCCACCAGCGGTGCCAGGGCGACGCGGCCGCCGTTGGCTTCCACCACGTCCCAGCCCACGATCTGTTCTTTGGCGTAGTCAGCGCCCTTGACCAGCACATCCGGCTTGATCTGCTGAATGAGCGACAGCGGCGTGTCC
>Ga0316230_1000345_pt1 | contig 67781 bp, 71 predicted proteins | sample TBH18025metaG_FD_206004 | JGI IMG/M metagenome (GOLD analysis project Ga0316230, IMG submission 206004) | Freshwater microbial communities from Trout Bog Lake, Wisconsin, USA - TBH18025 | ecosystem: Environmental > Aquatic > Freshwater > Lake > Hypolimnion/Profundal zone | place: USA: Wisconsin... | reverse complement strand
CTGAAGGTCGTTACATCAACTGGCTAACAATAAAAGAACAAACCGCCAGTGTTTTAGAAGATGTATTACGTATTAAAAACCATCCTTTAGTGCCTTCTGATATTCCTGTTTATGGCTATATCTATGAATGCACTACAGGAAAATTAATCGAGGTACCTGCGGCTACTGACGCGGGCAAAGTAAGCTAAAAATTTAGTACACAAAAAATAGACCTTATACTGCTTTACTAAATTCTAAAGCAGTATTAAGGGTGGCTTTAACAATGCCTGTTTTGATTAAAACAGGCATTGCTCATCAATAGGGCTTAAGTAAAAAAACGTTTTCCACCAGACTTTTTAAGCCTTGATCTTTAAACTGTGGATAGTCATTAATCACGTCTTCTTGAAATAACATTTTAATTTTATATTTATCACCATAAAGCGCCTGAACTTCTGCCTGGGTCACGGAAAAAGGGGGCCCCACTCGCTTAGTCTGATCATACTCAAAGGTAAGCAACAAGATCCGCGTATTTTTAGGCAAAACATTTTTTAAATGTTGGGCATATTTCTCACGCAACATAACAGGCAGGGCAACCAATGAAGCCCGATCAAAAACACCCTCCACATTATTTAACTGATGTTGATTTAAATTAAAAAAATCACCCTGCCATATAAATAAGTCACCAGACTCCCATTGGACTAAGTCATCTTGCTGATGCCGAGTATAATCTAAGTTATTTTCAGAAAAAAATGTGCTTACCGCAAGCTCACTAACTTCTACTCCAATAACATGATGACCTTGTTGTTTTAGCCATAAAAGATCAAGACTCTTTCCGCATAATGGTACGAAAGCCTTACTATCCGCTGAAATATCTAAATTTTGCCAATACTTGACCAGTTGTTTATTGAAATCTTTTTGATGAAAACCAATTTTATTTTGGCTCCAACTTTCAATCCAAAAATCAGTTTCCATAATATATTATTGCCCGCTACAGTGGATCAGATTACAAAAGACACCCCATGATTTAGCCACGAAAATTACTTTCTTTTGAGAAAAAAGACAGCCAGGGATAACCCAACAACGATAGCCGGTAAAACAAAAAAACTGACTTGAGATTCATCAGTATTCTCTGTGCCTCTATGCAAAGACTGCTCTTTTGACTCATTGTAAGAACTCCCATCATTTAAGGTTGCTGATAAAACCATTGTGGGTGCCGTTACGCTAATAAAACCTAGATAAAACATTAGCATTATTTTTTTACTCATATTTTCTCCCTATTAACCTCTCGATCTTTAATGATCAAAAACCAAATCCAGACTTTAAGTTTATAACTATAAAAATGTCATTAGCAATCTAGCTAGGCACTTTATCCAAAACAATAAGCCCACCCATCAATATCAGTGTCCCTAATATTAAAAAATGCGGACCAAAGAACCACAGAATAATCGGCAAGCTAAAAAAGAAAGTGCGTGTACCTAAGGAATAATAGCGACCCGCTTTATTTAAATAGGCACACGTTTGTTTGAACAAATCATGACTCAGTATGGTTTCTCTAGGCAGATTAATCATATAACCCACATGATTAAAGAGCCGAATAGCCATAGAAAAATAATAGAACGCAACAGCAAAATCGAGAAGTAACAGGCCTAATTTTATTTGCCAAATATCTGATGAAGAAACCTGAAGCGTTGTACTTAAAGGCCATAAAGATGCCCATTGCTGAGCTTTATCACTTAGATTTAAAGCCCCCATTATTAATAAAATGGAAGTCGACGCCATAAAGTTGGCCGCCATAACAGAGTTACGTAAGGTTTGAACCGCCAATATATTCATACTTTCGTTACCCATTACCTTATCAACCCATTCAGCTCGGATTTTGGCATTAAAGGTATGCACGCTTTTTTCTTGTTTACGGCGCACTAATCCATTTAAATATAAATAATAGGCCAGTGTTAAAACTGTACTCACCATAAAAGCGATGAAATCATAATTTAGTGTCATCAATCTACCGTTTTATCTCTATTTATTAAGAAATAAACCACTGGGATAACTAGCAACGAAAATAAAGTCGATGCAAAAATCCCAAAAATAAAGCTCCATGCTAAGCCAGAAAATATAGGGTCTAAGATAATAACAAACGCCCCAAACATAGCGGCACCGGCTGTTAAAAAGATTGGTCTTAGTCTAATAGCCCCGGCTTCTATCAATGCATCTGTTAAAGTAACACCGACTTGTGCACGTAGACGCTCAATAAAATCAATTAATATAATCGAGTTTCTAACCACAATACCCGCTAAAGCAATCATGCCTATCATCGCGGTAGCCGTAAAATAGATAGGATTAGGATAACCGGCAATCGGCGTAGTCATCAATTGATTTAATATCCAAAAGCCCGGCATGATGCCAATAACAGTTAGAGGTATAGCAATCATCATCACTAAAGGCACCGTTAAAGAACCCGTTTGCCCCACCAATAAAACATAAATCATCACTAGCGCTGCGGCAAAAGCCAAACCAAGATCACGAAACACATCAACGGTAATTTTCCATTCACCTTCACCGGCTAACTCTGCCTTATAACCCTTAGGTAAAGGACGCTCTGCTAAAACATCATTAAGATCGAATACGGCTTCAACTGGACTACGTCCTGCCATACTCGCCACTACGTATGCGACGCGTTGCAAATTCTTATGGAAAATAGGCTGATCTTCAACCACTGTTGATGCTGTAGCGATTTCACTTAATGGGATTAATGCACCCGTATCTGTTCTTACCCGCAAGGCCAGTAAATCAAGCTCTGAAGAGCGTAATTCGCGAGGTAACTGCAAATTCACGCCTAAGGCTTGACGTTCACTATCTAAATGCACACTAGCTACTTGTTTTCCTGCCAGTGCTGTCTGCAAGGTGTCTGCTACCTGTGCAACACTTACACCCGATAAGGCGGCTTTTTCTCTGTTCAGATTAAATCGTACTTTGTCATGTGCTGCTTCAGAGAAATCATCCACATCCACTACACCTGCGGTTTTTTCCATATCCGCTCTAATGCGTTTAGAAACCGATATTAAACTGTCTATACTCGCCTCTGGTGGCCCATACACTTCGGCGACCAAATCTGAAAGTACTGGCGGTCCGGGTGGTATTTCTACAATCTTTAGATTTGCACCATACTGTTTAGCTATTTTTTCTATCTCAGGTCTAATACGCAAAGCTATTTCATGAGACTGCTGTTCTCGTTGATCTTTGGGTAATAAATTAAGACGCACTTCACCCAAATACCCACCGCTACGCAAATAATAATGTCGCACCATGCCATTAAAATCCATCGGTGCAGCTAAGCCCGTATATGTTTGATAGTCAGTCACTTCATTAACGGTTGCCAAGTAAGTGCCTAAAGCACGTGCAACTTGATCAGTATTCTCTAAACTCGCCCCACGCGGCATATCAATCATAATCTGCAATTCGTTTTTATTATCAAAGGGCAGTAATTTGAGTGGCACAGCGCGAGTGACTGCTAACAAAGTTGAGGCTAGAAATGCAATAAAAACCACGAGTAAGAATAATTTAGCACGCCCAGTGGTGGCTAATAAAGGCCCTAAAGCAGAGCGGTATACCTTATAAATTGCACTCTGTTTAAAGTCTTCGGGCGCTTCATCAACATGCTTATGATACTCACCTTGCAATAACTTAAAGCTCGCCCAAGGTGTCACTGTAAAGGCCACAATCAAAGACACAATCATTGCAATAGGCACATTAAATGCCATTGGTGCCATATACGGTCCCATCATCCCGGTGATAAAAAACATCGGCAAAAAGGACACGATAACGGTAAAAGTCGCCAATATAGTGGGAGGTCTTACTTCGTCAACCGCTGTTAATAAGGCTTGTAAAGGAGATTCTTTACGCAATTTATAATGTCGATGAATATTCTCCACATCCACAATAGGATCATCAACCAATAAACCTAACGATAAAATCAGAGCGAATAATGTGACACGATTAATACTGTAGCCAGAAATGTAATCCAACAATAAAGTGAGCGCCAACGTCATTGGCACTGCGATTGAAACAATAAAAGATTCTTTTAAACCTAAAGAAAAGGCCAATAACACCACAATAATAACGATGGCAAAACTTAAATGCTTCACCAATTCGTTGACTTTATGATTAGCAGTTTCACCATAATCACGCGTGATGGTTAGCAACACATCTTCTGGAATTAATGTCCCCCGCAGGCTTTCTGCATTAGCAATAACCGCTTTTGCCACATCAACCGCATTACTGCCTTTACGTTTAGCAATAGCAACAGTCACCATTTCGCGCTCTTGCCCCACTTCAGGCTGATCGCCAGTCGCATTACCCACTGTTGGCATTTCTGAAACTGCGGGCCCAAAACCAATCCGCGTATAATGACTTACATCAGCAGGCCCCTCTTCAATCCTCGCAACGTCTCTTAAATAAATAGGCCGTCCAGCAATATTCTTTAGCACTAATGCGCTAACCTCAGCTGGCGAAGTAAAATGTGGACCGACTTCTAACGCAACTTCATGATTATTGCGTTCAAAACTACCTGCCTGAACATTAACATTAGCACTAGCAAGCGCCTGAGTGATATCCATTAAGGTCAGATTATAACCCGCTAAACTGACTGGGTTAGCGTAGATAGATACTTGACGTTGCTCACCACCTACGACCCAACTCTTACCAACATCGGCAACCGTTCTTAAAGAAACAATTAATTCATCAGCAATACGACGTAAAGCCATCGCATCATAATGCGAACTTTGTGGGGACAATGACAACAAAACGATCGGCACATTATCTATTTCTACGGGCGCTACTTTCCAATGCGTGACACCCGCAGGAATAAGATGCTGATTAGACATCAACCTATCCCAGGTTTTAACTAAACTATCTTCAAACGACTGACCCACCAAGTAACGCACAGTCACAACAGCCGCACCAGGTTTGGAGATGGAGTAAACATATTCCACCCCTTCAATTTGTTTGAGTAAAACTTCTAAGGGAGTAGAGACTAATTTCTCGACTTCTTCGCTAGAGGCCCCTGGATATTCAATCAACACATCCATCACAGGCACTACAATTTGTGGATCTTCTTCTCGTGAAGTTAACGCTAACGCGGCAGCGCCGGCTAATAAAGATATGATTAAAAATAAAATAGATAACTGAGAAGTTGTAAAGATCTCAACAATCTTTGTGGTCAAACCACGATGTGGCTTGGAGTTTTGCTGATCAGCCATTATTGTGCCTGCTGTGGATTACTAATAACGACTTCGTCTGCAACTAAACCAGAAATCACTTCAATCTGGTCACCAAAAACTTTAGCCGTTCTAATATGACGCATAACCTGATGCCCTTTAGCCAATACGCTAACAACTTCTAATTGACCAATATGTTGTACAGCACTGAGTGGAATTAATAAGGCTTCGTGTTGCGCACAGCCTTGTTCTAACCAGCCAAAATAACCGGCTTGCAAGCCTGTCATAGTCGGTAAAGTTACCTTAATTAATTGTGTTCTAGTTTGTGCATCTACGTCAGGACTAATTTCATCAATTTGGGCGGTAACCGTTTGACCTAAAGTATCAATACGCACTTGTGCAGGCATACCAAGCGTGAATTGACTAGCACAACTGGTCGGCACATCAGCCTCTAATCTTAAGCCCTGCGGTGCTTGTAAAGAAATAACAGGGACGCCTGGTAATCCCATATCACCGGGCTCTTTAAATCGTTTAAGCACAACCCCATCAAAAGGCGCTCGCAATACAGTATCCGCATGCAACGATTTAGCTTCTGTCAACACACTAGTTGCTTGATTAACTTTGGCTTGCGCTAATTTATCTTGTGCCACACTAGTATCAAGATGCTCTTTGGTTGCCGCTTCTTTACTATACAAACTCTGAATACGTTCCGCATCCGCCTTAGCGCGATTAGCCTCTGCAGTAGCGCCTGCTAACGCGGCTAAAGCCGCTTGTTCTTGAGCGACCATATCTCTTTCATCTAAACGTGCGAGTACATCACCCTGTTTCACTTTATCACTGGCATGCACTTTAATTTCAACAATACGTGCTGTCATTTTAGGGGCGATATTAGCAACGATTCTGGACTTTACGGTGCCTGGCCAACTCATAACATCAGCCACCTGCTTTTTCTCTACCGTGCTTGTGTGTAACGCTAAAAAGCTTGAATCAACTGGGGGCTCAATCATACCGGGAGCCACCTTACTCACAAAACTACCTTGCATATAAAGCAGTAACAAAATTAATGCTAAAACAGCCCCTGCAATGGCCAATAATTTATTCATGTTTTTGGGTTCGGTTTGTGTCATGTGCGTTCCTTTATTTCCAAGCACCAATGGCTTTCTTTAATGCGGCTTCTGCGCTCAAGGCATCATAATGCGCGGCAATTGAATTTGATTGTGCAGTATTTCGAGCCACTTCGGCTTCTATATAACGAGTCACCGTAACGACCTCAGCTTTTCTTTCTTCTTTAACGAGCCTTAAAGCCTCATCTGCCGACTGCACCGATAAATCTGTTACATGAACACGAGCCAAACTTTCTTGAATTTTTAAATGAGCCACTTTAACTTCCTGCTCAACAGCCAATTTAGTTTTACGTTCTGTCTCAAGGGCTTCTGTCGCTTTTAATTCAGCCGTTCTCAGCTGTTGTTGAGTACTAAATCCAGAAAAGATATCCATTTCAACAGCAACGCCTGCCGTTACATTCTCTTTACTACTCGAGAAACCAGGCGTCTGGCTATTTTGCCCATAACTGACATAAGCATCAGCCTTAGGCAAGTAGGCGCCCTGTGCACTTTTTACTTTATATTGTGCAATTTCAACCTGCTTTGCAGCGGCTTTTACCTCAGGTCGCTGACCCATAGCTTGCTCTAGCAATTCATTAAATGAGGGTGTGAATTTAGGGGAGTTAAAAATAGACGATGAAGAAATATTAAAAACCGACAGACTGGGTAACCCTAATAAATTAACCAGATTAACTTTTGCCGTTTCAATACCATTAGCCGTTCTAATTTGACTTTCTTGTGCTTCAGCTAATTTAACTTCTAAGGACAATACATCAGATTTAAGCACTGTACCTGCATCGTGCTTTAACTGTGTTTGCTTTAATTCACTTTCAATAGCGACAATCGCGTTTTGTGCGTTTTTTTGAGCTTCAATCGCGGCAAGATGTGCGTAATAAGTTGCTGTGACCGCTTGAATTAATGCATTATGAATAGATGATCTTTCAAACTCTGCCGCTTCTATTCCTAAAGCTGCCGCTTTGCTATTTTGATAATCTTGCCCCCCCCTAAAAAGCGATACTTTACCTACTATTTCGGGTCGAAAATTTTGTCTGTACCCTGGATCGTTAATATTGGCGATTGAATTAGAATTAAAGTCTCTTTGCGCAACAATCATGGAGAAAACTTGTGCGGGGTTATTAGACGTTTCATACCCCACTTTTGCAGAAACCTGTGGATAAAATGCTGATAAAGCAACTCCCAATTGAGCATCTGCTTGCTCTATACGCTGTATGGCTATTTGTAAGTCTGGATTATTAGCGATGGCATAATCAATGGCTTGATCCAAAGTAAACGACTGACTCGCTGACTTATCAACTGAATCAGACGCCATGACAGAAGTCGTTAATAAACACATCACTAAAAAACTGTTAAACCCACACAGTTTGTTTTTTTTAAGCATGATTTTCCCGTAAAGTCTTAGGCTTTTATAAAGGTAACAGTACCTCATCTACTCTACTTAAAATGAGGTAGGTTAGTCTTTAAAATTAATTTATATAATCAGAATGCACAACCGGACTTAATCCCTAACTTTTTAAGTATGATTGCCATAGGGCAAAAACCAGTCAATGCCGATTGAAATAAATTAGCGCCAACAAATGCTGTAAACCATAGCCACATTTCTGAATGATAATGCGCCAACAACAAACTGACTAAGATAAAACTACCCGCTACGGCAAATACAATTCTATCTATATTCATATTAATGACCTTTTATACGCACAATACCCATTAATTTAAGCGTCAATCTTTCATAGAAAGGCTCACTGATGCCTTTTCTTATCTTCCGCATAAAATATTTCTCAAATCCGATCTTAGCTAAATGCACCCATTTACCGTTTGCAGACCACGTTACGTTGCGAGGTGGAATTTGAGGAACCGCCATAAACGCTACACCAGAATCACCAAAATCTGCTAAACATAGCGCATTTAACGACGCATGATGCGTGGGTTCTTTACCGGCTAATTGTTCTGCGATATTATGGGACGTTGCAGTCACCATAGATTCAATCATATAGCCTGTTTTCGGTGTGCCGACGGGTAACGGTGTTTTTTCAACGGGCGGTAATGCAACACAAACACCCACAGAGTATATATTTTTAAAAGTTGGGTTACGTTGATGTTCATCAATCAAGACAAAACCACGCGGATTAACTAAGCCTTCTGCTGCCTCATTACGGACTGCATCAATACCTGTAAAAGCAGGCAACATCATTGAATGTTTAAACGGCAGTTCGTGTTTCTTTTTATCGACACCTTCATCATCCACTTCGGTTACAAACATCATGCCTTCTTCAATCTTATCGACCTTAGCATTGGTAACCCATTTAATAGATTTATCACGTAATGCACTTTCTAATAAACCTTTAGTATCACCCACACCACCTAGTCCAAGATGTCCAATGTAAGGCTCTGCAGTCACAAAAGTCATTGGGACTTTATCGCGTATTTTCCTGTTACGTAATTCTGTTTCCAGAATCATTAAATATTCATATGCAGGTCCGTAACAAGAAGCGCCTTGCACAGCACCAATAATGATCGGGCCGGGATTTTCCATGAATTTGTCCCAATCCTGTGCTGCAACAGCCGCATGATCAACATGACATACAGAAGATGTAAATCCATCAGGACCGAGTCCTGGAATTTCATCAAAAGCTAAACGCGGACCTGTAGCAATAATCAAAAAGTCATACTCAACAGCAGAGCCATCAGCCAATAACACTTGGTTATTATTAGGCTCTATTTTTACCGCTGCTTTTTGAATAAACTCGATGCCTTTCTTTTTCATGACCGGTGCTAACTCAATTTTTAAGTCTTCCGGTTTACGCCACTTGGGTGGTACCCAAGGATTGGAGGGGACAAAGTGAAAAGTAGGACTGTCAGAAATAACAATAACCTCATGTTTTTTGCCTACCGTTTCTTTCATTTCATAAGCCATTGGAACACCACCAATGCCTGCACCTAAAACAACTATTCGCGCCATGCTACACTCCTCATTATTGATTATTATTCTAATAAATCGCCTTTAATTAACACTGTATTTATAAGGAATTATAGTGTTAAATAACCAAAACCTCATTACACCACAAGTAGATAACGAAATTTATCACTCTTATAAATCTTCTAAAGGAAGCTATACATACAAATTCCATTAGACAATATAGGGCATTAACTTTATCATAAATCTTTTTTATAGATATATATATCTAAAAAAAAGATAAGCATAAAAAGAGTCATTTATACAAAGTAGATTGTTTACTTAGCTTTAAGGCATTGGTTTTATAAACATACCATGCTGTTTACTGACAACTCTCTTACTGAGAGCTTAAACTCCACAAGAGGAAATCATGATTTCAGAATCTATAGTTGATTTATCACGCTGGCAGTTTGCAGCAACATCCTTATATCATTTCTTATTTGTACCGCTTACCTTAGGTTTATCCTTTTTACTGGCCATTATGGAATCTACTTACGTAATGACGGGTAAAGAAATTTATAAAGATATGACCCAGTTCTGGGGTAAGTTATTTGGAATTAACTTTGCTTTAGGCGTGACTACCGGCTTAACAATGGAGTTTCAATTCGGCATGAATTGGTCTTACTTCTCGCATTATGTTGGCGATATTTTTGGTGCACCTTTAGCGATCGAAGGCCTAATGGCCTTTTTTCTTGAATCTACTTTTGTTGGCTTGTTTTTCTTTGGCTGGGATAAGTTAGGTAAAGGCCAACATCTGTTAGTCACTTGGTTAGTCGCTTTAGGCACTAACTTATCCGCTTTATGGATATTGGTAGCGAATGGCTGGATGCAAAATCCTGTCGGTGCAGACTTTAATTATGAAACCATGCGTATGGAGCTCACTAGCTTTGGTTCGTTACTCTTTAATCCTGCAGCACAAGTTAAATTTGTACACACGGTTGCTGCTGGATACACCACAGCCTCTGCGTTTGTTTTGGGCATCAGTGCTTTTTATATGTTAAAGGGCCGAGACGCTGCTTTTGCTCAACGCTCATATACCATTGCTGCAGGCTTTGGTTTAGCCGCTATCTTATCCGTTATCGTCTTAGGTGATGAAAGTGGGTATACCGATGGTGAAGTACAAAAAGCTAAACTCGCCGCTATTGAAGCAGAATGGCATACCGAACCTGCCCCTGCGGCTTTTACTGCCATTGGCATTCCAGATCAGGACGCTATGGTGACTCATTATGCAGTTCAAATTCCTTGGGTTTTAGGCCTGATTGGCACTCGTTCAGTTGATGAGCCTATCACTGGGCTTTCAGAAATATTAGAGAAAAACCGCTTACGGGTTCGTAACGGTATTAAAGCTTATAAAAGTTTACAGACCTTACGATCAGGCCAACGTGATGAGGCAACCGTTGCAGAATTTAACCTGAATAAAGCCGACCTAGGTTATGGTTTATTGTTAAAGCGTTATACCGAAAAGGTAGTAGACGCAACAGATGCACAAATTGAATTAGCCGCACAATACTCATTACCGAGAGTGCTACCCTTATTCTGGACTTTTAGAGTCATGGTAGCCTGTGGCTTTATTATGCTATTTATCTTTATCTTTGCCGTGATTGCCAGCTCAATTAGAAAATGTCGACAAACTTGGTTATTACGTGCTAGCTTCTTTATGATTCCCTTACCCTGGATTGCCTGCGAAACAGGTTGGTTTGTCGCTGAGTTTGGAAGACAACCTTGGACAATTGCCGAAATATTACCCACGTTCTTGAGCGTATCTTCTTTAACCGAACTGGACCTTTATTTAAGTTTAGCCGGTTATATTAGTTTATATACGCTATTTCTAGCGATAGAACTTTTCTTAATGATAAAGTTTATTAAACAAGGACCTAGCAGCCTACATAAAGGTCGCTACCATTTTGAAATTGCTACAGGAGCTACATTATGATTTTTGATTATGAAACTCTCCGCTTAATCTGGTGGGCACTACTGGGTGCTCTATTAATTGGCTTTGCTATTACAGGTGGTTTTGACTTAGGTGTCGCTATCTTATTACCCTTTTTAGGTAATAATGACACAGAACGTCGTGTCATTATTAATAGTGTCGGAGCAACCTGGGAAGGCAATCAGGTGTGGCTTGTTACAGCTGGCGGCGCTTTATTTGCCGCATGGCCACTCGCTTATTCCGTCGCTTTTTCTGGTTTTTACTTCGCACTACTTCTCACTCTATTCGCCTTATTTTTAAGACCTATAGGTTTTGATTATCGCAGTAAGCTCCCTTCACCTACCTGGCGTAAGAACTGGGATATTGCCTTATTTATTGGCGGGTTAGTACCTTCATTAATTTTTGGGGTAGCCTTTGGTAATTTATTAGAAGGCGTACCTTTTCATTTTGATAATGATATGCGTATTTTCTATACAGGTTCTTTCTGGACCTTATTAAATCCGTTTGCTATAGCCGCTGGTTTAGTTAGCTTAGGGATGTTAATTATGCACGGCGCTATCTATTTACAAATTAAAACTGAAGGCAGTATTAACCAAGCATGTAAAAAAACAGTCACTCTATTTGGTTTAATAACACTGATCGTGTTTGGTTTAGCAGGTGTTTGGATAGCTAATATAGAAGGTTATGAAATTACGAGTGCTATTTCCACCAACCTTTACTCTAACCCTTTAGCAAAAACCGTGTCCAAAGCTTCGGGCTTATGGTTAGCTAATTATGGCCATTACCCCGTATTGTGGAGTATACCTGCACTTGCCTTTTTGACTGGCATCGCAACTTTAATATTGTCTCGATTCAATCGTCCTGGCTTAGGCTTTATAACCAGCTCATTAATGCTAGCAAGTATTATTTTGACAGCGGGTGTATCGATGTTCCCCTTTCTAATCCCTTCTAGTTCAGATCTTAATAGCTCCCTAACGGTATGGGATGCAAGTTCTAGCTTGGGTACTTTAAAAATCATGTTTTGGGTCACTTTAATATTTTTACCCATCGTATTGTCTTACACCACTTGGGCATTTAGAGTGCTACGCGGAAAAGTGACTGAAGAACATATTCACCAAAACGATCATACAGCTTATTAGGAGCAGATTATGTGGTACTTTACTTGGATACTTGGTTTATTACTGGCCTGCTCATTAGGCATTATTAATGTACTTAGATTGGAAGCTCAAGAAGCTTGGGACAGGGAGCACCTTGCCCTAGACCCCGTTACACATTTAATGACTAAAGAAACAATGCTGGGGCGTTTAAAAGAAAAAGTAGAAAACTCTAAACGAAATGGTTTTCCATTTTCTATTATTTTATTAAATCTGAATGATTTTAAAGCCCGAAATAACATAGCTAACTATGAAATGGATAGCATCTTGCGAGGGGTAACGAATTGCTTTAAAGATGAAATTAGAGCCGGCGTTGATATTGCAGCGAGAATACATGAGGATGAATTTTTAATCGCCATGCCAGGTTCACCGAGAAATAAAGCAGAAGAAATTGCACTACAAATTAAAAATACTATCAGTCAACGTGTACAAGCTCCGCAAGGCGTAACAGTTGAATTGTCTACTGGAGTAGCTGAGTTTTCAAATAAAACCAAGCTATCAGCAACTTCAATACTAGACGTTGATAACTTAATCAGCGTAGCAAAAAAAAATAGCCGCGCATAACCCTACATAAGGAACGTGTTTTACATCACGTTCCTTTCAACACACCTCAAGCTAACCAATAATCATGATTAACAAAACTGTCTGGATTCACAAAGTTGGAGATCTATTAGTTGATAGCTTTCACTACCTTGCGCTATTTGGCATTGGGGCAACCATTGTTTGGTCAGCAGTCCATGACTACATAGAGATGATGAGAACGGGTCATGCCGACCTTGAAGACATATTATTACTCTTTATTTATCTTGAATTAGGCGCCATGGTTGGCACCTACTTTAAAACAAGACGACTCCCCGTACAGTTTCTTATTTATATCGCCATTACTGCTTTATCACGTCATTTAGTTATTGACGTGCAAAAAGTAGCCGATAGTTTCCACCTTTACTTATTACTCGGTATAACTTTTGCGATCGCACTATTGAGTGTTGCCGTTTTTATCTTATCTTACACAGGTAAGAATTACGGATGCCCAGAAGATAGTCAGTTTAATCGCAAAGATTAATACTGTTAATGCCATCCACCATACTGTGTTGTAGGATCACCCCGCCACCCAGTCGATGTCTTATTGGCATCAGGTACATGAACTGATTCTTCAGCCGCTCTTACTAAATTTGCTCGCGTATATCCACCCATTGTTTTAGCTGCTTTTGCAATCGCAGTAGTGGCGGGATTGATCTGATATTGACTAATTTTTTCATCGACCACAGCCACCATCCATTGTTCAGAATCTACATCCGTTGATGCTATCAATAGAATAGGTAATTCAGTATTTGCGGGTATATCTATTTTGAAGCGACCATTTTCCAGATCAGTTTTCACAATCAATTGACCATTATCATCAGTCGCCTTTACATGACCTGTTTTAATAGGTCCTTTATTATTGCTCACCACACCTTCTAAAGTAGTGACCTGTTCGTACTTCTTTAAAACGCTAGGAAATGCTTTAACTGTATTTTTATTATCATCACACGCTATCAAAGACATCGTTCCTAATGTTACTAATAGTAACGAAGTTAACAATCTATACTTCACCTCTACCCCCTCAACTTCAATCGTTTAAAAAACAACTATCACAGGTGATAGTCACGTAAGACACCTTGCTCCATTCTATAAACTTTATCGACTAAGCTTAAACCGGCTGCACGGTGGGTCACCATAATAATAGTTTTTTTGGTTGCAAAAACACTGAGAGCTTGAAAAACATCGCGCTCTGTTTCTGAATCTAAACCCTCTGTAGGCTCATCCAGAATTAATATCGGTGCATCTTTAAGATAAAGCCGAGCTAAAGCAATTCGACGCGCCTCACCTCCCGAAACCTTAACACCACTTTCACCTACCCAAGTATTTAAACCTTCAGGCAAATAACTAATGAACTTTTCTAACCCCGCCGCTTTAATAGCAGCATCTAACTCTTTTGCAGTCGCATCAGGTTTAGCTATTAATAAGTTCTCTTTAATAGTGGTAGCAAAAAGTTGACTACGTTGTGAAAGCACACCAAAACAAGTCATCAAGGGTTCAGATCCATACTGACTTAAGGAATAACCTGCTAACGCTACCTGCCCTATTTCTGGATCAAAATAATGCATGATTAAATGCAGTAAGGTCGTTTTACCTGAGCCACTTGCACCCACAATCGCTAACTTAGTACCTAGGGGTATCTGTACATTAATATTTTTTAGAACCCAATCCTGTTGATCTGAATATCGAAAACACACGTCACTGAGTTGCAAATCATATGACTGAGGTAAGAGTAGTATTTGCTGAGGCTCTGTTATTGTTGGCTTCAATTTAGCCACTTGCCTTATACGCTGAGCTGATTTTTGCGTCTTTGCCAACATTTGCAGCGCTTGAGGCAAAGGCGTGACTAGCTCAAATGAAGCGAGTACACAAAAAACGACCAACGCGACTTCGGATCCTGTCAGTTGATTTTCTGTATATAACAACCCAGCTAAGATTAACACCACTGTAAAACTAATTTGAGACAATAAGAAAGTTATTGCAGAAGAGATGCCCGTTAAGCAGTTATTTTGACGTTGCGTATGAATCATTCGATCAGAAAACTGCTGCAGAAACACACTGTAGCGCTCATAAGCCTGATTAGCCAATAAATCAGCAAAACCTTGCAAGGTATCCACTTGCCTAATCTTATAGTTTGCCATTAAGACGGTAATACGCTCTGCGCCTTCATTACCTAATCGATTAAACAACCAAGGCACATAAACGGCCGCAACCAATAAAATTAAGCCATTCGCAATACTAATGATAGGTGCATAAGTTGCCAATACAATCGTCACTGCAGTGACGCCTAAAATAGCAACAAAAACAGGGGCTACTAATCGCAAATACAGGGCATCTAAGGCGTCAATATCGGCCGTCATGCGTGATAATAAATCGCCACTTCGCATTAGCGCTAATCGACCCGGCACTAAGGGTATCAACTGCTGAAAAAACCAGCTCCTAATCTGTGCCAAGACCCTAAATGTTGCTTCGTGCGTGACAAGACGTTCAGCATAACGGCCTAAGGTACGCATAATCGCCAATGCCCTAATTTGAGCTGCAGGCAGCATAAAATTAAACGCCAATACATTGCCATCAATCGACAATAATCCCGCCATTGCTGATGCAGTGATAAACCAACCCGACAAACTTAGTAAGGTGATAGCCGCCATACTCGTTATGAGTGACAAAATAATGCCCGAAACTAACCACATGGTATAGGGCTTAAAAAGCTTCAAAAAGAACCAGCAATCTCTCATCATGATACGCCGCCCTGAGAGACCTTGATATGCCTAGACATTATTTTAATTACGAGAGGATCATGCGTTGCAATAATTAAGGTTTGTTGTTTAAACAATTGATTAATGACAGCTAATAATAGAGCTTTATTACTATCATCCAAATTGGCAGTAGGCTCATCTAAGACAATTATTTCAGCCTTTTTTAAGAATGCCCTCGCTAAAGCTATTCTCTGTATCTGTCCACCCGATAAGCCATAACCACGCTCGCCAACCTGCGTTTCTAAGCCCTCTGATAAATGTATACTAAACTCCGTTACACCAGCAGCCACTGCTGCCTCATAAATTCTTTCTGCGCTGGCAGTAGGCTCGGCTAAGGCGATGTTGTCTTTTATACTGCCATGAAAAATATAAGTACTTTGGCCAACCCAAGCGATCTGTTGCGCAGACTGTGTTTGGGTCAACGTCTCACCCTTAAGTAAAACACGGCCCGTTGTTGGCTGTTCAAAACCTAATAATAAATTGATCAATGTGGTTTTACCGGCCCCTGACTCTCCCACCAAAGCCACTTTTTCACCTGGCTCTATTGATAAATTAATATCGGTTAAAACGGTTCGCTGATCGTATTTTTTACTGACATGAATAAACTCTATTAAATGATGACTACTGGGCTTTTGTATGTCGATGGATGTAAATTGTCCAGCAGGTTCTTTCTCTAATATTGCCAATATGGCATCGCTCGCACCCAAAGCTGCCGCCCGATCGTGATAATTGATGGCCAATTGCCTTAAAGGCATAAAAAACTCTGGCGCTAGTAACAATACAAATAACGCTTCTTGCAAACTAATATGTACAGCAGGGCCAAAATGAATTTGATCTAATAACCCTAAGCCAACATAAACCGCAACTAAGGCAACGGCAATTGCACTAAAGAACTCTAAAATGGCGGAAGATAAAAAAGCAATTCTTAATACCGCCATGGTTTTTTCTCTAAACCCATTGGCCATAGTATTAATATTAGACAATTCTGTTTCAGCTAAACCAAACAATTTTAAGGTGCTGAGGCCTTGCAAACGATCAAGGAAATATCCACTCATTCGAGACATAGCTAAAAACTGGTTACGACTTGCTGAGGCCGCCCCCATACCGACCAAAGCCATAAATAAAATCACTAATGGTCCTGTTATTAAAAAGATCACCCCAACGATCCAATTGAAGGGCATTACTACTATTAGTATGCTGATTGGCAAAATAGCGACGAGCATTTGTTGTGGTAAATACCGCGAAAAATAATGCTCTAAGGCATCGACTTGCTCAAGCGTTACCGTAGCCAAGCTCCCACTTTGATGGTTCTTTATTTCAGACGGCCCTTGTTTTAAAAATTGTGTAAACAACTGCTGCCTAACAGATGACCTTACCTGTGCTCCAGCCTCAAACCCGCAAACTGGATAAGCATAAACACATAAACTGCGCACAACAAAAATCACAACCAAGCTCCATAAATAGGGCATCAATACTATTAATGGGAGTTTTTCAATAATGATTGCTTGTAATAGATAAGCAAGTACAGCTGATTGAATAATGACCATCCAGCCATTAATAACCCCTGCACTCACTGCTAAATAAAGCCACTTTTTAGCTATTTTTGCTTGAGCTTTTAACCAAACAGCGCAAATTTTTTCTCTTGCTTTATTTTTATCAAAATAGGTTTGGTTATCGGATTCTGTTAAGTGCACTCGCTTTCCAATTGATACATCAAAAATTGAAGCATAACCCAACTTTAGTATTTAACACAGTCTTAGCTGAGCCTTTACTATCACTTATTTAGATATTGATATCTGAAATAGTCGTTTTATTATCATAAGAAATCTAATTAAACTTTATAGAAAGAATTAAATATCATTATTTTCGCTAAAGAAATCACCAGCGTGAATAAAGACTTACAAAAAAGGATAGATAATGTCACACAAGAGCGTCATGCCAGGATTCCGACCCACCATCGGGCTCACCGTACTCTATTTAGGACTGGTTGTTTTAATACCCCTCAGCACCTTGGTATTTGAAAGCTTTAAACTGAGCTGGGATGATTATGTCCACATCATCACCAGCAAACGTGTTTTATCTTCCTTTCAAGTCAGCTTTTTTGCCGCATTAATAGCGGCCGCCGTCGCTAGTGTGTTTGGCTTTATTACCGCTTGGGTATTGGTTCGATATTCTTTTTTTGGAAAGAATATCTTTCATGCGCTAATCGATTTACCTTTTGCACTGCCCACCGCAGTTGCCGGTATTGTTTTAGCTACTATCTTTCAGCCGAGTGGTTTTTTAGGTCGCTTATTAAATGAGTTTTTTGGTTTACAAATAGCCTTTAAACCCATTGGTATTGTGATTGCCCTTATTTTTATTAGTATTCCCTTTGTCGTAAGAACCGTTGAACCGGTATTACTGGAGTTTGAAAGCGCCATGGAAGAAGCCGGTGCTAGCTTGGGTGCAACACGCTTACAAGTGTTTACCAAAATCATATTCCCCAATATTTCTCCTGCGCTACTTACCGGCTTTGCCCTCGCCTTTGCAAGAGGCGTAGGTGAATATGGTTCAGTTATTTTTATCGCGGGTAATATTCCTTATGTATCTGAAATCGTACCGCTGTTAATCGTTATAAAATTAGAACAGTATGATATTCAAGGTGCTACGGCTATTGCCTTAACTATGCTAGTTATCTCATTTTTACTTTTGCTCATCATCAATTTATTACAATTCTGGGTGCGTAAGCGCTCTGGACAACTTTAAGATACGCCTCTATGAATACGCACACCATTCCACACACATCAGCTAAAGACACTGTCGTTAGGCAACAGCATGCATTACAAGATCCCAAGTGGGTCAGATGGAGCCTAATCACTATTGCCCTGGGCTTTATTACGTTGTTTATTTGCTTACCCTTAGGCTTAGTTATTTACCAAGCCCTTTCTAAAGGCATAGAAGCTTATTGGGCCGCACTCACCCAGGCAGACACTTTAGCCGCCATAAGATTAACTTTGTTAGTGGCCATTGTGACGGTACCTTTAAATACACTGTTTGGCATAACGGCGGCTTGGGCCATTACTCGCTTTGAGTTTAAAGGTAAGAGCTTTTTAACCACTTTAATAGACCTGCCTTTTTCTGTGTCTCCGGTTATTTCGGGTTTTATATTTGTCTTGTTATTTGGTGCAGAAGGTTGGTTTGGCAAGCTATTGGCCACTTATGACATAAAAATTATTTTTTCTGCCCCCGGCATTATTTTAGCCACCCTGTTTGTGACCTTCCCTTTTGTGGCAAGGCAATTAATTCCTTTAATGCAAGAAATGGGGCATCAAGAAGAAGAAGCGGCTTTATCCTTAGGCGCCAGTGGCTGGAAAACATTTTACTCTGTGACCTTACCGAACATTAAATGGGCTTTGCTGTATGGCGTACTACTTTGTAATGCCCGCGCGATGGGTGAATTTGGCGCGGTATCGGTGGTGTCGGGTCATATTAGAGGTTTAACAAACACCTTACCCTTAAACGTTGAAGTTAATTACAACGACTACGATGTCGTCGGCGCCTTTGCGAGTGCCTCTATTCTGGCGGGCTTAGCGATTGTGACTCTCGTTTTAAAAACCCTACTTGAATGGAAGCAAACCAGTCGATAACCATAAACCTAATGCAGCCACCCCAAACAGCTGTTTAACATTATTAACAAACGTCAACAAAGCATTAGGCTTTATGACCCTTAAGACACTAGAGATTTTACTATGAGCATTATACTTTCTGATATCAGTAAGAATTTTGGCAGCTTTGCCGCTCTACACAATATCAACTTAGAAGTACCCGAAGGAGAGTTGGTGGCCTTATTAGGCCCTTCGGGTTGCGGAAAAACCACCTTATTAAGAATCATTGCCGGCTTAGAGCATACAGATCAAGGCAGCGTAATTATTAATGGTGAAAATAAAACCAGCCAAAATGTCAGCCAACGCGGGATTGGTTTTGTTTTTCAACACTATGCTTTATTCCGCCACATGACGGTATTTGAAAATGTAGCGTTTGGCTTACGCGTTAAGCCTCGCCACACACGGCCGAGTAATGAGATTATTAAGAAAAAAGTGCACGCCCTGTTAGATTTAGTACAATTGGACTGGTTACATGATCGTTATCCTGATCAATTATCTGGGGGGCAGCGCCAACGTATTGCGTTAGCCCGCGCTTTGGCTGTAGAACCTTCTGTATTATTACTCGATGAGCCTTTTGGGGCATTGGATGCCAGCGTTAGAAAAGACTTACGTCTGTGGCTAAGAAACTTACACCATGATCTTAACGTGACCAGTATTTTTGTTACCCACGATCAAGAAGAGGCGATGGAAGTGGCTAGCCAAGTGGTCGTACTTAATCACGGCCATATTGAACAACAGGGTTCACCCAGTGAGATTTACGATAACCCCACTAATGCTTTTGTCTCTCGTTTTATTGGTCAAACTAACATATTTGATTTAGATGAGCATGATAATGACTGGTTAAGAAATGTGGGGATTATTAATGCCAATAACACCGGTAGAATTGCTCATGTTCGCCCACATGACATTCTGATTGAAAAGTCTGATAACCATCAAGATGCAACGGCTACCTTAAGAGACTGGCAACACTTAGGAGCTCTTATTCGTCTTGAGCTAGTAAAGAATGACCGACATCATTCAGGTAAACCTGTCTTTGCAGAAATGCCTAAAGAACAATTTAAAGCCTTAGCCCTAAGAATTGGCGATGTCGTTAAATTAAAGATCCGCCACGCACACTGGTTTCATTAAAGCATGAATTTAAGTCAAATCGAGTTATTACGGGTTCTACAAGAAACCAATTTAAACTTATCTAAAGCGGCTGAAAAAATGCACATTGTGCAATCTGCCGTTAGCCGACAATTGCAGTTGTTTGAAGCAGAATTAGGCTCACCTTTATTTGAACGCCAAGGTAAAAAACTCGTTGGCATGACCTCTTTAGGTCTTAGCATTATGGATGAAGTAGCTACTATTAATAAAGCAAAGGCCAATATTCAACATATAGCCGCTGATTTTTTGGACAGTAGCAAAGGGACATTGCATGTAGCAACGACTCATACACAAGCTAAATACTTTTTACCTAAACCTATCTCGCGTTTTAGAGAAAAATATCCTGGGGTCAATATCTACATGGTACAGGCCTCACCGGAACAACTGATTGATCAACTGCATAATCGTAAGGCTGACGTAGCTATTTGTACGGAGCGGGTTGATTTAATACCGGATCTTATTCTTGAGAGATGCTATGACTGGTCACATTCTTTGGTAGTGCCTCAGGGCCATGCCTTGGCAGAGGACCCTATTACTTTAGAGCGAATATCTCAATACCTCATTTTAACCTATAGCCCAGGCTATACTGGTCGCTCGAATATAGACAGCACTTTTAAACAGGCCCATCTAGAATTAGATATTATTTTGGCGGCTTCAGATACAGACGTCATTAAAACTTATGTACGCTTGGGATTAGGGGCCGGAATAATTGCCGGTATGGGATATGATGCAATCGTTGATCAAGACTTAGTAGCACGCGATTTATCCAGCCTTATTCCCAGATCAAATACAAAAATTGCGTACTTAAAACACAACTACTTACCTTTATACAGCCAGCACTTTATTGATGAATTAATAATAGCTGGCAAAGAAAATGGTTATTAACACTTAAAGTAAAGATAACTATCGTATAGCTTCATTTCGTGTTCTGCTCACTTAGAGTGCTACTTTACAATCGTATGTAGCCATTATCATCTATATAACAGATACCATTATCTTTTTATATCGTTTTATTTAATTAAAATAATCACTTAAACTGAATTCCAATATTAGTAAACCTTGACTAGGAATTTACTCTAGTTTTTTTAACTTTTTATAACGGATTATTTGAAGTGTTGTCTCCTATCTTCAGGGATGTTTTTATAGCGGGCTTTAGGTCCGCTTTTTTTCTTAAGTGAGGCTTGTTATTTATGCCATTGCAATATTTAGTTGAATATTTTAATGATCGATTAGGACGTGAACATCAATCTAGCGTCAGACCCTTTATCCTTGAAGCAGGAAAAGTAAGTGGATTATTTGGGCCCGTTCGCGTTGATAGTGTACTTAAACCTTTAAGAAACGTTTTTACGCCTAGTATTATTGTGGGACATGCCGCACAGATGAATGTAGCGACTAATACAGCTCCACATTTGTATGTGAATGAAATTAAACCCCTGGTGACTAATAATAATTCAGTCGAAGAGGCTGAGTCGATTATCAACTTTGATCGACTCTCACGTACAGTACATATGCTGAATTATTTAACGATAGTGCATTTAGAAGGCGTTCTATTCTTAGATGTAGATCCAAGACACATTCTTGGCGTAAAGCAGGATCACGGTGCTTATTTTGAAGAAGTCATTAGGCAATGTGGATTAGAAACCAACAATGTGGCCATTGTATTAACCCTGAATAGCCAATATGCGCCTTATTATGAAGATTTAGAGAGAGGTCTTGAAAACTATAGACGTAGAGGTTATCAAATTGCCCTTAAATTTGATTATATTGTCAGAAATGTACAAACTTTTAGTTTAATCGAAAAAATAGCCCCTCAGTATGTCATTCAATCAGCACGAAACTTGATAGGTCGAGTGCACAGTGATGAATTATTTGAGCAGTTAAGTCAGTTTAATGCCAAGATTGCTTCATTAGGTGCCCAAAGTATCTTAGAGCATATTGAAGAAAAAAAATTTGATGCTTTAGCACGGAATTCTGGCTTTGATTTGGTTGACGGTGATTACTATAACGAAGAATCACTCAATCAATTTGAAGACTCAAATTTGAATCAATATGCAGTTAGTGGCAGTCATTATTAAAAAAATCCTGTGTTGACGTTATGTGCTTTATGGACATAACGTCAACACAGGATTAGTTTTAGTTTTTAGACGATATGACCACTTTTAATACGTCTTACCGTATCCACTAAGAGATCAACCTCTGCATGGGTATTGTAAAAAGCTAAAGAGGGTCTAACCGTTGTTTCCAAGCCAAAGCGACGTAAGATAGGTTGAGCACAATGATGGCCTGTTCGAACCGCAATACCGACCTTATTTAGTTGTACACCAATCTCTTGGTTGCTGTGTCCGTCTAATACAAACGATAAAACGCTCGTTTTTTCTGGTGCAGTACCAATCAATCTTAAGCCTGAGATACTTCTTAAAGCATCCATCGCATACACTAATAACTCATGCTCATAACGCGCAATATTATCGATACCGACTTTAGAGACATACTCTAAGGCGGCACCTAAACCGACCGCATCAGCAATATTACCGGTACCCGCCTCAAAACGTGCTGGCGCAGGTTGATAAACAATCTTTTCGAAGGTGACATCTTCGATCATATTGCCACCACCTTGCCAAGGTTGCGTAGACTCTAGTAAATCTGCTTTGCCATATAAGGCACCAATACCGGTAGGGCCAAATATTTTGTGACCCGAGAATACAAACCAATCACAATCTAAAGCTTGTACATCTGCACGTAAATGCGAAACTGATTGCGCACCGTCTAATAAGACCCGTGCACCCACGCGATGTGCCATTTCGATCATTTCTTTTGCAGGAGTCACGGTACCTAGAGCATTAGACACTTGTGTAAAAGACACCAATTTAGTTTTAGACGACAGTAGTTTTTGATACTCATCTAATAACACTTGGCCATGATCATCCACGGGCGCCACTTTTAATACCGCACCTCTTGCATCACACAATTGTTTCCAAGGCACGATATTAGCGTGATGCTCTAGCCACGTTATGACGATCTCATCCCCTTCTCTAATATTTTGATAGCCCCAACTTTTGGCGACTAAGTTAATCGCTTCTGTGGTGCCTCTAGCAAATACAATTTCAGACGGTGATGACGCATTAACAAATTTAGCAACAATGTCACGCGCTTTTTCGTAAGCATCCGTTGATCTTGCGGCTAACTCATGCGCCGCACGGTGGATATTAGAATTTTCGTGTTCATAAAAATACGAGATTCTATCAATCACCGATTGGGGCTTTTGAGTGGTAGCGGCATTATCAAACCATACTAAAGGATGTCCGTTGACACGTTCTTTAAGTATGGGGAAGTCACGACGAATCGCATGCACATCAAACGCAGGATGCGCAGAACTGATAGGCGCCGTCTGAGGGTTATATTCCCCTGTTTTTAATTCATCCAGAAAATAAAACGTGGGTTTTTCCTCCAGCTTAACCGGTGCTTTTTCACTCACAGCAAATAGGTCTTTGATTTCCGCTTCACCAGGTAAACCATAAGCTTCAGGTGTTAATCCAGCAATTAAAGCGGGATTAAAGCCATTCAAATCTTTCGGTATTGCACTGGGTGGCGTAAAAGACGGTTGCTCAATTTTTTTATCGGCAAACAGTTTTTGCAACTCCGTTTCAAAAGATTGAGGCGTGCTGTTTAACTTAGACGCTTCAGATAATTCAGCTGGTACAACTGGATTATTAGTATCAACGCCGGGAGGTGTGCTGGGATGACTACCGGCAGGTCGACGTGAAACTAATAATTGCTGTAACCGTGCTTCATCGGGTAACCCAAAGTCACTGGGCAAAATACCTGATAAGGTAGATTTATCAAAATTTGCCAGACTGTGTTCAGTAGACGGCGCACCGCCCAAAACAGGACTGGTATCTAGCGCATGGGGCACATCTTTATACGAGTTTTCTGGCTTTGCAAAAAACTTTTGCAACTCAACATCACCGGGTAAATCAAAAGATTGTTGCCCTACTTGAGTAGGCAAACTCGATTGATTAAAACCCGGTAAAGATGATGTTACCTTGCTCTGAATCTCATTAGGTAAGGCTGCTTTAGCAACTCCTAAACGAGAGCCGTCACAAGGCAATGCCGTAAACAACTCATTTGCCAGCTTTGTTAACTGCCCAATATCTGGCAAACCGTTATCTTGTGGAAAACTTTGTGGCACTGAAGTAGGGGGCTCAAAGTTACTTGTAGTCATGATATCTGCCCACTTCGACATTCTCGAGCACACCGAGTGCATCATCTGTCAATACTGCGATAGAGCAATATAGTGAGATTAAATAAGAGGCAATCGCTTTATGATTGATACCCATAAAACGCACAGAAAGTCCCATGCTTAATTCACCCGTCAAGTTAGGTTGGTATAGACCAACAACACCTTGACGGCTTTCGCCTGTACGTAATAACAAGATGCTACTTTTACCGTTAACCACTTTTACTTTATCAGATGGGATAATCGGTAAGCCGCGCCATGTTAAGAATTGTGAACCAAATAATGTCACGATTGCGGGTGGCACGCCACGACGCGTACATTCACGACCAAAAGCCGCAATCGTTAATGGATGCGCTAAGAAGAATGCTGGCTCTTTCCACACGCGAGAAATCAATTCATCCATATCATCAGGCGTTGGAGCACCGTTACGCGGTTGAATTCTAAAACCGGGCGCTACGTTATTTAACAAACCGTATTCAGCGTTGTTAATTAACTCGCTTTCTTGACGCTCTTTAATCGTCTCAATCGTTAAACGTAATTGTTCGTGGATTTGGTTATGTGGGCTGCTGTATAAATCAGAGATACGTGTATGTACATCTAATACAGTGTTAACGGCATTTAATCGGTATTCACGGCCCCATTCTTCGTAATCTACGAACGTTTGTGGTAATTCTTTTTCATCAAGACTAGAGCAATCTACTAAAAGTCCTGCTTCATTTTTTACTTTATTAACACGGTAAATACCGGCTTCTAAAGGTTTCCATTGTAATAAATGCACTAACCATCGTGGGGTGATGGTTGATAACATTGGGACGGTTTTGGTGGCATTAGCTAAGGTACGCGCAGCTACATCACCTAATGCGGTATTGCCTTCATGGATATCTGACATCTTAGTTTCCTATCTTTATTATAAGTTATGGGGGTTATCCCAATCTCCAGATTGGAATGATTGTTGGAAGAATCTCTTCCTTTTATTAAAAGCTGGAGCTTCCTGTTTGTTTAAGGGTTACGCATGCGCTTGAATAATGTTGCTATTAGGGGGCACGCTATGGGTTAACCAGACATTGCCACCTACCGTTGTGCCTTGACCGATCGTAATGCGTCCTAAGATAGTCGCGCCGGCATAAATCACCACGTCATCTTCAACAATCGGATGTCTAGCATGGCCTTTAACTAATATGCCATTGCTGTCTTTTTCAAAGCGTTTAGCACCTAACGTCACGGCTTGATAGACCCGTACTCTTTTGCCAATAATCGCGGTTTCACCGATAACAACGCCGGTGCCATGATCGATAAAGAAACTTGCGTCAATTTGAGCGCCTGGATGAATATCAATACCGGTGGCTGAATGGGCAATTTCAGAAATAATACGTGCCACTAAAGGTGCACCCAATTCATAAAGCACATGGGCTAAGCGATGGTGAATAATGGCGGTGATGCCTGGATAGCACACTAAGACTTCATCAGAACTCCGTGCTGCGGGATCGCCTTCAAACGCCGCTTGGATATCGGTATCCAGTAGTTTTCTGATCAGCGGTAGCTGCGCCGCAAATTGTCTTGCGATATGAATGGCTTGTTCATGGTCTTGATCCTCAACGCCTTGCAGTCCTGATACAAACTGCAGTTCTCGGTTGATTTGCTTGTAAAGCTTACGCAGTAAATTTTCTAAGGTGTGTCCTACATAGAAATCGATACCTTCGTCATTTAAGTCAGGCAAACCCAGTCTATTAGGAAATAAAACACCGCCTAAGCCCTCTAATATCAATTGGAGTTCTTTTCTTGACGGTAATTTAGGAGGTCTATTGAGTAAGCTTCGTGCTTCAAGCGAATGTAAACGTAAGTCACGTAGTTCCGCTACGATGCCATCAATACCCCAGTTGTAGTGGCCGTTTTGAGGGTGGTATTCGTTCATGCTGCAAAACCACTCGCGTCAAAAATACCTTCAAAAAGTGCCGAGCTTAGATAACGCTCTCCAGAGTCTGGCAATATAACGACAATGGTTTTACCGGCATTTTCTGGGCGTTTAGCAATGCGACTAGCGACAGCAACGGCTGCACCGCATGATATTCCGGCCAAAATACCTTCTTCTTGGGCGAGTCTACGTGCATATTCAATGGCTTCTTCATTAGTGACTTGTTGCACTTCATCGATCACAGACAGATCAAGATTCTCTGGAATAAAACCGGCACCAATGCCTTGAATTTTATGTGGGCCGGGTTGTAAAGGCTGTCCCGCACGGTATTGACTAATAACAGGGCTGGCGGCTGGCTCTACAGCAATCGATTGAATAGCTTTACCTTGAGTTTGTTTAATATATCTAGAGATTCCTGTAATGGTACCTCCTGTACCTACACCTGACACTAATATGTCAATTTCGCCATCTGTATCTTCCCAAATTTCTGGGCCAGTAGTGACTTCATGTATAGCGGGGTTTGCAGGGTTTTTAAATTGTTGCAATAACACATAACGATCTGGATCAGACGCGGCAATTTCTTCTGCTTTTGCAATAGCACCACTCATACCCTTTGCACCTTCTGTTAACACTAACTTTGCGCCATAGGCTATGAGTAACTTTCGTCTTTCAATACTCATTGTTTCTGGCATTGTTAATGTTAAAGGGGTACCAATAGCGGCCGCCACAAAAGCCAAGGCAATACCGGTATTGCCACTGGTAGGCTCTACGAGTTCTTTACCTGGACCGAGTAAACCACGTTTTTGCGCATCCCAAATCAAGGCCGCACCTATGCGACATTTAACAGAATAAGCCGGATTTCTGCCTTCAATTTTTGCTAATACAGTTGCCGGAGCACCATCAATCACTCTATTAAGACGCACTAAGGGCGTTCTACCTATTGATTGTGAGTTATCTGTAAACCAATTTGCCATAATAAATTACCTGAGGGTTGTGCTAAGTTGATCGGCGGCTAAATTTTGGCCAAAAAAAAGCCAGCGGCCCTCATGGGGCTCGCTGGCTTCCGGTCGTCCGGTCAGCTTGCATAATTAAGATTAAAATACTCTACACGTTATTTTTTGTCAAACGTGGGCCAAGATAAAATAGTCAGTTAATGAATTTATCTTTCCTTATGCAGATTAAAGCAATTGATATGTTTTAAAAAATGATATTTTTAGGCTTATATATCTCTTTTAGAGATTTAAAACTCAAAATGCACACGTCCGCCGTATATATCAACCGGCCCCCTATCTGCGTTGTAAGCCGGATTAGCAAGGTACTGATAATCTAAGGATAACCAGGTAGATTGAAAGGCATGGAATTGATAATAAATATCCATGACTTTTTCTGAGCGGTAATTAATCTTACCGTCACCAATAAAGCCATCGACACCGCCTGCATTTAAATAAGCGACATGCTCTTTGGATATCCAACTCTCTGCGTATCCAATGCCAACTGAATCTTTTACTCTACCCCAGCGCAGACCTTTTATTTGAGCGCCAAAGGATAAAGAACGATCAGAAGACGTATAAGAATACACTTCGGTTTTGCCGTCAGAAACCATGCCTCTAAAGAACAGCCCCACATCTTCAGTGACTTTTTGCTCCATGTTAATACCGATACCCATCTTGATATTAGGCTTTCTAGCCCAACACAAATCAGGCGCTGTACCATTGAGCGAGTCATAATTAAAGCCGGTGCAATTAACCGCATTCTTGGTAGGGTCTGCTTTAAAAGCTGCTATGGCATCTGTCCAACTGCCCATATTCTCACGGTTTCTATACCCTAAGATACGCACTGCTCCCGGTTGGCCAAATAGCTTATGTTGATGTTCTAACTCTATTTGATCACCATAAAAATTTAATAAATCAAAGTTAACAGGGAGCTGATTGGGACTCATAGGGCCCGCAATACGTGCAAACCTAAAAGCCCAGTTATCATAGTAAAACTCACCCGCAAAACCTGTGGTGTATCCTCTGGCATCCGCCGCGAAGTCATAAGCCGCGTTAGTCATAAAAGCCATATTGAGAAACTGTTGGCGGAGATTAGCGGCATAGGTATTTTTATCAAAAATATCTAAAATGCTAAAGTTACCGCCGGTAAATACAAAGCGTCGACTCGTAGTTGATCCACCCAGTTGCATCGCGCCCGATTGCAGTTGAACCGCATCGCCACCTAAATCTATCGTTTGCCTATATAGTGCCCTGGGTAAATACCAAGTTGCGCTTTCTGAACCATTTTTTTGTAATTCAAAGTTTTGGATTCCGCCCCCAATACCCTTTAATCCTGAGAGTGGTAACTCAGATATCATTTCGGGCGCCACATAAAACTCACCGCCCTGCCAGGCTTTAAGCCCTAGGTAACCTGTCACAGTGGCCGTGAAGCTGCGCTCTGCATTGGGGTTTAAAGAATTGGGCGATCCATTTAAATTGCTGTAGGCCGCAGGGAAAGCGTCTTTAACATTGGTGATGTAGGTAGCTTGTGAGTAGAAATTCCAACGCTCATCCTTAAGGTCATGCAGATGGTGTTCTGATAAAACATTCATCACAGAAAACTCGGCAGAATCATCTGCTGCCTGTACGTTATTATCATCCGCATGCACATTTATTAAGCTTGTAAGGCTTAATACAGCTATTAAGAAGGCTATTTTTTGAACAAACATTGAATACATGAATGGGCTATCGCTTTAAATTTTTAATAGCCACGCATTTAAATGGCGATATAACGGTTAGATATGGGATTTAATTATGACAGGGAATAATGACATATTTGTTACTTGGGTTGATGCAACACCTTAAAGACAACAAAGCCGGTAATCATGGCGCCCACAAATACAAAAGTACCCGTTAAACCCGATGTTAAACTCACTAAAGCAGGACCGGGGCACAACCCAGATAATCCCCAACCTATCCCAAAAACAGAGGATCCAATGATTAATTTAGCGTCCACTTTTGAATGTGTGGGCTTAGCGGACTGTGTTACGGATGCATGATGTTGGCAACTGTTTTTTATTAAAAACTGTACTGCGCTTAACGTAACTAAGGCACCTATCATGACAAATGCTAAGGATGGATCCCACTGACCTGCCACGTCTAAGAATCCAATCACTTTGGCAGGGTTAGTCATTTGAGCGACTATTAAACCTAATCCAAAGATTAAGCCACTCAAAAAGGCTGTAAGAATTAAAAACGCAGGTGATTTTTTAAAGGACATGATGCACCCCATACACAGTCAGACCTGCGGTGATCATAAAACAAGCCGTGGCGACCATGGACCGGGTGGATAAACGCGCTAAACCACAAATACCATGTCCACTGGTACACCCATTACCTAACTGAGTACCGTAACCGACTAAAAGACCCGAGAGCGCTAATACCTCAACAGTACTATCAAGCTGAATAGGCATAATGCCGCCGAATAAAAACCAAACCGATGCACTGAGGATTAAGCCTATCAAAAAGGCTAAGCGCCATGCGCTATCTGATTGCCAAGGTTTAATAACACCCGCTGCAATACCAGATATACCCGCGACTCGGTTGTTAAAATAAAGGAGGAGTGCAGCCGCTAACCCGATAAGGGCACCACCAGCCAATGACAATAAAACTGTTGAGTAATTCATGTATTTGAATGAGTTAAAGCGTATCCCCGCGAACGCCGCCATGTGCTTTCGTCCTTGAACCGACGGTTCAAGTGGGAATGTAACCGATAAATAAGGCTTCCTGTCTAAAACAGGCATGCACACCAATAACGGATTTCACTCCCGGGGTAAAGACAGGTTCAGGAAACACCCAGCACACTATCAAACGCCACAGGAGATACGAATGATTATTCTAGCCGTGTTTATGTATTTTCTAAAACGTTTTCTATTTTTTGATTTAATTTAGCTAAACATTCGCTTAATCGACTATTCAGCAAATCATTTTGGGTTTTTACTGTCTGTAACTCATGCGCTAGATTTAATGCGGCCATCACCGCTATTCTTTCTGGGGCTGCAATCTTGCCAGAATCACGCATTTTGCGCATTTGGATATCGAGTTGTTGTGCCGAGTGAATAAGCTCATCTTGCTCTTCTTCATCACAAGCAATCTTATACTCTTTACCCATAATTAGAAGGGTAACGGGCTGTACTTTCTTCGTCATTAGCTATTCTCCATTGCTTTTAATCGGGAAATCATCGCATCTAAACGCACTTTAGCAGCCGCTGTTTTCTCAAGTAATTCTAGATTTTCTTGAGCCAATACGTCTTGTTTCTGTTTTAAAGAGGCGTTTTCATTTTTAAGCTCACGATAACTATCAATTAGCTTATCAAGATTGTATTCAACGTCTTCAATTTCTGTAGGCAAATAAATTTCAGTCATAGTAGCCACTATAAATGTTGCAAGTAATCAGGTATTTTTTATAAGTGATGATAAACTTCTACCGGCGCTCAGTGTTTGTCTAATTTAATTAAAACAGAACAAATATTAACCAATTTTAGGTTCAATGGTAGCATAAGCGTCATTTTTATTTTAGTAATAGTGAAATTATTATGGCTTATAACGCGTGTAACGCAATCATTTTAGAGATAGATCCTGATCTATCAGCCGCAGAAGCCCATGGTATGGCAACGGGCATTTTATGTATTAACGAACATTCAAACAGTGACACATGGTTAACTGAGCTTAAAGCTAACAGCCCAACCACTGTGGATGCCGATGAATCAGTTTTAGTAAGATTATTTGATGAAACCAAAAGATTACTCATTGAAGATGAATTTGAGTTTGATCTTTTTTTACCTGAAGATGATTATGATTTAAGTGATCAAACTGAGGCCCTAACGAACTGGTGCAGAGGATTTCTGTATAGCATGGGCTCTGTAAACGCTACCACCACGTTTTCTAAAGATGCTTTAGAAATTTTACGTGATATAACTGAATTTACGAAACTAGACACAGAAGTTGAAGAGGATGAAGCCGCTTTCGTGGAAATTACTGAGTATTTAAGATCGGCGGTCTTATTATTAAAAGCAGAGTTAATGCATAATAGTGATGAAATTAACGCCTAACGGTGAACTAAAATATGAAGCAAAGTGAATTTAAAAAACGCCGCAAACAACTCATTAGTGAAATTGGACTGGGCAATGTTGCTTTAATTAGCAGTGCATCTGTTCGTACTCGCAATAGAGATGTCGATTACCCTTTTAGACAAGACAGCGATTTTTTTTATTTAACCGGCTTTAATGAACCTGATGCCTTAGCCGTTTTTATACCCGGCCGTGAGCAAGGGGAATATATTTTATTTTGCCGAGAGTACGATGCGACAAAAGCACTCTGGGAAGGTGCGCATGCTGGCTTAGAGGGCGCAACGCAACATTACGATGCGGATGATGCTTTTCCTATTGATGACTTAGATGACATTTTGCCAGGCCTATTAGAGAATAAGACCAAAGTGTTTTACCCTATGGGGCGTAACTTAGAGCTGGATAATAAGTTGCTTGAATGGATTAACAATATCCGTAATCAATCCAGATCAGGTATCGTTGCACCGAGTGAATTGGTGTCCTTAGAATTAATCGTGCATGAAATGCGTTTATTTAAAAGCGCGAATGAACTTAAGTTAATGCGCTTAGCCGCTGAAGTTTCTGCTGCTGGCCATGTTAAAGCAATGCAAAACTCTAAGGCCGGACTTTATGAGTATCAAATAGAAGCTGAACTGATTTATCATTTTAATCAAAATGGTTTAAGGCATGTTGCCTACCCTTCTATCGTTGCCGGAGGAAAGAATGCCTGCACGCTTCATTACACTGAGAATACGTCTAAATTAAAAAACGGCGATCTTTTACTCATTGATGCCGGCGCAGAATGTGATCATTATGCGGCGGATATTACGCGCACTTTTCCTGTTTCTGGCCGTTTTACCGAGCCACAAAAACTACTCTATCAACTCGTCTTAGATGCTCAATTTGCCGCTTTGGAAAACATTAAACCGGGGCTATTTTGGAATCAAGCCCACGATGCTTCGGTAGAAGTATTGACAAAGGGCTTGGTGGAGCTAGGTCTGCTAAAAGGCAAAGTCAATAAACTCATTAAAGACGAAAAATATAAACAATTTTATATGCATCGTATTGGACATTGGCTGGGCATGGATGTGCATGACGTGGGCGATTATAAAATCAATAATCAATGGCGCGTCTTAGAACCCGGTATGGTGTTAACGGTTGAACCCGGCCTATATATCCCCGCTGATTGTAAAACAGTGGAAGCAAAGTGGCGAGGTATTGGTATTCGTATTGAGGATGATATTTTAGTGACCAGTACAGGGCACGAGGTTTTAACTGCTGGTGTACCCAAATCTATCCAAGAGATTGAAGCTTTAATGCAGGAACAATAATGCAACAAGATTATGATTTAATTATTGTCGGGGGTGGTTTAGCGGGTAACTGTCTAGCCTTAAAGTTGGCTAATAGTCCTTTAAAAATAGCCATTATTGAAGCTAATACCAAAGAACAACTCCAATCAGCCCCCTCAGGGGATAGAGCTTTAGCTTTAGCCGCAGGAACAGTGCAGATGTTAGAGGCATTAAATGCTTGGCAAGGTATTAGTCATGCCGCTACGGCCATTAAACACATTCACATTTCTGATCGCGGTCACTTCGGTAAAACTCGTTTATCGGCAGAAAAAGAACAGGTTGATGCTTTAGGTTATGTGATTACAGCACGTGAACTTGAAACGCATATCAGCCAACTTGTCGATCAGGCGGGTATAGACGTGATTTCTCCTGCGCGAGTTGTCGGCTTAATGTCTGGCGATAATCAAATTCACGTTTCTCTTAAACGGGACAATGAAAATTTAAATCTGTCCGCTAAATTATTGGTGGGGGCGGATGGGGGATATTCTTCTGTTAGACAATTATTGGATATCGCTCAGCAATCTGTCGATTATGGCCAAACCGCTATTGTCACTACCGTTAATTTAACTGTGCCACATAACAATACGGCTTTTGAACGCTTTACTTCTTCGGGTCCTTTGGCTTTATTGCCACTCAATAAAAACCAAAGTGCGGTCGTTTGGACACGAACAACAGAAGATGCAGAAGCTTTAATGCTAGGTAATGAAGCTGACTTTTTAGCCGAACTACAAAACTGTTTTGGATTTAAGCTCGGCGCTTTTAGTTTGGCCGCGCCAAGAAGAGCATTTCCGTTGTCATTAATCCGTGCAGAAAAGATGTTAGCGGATAGAGCCGTTATTATTGGTAATGCCGTGCATCAATTGCACCCTGTCGCTGGACAAGGCTTTAACTTGGGCTTAAGAGATGTGGTAAGTTTAGCGGATAATTTAATCACCCAAACTGAACTCAATGCAGACATTGGCGATAAAGCATTTCTTAATGCGTACGCCAAATCACGTAATAGTGATCATGACAAAACCATTGGATTTACAGATACGGTAGTCAAAGTATTTTCTAATGAATGGTTAGCATTAGCCCTCTTCAGAAATATTGGCCTCACGTTACTGGATCATATACCTAGTGTGAAACATTTACTAACGCGTCATGCGATGGGATTGGCTGATATGAGCCCAGTCAGTTTGAAAAACGTAGACGAATAATTAAGGTTTTAAAAGAATACCTGTAGAGAAGATTATTTTTAAATATCCTCCCCTACAAATAAACTCACTTCATCTTAAATAGAGCTTATTTCTCAATCAGAATAGTGCTTGACCAAGAGTCCAGCTACTATTTTGATTTATTTACTTTTGTGGGTTCAACAGCTGCTGGTTCTGCCGAGGGTGTATTGGTTAACAAGATATCTTTTTTATTTTTTTCTAACGTTTTTTGACCGATGCCTTTTACTTTGGTCAAATCTTCAACAGTCGCAAATGCGCCATTTTCTGTTCGATATTTAACAATAGCGTCTGCTTTTTTAATACCAATACCATTTAAAGCATCGGCAATTGCCTTTGAATCAGCCGTATTAACGTTAACAGGTGCCGCTAATAAATTTGTAGAGAATAAAAACAATAACAGTAATATTAAATTTTTCATGATTTTCCTAGACGAATAAGAAGCTAATAAAATGATTTCTATCAACTTTGAGCGGTTGCTCAACACGGAGTCTAGTAAGTTATTTTAATATTTCAATTTTATTTTAGTCCTATTTAAGGCTATTAACCCTAATTTAGCGTTAACACGCTGATTTAAAGCCATTAAATAATTTTAAATATAAATAGAAATGAACTTAAAAATCGTCTTTTATGGTGCGTTTGCAAGAATAATGGCCCGTTTAGGCGCGGGATATCCCTCATACGTTAATGAGGAATCGTCTGGTTTTAAAAAATCTTTAAGCGATTGAAACTGCATCCACTCGGTACTGCGTTGCTCTTCAATAGACGTTTTAGTGACATCAACCAAGCGAATGTTTTTAAACCCACAACGCCCCAACCAACTTATTAAAGTGTCACACGTCGGTAAAAACCATACATTTCGCATCATCGCATAGCGATCTTCAGGCACTAATACCTCATTTAAACCACCATCTATCACTAACGTCTCAAGCACCAACTCCCCACCCGAACGGAGACTATCCCGTAATTCGTATAGATGATCCAAGGGAGATCTTCGATGATATAAAACACCCATTGAAAAGACCGTATCAAATGCTTTTAAGCCATAGGGCATATCTTCAATACCTAGGGGTAAGACGTAAATAGGTGCTTCGCCATATAACTTTTTAAGCAGATGAAACTGCATGACATTAAGTAGCATGGGGTCAATACCCACCACCATTTTTGCCCCCGCACCCAACATACGCCAACAATGATAGCCATTGCCACAACCTACATCTAAGACTAATCGGTGTTTCAATGGAGCAATATGATCTTTTAATCGATCCCACTTCCAATCTGAGCGCCATTCGGTGTCTATAGTTACACCCATTAAATCGTAGGGGCCTTTTCGCCACGGATGCAAAGATTTAAGCTGATGGGTAAATTGATCCAATTCTGATGGATTCAAGTCATCAACAGGGGCAAGTTGAATAGCGAAATTGTTTAATAAACGCTGGGATAAAGGGTATTGTGGAATACTTTCAATGACAGTTTGCCATTCAGACAAGGTTCCGTGTTTAGTAACATCGAATCCGTCAGCTAACTGCTTGGGTAATATACTTACCCAAGCATCCGCCTTAGCATCAAGCAAAGCCGTGTATAAAGGTGTGTAATCAATCATTCAAAACGATTGAGATTAATCAGAAATAAACTCTTATGAGCTTTTTGCTGCAAGTGCTTCTATATTTCTCTTTGCTAAACTATCAATAACGGCACTTAAAGAACCTTTAGCATCCACTTCACTGGTAAAAGTAGTACGGTAGTTGGTTACCAAGCTTACGCCTTCAATCATAATATCGTAAGCCTTCCAATCACCATCAGTCAGTAACATGCGATAATCAACAGCCACTGGTTTTAGGCCTGGCTGCAATACTTCTGTTTTAACAATAACTTTGCTCTCATCTGCACCTGCCTCAATTGGCAAATAACGAATTGACCAATCTTTAAACTCTACAAAGGCTCTAGAATAAGTTCTAACCAACAAAGTTTGAAATTCTTGTTTAAAACGTTCACGCTCTTGAGGCGTAGCTGATTTCCAAAGTTTACCTAATACTAAAGAAGAAATTTTTTCAAAATTAACACTGGGTAAGATGGCTTCATTAACAAACTGGTTAACTTTTGAAAAGTTCTTAATGAACGTTTTATCCTGCATCTTATGTTGTAATTTTGCAGATGCCGTTTCAATAGCTTGTTGTGGTGGTAGCAAATCAGCTGCACTCGCTTGACCTGATAACATCAAAAACATCCATAATGTGAAAAAACCAAACAATGTGTAATGCCTAACGTTCATGAAACCCTCTAAAATTGTACTAATGGTAGTTTGCTCTATTTTTACGAATAACCACACCTGCAATCCTTGATACAATAAATCATATAGACATATTAATTCAAAGCAGAAGTGCTAATTTCTAAACTTAATGAGTATAGATACGATGACATATAATAACATCAATTTTCCTCTCACACGCATGAGAAGAATGCGTTATAACGATTTTTCAAGACGTTTAATGCGTGAAAATAGCCTATCTGTAGATGACCTAATTTACCCTATGTTTGTCACTGAGGGGACTCAACAAAAAGAAGAGATAAGCTCAATGCCAGGGGTTTATCGATTTTCATTAGACTTATTACTTGAACAAGCGGATGAAATTAATCAATTAGGCATACCTGCTATCGCTCTATTCCCGGTCACGCCAGCAGACAAAAAATCTGTAGATGCTGCTGAAGCCTATAACCCAGAAGGCTTAGCTCAACGGAGTGTTAGAGCATTAAAAAGTGCATTTCCAGATTTAGGTATTATTACTGATGTAGCCCTTGATCCCTTCACCACTCATGGTCAGGACGGCTTAATTAATCAAGACGGTTATGTGCTTAATGATGAAACTATTGAAGCATTAGTTAAACAAGCCTTATCACATGCTGAGGCTGGAGTGGATGTGGTCGCTCCTTCTGACATGATGGATGGTCGAATTGGCGCTATTAGATCAGCCCTAGAATCATCGAACTATACCAATACTTTAATACTCGCTTATTCGGCTAAGTATGCCTCTAGCTTCTACGGCCCTTTTAGAGATGCAGTAGGATCATCAAGTAATTTAGGTAAAAGTAATAAATACAGTTACCAGATGGATCCCGCTAATTCTGATGAAGCACTTCGAGAAATTCAATTGGATTTGCAAGAGGGCGCCGATATGATTATGGTTAAACCCGGCATGCCTTATTTAGATATCGTTCGTCGCGCTAAAGAACAATTTGCTGTGCCAACATTTGCCTACCAAGTGAGTGGGGAATACGCCATGCTTAAAGCGGCTGCAATGAATGGTTGGCTAGATGAAAGACAGGTCGTATTAGAATCTTTACTCTCTTTTAAAAGGGCTGGATGTGATGGCATCTTAAGCTACTATGCAAAATCAGTGGCTCAATGGTTACAAGAATGACACCTATCGATCATTACGCGGTCTTTGGTAGCCCCATAAAACACAGTAAATCGCCTCGGATTCATAAACTGTTTGCCGAACAAACTTTACAAAGCTTAATTTATGACGCGCAAGAAGTGAATGCAGAACAATTCTCAAGTTCTGTATCCCATTTCTTTGCTAATGGCGGCAAAGGGTTAAATTGCACACTTCCCCTTAAAGAACTGGCGTGGCGTTTTGCTGATAAAAAAACCGAACGCGCTGAACTCAGTAAAGCAGTTAATACCCTGGCGCTTCAGCCTGATGGCTCCCTATTAGGCGACAACACCGATGGCGTAGGCCTACTCACTGACTTAATGAACAATCATCTGGTAAAGTTAAAAGATCAGAATGTTCTCATTTTAGGCGCGGGCGGCGCAAGTCGAGGCATCATACTACCTATTCTTGAACAAAACGTTGCATCGCTAGTCATTGCCAATCGCACAATTGATAAAGCCATTAATTTGGCCAACGAATTTGTTCATAAAGGTGCAATCAATGGCTGTGGTTTTGATGATTTAGCTCATCAGCAATTCGATCTCATTATTAATGCAACCTCCTCCAGTTTAAGCAATGAAATCCCGCCTTTACCAGAGAATATTCTGAGCAATAACGGGGTTTGTTATGATCTTGCTTATGGGAATGAACCGACATCCTTTGTGAGCTGGGGACAAAAAAACAAAGCCATAAAAAGTTTAGATGGCTTAGGTATGCTAGTGGAACAGGCGGCTGAAGCTTTTTTTATTTGGCGAGGCGTGCGCCCAATAACCAAAGAAATTATTGAGCTACTCAACTCAGAACGCGGTTAATCTTTAAATAAAATTAAACACTCGATTTTAAATATTCATTTTTTAAATGCACGTAATGCTCAGCCGAATAGCTTAAAAACTCTTTTTCGGCATCATTCAATAATCTAACTTGTTTAGCCGGCGCCCCCACATACAGATAACCGCTTTCTAAGCGCTTACCTGGAGACACTAGAGAGCCAGCACCTAGCATCACATAATCTTCTAATATTGCGCCATCCATAATGATAGCGCCTATGCCAACTAGGCAATAATTACCGACTGTACAACCATGTACGACTGCTTTATGTCCAATAGTGACACCTTTTCCAATGGTTAATGGAAAACCATGTGCAGAGAATTTCCCCGCATGAGAAACATGCAACACAGCACCATCCTGCACATTGGTATCATCACCAAGAGTCACTTTCTCAACATCACCTCTTATTACTGCCGTAGGCCATACGGAAACATTATCACCTAAGGTAATATCGCCAATAAGGACCGAGCTTTCATCGATATAAACGGCTTGCCCTATAACAGGTGTTTTTTCATTAAATGATCTAATTGCCACGATATCATTCCTTTTTAGCTTTTATATACTAAAAGACTGTTTTCAAATGAATGCCATTATACAATGAGCCATTAAAACTCTGACAAGCCTTATACCGTTAAAATATTGTATGAATTTTATACACGGAGATAACTTCACTGTTGAGATCGTCCGCTCCCCTAAAAGGAAGAGCGTAGCTATTAAAATCAGTAAAGGTAAAGCGTTTATTCATGTGCCCAGCTATTTAACTCACAGTTCCATTGAGTCAATCATTGCCAGAAAACAGCCCTGGATTAAAGCAAAACTCGCCATCCAAGAAAACTTAAGTAGCCTAAAACCCAAACAATTTATTGAGGGTGAAACTTTTTTATATTTCGGAAAGATCTATGCTCTAAAAATCATTTTAGGCTCGCGCTCATCCGTTAGCATTGAAAATGATAAATTAATTGTCGCCGTTAAAGAGTTATATTTAAAGGATGCCAATGCTATTAAAAAGCTATTAAAACAATGGTATAGAAAAGAAGCGGAAATAATATTAAAAGAAAAAACAGAGTATTACGCTGAAATAATAGATGTTAAGCCTACGTCTATCACTATCAAGACATTTAAATCGAGATGGGGGAGTTGCAATATTAATGCGGGGATTCAATACAACTGGAAAATAATGATGGCACCGGAATCGATTATGAATTATCTGGTGATCCATGAACTATGTCATATTCATCATCATAATCACTCACCGAGTTATTGGCAAACTGTCGCAAAGTACTGCTCCCAATACAAAGAACAAGGGAAATGGTTAAAACAAAATGGTGCTTATCTCGAGCTTTGAGTCGATATAAAACAGAAGCAAGTTCTGTCTTATATCGAGCTAGCGTTTTCAGAACAAAGTATTAAGAAAAACGCTCAATCATTTTTTCAGCTTGTTCAGCAAACTGCTCAAGATTACCTTGCTTTACCTTATCAACCGGAATAACCAACGCCGTACTCAAATTGATATAGATATAAACATAACGTTTACCGTATTCAACTCTCACTAAATCAGCCCAAGCCATTTTGTTTTTACCACTAGGCGATTTCTCTAATAAGAAATTAGGATCGGCTGGATCAATACTTAAGCAATAAGTACCAAACATATTGAGCTTTTCTTTTGCCGTATAACTTTTAAGGATTTGTCTACGTAAATCCAACAACATTATCTTGGGTGATAAAAGCGCCCATAATGCGGCAATTATCAATATATACCCAGAGGAATTGATATCACCATAATAAAAATAATAAAAACCACCTATGATGCCCATAACACCTGGAACAACCCAACGATTTTTTTTGATATTGTATTGGATTTCTTCATTTCTCATGAACTGTAGTTCATTAAAATGAATTAAATCTTCTTCGCCAAATTCATACTCTACTTCAAACATAATCCTATTCTTCTTGTAATTTTTAAAATATTAGTGCATTTTAATTTTTCTATAAACACTACGTCTAAACACATTAGAGACTGTCAACATTGCCGTTCTAAAATAGCCATGAATTGCCACTTGATGCATCTTATAAAGTGACATATATACAATCTTAGCGATAAACCCACCGACACTCACAGTACCCATTAGGTTGCCCATCAAGTTCCCCACCGTGGTGTATTTACCTAAAGAAACTAACGATCCATAATCATAATAAACAAATTCTACTAAAGCTCGGCCTTTTAATTGGTTAATAATTGATTTGCCTACCGCTGTTGCCTGCTGATGAGCCGCTTGTGCTCTGGGAGGCACATTATTACTCCTGCCAGCCGGCCATAAGCACGCTGCACAATCACCCATTGCGAATATATTCTCATCACTCGTCTTTAATGTACTATCCACGACCAATTGATTAATATGATTAGTTTCTAATCCATCCAAATCTTTTAACCAATCAGGCGCCTTAATACCCGCAGCCCAAACCTTTAACTCCGCTTCAATAAACTCACCATCATGAGTCGTGATACCTTCTTTAGTTACTTCTACAACACGCCGCCCCATTTTTAACACAACACCTAAACTAGCTAATTGTTGCTGGGTAGCAGCTGCCAATTTAATAGGTAACGCGGGCAATAATTGAGTGGCCGCCTCTATAATTGTCAACTTAACAGTGCTTTCTGAATTTAAACCATAAATAGCCAAAACATTAGTCACTTCATGCAATTGAGCCGCTAGCTCAACACCTGTTGCCCCTGCCCCCACAATGGCAATAGATAACGGTTTTACCGTCTCTGGGTTTTTACCAATATAACTTTTTAAATAGGATTCAAATAACTGTTTTTGAAATTTAAAAGCTTGTGATGTAGTGTCTAAAAACAAACAGTGCTCAGAAACGCCTTTAATACCAAAGGTGTTGCTCACGCTTCCTACAGACATGACTAACGTATCATAGCCAAAAGTTCTTCTTGGAATTAATTCTTCACCACTATCACTCAATGTGGGACTCACTACAATTTCTTTTTTACTTCGGTCTAGGCCTTCCATTCGTCCGAGTCTAAAAAAGAAATGATTTCGATGGCCTTGCGGTAAATATTCAACTTGTTCTGATTCGTCCAATGTTCCCGCAGCTACTTCGTGTAATAAAGGCTTCCATATATGCGTCGTTGTCGCATCGATTAAGGTAACTTCTGCCAAACCTGGCTTGCCTAATTTAGAGCCTAAACTCGTCGCAAGTTCAAGCCCCGCTGCACCGCCACCGACAATCACTATTTTATGTATTGAATTATTATTGCTAGTCATCACACCCGCCTCACCCTAAACAAATCAGGGCATACTATAACACTATATTGATACTATTTCGTAAGGTCAGAATCAGACAAAATGAGGGTATTACATAAAATTTAGTTAAAAAAAACCCGTCATATGACGGGTTTTTGTTTGCGCTAACTAAGCTATAAAAAAGCCTGGTTTATTAGGCCAATTATTTTCCTAATGGTTTTTGTGTTTGACCATTCACTTCTAGCTGTACTCTGCGATTGTTAGCACGACCCGCTTCAGTATCGTTAGTATCAATTGGATGAGTCCAGCCAAAACCTTTTGTCGTTAAATTAGGTGATTTTGTACCATCAACTAGATATTTTTTAACGGCAGTGGCACGACGCTCAGATAATTGGACATTATGTTTCAACCCCCCTGTTTTACTAGTATGTCCTTGAACTTCAATCACTAATTCTGGGTGCTCTTTAATGCGCTTTGCTACATTATCAAGATTTGAGAAATATTCAGGTTTGATAACATCTTTGTCATTATCAAATTTCACATCTACAATCCAACAACCTGCAATGCTAACTTTAACGCCCTCTAATGTATTAGGGCATTGATCTTTACAATCGTTAACACCATCATGATCAGAATCAAGTGTTGAACAATCAGGAGTAGCTACAACAACCGGAGCAGGAATCAATGGCGCAGGCGCTTCAACGACCTTTGCTTTAGGTTTATCTCCGAAAGGCACAACAAAACCAAGATTAACAACCATATCAGTAAAGTCAGTACCATCAGATTTCAGATTGTTATTAAAGTTATTGTTATAACGTAATCTCACATCACTACGAAGTAAAAAATTATCACATATTTCATACGCTAGACCCGCACCCGCTTCACCAAGAAAACCTGCTGTGCTACGCCCATTATGAGAACTACTAGTACCACCTAAACCAATAACGGTGTAAGGAGAGAAAGTACCTCGAGAAATGTAATATTGAACATCTGCAGTTGCGCCAGTCATATCCCATCGACCTTTACCACTAGCACTGTTCAATCCATCATAAAAACCTTTCAACTCAACATTAAAATGTTCATTTAACATTTTACCAAAAGCCATTCCACCACCCCAACCGTTATCAGCTCCCCGATCCGTATCAGTCAGTATAAATGTACCAAAAGGTGCCGCATACCATCTTTTATCGACTAAATCATCCGCACGTACGACAGAAATTGCACCAACACTTGAAATGGCAGCCATGGCCAGTAAGATTTTTTTAATCATGTTAATCTCCTAAATTCAACTTCAAAAAAGTATTAAATCATCGAAAACAAATTGATTTCCGTAGCTTAATTACAACAATTTTTAACATTATGACACATATATGACAGCACTATAAGCAAAGATAAATTATTTTATGCGTTTTCAAGCAAATCCTATTAAGTTTCGATCGCCTCAACGCTATAATGCAGATCGTTTTGTTCATTAATATTTGGGAAATATCATGCTAAAAACAGTGCATTTACTCTTTATCTTACTCTCTTTAAGTGGTTTTATTGGACGAGTCATCTTATCAGAAATAAAACCCGAACTGCTTGAGCAGAAAGCCATTAAAATCGCTCCTCACATTATCAATTCATTTCTAATAGTCAGCGGGATTAGTCTTGTATTTCAAGGCGACTGGCTCAGCTCTGACTTCGGGTGGATCATTGCAAAAATAGTTGCTCTGTTAGCCTATGTTGGCTTGGGTATTTTAGTACTAAAATTAAAGGGGCAAAACAAATGGCTAGCTTTTGCTGGCGCTCTACTTTGCTTAGCTTACATTGGTGTTGTTGCGGTTACTAAACAAGCTTTCTTTTTTTTATAAACAGCTCTTCAATTATAAAAAATATTCAATCCGACTTACCTTAGTTTCCAACCACTGTAATACTGACTTTGCAGTGGTTAATTCACCTTGATCTTGCAACAAAGCTTTTTGATTGGTAAGTACATCCCATTTCTCAATGAGACTTTTCAACTGCTCACGCTCATTGACTGTGAAATAATATTGATCCATGAGCAGATCAAGAAAAACCTTATTAGGACCTATTTTTCTTAACTGTGCCCGCTTAATAGCTAAATTCAATAATTCTTCAATAACACTCAAATAGTTAGCTATCCATTCACTCACCTGTTTTGCTTGTATATTTTCAAATGAAGAAGATTGATTATCTGAAATCACTTTTAAACAAAACACATATTCACTAGATACAAAACGAGTCGCTGTTTCATAAAAAGCTGACGCCTCCATATCGCTCAGTGAAACAGGATCATAAGCTAGCACCGGCTTTGAAACAGTTTGCACTGTTGCAGGCGAACACGGTAAAGAAAACAGTGAAAAGGGATAATAACTTCGTTGACTATCTGCATCCATTATTTTTGTTATTAAATACAAATCACCTAAAGCAAAACTATGATGCCCAGCAACCCCTAAATTAAGTAAAAATACTGGCTTATTTGAACTCAATAAAGCCTGTGTATAAGCAACTCCCGCCGCCATTGCGCTCTTCCCTAATCCTGTTACAGTTAAGCAAATATCTTTATTTAAATAAACATCGAATGGCTTAATTGCCAACTGTTTCTTCAAGTTAAAGTACTCAACTAAAGGCTTAGCTTCACAAGGCAATGCCACATAGATATATAGTGTATGCGTATATTGATGAATCATTATCGAGAGGTGTGGCGTGTTTTGTTAGAATTATGTAGACTGTTCTTAGGCGATATATTATTAAATTTAAAGAGTTGCTGACATGTTTATCAATACATTCCCCATTATTTTTACCTACACTCACCTATTTTCGATAGTTGAAGCCAGTATCTTTTTAATCGCTTTATACTTTCTCGTATACTTCTATACTCCTGGCGTTACTAAAAACTGGAGCAAACAACCCGACATAAACATATATGAAACTTTACGTTCCGCATGGCTAGGAAAAGCCCTATTGTGGCAAGCATTTTGGCCTTTTTTCTTACTCGTTAATATTATTTTATTCTATATTGATTACCGGGTATTAAATGTGACTTATACCATTGCAAGCTGGAAAACTGTCCACGGCATGCTACTACTTCCAATTGTATGGTGGACAAATTCAGTTTGGCGATGCTCACAACACACGCATTATAAAATCTATAGCGCTGCCGCTAGGACCTTAACTATTTATTTATTTTTAGACTATATCTTACGTTTTATTATCAGCACACAATATCCGAACACACTTTTTGATTGCCGGCTTTTAGTCATGGAATATGGAGATTGCTTATAAGCTAGTGTGCATTTTCAACAGCTTCTTCCGCTAACATCCAAGCGGTTTCAGCCTCTTCTAAAGCCTTATCAACTTGAACTTTTTTATCTAACACCTGTTTCAAAATAGCTTTAGAGGATTCAAGATAAATATCAGGATCTGCCAATTGCTGCTCTAATTGACGCTGTTCGTTATGATGTTTTTCAACCGCTAATTCGGCCTTTTTAAGCGTATCATATAATGGTTTATTTCTTTGCCTACGCTCAGCATCTAATTTACGCTGATCCTTTTTAGAGATAGTGGTAACCACTTCATCTGCGCCTTTATCTTCGGCTTTTTTTTGTTCAGCTAACCACAGACGATAGTCGTCTAAATCCCCATCAAACGACTGCACTTTTCCACCCGATACTAACAACAATTGATCCGTCACTGAGCGTAATAAATGACGGTCATGTGAAACCACCACAATAGCACCTTGATAATCTTGCAAAGCGACACTTAAAGCATGCCGCATCTCCAAATCTAAATGGTTAGTTGGCTCATCTAATAATAGTAAATTAGGATTTTGATAGACCAATAGCGCCAAAACTAGACGGGCTTTTTCCCCACCTGAAAAGGGCCTAACGGGCTCCAATACTTTATCCCCCTGAAAATCAAAACCCCCTAAAAAGTTCCGTAGATCTTTCTCTGTGGCTTGCTTATCCAGTTTTTGTAAATGCCATAAAGGTGTTTCATCAAGCTGTAATTGCTCTAATTGATGTTGGGCAAAATACCCTATCTTTAATGCTTCGGCCTCATATCTCATCCCTGACAAAGGCTGCATATCACCCGCTAATACTTTAATTAAACTCGACTTGCCTGCACCATTAGGGCCTAACAATCCTATACGATCACCTGGAGAAATAGATAACCCAGCACTTTTAAGTATGCACGTTGAACCATATCCAATATCTGTTTTATCTAACGACAACAGAGGATTAGGCATCTTATCTGGCTTAGCAAAACTAAAATCAAAGGGGGAATCCACATGCGCCATTGCAATTAACTCCATCCTCTCAAGCGCCTTAATTCGACTTTGAGCCTGCCTAGCTTTAGTTGCTTGAGCTTTAAAACGATCAACAAAGCTTTGAATATGCGCCATTTCACGCTGTTGTTTTAAATAAGCAGATTGCTGTTGGGCTAACTTTTCTGCACGCATACGCTCAAAAGCTGAATAATTACCCGTATAAATCTCTGCTTTTCCCTGCTCTATATGCACAATATGATCAGTAATAGTATCTAGAAAATCCCTATCATGTGATATCAACATTAATGTACCGGGGTACTTACATAACCAGTCTTGTAACCAAATGACAGCATCTAAATCTAAATGGTTAGTTGGCTCATCCAATAAAAGCACATCAGATCGGCACATTAACGCTTGTGCTAAATTAAGTCGCATTCTCCAACCACCCGAAAATGACGCCACTGTGTTATGTTCTTGTTCAGCACTAAACCCCAAGCCATTCATCAAACGTGAAGCACGCGCTTGTGCTGTATAGCCACCAATAATATCTAATGCCGCATGATATTCAGCTTGTTTTAAACCATCATCCACCAACTCAGCTTGTCTTAATTGCTCTTGTAAACGACGATATTCTCGATCACCATCAATAACATAATCGATTGCAGAACAAGCAACGGCTGGAGTTTCTTGTGCCACATGAGCAATCTCAAGATTAGGCGGCATAGAAAAATCACCTTCATCTAAATGCATTTCATTTTTAACAAGCGCAAATAAACTAGATTTTCCAGCGCCATTGGCGCCCGTAAATCCAACTTTTTGACCTTTGTGAATAGTAAAAGACGAGTTAGAAAACAGCACCCTAACGCCGCGACGCAAGGCAATATTTTTAAAATTTAACATTAAGGCTCAAAATAAAATGGATTACACTCAAATATCTAAATCTGCTTAGTCTTACTGGTTGGGTTCAAATAATAAGTGATATTTTAAGAGATGATTAAAACAAACCGCTTTATGCTCACACTAACAAACAAAAACGCCCGATATAGAATCGGGCGTCAATAAAGGGTGTTTTAATTAGTTGTTGCTGGAGCTGCCACAGGCGCCTCAGTTGTAACGGTTGTTTCTGGTGCCTTATTTTCTGCAGTTTGTTCTGCGGCTTTATCACAAGCCGTTAATAAACCTAAAATTAATAAACCTGATACCACTATTATTTTAATTTTCATTGTTATTCTCCTCATAATTATTTTTATAATTGTTCTTGTTTACCTTAGACAGCAAGGTAAGTTAAATGCTATCACACTCAAAGCACATCTTTACAATAAAACCGCACAAACTTAATCCTAATTAATGAATTTTATAGTTCAACTAAACAGACTGATATAGCTACAATCACAAGGACACATATTTAAAATAACTCAGAAAAAAGGTTGTGGCGCACGATATCAAAGATCCTCTATAAAGTAAGCACGGCTTAAGCAAAATAAAGTTTTTCTCGGTTGAATTTTGCGCATCTGCGAAAGACAAGATCTAGTTAGGGGCTAACAAGGCCTTGTCTATTTGAAATGGAGCGCGTTTAGAGCAAACAAGATCTGATTTATTTTAAACGGTGCAGGTTTACGATAAACGCGCACCCTCTGTTATAAACAGAGGGTGGTTTGACGTGACTCGGTAGTGATCTGCTCTAAACAGAGCCGGTTTATAGTAAACAAGGTGTTAACTGCTCCAAGTATAGGATTATCTAGAGCCTAGAAAAGACAAACCAACCCATAATTCGACTATAAATCACCCCCCTGCTAAGCGATTATTTCCTTTATTCATTTTTTCAAAATAGGCATATAGACCTTTAAATATAGCTTTTGCTATTTTTGTTTGAAATGTCTGACTTAATAAATTTTGTTCTTCTGATGGGTTTGAAATAAAAGCGGTTTCTACTAATATTGAAGGGATATCTGGCGATTTCAGCACCATAAATCCGGCTTTTTGTACGGTATCTTTATGTAGGGGAGAAATATTTATAAAACTTTTTAAAACTTGATTTGCAAGCACTACACTTTCTTCACGAGTATCTTTTTGCGTCAAATCAAATAAAGTAGAGGCTAAATCATCTTCTTTATCATGAAGACTCACTCCAACCATATCTGAGGCATTTTCTGAATCCGCCAACCAACGAGCCGCCTCACTTGAAGCACCATTCGTCGATAGGGTATAAACTGATGCTCCCCTAATAAGGGTATCTTGAACAGCATCAGCATGTATTGAAATAAATAATTCTGCCTTAGCTTCTCGAGCAATTTTCATACGCTCCCGTAGCCCAACATAGTAATCACCTGTTCGCACCATGACCGCCCGCATACCTTGTTGAGCATTAACAAATGCCTCAAGTTTTTTGGAGATTTGAAAAGTAACATCCTTCTCTTCTGTTCCTGCAACGCCACGCGCACCTGGATCATTTCCTCCGTGTCCAGAATCTATAGCTATAATAAAAGGGGGGCGTTGATTTTTTTTCTCTTTATCAAAACTCAGGTTCGATGATTTATCTATCTTAGTCGTACTCTTTGAGTTTAATTCAACTATCAATTGATTAGCTACATTATTAGATTTTAAACTGAACTCTTTAGCGTTAACAGCGGCCTTCAAATCAATCATTACTCTTAAATCAGTATCATTTACTGTTAAGGTAGTTACGCGTGCAAATAGTGGATTTATTAGATTGGGGTGACTAATGGATTTGGCTAATTGGGCATTATTAATATCAATCACTAAACGAGCTGGCTTATCTGTAACGTACACCCGGTGTTTTGCCGACTCGGTTAGATCAAAGATTAATTTGTTCTGATTTTCCGTCGTTAAAAAAGCTAAAGATTTAACACCAATCTGTTTTGCACTTATGCATACAGACACTAAATGCAATACTAAAAACAATAATACTTTTATCCAAACACGCATAATTCAACTCTAAAAAACAAATTAATCGAAACGAAGCTCTCGACCGCTATTCTTAACGGCTAACCTGATAACTTTATCAGGTGCCGGCAAAAAGCCTTTACCTTTATCAGGCCATTCAATAAAACATATCGCATCCTGATCGAAATAATCCCTTATTCCTATCCACTCCAATTCTTCTGGGTCAGTGAGTCTATACAAATCGAAATGAAATATTTTTAGCTCATCGACACAATATTCCTCAACTAAATTATACGTAGGGCTTTTAACGATACCCCTATAACCAGCGGCCCTTAAAAAACCACGCACTAATGTTGTTTTACCAACCCCTAAATCGCCCTCCAAAAATATAAGCACTTTGCCAGACAACTTATTAAAGAGATCTGCGCCAAACTTTTCTGTTTGCTCCATGCTGTCTAAATAGATCTGCATTAAATATTATTTACCCAGTTTCTTAGATAAGGCATTAAATCAGTAGCTAACAAGCCTCTTTCTCCATTGTATTCCACCGCCCTATCAGCAGCGTAACCATGGCCATAAACACCATGTTGAGCAGCATCTATCAAGGATTCACCTTGCGCAACCAATCCAGCTATCAGACCTGCCAATACGTCGCCCATGCCTCCTGTGGCCATTCCTGGGTTTCCTGTTGAAGAGACTATACATTCATGATCTGAAGCGATTAAAGTACCCGCGCCTTTAAGAACTACAACGCCTTTATACTTAGATTGAAGTGACAATGCAGCGGTATATCTATCGTGCTGAATATCTGCAGTTGTGAAATTTAATAAACGAGCGGCCTCACCAGGATGGGGGGTTAAAACCCAGTTTGAGTTACTTTTCTGGGACTTTGCTAAAAGATTTAAAGCATCCGCATCAATAATTAAAGGTTTATTAATGGTTAATGTGAAATCGAATAAGGCTTTTGCCCATAAACTTTGACCTAAACCAGGTCCAATAACGACAACCGTTGCCTTATCAATTAATAACGATAAATCTTGGATATTAGAAACTCCATGACACATTAATTCGGGCCTATTTACATTCAGAAAGGCCGCATGCGTGTTATGAGTGGCTATTGAAACTAAACCAGCCCCTATGCGTAATGCTGCTTCCCCAGCTAACTTAACAGCACCAGAATAACCGACATCACCCCCAATAATAAGCACATGTCCATAAGACCCTTTATGAGCACAACGATTTCTTGGTTGCCATGATTTTTTGTAGACCCGAGTACTAGAGGGTAACGAGCTCTTTAAAACAACATCAGGTATCTTTAATGAGCTGTAAATAATGTCCCCACAATACTCTGCCGCTTGGCCAGTAAAAAGCCCCTGCTTTAGCGCAATAAAAGTAACCGTTGCCTGGGCTTTTACAGCACACCCCATGACTGTACCCGTATCTGCATTCAAACCCGAAGGGCTATCAACTGAAACAACAGATGAAGGTGAGAGATTAATCTTATTAATAGCCCGCTCAAAAAGCCCAGTGACAGGTCGATTTAAGCCTGTCCCCAGTAGAGCATCAACAATAAGATCTACATCATCAATAGATTGATCTTCAAAAGGGATAACAACACCGAATTGATTTTGATAGAGCTGATAAGCTATTAAGGCATCATCAGCTAAGCAGTCAGGATCAACTAAACTATAAACGGTTACCGTTAAATTGGCCTGCAAAGCAAGACTCGCTACAACATAGCCATCACCTGCATTATTGCCCGACCCACAAAATATAACGATAGACGTAGCATTTGGCCATTGTTGCCGTAGAGATTGGAAAACTTCCGCGCCTGCTAAGCGCATCAATTCAAAACTAGAAATACCATAATCCTCTATAGCAGATCGCTCAAACTCTCTAATTTGAGCGACTTTATAAAGCTTATGAGGAAGCGAATCCATTTAATCAGAAAGACTAAATATAATTCACTTCAGGTTTGCCTTCAGAGGCCACTAATTCGCCAATAACGAAGGCCGATTCACCTGAAGATTTTAAACTATCAATTGTTGCCTGCTCGTCTTCTCGAGCAACACAAACAATCATGCCTATACCACAATTAAAAGTGATCAACATATCTGCCAATGCCACGTTACCTTGCTCTTTTAACCACACAAAAACATCTGGTAATGCCCAAGAAGAAAGATCAATATTTGCTTGAATACCATTGGGTAAAACACGAGGTAAATTTTCTGTTAATCCGCCACCTGTAATATGTGCAAAGGCGTGCACAGGTACTTTATCTAATAAAGTTAATAGCGATTTTACATAGATACGAGTTGGCTCTAATAACGCCTCTCCTAACGTCTTATCACCAAATGAATCATCGAGTGACGAGCCGCTATGTGCAATAATTTTTCTAATCAAAGAGTAGCCATTCGAATGTGGGCCAGATGAGGCAATACCAATCAACTTATCACCTATGCTAACTTTAGCCCCATCCAATACTTTACTTTTTTCGACGATACCAACACAAAAACCAGCCAAATCATATTCACCATCCGGATACATACCGGGCATTTCCGCAGTTTCGCCGCCAACTAAAGCAGCGCCAGCTAATTCACAACCCTGCCCAATACCCTTTATAACTGAAGCAGCCGTTTCTACGTCTAATTTACCGGTAGCAAAATAATCTAAGAAGAATAAAGGCTCAGCACCTTGAACGATAATATCATTGACACACATTGCAACTAAATCAATACCCACGGAATCATGAATACCTAAATCAATCGCTAATTTGAGCTTCGTACCTACGCCATCGGTACCTGACACTAAAATTGGATTTTTATAACGATCTAACGGTAGTTCGAACATCGAACCAAAACCACCTAACCCCGCCATAACACCTGGTGTACGAGTTCTAGCCGCTATTGGCTTAATTCGCTCAACTAATGCATTTCCTGCCGCAATATCTACGCCAGCACTTTTATAATTTAAGCTTTCTTGGTTTTTGTCGCTCAAAGTCATGCTCTCTTCAAAATTTAAACTGTGGATATTGTACAAGCATCATGCCTTTTTGTGAAAGATATACAGAAAGCAGAGCGGGGGTTATTTCTCTGTCAGTATAAAGAATAGAAATACTTGAATTTAAATCGAAAAAAAACTAAAGTGACCTAGTGGAATAGTGGGTTATTCCAACGAGAGAAAACCATTTATTAATTGAGGAATTAATATGAAAATAATAAAAATAGTTAAATCTACCTTATGCATGGCAATCCTTTTAAATATTGGCGCCGCATCAGCATATAGCCCAGAAGAATCAGAAAAAATGTGTAAAAAACCCCGCTTTACAGATTTCAATCTCCCTGAATATAAAGCCCCTAGCAATATAGAAACACCTGCAGAAGCAGAGTTCATTATTAAAGTATCTGCTTGGGCAGATCCAACCACCATTAAATTAACCGCAAAAAAAGCACCTTTAGCATTCACTACCGAAAGCACAAGTACATTTCATAAAATTAAAGCGAAACTTCCAGCTTCTTTAAACGGTGAATTTGTAAGACTTGATGTCAGCGCGAAGGCTATTTTAGGTTGTGAGGACAAAACAGGGTGGCTAATTAAAGTCGCTAATCAATAATATTAATGAAGCAATTGTTCAGTAAAACTATTCAACAAAAGCAATTCAACTAAACCTGGCGTCAAATGATGTCAGGTTCCTAAGACAATATGTCACCTGCATATAAGAATTGATATCTAATCAAATCTACTTAAAATCTAGAATAATTTTTATTGATTATTTCTTTAGCTTACAATTTTTTTAATTAAATTGATAAGAGAGGGTAGAGAATTAAATTTGAAAATTACGGCTTGAAATACTGCGAGGATGACTAAAAAAACTCCCCCCGCCACACAGTGGCGAGGGAAGTCTAATAACTTATTTGCCTGAGATTTGATCTGCAGAGCTGTTATTAGATGTTTTTCTTTTATCTATTTTAGTGAAAGTTTCAGTTTGAAGCTGAGCAACTGCACCACTTTCTAAATGTTTAGTTTCGTCTTTTTTCAACAAAACAACTAAAAGTACGATTGCAGCGATAGATACACCAACGATTACCCATGTATTGTCTTTTTCTTGTTCTTCAGCCATTTTAAAATCCTCTATTGTTATTAATAATTATTATTCTCTTTTCCTCAAAAGAGCAATTCAAAAATAAATTATGAATTGATTGCCAAAAAATGCTCTAGCAATGGTGTAATTTTTATCATGACTTAGTAGGCAATGTCAAAGCTATAAATAAAAAAACTTATAATTGTTTTCAAAATTAAAAAATAAAACCTCTAATCTATTGAATTTTAAAACTTTAAAAACCACACTATATTTTTGTGAAAATCTTAAAAAATCCTTAGTGAAGCACGAACTTCAAACCAATAAGTAACAAAATGAGCGCCAAAAAAGGTCGTAAATATTTCTCGGGGATTTTTGCGCTTAAATGACTACCAATCCAAATGCCCGGCAAAGAACCAACCAAGAGACTACCCAATAGCACTAAATCAACATTGCCTAAACTCAGATGACCGATACCCGCAATTGCCGTCAAAGGAATTGCATGAGCTAAATCAGTTCCTACTATTTTTAAGGTCGTCATCCGAGGATAAAGAAACAATAAAGCAACAGTACCCAAAGCCCCTGCACCTACAGAAGAAAGCGTAACTAAAACCCCTAAAACAGCCCCAATAAGTATGGTGACGGGTATTTGTAAATGCTTAAACCGCGCTGAATTCTGAAGATTACTTTCTGCATCATCCATGGTTCTTTGATTTTTTGCTTTGCTTAATAAAACACTACGAACTAATAATGCGAAGGCCGTCAGGATAAGTGCGATACCCAGAGTATAAGTTATTACCCCTGTGGTTTCCTTACCCACAGACATAAAATATTTCAGGACAAATAATGTCGCAATAGCGACAGGAAGGCTACCTACAGCCATCCAGCCAACAATTTTCCAATCAACAGACCCATGCTTTCCGTGATGGACCCATACACCGCCAACTTTTGTAATAGACGCAAACAAAAGATCGGTGCCTACAGCAACTGCTGGATTAAAGCCAAATAAAAAAACTAGCAATGGTGTCATTAAAGAACCACCGCCCACGCCAGTAATACCCACTAGTAATCCTACGGCTAACCCGGATAGTGTATAACCTAAATTCATCACTATAACCTTATCTATATCTTGGTAAAAAATGGGTCACTATAACAGCAATTTAGATGCCTTTCGGCAAACTTAATGGCTTTAATGAAGGATAGCTAAAGGATTTTATAAAATAAATATCAGACAGGTAAGATTAGAATCATATACTTACCAAAGAAAACACCATCAGGTGCTATGAGAATTTTATTCTAAATAGTGAAACTATGGGGAATAAAAATTAACCGCGTTTATTTAGTTTATTACGATTTGATTGTGTAGATAATGGATTGTAAGCAACAGGCGTTATATCTATGGGTGTAGTGCCATTCATACCTAACTCTTTAGCTGCTGCTAAAGATAAATCCATAGATCTCGACGAGTGGAAAGGACCACGGTCATTGATGCGTACTACGATAGAGCGATGATTTTTAAGATTAGTTACTTCAACATAAGATGATAATGGCAATGATTTATGAGCAGCCGTCATCTCATACATATTGAAAACTTCGCCACTCGCTGTTTTTTTACCGTGGAATTGAGCGCCATACCAAGAAGCCGTCATCGGCTTATTTGCTTTTTGATGATTTTTATTCTCATGCATTTGTTTAGCATGACGTGGAGCTGCTTCTACAACACCAACAAGATTAAAAAAATAACTGCTTGCAATAACAATTACTGCTAACGACAGCTTACTCATAAACCAAACCCTTTTTTATTAACTTAGGTTAGATTCTAAATTACAAGTCTTAAGCGAACCTTAAATCAAGTACAAAATAATTTACTGCAACCAATCCAAACTATTTTGCGTATCACCCAATGGCTTATATTCCGCGCCTACCCAACCAGAGTAGGCAGAAGCATCTATGATTGAAAAAATTTGCTTATAATCAATTAATCCGGTGCCAGGCTGATGCCTACCCGGGCAATCAGCAAATTGGATATGGCCTATCTTATCAACATGCTCATGAATAAAGTCAGCAACACACTCCCCCATACTGACCCTATGATAAATATCATACTGGGTATATAAATTATCCAGCGATAACTCAGCTAATATTTTCAACACATCTTCACTTGTATTAATAATAAAACTTGGCATATCGTAAATATTAATCGCCTCAAAAACTATTTTTATACCTAATGGCGTAAAGACCTCAACAACATAAGCCAAGTTTTCTTTAAATGTTGTTAGATATTCAGATTCTCGAGATAAATCGTAACAACGACCCGGCAAAACATTAATCACTTCAGGTTCTAATATTTGCGCATAACTTAATGCTTGCGCCACTGCTAAATGAAATTGAGTTTGTTTTTCTGGCACAGCCGCAAGCCCCTCTCCACCCTCTAGCAAATCACCTGCATCTACATTAAAGAGCACTAAATTTAATTGATTGTCATCCAAAAGCGTTTTAATTTTCTCTGCAGAAAGACCGTAGGGGAATTGCATTTCTACCGCACTAAATCCCGCTTTTTTAGCCATCGCAAATCGATCAATTAAATCGACCTCTGTAAATAACATACTTATATTAGCAGTAAATTTAAGCATTATTTAAACCAAACAGCTTAATCAATGTGGATGGATCTTGCATCGCATAACCATTTGAAGCATGTAATTGCATTAATTCAGCCGCTAAATCAGACATAGGAATCGGATTACCTTGTTTTTCAGCCAAGACCTGAGCCATCTTTAAATCTTTTAGCAATGTTTGAACACGCCACTTAATCGGCTCAAAGGTCTCTGTAGCCATTTCTGGGACCAGTATTTGCAGGGGTTTTGAATCTGCGAAGCCGCCCGCTAAAGCCTCGGCTATTTTCTCTGCATTAACTCCGACTGACTTAGCTAAAGCAATCATTTCTGCAATCACCATCACATTACAACTGACGATCATCTGATTACATATTTTAGTAATCTGTCCACAGCCAACATCACCCATATGCGTTAATTGCTTATAAAGTGGAGCCAAGACGCATCTAGCAATCGTAATATCCTTTTCCGCACCACCAGCCATAATTGCTAAACTACCTAGTTCTGCCCCATACACACCACCGGACACCGGCGCATCTACCCACGCCATGCCACAGTTTTCATAGAGAGTCTTTGCTAAATTTCGGGTTTTTTGTGGATCAATACTGGAGAGATCTATCAATAACTGCCCTGCTCTGCCACTGCCAAAAACATGCTTAAGCACAATATCTTCAACAACTTCGGTATCTTTTAAACATAGGATGATAACATCTGAAGCTGCGACTAATTGTTCTATAGCATCATAAGCTTTAGCTCCAGCACTAGTCACATCTATAATTTTCTCAGGGCTACGATTCCATACGTTAACCTTAAAACCAGCGCTTAATAAGCGATACACCATAGGCTTACCCATTAAACCAATACCAATAAAACCCAGCGTTTGTTTTGTTCCAGTCATAAATCTATTGTTGTGTATAAAAAGTTTACTTAGTTATATTTAAAAGATATTAACCTCATATCTAAAGCTTTAATAAGATTTTCTGTAGAATTTTATTTAGAATTTGACGATTTTAGTATTTCTCTATATTATTTGTCAGTTATGTTAAGCAGACTACCCGAAACTATAGATCCTACTCACCTAGCTGATACTCGGGGAGAATTAAAGGGACAAGTACCTATAAGCCACTTGGATCGTTTAACCACGATGCTTGTGGGCGACTCAGGATCAGTCGATGTTGATCTTTATTTTAGCCGTGAAGGTAGAGTACCCAAAGTTGAAGGGCGTATTAAGGCAATACTGCATTTACAGTGCCAAAATTGCCTAGAAGCAGTAGAGTGGTCTTTTGATGAAACCATCAAATTAGGCATTGTTACCACAATTGAACAAGCCAATAGACTTCCAGAAGAATTAGAACCACTCATGATTGAAGAAGAAAAAATTCTTCTTAAGAGCATTATTGAGGATGAAATACTTCTTACATTGCCTGCGTTCCCTAAGCATGAACATGAATGTTTTGCAGTGGAAATTAACACAAACATAGACGAACAAGTAGTGAATGAAGAAATTCCTTCACGTGAAAACCCTTTTGCAATTTTAGCCAAACTTAAAAAAACTGGAGATTCATAATGGCTGTACAAAAAAGTAAAGTAACGCGCTCAAGACGCGGTCAACGTCGTTCACATGACGCGTTAACATCAAAAGCATTATCTCAAGATGCTATAACAGGTGAAATGCACTTGCGTCATCACGTTACCCCAGGTGGCTTTTTCAAAGGTCGCCAAATAGTGACTACTGCAGACGAATAATAACCTTTCGTTCTGAGATGACCCCATGCCGAACCCACCCAAAGGGCTCGGCGCCCTTCAATAACCTCGGAGTTGTTCATCAGCGTGAGTTTAACAATTTCAATTGACGCAATGGGCGGGGATCAAGGTCCTCAAGTCACTATTCCAGCTTCTCTGGACTGTCTAAAACACAATCCAAACTTAAAATTAATCTTAGTTGGAGATGAACTAATCATAAAAGGCCTCTTGCCAAATGGATTAGGCCCTTATCAAGATAGACTCTCTATTCACCATGCTTCGCAAAGTGTTGAAATGGATGAATCACCCTCTAAAGCTTTAAAAAACAAAAAAGACTCTTCTATGCGAGTAGCCATTAATTTGGTCAAAGAAGGCCAAGCAGATGCATGTGTGAGCGCAGGTAACACCGGCGCATTAATGGCAACAGCTCGATTTGTTTTGAAAATGATTCCAGGTATAGATCGCCCCGCTATCATTTCAACTTTACCTTCTATTCACGGCCATACGCATGTACTTGATCTAGGCGCTAATGTTGATTGCTCTGCGGAACACCTATTTCAATTTGCCATTATGGGCAACGAACTCGTTAAAGCTGTTGAAGGAATAGAAAACCCCAAAGTAGGCCTCTTAAATATTGGCGAAGAAGACACCAAAGGGAATGAGCAGGTTAAAGCCGCCGCAAAACTATTAGAATCATCCTCCTTAAACTATATCGGCTATGTAGAAGGTAATTCTTTAAATGCCGGCCCTATTAAAGTGGACCTAATTGTCACCGACGGGTTTGTAGGCAATGTTGCGCTTAAGTCAATTGAAGGTGCTGCAAAAATGATAGGTACCGCGCTTAAAGAAGCGTTTAGTAGAAACATTTTTACAAAGATGGTGGCGATAATTGCTTATCCTGTACTTAAATCCTTTAAGCAACGCATTGATCCACGCTTATATAATGGCGCTAGTTTTCTAGGCCTTAAAGGCTTGGTCATCAAAAGTCACGGTGGCGCAGATAGTCTTGCATTTAAAACGGCAATTCAATTAGCCATAGTTGAAGCGCAACAAGATGTTATAAAAAAAATAAGTGAGCAAGTAGAAAAAACCTTAGCTCTTAGAGACATCAGATGATTCGTTATTCAAAAGTTCTGGGCACTGGCGGATACTTGCCCGCCGAGATTCGCACCAATGAACAAATATCACAAACCGTTGACACTTCAGATAGCTGGATTTTTGAACGCACGGGTATAAAAAGCCGACGCATTGCTGCTCCTAATGAATCAGCCGCAAGCATGGCTGAAATTGCGGCAAGACAAGCATTAGAAGTTGCTAACTGCGACCCCAATGACATTGATTTAATTATCGTTGCCACTGGCACACCCGAATATGTTTATCCCAGCACCGCTTGTTTATTACAACAACGACTAGGCAATAAAAATGCAGCTGCCTTTGATGTTCAAGCCGCTTGCTCTGGTTCTATTTATGCACTTAGTATTGCTGATCAATTTATTAAATCAGGCGCCGCGAAAAAGGCCCTTATTGTTGGTACTGAAATTTGCTCACGCATTGTAGATTGGACAGACCGTGGCACGTGTATCTTATTTGGAGATGGCGCAGGGGCTTTATTAATAGGTTCATCTGATGAAGCAGGTGTCTTATCAACCCATATTCATGCTGATGGTGAGTTTGAAGAGCTTTTGTATTGCCGCAATCCCCAACTATCAAACGCCGACATACAGAATGAAGAAATCGGCTTTATCAATATGCGTGGCAATGAAGTTTTCAAAGTAGCCGTTAATACTCTAGGCCGAATTGTTGATGAAACACTTGAAGCCAATAACATGGCTAAAGAAGAAATTGATTGGCTAGTGCCGCATCAAGCCAATATTAGAATTATCATGGCAACCGCCAAAAAATTAAAAATGTCTATGGATCAAGTCGTGGTTACCCTTGAAAATCAAGGTAACACTTCTTCTGCATCGGTATTATTAGCTTTTAATGAAGCAGTGCGAGATGGAAGAATTAAGCGTGGACAAGTCGTGCTCCTTGAAGCCTTTGGTGCTGGCTTTACTTGGGGCTCGGCTCTTATTAAATATTAATAAAAAATAATACAGTAACATGAGCACACACATCGATAATTTAGCATTTGTCTTTCCTGGACAAGGCTCCCAGTCAGTCGGCATGCTGGCAGAATTAACCTCTAGTCACCCAGAAGTAAAATACACGTTTGAAAGAGCCTCTGATGTTTTAAGTTTGAACTTGTGGTCTTTAATAACTCAAGGCCCTGATGAAGAACTAAACCAAACACAAAATACGCAACCAGCTATGTTAGCCGCTGGCTTTGCAGTATGGGATATTTGGCGCAAACAAAGCCCTATTCAACCCACCTGGATGGCAGGACACAGCTTAGGCGAATATACCGCGCTAGTTTGTTCCGGCGCTTTAACGTTTGAAGACGGCATAAAATTAGTTGCTGCCCGTGGTCGCTTAATGCAAGAAGCCGTTCCGCCTGGAGTGGGCGCTATGGCAGCTATCTTAGGGCTTGAAGATCAAATAATTATAGATATTTGCGCGCAAGCCGCTGAAAAAGAAATTGTCTCAGCAGTCAATTTTAATTCCCCTGGACAAGTCGTTATTGCAGGCAATAAAACCGCTGTTGAAAGAGCTATGTCTAGAGCAAAAGAAGCCGGTGCCAAACGCGCTCTTTTATTACCCGTTAGCGTGCCCTCTCATTGTGCCTTGATGCAATCCGCGGCCGATAAACTAGATGCCTATCTAAATGAAATTGAGATTGTAACGCCTACGATTAAACTGGTTCACAATGTAGACGTTGCTTCACACGATACACCTGATGCCATTTGTAACATTCTAAAAGAACAACTTTTTAAACCCGTTCGTTGGGTTGATAGCATCAATCACATGCACGAACAGGGTGTTACGCGTTTTGTTGAATGTGGTCCTGGAAAAGTTCTTATTGGTCTTAACAAGCGGATCGCTAAAGACGCCGAGCATTTCTCTATCTATAATTCAGAAACAATAAATACGCTATTGGAGCAACTCAATGATTAAACAAATAGCTTTAGTAACCGGCGCAAGTCGTGGCATTGGTAAAGCAATTGCCGAAAAATTAGCTGAAGATGGTTTTTTTGTACTCGGTACAGCAACTTCTGATGCTGGCGCAGAGGCTATTTCACTTTATTTAGGCGACAGCGGCAAAGGCTTTAAATTAGATGTATCTAATGCCGAATCGATTGAAGAAGTACTCAAAACAATTAATGATGAATTTGGTGCACCCGCTGTATTAGTCAATAACGCCGGGATAACCAGAGATAACTTGTTAATGCGCATGAAAGATGAAGAGTGGGATGATATTATCAACACCAACTTAACATCTGTATTTAGAATGAGTAAAGCAGTGCTACGTGGCATGATGAAAGCTAAATACGGCCGCATTATTAATATTTCTTCAGTAGTTGGATCTACAGGAAATGCGGGCCAAGCTAACTATGCAGCAGCCAAAGCAGGCATGGTTGGATTCGCAAAATCAATGGCCAAAGAAGTCGGCTCACGTAATATCACCATTAACACTGTTGCACCCGGTTTTATCGACACTGATATGACTAAGGAGCTTAATGATGATATTAAAAACAATCTATTAGCATCTATCCCACTCAACAGATTAGGCGATGCTAAAGAAATTGCTCATGCCGTTGGATTTCTTGCTTCACCCGGTGCAAGTTATATTACAGGCGAGACTTTACATGTCAATGGCGGCATGTTTATGCCTTAATATGGTGACTTTGTCGTAATATTAAGTATAATTGCCACGCTGTCTAAATTTACTAGACACGCGGTTTCAGTAAAAACTAATAACAATATCAATTTAAGTCAGAAAATTATAGACTTACGTTGTTTGAGGAAAAAAATTATGAGTAACATTGAAGAACGAGTTAAAAAAATTGTTGCAGAGCAACTAGGTGTAAAAGAAGACATCGCTAATGATGCTTCATTTGTTGACGATCTTGGTGCCGATTCTCTGGATACAGTTGAACTCGTTATGGCTCTTGAAGAAGAATTCGAATGCGAAATTCCTGATGATGAAGCTGAAAAAATCACTACTGTTCAGCAAGCCATCGATTACGTAAATAAAAACGCGTAAAACTGATTTTAAGTGGATGAGGCTTACTCATCCACTAATTTGACATTAAAACTAGCCTGTTCCAAAACAAAAACACAGTTTGTTATGGTATATACCACAGACTTTAGTTACCCTCATCTTCACCTTTCTTACGGTACATTACATTGAGTAAACGTCGAGTTGTAATAACTGGATTGGGTGCTGTTACATGCTTAGCTAACACCGTCGCTGAAACATGGAATGGCATTATCAATGCCAAAAGCGGCATAAGTCCAATTGATTCTTTTGATATATCCCCTTTTGCCACTACATTTGGCGGAGTGATAAGAAATCTTGATATATCCCAATACATACCTGAAAAAGACGCTAAACGTATGGATGGTTTTGTCCACTACGGTCTTGCTGCAGGTTGCCAAGCTTTTGAGGATTCTGGTATTGAAGTAACAGAAGCGAACGCAGAACGAATTGGCGTAGCCATTGGAGCGGGTATAGGCGGTATTACAGGTATTGAAGAATGCTACGCCACCTATGAAAAAGGTGGTCCACGAAGAATATCTCCATTCTTTGTACCAGGTAACATTATTAACATGATTTCTGGCAACCTTTCGATTAAATATGGCCTGAAAGGACCCAACTTTGCTATTGTCACTGCTTGTGCAACAGGCACCCACAATATTGGTGATGCCGCACGCTTGATTTCCTACGGCGACGCAGACGTCATGATAGCAGGTGGAGCGGAACGCTGTACAACATCTCCGACTGCGATGGGTGGCTTTGCTTCGGCTAAAGCGCTGTCTCGTCGCAATGATGACCCACAAAGAGCCAGTCGCCCATGGGATAAAGATCGTGATGGCTTTGTATTAAGTGATGGAGCTGGCGTTGTAGTACTGGAAGAACTCGAACACGCAAAAGCTCGCGGTGCAAAAATTTATGCTGAATTAGTAGGTTATGGCATGAGTGGTGATGCTTACCACATTACAACACCTTCTGAAGGGGGCGAAGGCGCTGCTCGATGCATGAGAAACGCTCTTAAAGATGCCGGACTAAATAAAGAAGATGTAGACTATATAAATGCTCACGGCACTTCAACACCTGCTGGCGATGTGGGTGAGACACAAGCAATGAAAGCCGCATTAGGCGATCATGCTTATAAAGTCGCTATTAGTTCTACAAAATCAATGATTGGTCACATGCTTGGAGCAGCAGGTGGAATTGAAGCCGTTATTTCAGCCTTAAGCATTAAAGAACAAATTGCACCTCCAACTATTAACTTGGATAACCCAGACCCAGAATGTGATCTGGACTACGTACCAAAAATAGCAAGAAATATGAAAATTGAAGTGGCAATGTCAAACTCCTTTGGATTTGGCGGCACCAATGGAACTTTAATTTTTAAACGCTATCAATAAAACTTTAATAAACTCCTAGAAAATCATGGCCTTGGTAAATGGTTCAATTCAGGAGCTGATTGAATTATCAGATAGGGGCTTTCAATACGGCGATGGTTTATTTGAAACCATCGCTATTAAAAAAGGAATTCCCTGTTTTTTTGAAAGACATCTAGAAAGACTTCATAATTCCTGTCTTAAACTCCAAATCCCAGCCCCATGTTCTAAATTGCTTAATAGTGAAACATTTTTACTTGCTAAAGATTTAGACAATGCCATACTCAAAATTATTGTTACTCGAGGTACAGGAGGCCGGGGCTATCGCCAACCTGAAGCCATAAAGCCAAATAGAATTTTAAGCATTCATCCTTTTCCCAGCTATGCTACATCATATAAAGAACAGGGTGTTACGGCACGATTCTGCGAAACAAGACTTGGTCTAAGCCCATCCCTTAGCGGTATTAAACATCTAAATAGGCTTGAACAAGTTTTAGCGAGAGCGGAATGGTCAGACATAAATATTCAAGAAGGCATTATGCAAGACCTGAATGGCCACATTATTGAAGGAACAATGACCAACCTTTTCTATGTCAAAAATAATATGATCTTCACCTCACCTCTACTTTATTCTGGTGTCGCTGGTATTATGAGGGGGATTATTATGGAATTAGCTATTGCTCATGGTTACTCTTTAACTGTAAGAGATTACAAAGAATACGACCTATTGACTGCTGACGAAGCTTTTTTATGCAATTCAATCATTGGGATTTGGCCTATCAATTCAATAAACACGACGCGGTTTGGCATTGGAATGATGACAAGGAAATTACAATATTTGCTCTCTGAATATGAACAAAAAGACATCATCAATAATTCTTAAAGTTGTCTATTTCTCGCCAATCAGCTTAATTTTTCTATTCATTTGGGCCTGGATAGAGTTTCAAAGGTCACTAATATCACCAGTAGTTTTTGGCAATACAGTCACTATAGAAATACATAAAGGGGAGTCATTCGATCAAATAACCAATAAACTCCTTACCAACCATGTAACTTTTAAACCCATCTGGTTTAAATCTTTAGCCCTTCAAAAGAAAGTCGCCCAGAAAATTAAAACCGGAGAGTTTGAATTAACACCAGGCATGACTCTACCTCAAGTATTGGATCATTTAACCTACGGAAAAAGAAAGCAATACAGCATCACATTTCCCGAGGGCCGGAACTTTAAAGAAATATTACAAATTATTAATGATAATCTAATCATTGAACATTCCATCCAACAATCTAACATAGCTCAGATAGCCGATGAAATCAGCAATAATACAAATAATTTTAGTACTATTTCTAATAAAAATAATGACACATCATCAATACAAAAACTTGAAGGATTGATATTTCCAGATACCTACTTTTTTGAAAAACACACTACTGACAAAGAATTACTTAAAAGAGCATACGACAAAATGCAAAGCGTACTTGCAGAACAATGGCAGAATAAAGCAGCCAATTTACCTTTAACAACGCCTTATGAGGCACTCATTCTTGCATCAATAATCGAGAAAGAAACAGCCCAACCCTCTGAGAGGTCATTAATAGCGGGAGTTTTTACTCGCAGACTCCAATCCGGCATGTTATTGCAAACTGACCCAACCGTCATTTATGGTATGGGAGAACACTATAAGGGTAATATTAGCCATCAAGATTTACTAACCCAAACTGCATACAATACTTATACCATTAAAGGATTACCTCCAACACCGATAGCTATGCCAGGACTTGAAGCACTAAAAGCTGCGCTTCATCCTAATCAGAGTAATAATCTATATTTTGTAGCTAAAGGTGATGGTACACATCAATTCTCACCGACCTTAGCGGAACATAATTTGGCGGTAAACAACTTTCAAAGGAGCAAAAATGCCTCGAGGTAAATTTATCACACTAGAAGGTGGTGAAGGCGTTGGGAAAACGACCAATTTGGCTTTCATAGAAAACTACTTAAAACTTCATAACATTCCTGTAAGTGTCACTCGAGAGCCCGGTGGAACAGCATTAGCTGAGAAAATACGTAAATTACTATTAGATAAAGACAGTGAGGCCATATCAGAACATGCTGAGTTATTAATGGTTTTTGCCGCACGGGCACAGCATATTAAACATGTCATAGAACCCACATTAGCCAACGGCACATGGGTACTTTGTGATCGATTTACAGATGCCACCTATGCCTATCAAGGCGGAGGCAGAAATATGAAAAACAGCACTATCGAATGGTTAGAGAATTTAGTACAAGGAATTTTAAGGCCTGATCTAACTCTATTATTAGACGCCCCAGTAGAAATTGGGTTAGAAAGAGCTAAATTAAGAAGCAATTTAGATAGATTTGAGTCAGAAAAAATTAATTTCTTTGAACAAGTCCGACGCGCCTATTTATTACAAGCAGAATTACATCCAAATCGCATTAAAGTTATCAAAGCAAATCAGGCCCTTATAGATGTAGAAAACGAACTAATTAATGTGATTGGAAACTTCCTACGATGACATTACTACCTTGGCAGTTTGATCAGTGGCAACAGTTATACGAATATAAAAATCAAAATCGTGTTCCTCAAGCCTTGATCATCTCAGGTGCAAATGGTCTTGGAAAATTAAACTTAGCAGAAAAATTCGCCTATTCCTTGCTTTGTCTAAAACCAAATGATAACGGAATAAATTGTGGAAACTGTGCACCATGTATATTAATTGAAGCAGAATCACACCCTGATTTCATCAGAATAACAACAGAAGAATTTGGAAAAGCCATTGGAATAGGACAAATCCGCAATTTATTAACTCAGCTAACCTTAAAAAGACAATTTGATACTCATCGAGTTGTAATAATTCATCCTGCAGAACAATTAAATAACTCGTCAGCCAATGCCTTCTTAAAATGCCTAGAAGAACCCTCCGAAAAAACGAGCATAATATTAGTTAGTAATAACCCATCAAATATACCTGCAACTATACTAAGTCGTTGCCAAAGGATAAACATACCACAGCCTGATCAGAAAAAAGTGATTGATTGGTTGATAATTCAAAATCCGAAACTATCAATAACTGAGGCAGAATCGTTATATCACATTACGCAACGATCACCATTTCAAGCGCTAGAGTTCAGTAACAATGAAATGTTACCTTTGCGCAATGAGTGTTTTAACGCGTGGTTAGAAATCGCAAGACTAGCGCAACATCCTATAGTTATTGCAGGAAATTGGCATAAGCTTCAATCGTCACCTATAATCAATTGGATAACTACTTGGATCACAGACATTATTAAATGTAATTACCAAACAAACTCACGTACCTTACACAACCCAGATTTACAAAAATCATTAATATATCTTGCGACCAAAACAAGACTGAAAGACATTTTTGAACTATATGACTTGGTCTTATTAAGCAAACAAAGAGCTGACACTCAAATTAATAAACAATCCATACTAGAAGAAATATTAATAAAATGGCATTCACTCAATCAACATCAGAATTAATGTCTATGTCGATAGATGATCCATTAAAAATAATAATTAAAGACCTAGACGAATTGTATGCTGCTTATATGCCTTTTATACGTAATGGAGGGATATTGATACCAACCACCCAAAACTTCAAAATGGGTGAACTATTAAACGTAAGACTTAAGATATTTGGTGAACTAGCCGAATTAAGCTTTTTAGGTAAAGTAATCTGGAAAACACCTGTAAAATCAGAAAATCAGAAACCTTGTGGAATTGGTATCCAGTTTATGAAAGAAGATAATGGCGAAACAAAAGCTAGCATAGAAAGTCACTTTGACAATAACTTAAAGCTAAAAGACCAACATTTATAATTTAATATAAGAACATGTTAATTGACTCACACTGCCATCTTGATCGTATTGACCTAAAACCTTATGACAATGATTTCAACAATTTCATGCTTGATGCAAAAGCAAAAAAAATTGAGCATCTCCTCTGTATATCAATAGATCTAGAAACTTACCCAAAGATGCTGAATTTGGTTGAAAATCATCACAACATTTCAGTCACTGTAGGTGTGCATCCAAATGCACAAGAAGGTGTAAATCCAACATTAGATGAATTAATTACTTTGGCTAACAATGATAAAGTAATTGGTATTGGAGAAACTGGCTTAGATTACTTTCGGAGCGAAGGCGATCTTGAATGGCAAAAACAACGATTTAGAGACCATATTAAAGTAGCTAAAATTTTAAATAAACCACTCATTATTCATACTCGAGAAGCAAAAAATGATACTCTAAAAATATTACGAGAAGAAAATGCCGAAGAAGTGGGTGGTATTATTCACTGTTTTACAGAAGACTGGGACTTTGCAAAAGCAGCAATGGATCTAAACTTTTATATATCTTTTTCTGGTATTGTTACTTTTAATAACACGGATGTTATTAAAGAAGTCGCAAAAAAAATGCCGGCTAATAGAATATTGATAGAAACGGACTCCCCTTATCTTGCACCTATACCATTTAGAGGAAAACCAAATTATCCGCTTTATGTGCAATATGTAGCAGAACAATTGGCTACATTGAGAGGTGTATCATTCAAGGAAATTGCTGAATCCACCACAAATAATTTTTACGAACTGTTCAATCTAAACTCATAAAAACAAAAAACTCTTTATTTATAATCAATTAGAAATTTAATCACATTTACTATAAAACACCACAAACAAAAATATAAAAATATAGAAAGAGACCTTTGCTTGATTAGGTGATCTCTGTAATACAATGGCCTAAAACTGATTTTTTAACTTATTTTGACGAAAAACAGACAAAATAAGCTAATTTATCCCCATAAATAAGGGGGATTTCCCCCTAT
>Ga0316230_1000331_pt1 | contig 69095 bp, 47 predicted proteins | sample TBH18025metaG_FD_206004 | JGI IMG/M metagenome (GOLD analysis project Ga0316230, IMG submission 206004) | Freshwater microbial communities from Trout Bog Lake, Wisconsin, USA - TBH18025 | ecosystem: Environmental > Aquatic > Freshwater > Lake > Hypolimnion/Profundal zone | place: USA: Wisconsin... | reverse complement strand
TCTGTAATATAATCGTCTTTTCCCATATTAGCAAACATTAGATTTAAACTGTTAAGTGTTATAACTTGACTCATTTTGAAATCACTCAGTATAGTTGTTGGACAATATCTTAAAATTTCATTATTAAATACATAATCCCCTTCCTCATCTTTTTTCAGATATTTGTTTATGAAATTTTTAATATAATTATCTCTTTTAACCTCTTCTTCTTTTTCTTGTATAAAACCATTTCTCACACCTTTAATATAGTCTATTGCTAATCTTGCCTCAGATGGAGATATAAAAAAGAATGGTTTTTGGTCTTTTATACTATAAAGAGCCACTAATTCCCTCATCTGTTTTTCAACCTTTTCTTTATTCTCTTGAAAGAATTGTCTTGACTTTTCTATTTCTTCACTTAAAACAGAATTTTTACTAGCTATATTTTTTATCTTTAAAATAGTTTTATCATCAATAGATTTAATAGTTACCGCTTCCTTTTCTATATATTCTAGATCCCCTATTTCTCCATTTTTATCTATAATCTTTTCTAGAACATGTTTTCCTACTGGATTAATAATTTTATTAGTTTCTACTGGAATAGACTTAATATCTTTTTCAGATTCTTGAATCGTTTCGTATATTTCATTACTTGCTTTTGTTATTGAAATATCTATTACTTTTTTAGACTTTTTATTTGTAGACATAATATGAATCTCCTTTTTATGTAATTATCGTAAGTGCTCCATTTTCAATGGGTTAATTTATTAATACTATAGCAGGGTTAATGTCTGCCATACATTTATTATACAAATTTTTATGATTTTGTGATAACAAATACTGTGTCTGTTTTTTTAATATCTCTTGCTCTAAAATATTCTAAAGATGGAATAATAAATCTATATACATAAGGTGATTGGCCAGAAATTTGCTTTATAATACTGAAACAATCATCACCAAATTTATATTTTTCATAATTGCTAGAAAATATAATTAACTTCCCTTCTGAATTTAATTTACCATAAGAATCTCTTATAACTTTTGTTAGCCATGCATCCTTCCATACTTCATAATATGGATACTTTATATAACATTGATTATCGTTATTTTCATATACTTCTTTTGAAAAGTATGGAGGCGAAGTTATAACAACATCGAATTTTTTATCTAATTTTTCTATAATATTTTCTGAGCAACCACATATAAATTGAGTATCAAATTTCTTATTTCTCATCGTAGAATGAGTTTGTATTAATTCTGCTATTTTTTCATGACTATTAATATTGTCTTTTATTGGATCAATACCCGTATATGAATTAATTATTCCTGATGAATAACAACCCAATAACCTTCCTGCAAAACCACAAGAAAAATCTAAAACAGATAGATTATTTTTATCATTAAATACTTCTTTTAAGATTGTCTTAGCCCACATTGGAGGGAATATAGTTACACACCTATTACTCCTATAAGTTTTCAACCCTTGTCTTATAGCAGAGATAGAATCTTTTTTCGCATATTTTATAGTTCTCTTAATACAATCTAATAACATATTATCATCATTAAATATTTCTATTGGAGATTTTGAACCATTTGATGCCATAGAAAATATTTGAGGACAAAGAGAAGAGCAAATATCCATTCCTACTCTTGAATATGAAAAATAATCATTCTCTTTTTTGCATACATCAGAATTACAAAGAGAATCTATTATTCCTATATAATGTTCATTTGATTTTTTATCAGGATATGGGAAACCAGATTTCCTTAATTCTTGAAATAAATCCTTTGCTTTAACCTCGTCTTCTGTAGTTATCTCTACTGGTATAAATCTCCCATTATTACCTTTTTTATGAATTTCTCCTACCTGTGCATCTTCGTTAGATCTAGGAATAATTTTAAATAAATTCATATATTTGGAAATTGTTGACTTATGAACTCCTAAAATTTCCCCTATTTGAACCTGAGTCATTCTTTTATTTAAATATAAGTCTTCTAACTTTTCCTTCGATATACTTGTTTCAATATTTTCTAAAGATGAGGTGTTATGAAGTTCTCCTGGTAATTTATATCTCATGCAATTTATGATATTAGGTCTAATTAAATTATTAAATTTATCAAAAGATGCGTCAGATATTATTAAATTGTATTGAATTGAGTCTCTCCTATTAATTGGTTTTACTTCTGATTCAATTCCAAACTTGTTCTTAAGCATATCTGATAATAAATAATTCTCTTCCATTGTAAAAGAATTTGTTGCAAAGGAAAAAATTGACTTAATTTTATTAACATATAGCAAAGATCCATCATCCATGAACCAAATTGCCAAAGATAAAGCATCAATATTATTTAGCCACCAAGAGCTTATAGTTTTTTTAGGTAAATAAATATTCTTTTTTATTTCAGATAGATCTGGTCTAAACCTAGTCTTTAATTCGATAGTTATGTATTTTCCTTTAGACAAATATTCTTTAGGTTCATTATTACATAATGTCTTTAACTCTTCATAAAGCCACCAAATATATTCTCTTTGTTTATCTGAATGAGAAATTGACAACATTGAATTTTGACACCCACCACTATTTTTTAAACATGCATCTCCTAGTAAAGATCCAAATATAATTGATTTTTGACGTTCAGTTATTATAGCATGAGGATTATTTTTTAATTTTCTATGTTGAGCGTTTATGCCAGATATCCCATACTCTTTTCTTAAATTACAAATATTTGCTAATGTAACTCCATAAATACTTGCTATTTCTTTATCTGTCTTGTTTTGTTCTACATATAGATTTTCTAATAATTCTTTTGATATATTCATTTTTGTTCCTCCTGACTTTCCATTTTCTTATATTATACAAAATAAAATAGAAAATTAAAGAAACAAAAGAAACAAAAAGAAAATTTATATTTTAAGAACCTGCTCCACTCTTATATAAGTACCTAAACCATCTGCTACGGCCTCCTGGTAGAGTATATTCTGGTTGTACTGACATAGCTATATTAGGTAATTTAAGTGTTTTAACATTTTTACCAAATTCTGTCCAAGTTTCCAAATAGCTTTTATAAAGATCCTGCCAAGAAGAAAGAACAGATTGGGCATCTTCAGGTCTACCATAAACGATTCTTTGTTGTTGAAAACTCCAACCAAATATTAATCTTTTATAAGCAGTAATGGCAGCATATAATAATATTCCAGCCCACCAAATTCTAGGAGCAGTATCTACAGAAGGATAAATTAAACTTGCTGGAGGAAGTCCATTCATCATATTTAGACCTAATTGTAAAAATCCTGCCATTTCCTCTTGACTAAAATATGCATAATTATAAGTTGCTATTACATTATCTTCTGGTGTCATTAAAGTATCAAAATATATTTTTCCATCATAATCTAAATGCCAACCATCATCTACAATTCTATTATTTACTCTAACAATTGGAGTTGGGTCTTGATTCCAGTTTTTATTAGCAAATGAATATATTGTGGATAATCTTGCTACTTTCTTTTGCCAAGTTGAAAAATTTATTGTATTAGATCCATTACCAGACACTAATGTTAATGTTCCACTTAAAGTAGGATCGCTACTTCCAACCAATGTTAAAATTCTTTTATATACATAAGAAGATTCTTCTGGCAATGGGGTTAAATATGAAGAACTAGAGCTAGAATCTAAAGAGCTAGACGAAGAACTAGAACTAGAATCAAAAGAATTAGAGCTATTAGAACTACTAGAGGACGAAGATTCTATTATGCTTATAGAAGATGATGAAATTTCTTCTAATTCTGTAAATACTGTGAATTTCTTACCATTATTAGTATAAATGGCTCCTTCATCTGCCCAAAAATAATCAGATGTTAAGGTTAAATAATAATAATTTTTAGATCTTTTTGCTTGATTATCCTGTTGAATTCTCATACCTTGTTCAGAATATATAGGTATATGTTGAGCTTCATATATGAAATCGTTTTTAAGGCTTAACAATAATTGGGCCATTACATCTGAATTTACAACAGCTTTACCAGATGACAGAAAATTAATATAAGATTCAAATGAATGTACATTAATAATCATTGTAATTTCTTTAGATGGGGTTATAGTGTCCCATTGGAATGTCCATCTATCATAATAATTACCTAAAGGGAGATTTTGAGGAACGAACCAATCAACATAGAATATACCAGTATGTTCTAAAGTAGCAGGGAGAGAGGCTAAAACAGTAACTCCATCTGTATCTAATATTTCTACAAAAGGTTGTCCTAATGGATTACCAAGAACTCCATTTTGTATAAAATTACAATAAAGTCTTACAACCTCATTTTGTATTGCCGTTGATCTGGTTTGTACTGCCATTTAATTTCCTTTCATTAACACTTGATTTTTATTCATAATTCCTAGTGTAACTAAATAATCTTTTAATCCTGCAATATCATTTTTATCCTTCATAAATCCATCTTCAAATATACTTATTTCTCCTTCTTTAAGTTCATTTCCCGCCTTTATTTCAAATATAGTTTTACCTGAAGGATTTCTAACATCTGCATAAAAAGAACCTCTTTCATCTAAATTGATATAATAATAACAAGTTTGTGGTTTAGATGGTTTCACATTTTTTAATTGATTTGATTGAGAAGTAATATTAGGTTTAGGATATTGGGGAATAGAATCAAGCCATGTCCAAACTCTTAATTTTTCAGAAATATTTTCCAAATATGTTTTATAATGAAACGGTTCTGTTCCTTCATCTATTATCATTTGATATCCTACTTTTGGTAATCTTCCATGTTTTTCTATGCATTTTTTTCCTGCTTCTGTAACATTTTTAAAATGACCTATTAGTTTTGTATTTTGGTCAATATTTGGAAGATTTTGTGCAGTTTTTAACCATCCTGTTTCATTGCCGATTTTTTCCCATTGAGATTTAGATAACTTAATCTTCATTTTATTCTCCTTTTATACTAAGCTTTCATATACTATTGAATAATCCATAGATGTTGCAGCCGCATTAGAAGTTATATGAAGAGCTTGATCCATAGTTAATGCATGGAAATCATCTACATATTGACTAGATCCTATAACTCCCTCTTCATCAATTATCCAAGCTTCATTACCTAATCCAAATACAGGCGTATCACTTGTTATTGTACTAACATAGCCAGTTGTTGCATTTAAGCCAAATAAAAATCCTGCTATGCTATTTTGATCTGGGAGTACTGCTTTTACAATTGAATCAATATATCTAACTGTTCCGCTTGAAGGTGATATTGTAAATAATCCAGTAGAGATATTATAAGAAACTGAAAATGTTATTCCTAATGCTATAAAATCGGCATTAGCATTCAAGTCATTTTGAAGTTCTGTTGCTAATTCAGTTCCCGTATAAAAACCTGGGGTTAATGTGATTTTTTCCATTACTGTATTTGGGGTTTGAATCCATAAAAAATCATTAAGGTTTTTAACAATATTAATACCATTTAAGACAGTAACTGTATATGAAACAGATACTGCATTATTAAAGTTAAACTGAATAGAATCAACTTGCCAATTCGTATTAGAAGTTATTATTTGGTCAAGTCCATTAATAGTTATATCTTCAGATCCTTTAACTGAAATTGGATTTCTCCATGCCATAACTCTATCAATTGCTGGCACTGATTTTTTGAATACTCTATTTGGATAGTATTTTATAGGCATCTTTTTCTCCTTTTAGTCTGATGAAAAGTATATTCTTCATACATTAATTCGACAAAAGAAGTTAAAAATCCTTTTTAATTAAATTCTATGCCTGACCTTCTGATTGTTTTAATGCCTTTATTATTTTCAATAGATTTAGCAGTAATATCTCTTCTTTCATTTAATCTAGACCCATTATTTATTCTATGGCTAGTAACTATAACTTCGTTTTCATTATTTTCATCTAAATTTGACTGTATTAATGGTCTACCAGACGATATAGTTTTAAGTATTTTTTCTTCTTCAGTATCTCCTTCTAGGTCATTCATTGATAATTCTTGTTCTTCTGCCATAGGAACACTCTTTCTAGAAATTTTACTTGATGTTGAAAATGACACTTTTTCAAACTCATTTTCTATTGCTGCTTCAGCCTCTTTATGATTACTATAGACATCTAGACCAAAACTTTCTTGCTCTGTTGCAACTTTATTCATATACTCCTGTATTTCATCAGGAGATATTAGCTTTATCATGTTTGATCTAAACATAGCTATTAAGTCTTTACTATTGGCTAATCTTTTGGCAGATATATTATTTAAATTATATGGAATATTAAGCATTAAACTAATACCTAAATCATTAATAGTTAAGGATGCGCATGAATGATTAACGACAAATGCTGGATAATCTATAGCTTCTGCTTTTTCTTTTTCTTCCATTGCCACAGCTTTTAATCTAGGATTTTTAATAGCATTAATATCAACATCTGAAGTTTTATTTTCAGCTAATTTAATAGCTTCTAGCAATTGATTTATGCTAGTAATATATTTTTTTACTTCTGGTTTTTGAGTTATTTTAAATGGTTCTGGGGTTTCTTGAATAACTTGATTTTGTGATTTAATTGCTCCTGCCCTTTCCATTTTATTATTGGGGGGTTTAACTGCGCCAATTTTTTTAATTATTGTGCTATCATCTTCTTCAACATTTGCATTATTCATAAACAGATTAGAAACGCTTCTATTATCAACATTATTAGCACTTTCATCTTCTTGAGTTGTTTTCATAGTTTGATCTATTATTTCTATAGGAATAAACATGATACTAGTTTCTTTATTAAATAAATCGCTTAGATCTGCATTGTCATCAACAGATATATTAAGAACTCCAGTTCCTATACCATTTATTAAATTATTTGCGCTAATTGAAAACTTTTGTTTATTAATTAATGCTCTTAATTTCTTACTTAGAGAAACATTACATTTGATTGATATATTCATATTACTCTCCTATTTCTTTTATTCTTTTTAAAACCTTTTCTACAGCCATATCCCAAGAAAACTCATTATGTACTAAATCAGTTAATTTTTGAGATTTTTTTAATGCTTCGTCATAATTTTCAAAAACTTCTCTCATTAGTTCTCTTGTTTTCTTTATTCCTGTTGCTCCGAAATTTGGGAATACTTGTCCTTCATAAAATCCACAATGTTTAGCTAATTTTGATAATGCTCCATTAGTTTTTACTGTTACCATTTCATCAGGATCAACTAGGTATGAATTTTCTTTTGTTAAATAATCTGTTTGGGCAGAACAATTACTTCCTATAACTGGTAATCCACAAGCAGCAGCCTCTAAATAAGGAAGGCAATTATGAACAGCAATATTCTCACATATATAGCTATTATCTACATCTACTCCAATATTATAAACGTATCCATTATATTGAATATTCTCTATTTTTGAAACTTTAATAAGTTCAAAATTCTCTCCTAATATTATCTTTTTACAAGATTTTTTTATTTCTACTTTGTTTTTATAATCCTCAAAATGGTCGAATAAAGAATTACTATCTTTTGCACTAGTTATTACAACTGAATAATATGTTCTTCCCAGTCCATATCCATTTCTCATAATTCTGCTTTTTATAGAGCTTTTAATTCCTATAGAAAATAATAAGTCAAAAACGTTATTGGCCAAATTAACAGAAGCAGTTGTTAATTGAATAACTTGCCCCTTTTTATAATATCCATCTCCGTTAAAAAGGCCATGTAATAATTCTATTTTTAGGCTGTTATCAATATTAAATATAAAATTAGGGATTTCTTTATTTCTTGCCCCTTTTCCAAAAAGAGATTCAAATAAAGTAATTGCGACAACAGAATAAAATGAAATAACACATGAGTTCTTATTTTTTGAAAAATATTTTCCATAATTTATGTCGCCAAATATTTTTTTCATTAATATTATAACTTCTTCATGATATTCACTTTCATTACTATTAAAAGAAAATATTACTCTTCCCTTACTACAACATCCTTCTGCTATAAAATATCCCATTAGTTTTAAAAGATCTTTAGAAACGTCTATGGAAACATTATCGAACAAACGTTTGCCCTTAGTTATAGTGCCATACTGATTCCTCATTTTTTTATAAATACAATTATTTTCTATAATAAACCTGTTTTTGAATTGATCTATTTTTGACATATCTATTTTCATATCTTTATAATATGATTCTATATTGTTTAAGTAATTTATTTTAGGATAAAACAGATAGTCGCCCTTTTTTATCTTATCAGATCTAATCCATTCAAGACCAATTTTATCATATTTTGTGACCCCAATTAAAGAATCTCTTTTTTTAAACACAATATTGTCTAAATCTTCCGAATATCGGGCAAGATTTAATGATTTTAATCTTGTAGTACTACTTATATTATCTGGTCTAAACACAAGAACATTATGATTTGGAGTTAATTGTATAGTTTGATTACTTCTTCCAATAGATTTTATTCTTATCATCTTACCACTATATTTTCGTTTAAATGTTTTTACAACTTTTCTTGATAAGCCTCTATGAGAAAATACAGAATCTCCAATAGAAATTTCAGATATGTTTCTTACACCATTAGGAGTTTTAATTTGGGCATTTGGCAAAGTACAAAAACCTTCACCAAGGCTTATAAGAATAAATGCATCACTCATCTGATATATTTTTGTCAAATCTTTTTCAGGTATTTTCTTAGTACAAATAGATAAATGAGGAAGTTGTTCATCTGATTTATCTATTCCTGCTCTTATATTACTAACATCATCTGATATTCTATTAGGGTTATTATCGCTTTCACATCTTGTAACTAATAATAGACTTATATTATCGTCTGAAGAAAATTCATCAAAATATGCCTTTAATAATATATCAAATCCTTTACGATACCCCCATTTAAACACGCTTAAGAATACAAATTTATTTAAGTCAAAGTTTAATGTTGCTGGATTTATTTTCTTTATTGGGGTATATCTTTCTGTATCTACTCCTAAGGGCATTACATAAATAGGTCTATTGACACCATATTTTTTAAATTGTTTTTGAGCAAAATGAGTAGGAACCCATACTTCATCAAATAAATTAACTTTTTCAACATAATGTTTTTGAAGAGATTCGCTTTCCATCATGGTATAAATTATTTTTTTTCCATCATGACACATTTCTAATGGCATTGTAGCTGCATATATTTTAGTTGCTTTAGGATTAATATCTAATCTTGCTAGATTTTCTAATTCTTTTACTGTTGCATTATTAACATCAACAGATATTGGTTGCATATCAATTTTAACTCTTACGCCTCTATTACTAAGTCCAAATACAAATGCTCTATTTTGTCTACTGAATCCTCCATAAGAAGTAAAATGTCCATACCAATGAACTTCTGGAACATTAATGTTTTCTTCTATTTCTTTATTTTCTTCATTGATATCTTCTGCTTCTATTACTTCTATTGTTTCTTTATTCTCTTCTATTTCTACAATAGGTTCAATAGGTTCATTTTCTTTTGCTATTTGATTTTTTTTCTCTCTGTGTTTTCTTATTTCTTCTTGAGAATAGATTCGTGTTGGTTCTTCTGACATTACTTCCTCCTCTATTTTTCCAGAGTTTTTTTGTTTCATTTCCCATGCAACTACAAAATCTGGTAAAGAACCGAGTCTTTCTCTCTCTATTCTTTCAGTTTCTTTTCTCTCTTTTTCGCATTGATCGCCATATTTTGATATTATAACTCTTTCACAGGCTAAATCATATGCTGTTTTTGCTCTTGACATCTTTTATACCCATTTTCTTTCTTATTATACAATTTTTATAACCTTTTGTGGTATAATATTAAGTCAAGGATTTTATATAGAAAATAAAGAAATAAATATAAACGGCTATAAGCAAGAGATTTAATCATGTCAGATATACAATTACAAAATAGGACCCCACAATTAAAGAATGTACAAACCATTTTAGTCACTAAAAATGGCAATATTGTATCTAGTGATGCTAGTAATGACAAAGGGACATTAAATACAATTTATTCAAAGGCATTATCTTTTGGACAATTATCTGCTGGTGAAACTTCTGAAACTAAGATTATTTACCTTAATGTCCCTTCTGCACTTGCTATTAGAGATATAAAAATTGGTTTATCTGACACAGGAACAATACCTTTTTCCACAGGTAAATTTTGTATTGAAGTTCGACAAGATATAGATTATAATTTAACTCCATTAATTGCTTTTACCGGATTAAATACAGACAATACAGCTAGTAATATTAACAATGTATCAATAGCAAATGCAGGGGAAAACTTTTCTCAGTATGTATATATTAATGTTACAGTACCTAAGAATCAATTTGTTGGAGATGGAGTTATTAAATTAATATGGTTTTTTAATTATGCCTAAAGTAAATATAAATATACAATTAACATCTGACGAGAAAGAAATAATATCAATTCTCAATGATGTCGTTAATAAAAAAGCTCCTAATACAACTCTTAGAATAGTTGGTGGATGGGTTCGTGATCATCTTTTAGGAATTCATAGTAACGATATTGACATTATGATTGACAATATGAAAGGTGAAGATTTTGCTAAATTAGTAACAGAATATTTAGGAAGTAAATCTGCCCATACTATTAGATCAAATCCTGAGAAAAGTAAATTTATTGCTACAAGTAAGGCTTTTATACCTTTATCTTCTGGAACAATACAAGAAATAGATTTTGCTATGGCTAGACAAGAAGTTTATCATGATAATTCTAGAATACCAGATATTAAAATAGCAACTCCTGAAGAAGATGCTATGCGAAGAGATTTAACAATAAATGCCTTGTTTTATAATCTTAAAACTAGACAAATAGAAGATTTTACAGGAAAAGGTATACAGGACTTAATAACTAATACTATAAGAACCCCACAAGATCCATTGAAGACTTTTAAAGAAGATCCACTAAGAATTTTGAGGTGCATAAGATTTTCATCAAAGTATAATTTTTCTATTGATTCCCAAACTTATGAAGCTATGAAAGATCCCTCTTTAAAAGAAGATATTAGGAAAAAAGTTTCTAAAGAAAGAATTGGAGAAGAGATAAAAAAGATGTTAAAAGGGGCAAATCCTTTTAATGCTATTATGTTATTAAAAGATACTGGACTATTTTCAGAACTTGTTAACGAAGCATTAAAGGGCAGTAAATATGAAGGGAAAATGTCTGATTTAGATATGAATCAAGATAATCCTAATCATAAATTAAATCTTTGGGAACATAGTATGCAGGTAGTGTACAATGTTATTGAAAAATACAAAGATACTGAAGAAGAGAAAAAGATAACAATGATTCTTTCTGCTCTTTTTCACGATTTAGGTAAATTATATAAAGATATACAAATTAAAAAAGATTCTACAGATGAATATCCAAGTCATGATAAAGGATATATGTCATATGTTGGTCATGAGAAAGAAAGTGCAGAAATAACAAAACTTATCCTTAAATTTTTAAAATTAGAGCCATATATTCAACAAGTTTCTGAATTGGCCAGGCATCACATGGAGCCTCATTCTCTTGTGAGATCTGATTCTGCTGGTCAAAAGGCGTTAAGAAAATTTATTAGAAGATGTGGAGAGCTATCTCTTAATTGGTTAGATGTATTTAATTTAGCGGTTGCAGATGCCTATTCTAAAAGTAAAGATATAGATCCATCAGTTATTCAAGATTATAAATCATTAGAGTCAAAACTAAATGAAGCTCTATTATCATTATCTGTAAAAGAAAATGAAAAAATAAAACCTATTCTTGATGGTAATGAAATTATGAATATTCTAGGGATTAAACCTGGTCCTCAAATGAAAGATATAACAGATTTTGTAAAAGAATTAAAAGATGAGAATCCTGATATATCAAAAGAAGAAGCTGCTGCAAAAGTTAAAGAAAGATTTTCTAATAATGTAGTAAAAGAAGCTGGAAATAATAAAACAAAAACTTCTACTTGTCCTCAACACCTGATTCATCAAAAATCAGAAGATGTTAATAATTTATTTGAAAAAGGTAAATTATATGAAATTAATTCTGTTTTAAAAGAATTAATAAAAGAATATAGTAAAAGTGAACAAGTTGCAAGATTAGTTACAATTTGCACATTTAAAATTTTATGCAAAGATTCTTCATTAAAAGATATTAACATACTTCAATACATATTCGATTATGCAAAAGAAAATTTCTTTGATTATATAATAGGGGCATATGTAATTGGTATATTATTAATAATAAATACAGCCACAAAAGAAGATGTAATCTTAGAGGTTGCACAGAGAACTAGCAAATTATCACCTGGTAATTTTAAATTTGTTCTAGAATCAATACCTGTACATAAAATTTTAAATAAAAAACTATATTCAACAATATTAAACATGGTAAAAAATAATGAATAAATCTACTCAATCTACTAAAACTCAAGGCTTAATAGATATCTTTACTAAAGGATATGGAAAAGATATTAATAAATGGAATTGGATTGAAATTTCTGAATATAGATATCTTACAGAAGATTTTATAAGAGAATTTAAAGACAAGGTAGATTGGTGGTATATTAGTTATTATCAGGAATTATCAGAATCTTTTATAAGAGAATTTAAAGACAAGGTAGAGTGGAATAATATTAGTTATTATCAGGAATTATCAGAAGACTTTATAAGAGAATTTAAAGATAAAATAGATCTAAAAGCATATTATCTTAATAATCCTTATGTAACTCCTCAAGATAAAATTAAATGGATGAGACAAAATGGAATTATAGAACAATATAATCCAAATAAACATCTGTTACAATCTGAAGAAGATCCTAAAAAAGATACAGATTTACAAAAATTTAAAGATTTATTAGGAAAAACCAATACAATAACTGATAAAACAGGTAAAATAATAGAAAATAAAGAAGTAATACCTATGAAAAAAGAATCAAAAAATATAATCACAGCACAACATATACATAAAGATGATTATCCAAATGTGGAAGATATGGCATCTTATACAGAAGCCCTAAAATTATTCAAAATAAAAGGAAAAATTTCAGACCCCGAACTTAAAAAGTTAATAGATAACCTCCCTTCTCCTCAAAATATAAGAAAATCCCTGTCTAATAATGAAATTAAAATAGTCTTTAGAACAGTTTGGTATCTGTGGAATAAAATTACAGGATTTAATCTTGTCGAAGATACTAAAGTAGAACAAAAGAAAGAAACATTAGAGGGTAATTATTGGATGTTACATAAAGGCGTATTAATTACTGGCCCTAATCACTATACCATTATTAAAAATAATTTAAACCTATTTAGATCCCTTTTAGGTATTCATGCTTTTACTATGCATGATAAATTAGCCTCAGATCCTAATGACCTTATTAAACTAATCTTAGATAATGGCGGTATTAGAATATTTGTTAATCAAGATCGTATCTCTTACTTTCAATTATCATCAGATACATATGCTAAATGGGGAAAAAAGAAAATATTGAAATATGAGTTTAATAAAAAGATAGTAAAAGTTATAGATACAAATTCACCTTATCGTGGATGGAGGACCGGCATTTCCATAATTCTAAAATGAAAATTTATAAAATAGCATTAAATAAGTTACATATTTGGTTAGATGATGAAAGAGATCCAAAAGATCCTAATGTTAAAAAAATATTCGGAACTTCTGGAGATGAACTATGGATTAAAACAATAGAGCCAATTCAAGATTTGATCCTTCAGGGAAGAGTAGGCTTTATTGATTTTGATAATGACTTAGGAGAGGGAGTAAAGCAAGGTAGGGATTTGGCTACTTGGATAGAAGAAAAGGCTTTTACTAAAGAAATAGAGCCTATTGAATGGCATATTCATAGCCAAAACTCAATCGCTGCTACTGATATCTATATTGCTATGACAAATGCTGATAAATTTTGGAATAATTAACTTAAAACTCTGTTATTTGAATATCCTGACCAAACTTTTCTTTTAATAAAGATTTAATCCAATCACTTTGACCTCTTCCATCTCTATAATAAGCACAAGAACATTGTTTTTTACCAATATCACAACGCCCTTCTGCTATTACTTTATACATGTTAGGGAATATTATTGTGTGCCTATTCTCGTGCGATGGCATTGTAATTATTTTTTCTGCTATTGTTCCATCAGAATACATTTGCCATATACTAATTAATGATTTGACCGTTTTATGTCCGATATCAAAGTATTCATTTCTAGATGCAGATAATTTATATATCTTCATTATAGCCAACTAAATATTTTTTTCCACCAAGGAGTTGAAGATGTGTTATTAGTAGAAACATTATCATTTACTAATCTAATTGTCCAGAAATCACTTGCTAAATCTGCACTAGTTATATAGGCATATGGCATCCAGCAGTAACCACAATTATGAACAAAAACTCCTGCTGACAAAGCAAAATTGTGGCAATCCTCTCCATCAACAGTGATGTCATAAACAGGCATTTCTTCATTTATTTCTCTTGTAGTTATCACTTTATGATTTACTGGAGAATTGCATAATTCACAATTAGGATTCTTAATTCCTCTCTTTACATGCCACCTATTGTGCATCACAAATTTTCCTAATTTTTTACACAAGCTTCTCGCTGACTCAATTTGTTTTTCTGTCTTTGGAAGTTTACCCATAATATGTGCATTTTTTCTTGATGCATCAATTTGTTTTATAGTTTTCTCTCCCTGAGGAAATTTTCCGACTTTTTTTCCATTTTCTTTTCTTGTATTAATTTGTTTATCTGTTAAAGAGACTAGTCCAATTTTAACATCGTTATTATATTTATTAATTGCCATTTTTGAGTTTATTATTCTCTTATCATAATTTATTCTCCAATTATCTTTAAGCTTTTGAATAGTTTCTGGTGTTTTTACGCTATGCAATTTTTGATGACGGCATGTGAACATGACTTCCAAATTTTCTGGAGAATTATTCATTCCATTATAATCTTTATGATGAATAATCAGCTTGCATTTATCATCTTTACAATCATCCAAATGTCCTTCTTTGCTTCTAATCCCTAGCGATCTTACAAATGACCAATGGCTAGTTATCCATTTCATTGTTTTAGACGACAATATCCTTTCATATCCTCCATCATTCTTTCGGTATAAAGGCATTAAACTATCTCCCCTCTTCAAATATCTTGCTTCTAAATATTCTCCATTTCTAAGCATCCACTTATGATCTCTAGTGCATAAAACCTTTTTACCATTATCTAGCTCTACCTCTATCATGTCAGATCTAATGCCAGTCATGCTCGCTTTTGCCATTCTTGGAACTATTTTATCTTCTTTGTGATTATAGGCATAAACCCAAAAAGCTTTTCCCTGTCTTGATTCTTTTTCAAGTTCTTGAATTTCAACCTCTTTTCCATTCAATAAAGACACTTTCGTATCCCCAGAAAAGCATTGGCCCCACCCCTCACCCCAGCTATTTCTAATAAGAAAACATTCTGTAGCGTCATCATATCCCACTCCACAAACGCAATGACCCCCAAGTACTGATTCATTTGGTCCTGGCATAGGAACATTACCTGTACTTGCTACATCTTCCGATTCAAAACTTTCATAAACAGTAAATCCAAATATAAATGGATATCCGTCAGCAAGACATTGTTTTAATTGATTTATGTTAGTATTATCAAGACTTTCATATGAGGCAATCTTATGTTTTAATGCTACGTTATAACAATCTTGAGAAGGTTTAGTTGTCATATTAGACATTTCATAAGGCCACATTGTTTCTGGACAAACACCTTGAGAAGCAAGAGTTTTTATACCATCTCTAATTTGTGCTCCAGAGTCTTGATTAACTGTACCTTCTATTACTCTTTCATTGTAATAAATAAATTGGCGAGAAGGCATAAATACATCTGCTAACTTCTGTTTCATTTGTTCAAAATGATGTCCATAAGCATTACCGTTTCCAGTACAGCTACCTTCTTGTCCTTGATCGTAAACTGAAGGGCTATTGGGTCTTAAATCAACACTTGAAGGTAAAGATATTGCCTTAATAAAACTAACTTTTTTAAACTTTTTATCTCTAGCATCTGGTAAATCAGGATGCCAACCATATTTTCTACCAATTTTACTTTCTTTACGGCTCATATTTATCTCCTTTTTAGATATTAAGATATTTTTATTCCCTATCTTTTTCTTCTATTTATATATACTTTATTCCTTTCTAAAAAGAATATTTTGTTGATTATTTTTACATTAATCTATTCTAAAAAGATATCTGTTTCCAACCTCTGCTTTAGTCCAAGGACCACCATTCCCTGATCTAACGGCATTAACAAGAGTATCTATTTCTGAATATTTTGCATCAGCTTCTGCTTTAGTAATAGAATAGTATCTAATTTTATTCATTTTTACTCCAGCAGTAGGATCAATAACTTCATCTCCTATTTCTATCCATGCATGGTCTATTCTAGAATCTTGAAAATTAGTTATTTTGCCATGAACAACAATAGAATTGGAAACGCTATTTTTAGAAATCCAATCAATAACATTTTTAAAGCAATTACCATCTTCATATTTTGATATTGTTGCCACATTATCATCATTAGCTATTTTATATATAATCATTATTTAAACTTAAGCCTTAAGCAGTTTCTTTTATAAAATCATGGTATTCTCTAATGGCTCCTTCCAATGTTTTTGCTTTTCTCCAAGCTCTATGTGTGTTAGTTATAAACCATATATTACCACTTGAATCTTTACCTTTCCACACAGCAGGAGTTTCTTCACCATTAGGTCCATGATGCCAAGCAGCCTTTTCTTTCATGCATTTATTTCTTTCTTCTTCTGTTAATTTAATCTTATTTTCTTGAAGTACCTTAAAAGAAGATTTCTTAGATTTCTTAGCTATTTTATATATAATCATTATTCTTCCTTTGCTTCTTCTCTACCATTATCTAATAATTCTTCTTCATCTGGTAATAGTACTGATAATAATTCTTGTAATTCTCCGATGTGCTGACGCTCTTCATTTGCTATTGATGTTAATACTTTCTTTACTTTTTCATTATCAGTTGCATCTACAAGTGATTCATATTGTTTTATAGCCCCAAGTTCTGCTATTATAGCATCTCTTATTGCTCTAGTTAACTCTCTGTCTGTAAATTTTTCAGGAGTTTTTACTAAACTTAAATCTTGGGCTATTTGATATATTTTCATTATTACCTCTGAAAGTTTTTTACGGAACTTAAATCTTCATACATCATTTTAACTACTTCGTCTTCATTTTCTAATTTACTAAAAGGACCAGTTCTAAAAGGGCTTGTTGATAAAATACTATATAGCTCACTAGTTTGTCCTCCATGATAATGATTAGCAAACCAATAAATAGCTACTTCTGCACTTTCATCTATATTTTCAATTAATCCTTTATACTTTTCTCTTAAAAAATTCATCATTTCATCTTTCAATGATACTTGATCTAACTCATCTATACCTATAATTTCTTCCGCTTTTGCAGCATCTCCAACTAACTGATCTCTTATTCTTTTTTCTTCTTGAGTATAAGGAGTCTGTCCAGGCATCATTTTTTCATCAAAAGCCAATACTTTTTTTGCCATTGCCATTTCTTTATTTTTTCTATTATATATAGAATGCATTCCATCTTTATCTAAAACCATTCTCCACTTTTTTCCTTCATAATTTTCTTCATCACCAATATTATATTTCCCATTCCTAAATTTGTTTATAAAATACTTATAAGCATTTTGCCCTGTTGACATAGTTGTTGGATATTTTTCCCATTTTCCATTTATAAATGCCTCTACTTTATATATTGGCATAAAAGCAATTTTTAATACTTTCTTTGCCCTTTCTAATTTTAGATTGTAAGTATTAGAAGTATTATAAGATATTTTTTTAATTCCTTTAATGACAGAAGCAACTAGTTCTGTCATTATACTATTTAATCTTTCTTTTGATATCTTTCCACTACTAAAATCATCTAACGCTTTGTTCTTTAATTCTTCAATTTTATCTGCGCTATTATCACCTATGTTATCTGTTGGCATTTCAATATTAGTTTTTGGATAAAACTTGTTTTCAAATAAAGATGCAATTCTTAAAAAATCATCACGAAATTCATTATGAAGAGCAGGATACTTTCTGGTTATTATTGCTGATGTTAATAACAAATCAATACACTTTCTTTTTATTCTATCTTCTATTTCTTGATCTGTTCCTTTCCCTGAAATTTTCCTTTCTATGCTTAACATATTAATTCCGTCAGGAGCATTTTTTAATAATTGATCTAATCCTTTTATAATTGTAATAATAATTCGATTTGCTTTTTCTTCTGTTGATATATCTAAATCATTTAAATTCATTGCTGTCTTTATTGTCTTTTTTACTGACGCTTCTTCTATAGGTTCATTTGATTCATAATTTGGATCTTCTAAAACTTCAATTTTAAATCTAGACAATTTCTCTTTTCTACATTTAGGACAAGCATAGGTTAAAAATATTCCTCTTGCATCATATTCAGGCTCTTGAATTTCTCCACTCCCACAATTACACTTTTTAGGTTCTGGGCCAAACCATCCTGCCTTTTTTCCCATTTCTTCCCATTGACTTTTAGATAATTTAACTTTCATTTTATTGTCCTTTATTTATAATAATCATCTTCTTCATTCTCTTTTTTTTCTGATTTCCCCTTTTCTAATTCAACAAAATATCCCTTTGATGTTAATTCTGACTTTGCCGCTTCATCCCAATATTCAGGTAATCTTCCCTCTGCCTCATATGCATATCTTTCTGACTGTCTATCCCCATCAACCCATTTAAAATTTAATTCATAATATGTTCCAAAATCATGTGCATTCGATTTCTTTACAATACTTAATCCACTTGGCATATCTGTAAATATTCTTTTTAATTGATTAGCATAAGCTTTTAATTCCATCATACTTAAAGAATAATAATCATATTTAGTACTTCCTAATTGAGCACAATCTTCTCCACTAGGGGTTGACCCAATATCTAAATATTCATAAGATGACATAAATTGTGATTCTTTAATCCACCCTGCCTTTCTGCCAACCTCTTCCCACTGATTCTTACTTAATTTAATTTTCATTTTATTACCCTTATTTAGTTCTCAATTATATCCCCATTAATTGTCATTTCTGTATTCGACTTAACAATTTCTACTAAATTAGACGGAATTTGAATAGGATGTTCTTTTAAATTGCAATCATGCCATCCTCTTAAAAATGCTCTGCCTAAAATAGAGGTTTTCATTTCTGGAGCTAATATCTTCCATTCCCCTTTTGCATTTTCAATTTTTGCATCCCAACCCTTAAAATAATACTCTTCTATCTTGTGATCATCAATATTTTGATCAATTTGTGTATTTTGTGCAGTCTTAAACCAACCTGCTTTTCTACCAACTTCTTCCCATTGGCTTTTACTTAATTTAATTCTCATTTTTACTCCTATATAAATACATGTTCTATCCCTGAATGCTTAATATAATGTTCATTCATTATAATTCTAAAATAATATAAATAAACCCTTTATAACTTTTGAAAAACTATAGCATTTACTATCCTAAACTTAGAATTACTTCTTAAATTTTCTCTACAAGGAACTTTGAATTTGATATCTTCTAATCTATTAAACCCAACCTCTTCAGATATTTTACAAAAATCAAAAGGAAAATCGTTTCGTCTAATTGATTCAGTATAAACCGACAACTTGCCTTCATTTTTTAAAACCTTGTATGCATTTTCTATAAATGGCCTAATGAATATTTTTTTCCAATTCTCATAATTGTTTTCCACCGCAACCCCACTATACTGTTCTTCATCTAAAAAAGGAGGGGAGGTAAATATGAAATCTATTTCATCTTTTATAGTGGGGACAATCTCTATACAATTCCCATTTATTAATATAGGCTCAAATTTCCTTTTACTATCTAGAGAATTAATAAACGTTCTTGTGTCAATAAGTCCTTTATATGTTTTTTCAGATAAGTCTATACCAATATATTTTTCAACAATATTACTCGCATATGAACCAAGCAGTCTACCAGAAAAACCAGCACAAGGATCTAGCATAGTAATTTTTTTACCATTATATAACTTTTTTAGAATAGTTAACATTACTCTCGGAGGGAAATTATTTATTCTACTAGATACTGACTCATTACAACATATCTCTCTTATATTTGATCTCGTTATTTTAGGATATAAGGCTATTAATTTAGATATTCCTCTCCTAAAATCATTATCACTATTAAAAAAGTCAATTGCTGAGATTTTACCCTTTTTATTACATTCAAACATGTGAGGATGAAAATAATTTGCTAATTCAGTACCATAACCATCCCATTTAAAAAGACCATCTTCTTCAATAGGAGAAAATCCTTCTAGCCTTTTCATTTTACCTTTTAATTCATCAATAGAAAAATTATAAAATGGGAATCCTTCTTGACGATATTTTCTAAATTCATTCTCTATCATATATGACGGTATTGCGCTCTTGTATCCATAATCATTAAGTTTTGACCTTAATAATTCTGCTTGATCATTATCCAATATTCCATGATTACTATTAATAATTTTTCTAGTAATTAAATATCTCGCATTCCACCTTTCTGTATCGTTTTTTATGATATCTAATACTTTTATTTCATTTTTTTTAGATTTTTCTGGAATAGATTCATTATTGTACTCATCATGAAGAGAATGATTCGACAATATGTTTATAACTTTGGTTTTTTGCTCCTCTGTAAACATAATTAATTTATTGCCTGGACTAGTAGAGCAATCTAACTTCCCTTGTTTAAATAGATATTGTATTCTCCATTTATCTCGATTATTTTTTACAATATCACTTAACCTATATAAATTTAACCAGTCACCATATTCAAATTTATAATTGTAACATTTTATAGGAGACTTATGACCAATAATATCAAAAAAATTCTTTAAACTATGACTAGAAATTCTTATATCATTTTTAGATATTTGATGAGATGTATCAAGACCTAAAGAAGACAATTTCGGTATTAAAATATTTTTAATATCTTCTGCCGCAAATCCACATGTCGCAAGTCTAATAAAAAATGAAATATTAATCTTTGAAATACTGCCATCTCCTAAATACCATAATAATAAACTTGTAGGAGTAATTCTTACATCTGATGGAACTATCTTTTTTCCATTTGGATACCATCTTTTTGCTTGCTTTACAATATCTGGATGCGTTAAAGTTGATGATGCCCATGTCGCTCTTGGATGTTTTTTATCTAAATTTTCTATTTTATGAATCTCTCTCGGACTGTAACATTTTAACTTGCTCATGGCATATTCTGTCCATTCTTTATTTGTAGATCCAAAAGAAAATACAGCCCCCCTACAATCTCTTCTTTTTTTATCAAAACTAATATACCCATCTCCTAAATTAAATCCATCTATCCATTCAATCATATCTTCAGTTAAAAAAGTGGTTGATGGATCTAAAGTTGACATGGCGATAGAAACACTATCGCCTATACTCCTTATCGGTATATTATTTCTTAATAAAGCTGAATAAATTCCACTATCGCTTATCTTTTGTCCAAATTTTTCAAGACTAATATTGGCTATTTCTATTGTAGAAAGTCTTTTGTCTATATATAATCTTTTAAGTGTTTCTATATCTTCTTTTTTATTTATTTTTGGTAATGGAGCCATAAATCCTCTTATTTATATTAACGTTTTGTATTACTTTTATTCCATTTTTAGATCTAATTTCATGAACTAAGATATTCCTGCCCTTTATAATTTCTTTAATCTTTTTGATTTTATTATATTTCCTTTCTAAGAATAGAGAGGAATCATTATATAGCCATTCCATAAACTTAATAACTTGCTTATTACCAGATATTTGTAATGTCCTATTATTATTGTTGTTTTCTGGATGACGACATAACATTGTTGAATTAATAATTAAGTTATCTTTTATATATTTTTTAATATATAAACAAAATTCTTCTGTAGAAGTGATTGTTGCTACTGACAAGAAAGAATTGCCAAATATATTATTTCTCTTTGCAAAAGTATAACTTATACAACCATCTCCATCAAAATAGCCTCTTATAAAATGCCTAATCATCTCATTATTTAAATAATTGGGAAATACTAATTTAAATGTCTTAGCTTGCATACATCCTAAATTAGATAAATTTTTACTTATTATTCTACTGCAAATACACATCCTATAATATCTAGCTTCTTTGATTCTAGAAATTATTAATGGTTTAGAAGAGCCAATCTTTGCACTTAAGTTCTCTAAAAATTCCTTATCTTTTTCAGAACAACTTACTTCAATAACACCCCTATTTTCATCGTTATATCCATCAGCCATTAAGAATCCTAAAAAATAAGCCTTATCAGAAGTATCTATTGCATCAAAATAATTTTCATTTAATGTGTATTTTCTCATATTACTATTATACAATATTTATAAAGAACTTCATAAATTATTTTAAAAAATCTAAGCTTCTTTGAATCAAATAAAAAAATATGGATGTCGTTTTTGACATCCATATTTAAAAACATTGTTTTTATTGGGAAAATCTTATGATCCAGCAGTTACTGTAACCATAGCGACTGCATAGCCGTTAATAATTACAATACCAACTTCCTCATATATTACCCATCCTATCCTCAATTTCTTGGGGTCATCTGCTGGTAGAACAGTGATGTCCTGACGAATTGGGAACGCACCAACGTATTCAGCAGGAGCAAGTAAGAATACATTACTTGTTGGGCACTTAGAAGACACGTGAATGTCTGCTGTGAATAAGTGGCCAAATAAACCTGTTGTTAATACTTCCTTCTGAGTTGCTTCATCGTAAACGGTCTTACCAAGATTACGAATATCAGCATAACGAAGGGCGTGCATAACTAACTTACCAACAGTAAGATCATGCTGTTCGATAGTTGCGAAAGCTTGATTTAATGCGGCAAGGGTTAATGTACCACCAGTAGAAACTACTGTATTAGCAGTTGTAACAGCAGCAAAAACTGCGTTGAAGATGTTAAGATCTTCTTCCTTCTGGATGGCTTCTTTTGCCTTAATTTGTGCGCGATCTACAATGTAGAAACGACGAGCCTTAACTTCCGAAAGACGGATAGTTGGGTTCGTTGCGATTTCAAATGTAGGAACCAATATTTCTTCACCTTCTACGATCATATCAGGTACTGCACCTCTACGAGAGATAGTATGAGCTGTTGCTCTAACATCCTTTTCATAACGGGCATATGCGCCTTGAGGTAATTCATCTACCATCAAAAGCTTTCTACCAACTGCCTGATACTCAAGTGCTCTACGAATAGGTTCAACCATTGCCTGTGCAAGTGCAACTCTACCTTCTGGGGTATCAAGTGCCTGTGCAATCAGGGCTTCTCTCTCTGCATTTACTGCTCTTTTATCTATAGCCATTTTTAATCTCCTTTTTAGTGATTTATAGGGGTTTTATTTTGCCTATAAAATAACTTATTATTATATTACCAACTTAATTTCTGCATAAACACCAGCCCCAGTATAGGAACCAGCATTATTTCCGCCTAAAGCCTGATCGCCGTTCAAATCAGTACCAGGAACACCAGAGGGGTAAGAACCAGGAATTGAAAGTAAACGAGCCACAACACCAGAACTCTGTGAATTAACAGTCTCAAGCATTCCATTTACAGCATAAAGAGCTGTTGGACCTGCTGAAAGAGTTGTGATAGCAACTACATTAGCTGAAAGCTGATCTGTTGCAAATTCACCACCGCTATGATAAACTGTCATATATGCAGATGCCTTTGTTTCATCAAAGTAATCTGATACACGATTCTGCCATCCTAATACAACGCCAGGCATATAAGACTGAGTTGTTGATTGAGTATCACCAGCTATCCCGTATGGGTTAGAATATGTGACACCTTGAAGTACTACTTGTCCAGCAGCATTTAAAGAAACAATCTGTCCCATTGCGATTGTTTGATTTGAAGCAACTGGTCTTTCAGCAGCAACTACATGAAATTTTGGAATTAAAGCCATAATTAATCTCCTTTTTATTTTTAATACTTTTTGTTTTCTTCTACTTTACATCTGGCAAATCTTCTATTCACAACTTATGAGGAGACATATATTCTTCTTTGTTTCATTAATGTTACTATCTGTTTTATTCGTTCATTTATTCTTCTGTGACTTAGGCCAATCTCGCTTATAGGATTCTATAAAATAATGTGTTTTTCCTTCTTTTTATTTTTATTTTTTGTGATCACAAAAAATGCCCAAATTCTTTGGAAATTTGGGCATTTTTATTTATTAGCATTTTATTAACTTTTGGTTATAGTTTTATTTTTCACCATATATTGTCAAATTAGAATCAAAGTTTTTATTACCAATTGTAAAAGCAGAACTTAGTTTCTTTAAGAAAGAATCTTTATCGCTTTCAGCCTTTGATTCTAAAACTATTGCTGGAAGTGTGTATCCTGCTTCAACAGTTTTCTTAACTTCAGTAGAAGCTGTCTTTACTGCCTTTTCAGGGAACATCTTTTCTGCAACTGTTTCTATATTATCAATTTCAAATGCAGCCAGAGCCTTAACAACTGCGTTAAAGGTATCCATATCTCCAGACACTCTCTTACTTGCAACAAGATAACTAGCGACCTTTGTAGCCTTTAATTCTCTTGCTTTGGCAATCTTACCAAGTTGATCTTCTCTCTGTTGCTTAACAACCTTTAACATTTCGTCATTAATTGCTGGCATATTTTTCTGAACGTCCTTCTCATGACCCATATAAGCATTATCTATTGGAACATCTGGCCCCTTTAAATTGCTATTAATTAATGAATCAGCAGTTGCTTCTTCTCCCATATATGCTTTTCCTGTTGGAACATCTGGCCCCTTATTTGGAGTATTTATAGCAGAATCAGCATCCTTTTCTTTGCCAAGTTTTCCACCATTAGGTGCTCTTGGGACTCCAGCCTCTACATCTCCTTCAATAGTTTCAACTTCTTTCATTTGTTTTGCTTCTTTTTTAACTTGATCTTTAGAAGCGATAACAGTACCCTTTATTTCATTATTAATTTCTGGCATACCAGATTGGACTCTTGCCTCATCACCAATGAAACCATGATCTACTGCAACATCAGGAAGATTTAATGACTTATTAATGGCAGAATCAGCTTCCTTTTCCTTACCCATATAAGCATCGCCTCTTGGGATGTTAGGTTTAGCAGGAGTCTTATTGATGGCAGAATCAGCTTCCTTTTCCTTGCCTAAATATTGTTCTTTACGTGGAACACCAGCTTCCACATTTCCTTCAATATTTTCGACAACTTTAGGCTGACCAGCAACCTTAACAACTTCTTCTGAAACCTTTCTTACTCTTTGCCCATTCATTTGCAATGCGGCAGCGATATCAGCTTTAGCTTCTTTCACTTCTTTATCCTCCGTTTCGGGTTTATTATCGGGTTTATTATCTTTACCGCAAATACAATCTTTTACAGTTTTTTTACATTTTTTACATTTATTACAATTTTCTTCGCTCTTAGAAGCTTCAATAACAGGCTTCTTTTCGGCAACAGTTGCTTCTTTTACTATTTCAACCTCGACAGTTGCTTCTTTCAAAGGAGGAAGTGCGTCACCAATTTCCGCATCAGCTTCTACTGCTGCTGCTTTATTAATTGCAACTTCTTCAGCCTCTTTTTGAATATCATAAATAGTATTTAGATCTCTTGCTGTTACTAAAGTTTCTCTACCTTCCATTACATCCTCTCCGAATGCTAATGCATAGATATTTTCAGAAGCGGTACTTGCATATTTTTTCTTTAAGCAATTACAAATAGAACTTGCTTCTTTAATGCTATGACCCTTTTTCTTCTGATCTTCTATACAAACATCCATTGGATCTTTTGTCATTGCTGCTTCTGCAAATTTCTGCAAATGTCTTACTTTTGTAAAACCAAGTCTTTGCATTTCTTTACAAGCGCATTCTGCTAACAATTTACCTTTACATTCTCCAAATGAACCGACTGTATTTCCGCCATATACTCTAGCGATTCTTTCAATACAATTAGCCATTGGGAAACTATCGCTCTTAGCAGCAGCTTCAGCAAGCATCTTTTCTACCTTAATTCTAGAAGCAAATTTTGCTACTTTTTCTGAACAAGATTTACAATCTTTCTTAACGGTAGGAATAATATCCCATTTAACTCTTAAGAATCCGATATCAGGATTACTTGCGCTTACTAAGATATCTTTTTGGACTTGAGTTCCGCAAGCTTCGCAAGTAAATTCTGTATGAGAATCTTCATCTTTACTTGCTTTACATGCTGTTTTGCCACAAGCAGGGCAAACATGTCCAAATTGTTTCTTATTATTTGCAATACGCATGATAGAATTTTTATCAATTCTTGTTTGTGCAGCTACTGGCATTGCAGGAACTTCAGGGGCTTCGGCAGGAGCTTCAGGAGTTTCTGCTGTACCTTCTCCAGACATTAACTTACTAGGCTTTACAATCTTGAATTCGATTTCTTTCTTAATCATTGCTTCGTATTCTGCTCCGCATTCAGGATTATTACATTTACCCTTAATATCACCATCTTCATTAGTGATATCTACATCTGATTTACCACATTCTGGGCAAATTGTCCAAGGCATCTGTTGTTCGCCAACAGTAGGGATATCTTCTCCGACTTGACCTTCTTCATCTCCAGTTGTTAATGCTTGAAGTGCATCTCCTTTAGGAGCAGCACCAGGTAATCCCTGTTCAGGAGCACCAGAAGCAGCAACACCACCAGGTTGTCCGCCCATTGCTCCACCAGGAGGAGTTTGGGCAACCTTTGTCATTTTCTTAGATGAAGCAGTTGTAGCAGGGGCAGGGGCAGGAGGAGGTGTTGGTTCAGTACCCATTGTATTTTCAAGTCCTTCGCCAGATAAATCTCCTTCAGGCATTGTTTCTTCAGGTGCTGGCATAGATTGATCACCAACAGGAATTTCTACTTCCTCATTACCTTCATCACTCTGTACTGCGATTTGAATAGTATCTCCGCTAATTGTTACATTAGTAATAGTTGCTACTTTAATATTTTGAGAAGCAAGTGCTCCTTTTGTGAAACTTGCAATTGCTTTCTTAAAAGAAGGATCTTCTTTTTTGCAGCCAATTTCTTCAAAATCAGTTTCGATAACGATATCTGAAGAAGATTCTTTTACTGCTTTCTTATTAAGAATTTTTTCCCAAACCTGTCTTTCTGATTCTCTTTGCATATGAGCTGATTCTGAATCAACAGAAGCAAGAATTTCTTTTCTTTCTGTATCTCTCTGATCCTTTGTTGTAACTATTGTAACAGGGGTTTTCTTAAGGGCTTCACGAAGTTCTGCCTTAATACTCTTAACCTTTACTTCAGAAGATGCAGAAGCAACCTTTTCCTTAATTTTATCAGCAATAGAGCCAATAGCATCTCCGCCTTCAGCAATAACATCTACTGCGCTAATTAAAACTTCTGGATTAATTGTTTTATCAGAAGCAACCTTTCTTAAACCATCAACAATAAGTTTTGCAATTTCTTTTGTTCCAGCACTTGCAACCTTAAGATTCTGGTTATTCCAAAATGCGGCTCTCTTTGCATAATTGACTTTTTCAGATCCTTTATCTGATTCAAGGATAGAAGTTGCAAAATCATAGCGATTCTTAGTAGTATCAACTAAAGAAGCGGCTACTGAACAAATTTCATCAGGAGTACAACCAGAAGATATTGCGCTATCTGCCATAACATCAATTGCACTATCTAAATGTTGAACTGCGCTCTTAAATGTTTCTGGATTTCTACCTGCTGCTCTAGCCCAAGGTGTAGATATATCATTAAGCTGTCTTTCAGTAACAACATCTTTCTCGTTATTAACTCTATTCTCATCAAGTTGTTTTTGTGTTACTACATCTGCTTCAGTTCCAGTTCTGACAGATTCAAGTTGTTTTTCTGTTACAACTTCTGCTTCAATTTCAGTTCTTGGATTAAGTTTTATATTAGAATTAAGTTGTTTTTCTGTAACAACCTCTTGTTCGCCTTTTCTCAAGGACTCTAATTGAGCTTGAGTAACTTGCTGAGCTTCTTCTCCTGTACGAGAATGATAAAGCCCCTTCTGATCAAGCTGCTTTTCTGTAACAACTTCTGGAGCCTTATTAACTGATGTGGCTCCTGCATTTTTATTAATATCTGTCATCCTTTTTACTCCTTCTTTTTGTTGTTTTAGATTTTTCGCAAATGTTTCTAACAGTTTTTCGGCAGCTTCTTTAGGAGATGCTTTTATTAACTGCTTTTGTTCGTCTGTCAAATTTTCATAAGTCCAAATCATTTTCTCTCCTTCATGAGGCATTGACTGACTTTTTTCTTCAGCAACTATAATAAAAGTATCATCCCTTTTCATTACTGACAATTTGTTTTCATTATCTTGTAGTGATGGTACTCCTTTAATATACTCAAAAAAATCCTTCTTTTCCTGCCACGAATTTGATAAAATTTCTCTAGTCTTATCATTCTGGTCTTTTTTCTCTGCTAATGTTCGTCTTTTTGCCATATCAATTACTCCTGTTTTGTTCATTTTATCGTTTAAATTAGCTGCTTTCATTAACACTTGTTTACCATTTTCTAATATATCATCTGCAATTCTCTGAATGGCCATACTATTTCCTATTTCAGAAGTTTTTGGTCTTTTAGGGGTTGCTATAGGTAATTTAGGGCTTTGTACTGGTGGTTTACCAGGTGCTCCTGTTACAGAAGTAGGTGCTCCACTAGCTACTGGTGTTTCTGATGCTGCTGGAACTGCTCCTGCAACTCCAGAAGTATTAGATGGTGGTAATGTAGGAGCAGGTTGGCCAGGAACTTGTGCAGGGGTTGGTTCTTCTGTTGGGGATGGAGCATCTTCAGAACCAGGAACATTACCCTGTAAATTACCATATCCTGCTCCTACAAGCTCATCTAGCCAAGTTTGCAGATTAGAAAGTATATCTACCAAATCACTTGCAAACTCCATTTCTACCTGTTTACGATTCTTAATTAAATTAACTGCTATTCCTTCTAGTGTCTCTAACACCTTTTCAATTTGGTCAATTTCTTCTTTACTTGCATGTTTTTCAATTGCAGAAGTTTTAATCATATATAAAGAATTTTCTATATTAGCTACTCTTGCAAGATAATCTGTATTATTAATAACTCCTTGGATACGGCAAGAAGGACATGCTGGATCTACTACTGCACTTAATTCTATAAATTTAAGACCGTGATTATATTCAAAAACTAATTGATCTTTAAATTCTTTTATTTCTCCAGTTACAACATTTCTTGCTTTCCCAGAGAATTTTCTTCCTTTTCTGTTCTTTATATGCTCACAGTATTCATCGGTTTTGGCGGCCCGATTACCACAAATATTGCAAGTAGAGTATTCAACGCTACAATTATGAACCGCAACACCTTCTACAATGAAAGAATTATCATCTTTTACTTCAAGATTATAAACAGGCTCAGAATTAAATTCTTTAGTTATGTTCTTAATTGGCATTACAATATAGCCATTGATTATTCTAAATGGAGATTTTCTATATTCTCCCATCATTGGCTTTTCTGACTTAATAATTTCATTCAACTTTTTAGATTCAGAACTCCCCATAGTGAATTTTGAAATAGGAAAAGCTGCCATATCATCAGTAGTTAAATCTTTTGCTTTTTTCCACTCGAATTCGTAATAATTAAAATTTTTATCTGAAATTGCATCTTTGTATCTTTTTGTTTGATATATCCATCTTTTTATTCTCTTTTTAAATCCCATGTACTTATTATTCGGAAACTCTGATAATTGCTCTCCACTAATAAAACATTTGCTTTGACGCTTTAAAACATAAAACGGATGTTCATCTGTTACCTTTATTTTATTTGGCAATCCCTCAATTTTAACAATGTTTACATTTTGATTTGTTTTATCTTCATGGATTTGAACATTTAAAACCTGCTTTATTTCCCCTGTATGTGTTACAACTATATCTCCCTGCTTTATATCTTTAATTGGTACATATATTCCTGAACTTTTTAATACCCTCATGTCGCCAGTAAAACAACCCATAGAGGTCCCTGTAACATACTCTTCTTCAATACTTCTACAAATATGAGGATAAGCATCTCTATCTACAAATGCTATGGTATATACTGCCTTTTCTTCTGGAACCCATTCAGCAAATATGATTTTTCCTCTTGCATTTTCAATATTTTGATTATCGTGATTTGTAAAAAATGGAACGCCTTCAAAGGTCTTATATGATTTTAAAAGTTCTTCCTCTGAAAAATAATCGCCATTAGAATTAGGCACATCTGCTTCAATAGATTTAGATCTAAAGAAAAGAGCATTTGGATGCTTCTTAATTTCAGCTTCAACTATTTTTGCCTTTTCAGAATTAGGCTCTAGTATAACTCTTCCAGAAGCTAATTTAACCATATCTAAATTATTACTATTTAAATTACCATTGATTGTAGTAATAACAGAGTCTATTAATGCTTTTTTATATATCATTTTATAATCCTTTTTCGTATTTTCTGATTATCTTATGTATTTCTTCAGAAGCAGAGCATTTTCCTTTCTGATCTAAATCTCTAGCTAATTTAATTAATGTACCTATAGAATTAGAAAATAATTTTGAAAAGTTTGATGGCTTAACTCTCTTTTTTGGAGTATGTAAAATAGGTTTTTGAACTGTATCAACTGTATTAACTTCTTCTCCTTTTTCTGGAGATGTGATAGGTTGATCTGGTTGACCTGTTTGATCTGTAGGCATTGTTTGTTGAGGAATCTCTGTTATTGGGAATTCTTCTGCTACATGATCTGTATTTTCTGGAGTTACAGACTGAGTACCTTCTTGAGGAGAAACAGGTTCAACAGTTTCTTCTTCAATAGGAGTGTTATCTGTTTCAGTTTCTTCAACTTCTTCAGACATAACACTTTCACTCTTACTAACTCCAATTTCTATTTCAATATCTCTTGGGGATGCTTTTGGAATATTTTCAAAGGCTTCTTGTTCCTCTTCTTCTCCTCTCCTCATAGATGAAATTTGCTCAGTTGTATAATTTACATTATTCTCTCCTCTATTAAACAAATCAGGTGGTGGCATAAATACAGAAGATATATTTGCTTTTGTAGCTGGATCAATTGCATCAGAGCCAGTAGATGATAATGAAAGTGATGCCATAACAAATGCTTCCTCTAGATTATCAAATCCAGACATGTCTTTTTTATTAATAGCATTTTTCAAGTCTTCTAATTGTTTTTGTGATTCTTGAGATAATTGTTCATATGTTTTAGTTTTAGAAAACTTTCCTTTAACCCTAACCTTTCTTTCTTCTTTACATCTTGCGATAAATTGTTTAATTTCTTCTTGTGTTATTTTTCCTTTTGCCATAAGATTATTTATTTTTTTTGCTCTTACACCTGTATTCAATGCTGCACTTATCTTTACTGGATCATCTGAACCTATTTCTACAATTGTTTTTAATATGTCTGCTCTAAGTTCTGCTTTATGTATTTGATCTGCTTTGATACCCAAGGTAGTTGGTTTTGCAGTTCCTACCCCATGAGTAGACATGATTTTAAGGTCTGGAATTCGTAACAATTCTGCGTTAGGATCACCTTCTTGGCTCATTTTGTCTTTAATTGTTTTTGCAATTTGTAATACTTGTTTAATAATTGAGGAACCATCAAAATTTTCATCTTGTAACGAAGTATTTATTATAGAAGCCTCTTGTCTAATCATTTCATCGGTAATAGTTACTGCTGACTGTCCTTTCTTTGGCTTGTTAGAATTTATCAAATTCTGTTTTGCAATTTGTAATATAGCTTCGTTATAAACTTGCTGCCAACCATTTGATGACCTTAAAATAAGTTTAGTTAATATATTAGGTTTTATTTCTAAATAAGAACCCTCTCCTAAAACAGGTCTTGATTTAAATAATTCTTGAGCATCTGGAGATTCATTATTTAATCCATCATAAACATCTGCTTGAAATTCACAATTTTTTGTTCCTTTCAATTTACCTGTTGCTTTCTTTAAAACAAGTCTAATATCTGCTGGAGTAAGTTTAATGTCTGATGTGTCCATAACATTAGATAACTGATCAATTACTCCTTTTATATAACCCATTGCAGATTTCTGTATTTCTTCATAAGTGGCTCTTTGATGTCTTTTTGTAAAAAATCCGAAACGATTATTAATATCCGCTTTAACGCTTCTTACGGCACTTAAATTTGAATTTAATTTCTTTTTATTAAATTCATCTAATTCATTTTCTAATTGTTGTTCTGTACTTGCAATTATCTCATCTAAAAAGGCATTATCTATAGGTCTGCCATTTGCTATTTCTTTTGTTTTCTGCCACATTGTATCACTTGCATAATAAGGACCTACAGAACACATATAAAGACCATAGAAAGGATGATAACCTACCATAATTTGAAAAACTTCTCTTAATTTAGCATCATTTAATCCATATCTGGCTTTAAAAAATCTATCTGTTTTAGCCCTAAAATTCAATATTTCATACAAACTAGTTCTAACTCCATTATCTCTTTTATTTTTTAATTCAGACCAAGTTAAAGTAACAGGAGGACTTGTAGGATCATTTTTATCATTTTCTACTGAAGCGATTGGAGTCCCTCTAATTGCATCTTCTAAACTACACCACATAATTTGAGATCTGTATCTCCAGGCAAACGCGCCCATTGCCTCTTTTATAAATTTTTTTAGATTAAATTTCATGTTTATTCCTCTTTATCTTCTTTCTTCTCTCGCGCTTCTTTCCATTTGGCAATTTTATTTTGTATACCATATAATTGTGCAGATGTATAAGGTTTTAATTCAGAAGGAGTATGTACACCCCATGTTTCCCTTGCATATTGAGCTGCCCCATCTAAACTATCAAAATATTTACCACCAGCAGAAAATGTTGCCGGAAGCTTTCTAACTCCTGCAAAAAACTTAGCTCTTGGTAAATGAATTTTTGCTGGCCCAATAATACAATAATATTCATCACCTTCTGGAGAATGTCCTTCAAATCTAAAATAGCTGCCTTTGCCAACAGTTGCTTCAAATTGCTCTTTTAAAAATTGAGTCTTTTCCGTATAAGCCTGATGCCAATTTATACGTTTTTCAATAAGCTTTTCTTTAGCAATTTTATAAATGTTATTTTCTAATAAATTCATATAGTTTATAAAAAAGTTACCTCCCTTATTTATTTTCCACAAGAAAGATAACTTTTCCTCTATTTATTATTCATGTATTATTGAATTGGCTGATCTGTTTGAACCTTACTATTAGCTAAATTTTTCATATACATTTGTTTCTTCATAACTGTCTGAATTATGCTCTGAACAACTGCTTGAGGATTTTTTTCTATTTCTTCATCTGAAAATCTCACAATTGTCCACCCCTGTTGAGAAAGTTTCATGTCTCTTTCTTTATCATGAGCTTTTTGTTTAGGAGCACTATGGAATATCTCTCCATCCGCTTCTATACCAACTTTTAATGCTGGTAATGCAAAATCTAATGGATATTCTTCATCTTGAGCTTGTACTCTAAATTGTTGAACTATTGCATAATCTCCAAATAAACCGTCTTGATGAGCCTTCTTTAAATGAGGAATTAGATCCCTTTCAGCCTTTGTATTAATAATTCTTCCCTTTTCATCTCTTTGTGTAGTCCCTTCACCACCAGAAGCAGCATCCATTACTCTTTTTTGTTGATTTTCATACATCTTCTGATTTTTTTGTTGTTCTGTTAAAATCCTTTCTCTAGTTCTTTTTTTTAAAACTCTTCCTCCAAATTGAGAAGGATCTGCTTGAGTAGCAGTTATGGATGAAGATTTTGCTATCGTTGGAGCACCACCTGTAGGAGCAGATGGACCTTCTGATGGAGTTCCAACCCCTCCCATATCAGGAGCACCAATTGGAGGCTCACCACCACCAGGAGGAGGTAATCCACCCATCCCACCGCCCATACCACCACCTCCTGCTCCACCCATTCCACCTTGTATTCCTTGTCCAAGAGCTACCATTTGTAATGCATCATATCTCTTTCTTTCAATTTCTTGATCAGGGTCAAAATCAAATGTTTCTAGAACGGTTTGAGCACTTAATAATCCCTTCTCATATAATTGCATAACAAATGTTCTAAATTGCTGTTGATCACGAAGATGCATATTGTCCCATTTAATTTTTGGAACAACAACTTCATCTTCCCCTGTATCTTCATTTTTACTAATAAAGGCATCATTACCAGCAGCAGCTTGTCTTCTTGCCTCTGGTATATAAATTGCTTCTCTTAACCACTCAGTAATTTGTTCTCTAAATGTTCTTAATCTTTGTATCATTGCTTCTATACCAACAGCAGCAGCAGAAAAATTTGGCCCCTCTCCGTTTAATAATGAATTATTAATCATCATTCCATCTAATATTTCTTGATTAATTAATTCAAATTCATTAGATAAAGTAAGGACCTTCCCCGCAGCTCCTACGAAGTCAAACTCAAATGCATGATGAGTTACAATAGTTAAATTAGGATCATTAGCTGTTTGGGCTAATTGAGTTTGAACAGCGGCAATATCAGCAGGACCAGCAGGACGTTCATCACTACCAACCTTTACAATCTTAATAGGAACTATTAATCTTTCTGCTACAATCCATTGTGCTACCATTAATTTAGTTTTATAAGATAATATTGGAAATAATCTTCTTACCATACTAATGCCATATTTAGAGTATCCATTTTCTCCATACATTAAATGAGATACACTAGAATTATCCAATCTGATAGGTTGTCCAGTAGATATTAATTTTCTTACTTCAGATGATAATTTTTCATATCCTGGGGTTTTTCTTTGAACCATATTAATTAATTCTTCATCTGCTCTCATTGCAATTATAGGTTCAGGATTTAATGGAGAACTTAATACTTCTACATAATCTGGATTTAAAATAATAATTCTTTTAAGAGTTCCACCATCATGTTCACATATATCGCTACCTATTTTACCAGTGCCGTTACAATTTTTAGTAAAAAACATATTGGCACAATAATTATGATTATCTTCTACTGAAAAATTATATACAGTTGTTTTTTCAATATTCTTATTTATTTTTTGAATTCTAAAATATATAAAATTATTTTCACTATGAGTTCCTCTTCCGTTTTTTCTTTTAATTTTTACTCTATGACTAATGGTATATGTTTTTCTCCTATGTATTCCAAGAGAATCTACACATTCTTCCTTCTCATCAACATGACAAACAATACCAATATCTAAAAGAAGAGTAATAATATCATAGCATAAAGCTCTACTAACTGTTGACATAGCAATTTCATTTCTATCAGTTCTTTTATGCCCATCGCCCAAGATATATGCCTCTAAAAATGCTAATTTTATATTTCTTGGGGCTGATAAAATAAAATTAGGTATTTTCTTTCCATTTGAACCATGTCCACAATTTATATCAAACCAAGCCGAAACTTCTCTAGAGTATCCTACAATTTGACCTACATTATGTGTCCAATGTTCTTCTATATTAGTGTCTAACTCAAAATACTTTTTCATCCATTTTTGTATATCTTTTAAATAGCTCATTTCTTTATTTAAATTAAGTGAAAAATGAACTGTCCTATTGCTATCAGTACTTCCCTCTGCTACAAACCATCCTATTAATCTTGCAAAATCTTCATCAATTTCAATATTATTTTTTTTACCTAATTCTTTATTTTTTTTTCTATAAATAGAACCATCAAAAAACATATTTGTTACATCATTTGATAAGAAATTATTTATAGGAGAAACAAGATAATCCCCCTCTTTTATATCAGATGCTTTAACCTCTAAGATATTATTCCAATCAACATTTTTAATTCTTCTGTTATCATTTCTATATTCTGGCCTGACAATATAATGTTTATGATCGCTTGTGCTTTTAATTGTAGGCAATGACGAAGCTTCTAATTCTATCATTTCTCCATTATATTTGAATGACATTGTTTGTTCAACCTCTTTCCATTGCTTTTCCTTTGTTAAAACAACATCTCCAACACAAATATTCTCAATTTCTTTTTGTCCATTATTTGTTAAAATCATTGTTCCTTTTGTAAAACAATGAGGGCAAGAAATTTCTATGAATGGATAACAGTCTCCCAATAAGTGAATTTCATGACTCATTAACCTACACCATTTTTGCAATTTGTGTTTTTCTTTGAATTTATCAAAATATAATTTAACTGTTCTATTTCTACACTCATGTTCCCAATTGCTCATTGGAAAATCTGAATAAAAGTCAATAGCAGCAGCCACCTTTGGATCATTTTCGTAAAAAAACCTACACCATTGATATAGCTCGATTTTTTTACTTGGAATTTGCCAATTAATAGGTGTATGAACAGGAGAGAAGAATTGAGGTTGGCCATAAACAATACCACTAGAAGAAGCAAATTTAGCCATACCATTACCCCAAGATCCAGTATTTACAGCAGTAATAGGAGCATAATTGGAACTAGGAACTCTTCTATAATCAGGATGATCTGGTATATTTTGTCTTTCTAACTTAGCTGGATCACGATTTCTTAATGCTTGAAATGTTCTTGATAAATCTGTTGTTTGAATAATGGGGTCTGCCATAATATATTCCTATTTCTCTAAACATTATACAAAAATCCTATTGTTTTGTGAATCAAAAGTTTCAAAATTTATAGTCTATTTTAATTAAAGTGGACCTAAATCTTCCATTTGTCCCTGTAAACCTTCTGTATTTGTTTTACTTGATGGATTTAAGGTTTGTTGTGCTTGAGCCATGCTATTTTGTTCACTTGTCTGTCCTTGAAAAGTATGATCTGGATATTCTGCATAATTAACAGGATTTGTATTATCACCTACTAAACCTGTTTCTTGTCCAGAAGGAAGTAAATCTCCTTCATTAAAATTAGATAATGTAACTATTAAATTTTCCTGTGCTGCGCCTAAAGGAGAATAATTAATAGTAAACTCATTAGGTTTTTCTGTTGCTATTAAGTCAGTATCTTTTGGAAGAGTTTTACCATCTTGAGTTGTAATAGGATTAACTACAACATAATTACCATTAGGCTTTATTTCAATTTTAGCTATTTTATTAATACTATAAGCGATACCAGAGTGTTTTTCTTTTAAAGCAGAAGCAACTTTATCTATATTTGCAACTCCTGTTATAGTGGCATTATAATGTTTTGAAACTTCTTCTAGAATTGTTTCATAATTAATACCAGCTTCTCTCATATCCAACACATCTTTAAAAATTGAATAAATCTTATCATTATCCATTTCTTTTTTTTCAGTATTTGCCATTTTAATCATTTTACTTGTTTGAGAGGTAAATGCTTCTATATCGTAAGTTTTTCCTCCTCTAGCTTCTTCTAATCTTCTTTCTACAGAATATTGATGAGGTCTTGGTTTTCTACTCTTAACGCCAGGAGGTAGACCCATTTGATTTCCTCCATCTCTAGGAACATCTGGATTAGAAGGGGTTCCAGCATCAGGGAACACATAAAAACGGTCATTGATGTATCCACCAACCCATTTTCCTTCTTTTGTTTGGTATTCAGTTGTGAATTTATCCATGATATATTTACGCCAAATTGCTTCACCGCTATAAACTCTATTAGGATCTTCATCAAAGGTAATAGCATCGGTATAGTAATGTGTAAAATTAAAGAATTTATCTCTATCAATTCTCCAAGGGGTTCCTTCATTGAATCCATCTACTACTCGATTCCATTTATTTCTATTTCCTCTTATCCAATTATTTCTTTGGCGAGATTCTTGAGCATTTGCAGGAATTTGTTCTTTTGCTGCTTGTTTTATCATATTTACCTCTGCTGTTGATGTTTTTGCTAATCTAGCCAAGTTATTTTTTGCCAATACTCCAAAAAGAATATCAGAAGCTTCATTAGATGCTTTTTCATCTCCGCTAAATATTTTCTCACATGTTTGAGCCACATCAGTTTCATCGCCCTTTCCAATTAAATCTAAAATTGTTTGTGACGCATCATTTGCTGATTGTCTTGATTTTACCCATCCCTTTAAATCTTCTGGATTAACAAAAAATTCCATTTTAAATCTCCTATTTTGATAAATTCCCAAATATTGCTGAACATCTTCCAGAAGCGTTATCTAGATGTTGTGTTAATGCTTCTAAATCTGTATGCCAGTTATTAGGATTTCTTAAATCTTCTTGTTTTAATTCGTTAAAGCTCATATTTTCCAAGATTGTTTGGGCATTAATTATTGCTCTCTTAACTAATATAAACTGCTCTTTAATGGAATCGTTAGAGGCTTTTTTAATCCACCCACTTTGATTACCTATTTTTTCCCATTGACTTTTTGATAATTTAATTTTCATATTCTACCTTATTTTTTTAAAGCTTTTTTAAGTTCTTCCCCAAATGTCTCAGATATTTCTCTAACCTGATGTTTACTCATTTCAAAAGTTGCTTTTTCTTTTTCTTCTCTCTTTATTGTATCATTCCATTCTTTTCTAGCTTCTTTAATTTTTTCACCATCTGTTTTTTCTGGTATGCTATCTTTATCAAATTTAGCATATACGCCCATTTGAGAAGAGGGGGCTTTTAGTCCTGGTTGAGCATTCATAACTTCTGTTGGAAATACTTTACCTTTAGGAACAATATTATTCTTATCCATTGCAGCAATAATATTTTTTTCCCAATCTTTATGTTCTTTAATCTTTGAAGCCTCTTTTTCTGCTTTTTCTTGTTTTAATCTTGATCCAGTATCTAATTCAGTAGAATCAATGAATGATTTAATATGATCTGGATTAGAGATTGAATTTTGATTTTTAGCTAATTTAGAGTCAATATTTTTGAAATAATCTTCTCCTCCTCTCATAGGTCTTACTCCTACATGCATTTGAGGTCTATCTTCCAAATCTAATTGTCTTTCTACCTTTTCCCAATCTTTCTTTTCCATATGGCTTGTATCAGCGAGCTTTTCTAAATGAAACGGATCTTCTAATACTAATTTAGATGCTGTTTTAGATATTTTAGATGCTTCCACCTTTTTTTCAATTTGATTAATATCTTGTATTATTTCTGATGGATCAACGCCAACTACTTTTGACTTATCAAGGCCAATTGCAGAAGCATATTCTTTTAAATGAGAAATTGTCTCTTTATTCCAATTAGAATTATAATGATAAATCTTATTAGAAGATGCACACTTTTCAATTTCTTCACATTCTTTTGCAAGTATGTCTTCTGTTATTTTTTCAGAAGCAGTAGTGTTTAATCTTTCTACTTCATTTCTTAGCATGGTATTTTTGCTATCATATGCATTAATAGACTTGTCTTCGGCAATCCAAGAAGGAGCCAAACTTTCTTCTGCAACTCTAAATATCTTCATAATTTTTCCTTTTTGTATTATTTTTTAAACTTAAGTCTCTGACTATCTACTAATGGTACTCTACTATCTAATGGAGCAATTAGTACTTGATTATTATTACAATAATATACCCCATTTCTTGCAAGCTCGTCTTCATATGTTACTGGCTTAATTCCAGTTTTTGTAACATTATTCTGAGCTTGTTTTTCAAGTCTTTCTTTTTCTTGCAAATCCCTTACAGACTTTAAAATATCATCAGCATCAATAACTTTTGCTTTCTTTAAAAAGTTATATAAATAATCTGTAGTATTTGCTTCTATAGTAGGATTCTCTTTTACTGCTGGTTTTTCCTTCTTTTGTTTTCCTGCTGGGATTGTCTGTTGAACAACTTCTTCTTGTGGTTCTTCAGATTCTTCAGATTCTTCTTTCCCCTTAGGTGTAGGACTAGTAACATCTTTGAATCCAGTAGAATCTAATTCTTTTATAGAAGGCTTAGTAGGAGGAGTCTTTTGTAATCTTTTTGCTTTACCAGTTGGAGAATTTGGATCATCTACTTGTTCTACAGTAAATTGATCAATCTCTTCGTTTTCTGCTTTTCCGTCAAGTACCTCTAAAACATCTTTAGGAAGTTTAAATACTTTATTGCCTGAAGCATCTGTTGTTTCTTCAAGTTTTTTACTTTTTAATAATTTTTCTACTCGCATACTTGTTTCTAATACAAGCATATCAACACCACTTTTAGCTTCGGCATTTCCACCAGAAGTATCAACTGTTAATTTTGCTGCTCTCATGACATTTTGGGTGGTTAATGGTAATCCATGAACTTCTAAAGTTTCTCCTCTTTCAATTGCAGATTTACCTACTTTCCATATATTATTATTTCTGCAAAGTTCTTTTAACATACCGCTTAAATCTCTAAACCCTAATTTTTTTTCTGCAAATACTTGTGAAACTTTTTCTAAATCTAGTTTATTTTTAAAGAAATCAAATGTGTAAGCCCATTGTTCCTCTTCTGTTACTCCAAAATCTTTTATCCAAGGATCATTAGGGACATCTCTTTTTTCTGTTTCTAAGAAAGTTTGTAAATATTTCAGATAGTCTTTAGGATCATCTGATGCTTCTACCTGTTTGACATTTCCTCTTGTTCTGCTTAATAAGGCCGTATCTATTGCTGAAAGATTATTTGTTGTCATAATAACAAAGATATTTCTATCAATTAAGGTTCTTCTATCGTCTTCAAATCTTGCCAAGAATTGAGAAACAATATCTTTTGTTGTTTCATGTGCTCTTCCGCCATCTGATGCTGTCCCCTGACTTCCCTCACTCATTTCCATCATTCTATCAATTTCATCTAGTAAATATACTGCATTTCTAGAAGAGAATATTGTGTTTAATAATTCTCTCGTAAATTTACTTGTTTCTCCAATAAATTTACTTTTAACTTGCCCAATTTCAACATTGTAGATCATAAATTTACCAATATCTGCAAGAGCATCTGCATATATAGAATTATGAGTAACTGTAAAATCCCCTAGTAAAAACTGATGGTCACCATCAATAGTAAAACCAAAATATTCGCCATCCCCTATAGGTTTTACGTTTATACCACATCTTAATGCTTTCTTTTGCGGATTATCATGCCCTTGCTTTCTTGGCAACTTAGTTGGGATTTTAGATAATTTCCCCCCAATTGTCACAGTATAAGCCTTTACAGTATAATTAATTTTCTTTATGCCTTTTATTCCCTCTGCTAGTGTAGCTCTTAATCCAACGCTTCTTGCAAGCCATAAAACACTCTGTGCAAGTTTCTTATTAACATTGGTAAATTGAATAGATCCTGTTTTTGTCATATATCCATCTGAATCTATTAATCCTGCCAATAATTCTAAACGATTTTTAGAAGAATTTTTCCAATATATCTCTGGTATATGCTTATTTTGAAGAAGATTTAAATTCCTTAAATTTGTTTTAACGGCATTATTTGTTGGGACATGCTTCTTACCTTGTACGCTAGTAAAATTCCATGTCTCACATGCTTTATCCACGTATTCTTCTTTTCTAATAAACATGTTAATCTTTTTCGCCCATTTAAGAAGCCAATTAGATATTTCTGGATCTTTATCACCGATTGTAATAGCTGGTAAGCGAGAAGTCCCATCACCTAGCCATAATCCCATCCAATAAGGGTCTATAGGCAATTCTTGTTCTGGGAATTCTATACCAACCTTCCATCCTTTATGACGATGTTTCCATGTTTTATTTTTCTGACAATAATCTTCTGCACTAATGAAAATAGGCTGTTGATCTTCTGGCAGCTCTGTATTTTGGAGGGAAAGGATATGGGTATTGTTACAAATATAGTCATCCCCATTATTCTGTTCAATTCTATATAATGGGCCAACTCCGCTTATTGCTGTTAATACCTTTCTTGGTTTAGAATCTGGCCCCATCAATAAGTCATCTACTTTTACATCTTCAACATTTTTAATACTCCCATCAAACATTATGACTGGGGTACCCCTTCCTAAGCACTTTCCGACGCCTGGTTTGCCCCAAAGGACAGTAAAGTGTGGCATTTCTTTTAAATAACCTTTTTTAAGAGAATAAAGTCTATCTAATTCTAATTCTAAACTATCTCTTAATTTTATTTTTTCAGCTCTTGTTTGTGATGATAGCCTTTGATTCATTAAGTCAACGTCTAAACTTGTTATCTTTTTTCTAATTGAAACAATTTCTCTATTTTTAAAATCAATATCTTTTATTGTTATACCTAAATTACCTACAATTTTACCCCATTCAGAATTTTTCTTTGTGATATATTGTTCAAATTTAACTTTTGGTTTTCTACAAACTAAACCCAATTTGCCTTCTGTCTTTCTTCTATTAGATTCATCTATCATTTCTTTTAATATTTCTTCTTCATTAAATGTAATATTTTCTAATATTCCATCTTCACTTTTTACGAATTTAGCATTAGAAGCAAGAGTTCCTTTAACTGTTGCAATTGCTTCTTTTTGTCCCATTTGAAATATTAACTGTTCCAAAGTTTCTCTTCCTTCTGGAGAAATATAAGCTATGGAATCTTTCATTTTTTCTATTTCGTATTCTACTAATCCGTTTTCACGATCCTTTTGTTCTTGAGAAGAAGCATCAAGTTTGCCTTTGTATTTTTCTTCTATACTATGAAGCTTTTTTAAGTCTATGGCTCTTGTTGCTTTTTCAACATATGGGGCAATTAAATAACTTACAATAATTTTAGCTTCTGCTTCATCAACTGGAGAACTATCTATTCTTACAATAACAGAACCCTTTGGTAAATTATTTATAGGAGAAGAGCTTATAAATACAATAGTTCTTTTCCCCCTCTTTTCTAGTTTTTCCTGTAAATCTCTATTTTCATTTATATCATTTAAATCTGAAAAATCAGAAAATATTCCACTTGGGTCATTAAGACTAAGAGTTTCTCTTCCTTCTTCAATTTCTTTTTTTACAATAGCTGAATTTTCAACGTTTGAGAATATTAATACTTTTCCATGTCCTCTTCCTTTTTCAACAAAAGCTTTTGCTAATGCAGTTATTTTCAAACAATTATTTCTAAAATTAATATAATATTCTCTTTCTTCTCCAAATAATTCTAAAATTTTATTTCTTATAATCATCAATTCTCTATCAGAAGTTCTATATTCTGACAATAATTGTATTAAATTTGCTATTCTTCTTTTAGTTTCTGATTCTTCCTGCGCCTTTCTTTCTTTGTATTCGTCCTCAACATTTAATAAAGAGTGAAAATTTGCAGAGATTTTAGAAACAGGATTCCAACTCATAAATCCATTATCTTCATAAGCAGGAACTCCACCACTAAAATCCTCTGATAGATTTAACATGGAATAATTAGAGCTATTTTTTATTGCGAGAACCTTTCTTCTATAAGTATTTCTATTAGTTACTAATTGATTCATCTTTTGTTTCTTGTCTTCGCCACTTAATACAAATGCTTGTAGTTCTTTAATTCTTTTAACACTTTTACTGTCTTTATTATTTTCTAATAATTTAATTTCAACTCTTGCATCATTATCTTTTTGTAATTCAGACCATAATTTATTAATTATATTAACTAATGGATCTTTTGTTAATAATCTTAAGGCTGTTTCATACTGTTTAATTATCTCACTAATCTTTATTACTTCATCTTCAGGTCCATTTGGTAAAACGATATGTTGATCTATGTCATTAATATCCCATCCCTGTTGCTTAATCCATTCTGAAGATATTTTCTTTTTTGAACCACGAATTATTTCTTCTAGCTCTGGAACTGCTAATCTTATATCACTAGCAAAATATTTTGAATCTATAAAATAATCTGATGGTAGCGTTGCTTGGAATCCTCTATTAAAAACATCGTTATTAGTAGGAGGCAATGCTGACTTTAAAAGAAATTCAACAAGAGGAGCATATTCATTACTTGTAACAAAGTTAACTATTCCGCTTGCATTTTTGATTCTGTTTCTAATCTGATCATATTTTGGCAATTTAACCATTGCAGCAACCATTTCTGAGCTAGTACTCATTTCATCTTCACTTTCTACTTCATTATATCCGAAATGTGAAGCTGTCTTTTTAAATGATAGCTCAGTAATATATGAATTAACAACTAAATCTAACTTGTTATATTTTTCCATCTAAAATCCTCTGTTATTCCCTATTTTAATTATTTCTATATTAATAGAATAAATTCCTATATTTTTTAGACCTTTTTAAAGCCATCTATTTCATTCATCTTTTTACCTCTGATAATTAGATCTTCTTTAAAAAGCTCTAATTGTTCTTCATTCTTGTTTTCTTCTATATTTCTTTTCTTTAATAGAACTCTGTCGCCCAAAACTAACTCTCCAGTTCCATTTTCTTTAATAGATCCTTCACTATTCTCTAAAACATTGTAAAAATTATCTGTATTCCAAACTAACCCTTCTTTACCATTAGTCTTAGTATAGTAATAATTATGAGCAGACATTTCCATTATTAATGTTTCAATATCTCTTACTGTAAAGCCTCTTATTGTTGCTATAGATGATATCTTATCTAAATCCAGTTCATTTATTTTATTTTGCAACTCTTCCTCATTAAATCCTATTATTTTAATTCCCCTATTCTTAATTCTTCTTGCTGAGGTTAATAAAGTTTCTTTTATACTCTTAGCATCAAAATTATCAATATCTATTACTAAATCTGATCTTCCTGATCTTAATAATGGGCCTGTTATGTTTTCTTTATGATTTGTAGTTAAAACAACAATAATGTTGTTTTTAACAAATAGATTTTCTTCTTGAGAATTTTGTAACCAATTCATAAATTCGCATTCTACTTGTTTATGAGCCTCATGCATTCCAGATCCTGATTCACCAGTAGACCCTATTGCCCTGTCGTATTCATCAACCCTTATTATTAAATGACTAGAATTAGTTATACGTTTCAAAGACTCTCTCATTTGCTTAGAGCCTTCTCCTACCCATTTACTATGAACAGCATTAATATTAAAGTCCCAAACATCAAAATCTAATAATCCTGCTAAATGAATAGGCATCGCTGAATTATGAGTTACCGTAAAGTCCCCAAGTAAAAATTGATGATCTCCATCAATTGTAAATCCAAAATATTCTCCATCGCCAATTGGATTAACTATTATGCCACATTTTAATGTTTTCTTTTGGGGGTTATCATGTCCTTGTTTTCTTGGAAGTCTTGTTGGTATTTTGGACAATTTTCCTCCAATAGTTACAGTATATGACATAACCTTATAACCAATTGATTTAATCCCTTTTATGCTTTGACTCCAGAAACCCTTAAATCCAAGACTTCTAACCAAATATAGAACCTGTTTTGCCAATTTCTCATTTGTATTAGAAAATTGAAGTGAACCATCTTTTGTCATATATCCATCTGAATCTATTAATCCTGCCAATAATTCTAAACGATTTTTAGAAGAATTTTTCCAATATATCTCTGGTATATGCTTATTTTGTAATAAATTTAATCTTCTAAGCTCTCTTGTAACAAAATTAGGGATATGTCCACTACCTCTACCTTGCCTATATGCAAAATTCCAAGTTTCACATGCCCTATCAGCATATTTTTCTTTTCTAATAAATAAATTATTACTCTTTGCCCATTCTTCCAACCAATTAGATATTTCTGGATCTTTATTTCCTATTGTAATAGCTGGTTTTCTAGAAGTCCCATCACCTAGCCATAATCCCATCCAATAAGGATCTATAGAAATTTTTTGTACTGGAAAGTTTATGCCTACTTTCCATCCATTATTATATTTTTTATAATGCTTGTCTTTTTTGTAAAAATCTTCAGCAGATATAAAAATAGGACTTCTATCACTAGATTTTTGGGCATTTTGTAGAGAAAGCATATGAGCATTATTACAAACATAATCATCTCCATTCTTTTGCTCTACACGGTATAATTGTCCTATGCCAGTTATTGTTGTCAAAACAGTCCTTGGTTTAGAATCTGGCCCCATCAATAAGTCATCTACTTTTACATCTTCAACATTTTTAATACTCCCATCAAACATTATGACTGGAGTACCCCTTCCTAAACATTTTCCAAGCCCACCTTTTCCATAAATTACAATAACATGAGGTATTCTATTTCTTATTGCTTCTATAAGATTTTCATATTCAGTCTCATCTTCTTTTTTTAAAACTCTTTCTTCAGACAACTTTCTAAGACTTTCTATTTCTTTAAAATCTCTTAATATTTTATATACATCAAATGTGAAATTACTACTTTCTGGGCAAATATAATCTTCCCAAGGTCTAGAGGTTAATTGAGTTAGCCCAAAGCCATCTTCCATATAATTTTTATTTATTCTTTCTCTAATCTTTTTTAATACAATATTAGGATTTATTATCTTTGATCCTTTGGGGGATTCTGATTGAGAAACAGAATGAATTATTGCATCTCCAGCATTTGTATATGTTAATCCTGATACTTTTCTAATTAATTGTTCTTTTTGATTTTTTGTAAAAGAAATTGTATATTTATTTGTATCATATAAATCTATAATACTATTTATTAAAAATTCAGCTTCAAATTTATTTATTGGATTAAACTCAACAACTCTTATTTTAAATGGCAATATTAATCTTTTATTCGTAACTAAAAGAATATTACATTTTCCTTTAATAATTGGATTTCTAAAGTTATCAAATATATATAATGATTTTTGGCTTATTAATCCAACTTCATCTGTACAGAAATCACTTGCAGCATCAATATTTCTTATAATTAATGTTTTATCTTTAAATTTACCGCTTATAACCTCTTTTCTGTTGACAAAACCATTTTGAAGTCTTTCTCTTTTTCCTGTTCTAGAGTCTGTTTTAAAGAAAGGAACATCTCCTTCATTTTCTTCTTTAAATGTTCCATATATTAGTTGATCTAAATATCTTAAACATATTCCACTACCTGCTGAATCTTGTTGTAATTCTACCGCATCAATATTAATTGTTCCTCTATATAAAGTATCTATCGGAAAACACTCATTTAAGAATTCATCTACAATAAGTGGATCTTCGTAATTTACTACAAGATTAGTTATACCAGTATAAGATGTTCTTACTGCACATTGTAATTCGTTTTTTAGATTTTGATAATTATCACTATTTATAATAAAATAAGGTATACTATTTTTATCTATTTCATTTGGAGTATTCATATCTTTATTATACAAAAATAAAAACCACACAATTAAATCGTGTGGCTTTTATCATGACAATTATTGACAATTATTGACAATTATTTGGTTTTATTTTACTTTTCGTAATCTGTAACCATTAGTTTACAAAAATCTGGAGCATAATCAAGATAATCTTTCCAGTAAGTGTAAACTTTCTTTCTTGTAGTAGGACTAATCTTAGAAAGCTTGTATAGATCATCTGGATCATTAGCGGCAGTTTTCATTTCAGCCTTAGCTGTTGCACATGCCTCAACGCTTTCCTTTACGATCTCATCCTTTTCACCTTCCTCATCCTTTTCGTCCTTCTTTTCATCCTTCTTGTCTTTCTTCTCGTCTTTTTTATCCTTTTCGTCTTCAACTTCGATTTCGAGTTCAACTTCTTCATCACCCTTATCTTCAGGTTTAACTGCGCCAGCGTCATCTTTAACGCCTACGACATCTTTAACTTCCTGTACTGCCTCTTCAACCTTAGAAACAGCCTCTTCAACCTTTTCAGCAAGTTCTTCTGCTTTATTAGCTTTATCAGCAAGCTCTTGAACAGCCTTAACTGCATCTGATTTTCCACTAACAGCAGCGTCTTCTACAACTTCTTCAGTTGTTTCAGGCTCAACTCCTTCAAGTGGTTCTTCAGTTGTGACTTCCTTTCCGCAAGGTAAGCAAACTTCTCCACTAACTTCTTCAGTTGCTTCAGGTGATTTTTGCTCTAAATCAAATTGAGCTTTTACAACCTTTTTAGCAGCAGCATATAATAAATCTTTATCACTGGCTTGTTTACCAGTAGAAGCAATCTTTGTAAGATCGCCTTGTTTTGGACTCCATACGAAATCCTGTTTACCAGCAGGTGTAATAAGTGTCATAATCTTCTCCTTTTTCCTTTTTTAATCGTTCTTTTTGGAACTTTATTTTTTATTCAAACAAAATTATCTATTTCCCTTTTTTTATTTTTAACTTAATGTGAAGAATATTTTAATGACCATTCAGCACTTGGCCCCTTATTATATTCATCTATACATTTATACCAAGCATCTTGTGCTCCAAGACCTTCTAATCTTTTTGCTTTTTGACAGTTCATACAAGCTCTTGTCATTTGTTGAGTAAGTCCACGACCATCCTCATAATAGGCTTGTTTTTTAAACTTAGATAAATTAAAAGTTTTATTCATAATTACTTTTTCCTATAAATTTATATTAATTCCTTCTTTTCTTTTTACATTTTTATAACTCGTAATAAGCTTGTCCCAAGACTTGACATCTCTGCATTGAGCTGTAAATAATCATTTATAAGACCCAATAGTTCGGTATCAGTCATTCTTTCCTCTTTTATCATTTCTGCAAGACTAGTATTTTTAGAAATTAATTCTTTTATAATATCAAATATTTCTTTAGCATTCTTGTTTTGTCTTCCATGAATTTTAACTTGAGTTTCGATTATATCTGAAAGATCACCACTAAATCTACCATATCCGTCAGCAGTTTTTAACCATCCTGCTTCATTACCAATCTTTTCCCATTGACTTTTACTTAATTTAATTTTCATATATCCCTTAATTGCCTATCTATTAAATATATTCTTTATGTTGTTGAAAAATCCTTTAGGTTTCTGATTTTGCTGATTTTGCTGATTTTGTTGATTTTGAGGTTGGACTTGCTTTGGATTCCTTATATTCTCAATATCTTTATCCGTTAACTGCTTTCCATCCCTTCCAAATATTTGTAATTGTACTATGTTGTCTAATAAAAAACTTTTGGGCTGTCCACCTTTAATAGACCATCCACCTCCTCCAATCGTAGGAGATATATCAAAAGCAACTAATAATTCTCCATTCTTACCCTTTTTTACCAAATATCCATCTTTATCCATTGGTTTTACTCTTCTTGGTGGTAACATATGTCCTCTCATTGTCCAATAAAGAATTTCCATTTCTAAGTTATTATCATTTGCAAACTTTATTTTTCCTCTTAAGTCCCTTTTATAATCAATTTCTGGCTTTGTAGCCTCATCTTCTTGCGGTACTGCATAAACAGATTTTGGGTATTCTCCTTCAACTTCCATCTCTGGAGTTTCATTTTCTTCATTTTCTGTGATTTCTTCAGCAGTAGGAGGGGTTTCTTGAATATCTAATTCTTTTTTATCTTCCTTTTTTTCTGGTTTTTTCTTTACAACTTGAGAATATAGTTTTCTAGTATTTAACGAACTTTCACAAATCTTATCGCCAACATTAATTCCGTTATCCTTAAACCATCCAGAATTTACTTCTAAAGCATATTTACAATCATTATTTGAACGTACTGATTTTGTACTTAGTGGATACATTTTTTCAATTTGAGAGATTTTACCATTATCATCTATAAATGCGATATCAAGAGGAATATATGTATTTTTCATCCAAAATCCCAAACGTTGAGATTGAGGGAACTTAAATAGCATTCCATGATTAGCAGACAAAGATTTTCTATCCATTAAACCGTATTCTCTTTTTAATGGTGTATCTGCTATCTCTATATACAATTTATGCATTAAAGTCCTGATTCATCTAATATGTCTGATAAATTAACTTTTTCATTAACCTCTTCTTCCCAAACCATTCCGCTATTATCTAATCCATCTATTAATTCTTCTGCAACATCTCTATTAGGACAAGCAAAAACAAGAGTTTTAGATCCTGCTTTATTACTCATTTCTACACCATGAGGAACTATTATATCCGCTTCCCCTGTTCTAATCATTTGATATTGATGATTACTTAGTACAGCCACAATCTCAACTGGAGAATTTTTATATTGTTCCTTTTGTTCAGGATTCATGTCTTTAATATCAATAGTTTTCTCTGAAAGATTAATTAATTTCATTATTATCCTTATATATTTTCAGCATGTCCGAATCTAGAATCCTTTTTTAATAATTCTTTATATTTTTCAGGAACATCAATAACAGTTCTATCTTTAAAGTCTTTAACAAACTTGCCCCTTGTTACAGAATTTATTCCATTATCATACACACAAGAAAAGCCATCGCTAAATTTTATTTTTTGACTTCCTCCATCTCTTACCGTAATACAAGACAATATTTCAAGTTTTTCAAAATCATCTATATCTTTAACTTGACTAATTGTTCTAATTAAGGTATTAGAAGCAAATCTAGGACCACTTGTTAAACTTGTTAAACGATATCCTTTTTTGCCTCGTTTATCCATACTAGCCATTATTTCTGTATAGCTTTTCTGTTTTTGATTTTTTAAGAAATTATTGTTTTCTCCAAGAACCATAGTTCTAATAACTGTTTTTGCCTTATCTGTAAATTTAACATTTTCGTTTGTTCCTATCAAAAGCCCATTAGTTTTTAAGCGCATTATATCTCTGTAAGAAACTTTTATATCTTTATTAATCTTAAAAGACCCATCTGATTCTTTTTCAGCCTTTTCCCATATTTCCATTAGGTTTTTAGCATCACTATCACTTGCTGTAATAATCTTTTTATCTGAAACAGCCTTGATATCAGGAACTATATTAATAAGCATAGAATAATCAACCTGAAAATTTGTCTCAGTATATTTACTCTGCTCACTTATTGGTTTAATTGGAATAGGCATATTATTCTCCTTCTCTGTTTAAATTAAATTCTTTAAATAATTCTTCTGCTTCTTTATTTCCTTCTTCTCTTACCATTTCCTTTGCTAAAGATATTTTTTCTTGTGAATATCTTCCATCAAATATAAATGGGACATTCTCTATTATAGATATTTGTAAACCTTCGCTAATATCAAAACCATATCTTAATTTTAACATAAGGGCATTAAAAATAAGAAGTGGATTTTCTTTTAATACTAAATCTGGATCTAATTTTGTTCTTATTATCTTATCTTTTAAATCTTTTGAAACCCCAACAAGATCTTCAACTCTATCCTCACACACATTATACACTAACATATTTACAGTGAAATCTCTATTATAAATATCCTTAATTATAGGATTATTGCTTTTAACTTCTGGTAAAGTATCTATCTTGCCTTGAAAACTTATGCCGATTCCTTTATATGTAAAATAAAGTGTTAAAGAGTTTTTATATAACTTTTTATCAGCAGAACCTAATTTTTCAGCTAGTATTTCACCTATTTTAATATTTTTATCAAATGAATTACATATAAAAGATAAGTGAGTAGAAGATGGGGTTTCTTTCATAGCCTTTTCTCTTGCAAATGAACCAGCTATATATAAATCATCTATTTCATTTTCTTTACAAACTTCTCTTGCTTTTTCTACTATTTCATTAATAGTTTTGCTAATAGAGGATTTATATCCAACTATACTTTCTGCTATATCTTTTACTTCCTTAGAGCAATCTTTTCTTTGAAAATAATCTTCTGCCTTTTTAATAGCATCAGCACTAACTCCATGCTTGAATATCCATATTGCAAAAATATTCTCATTATTTTCGTTTTTAATAAGAATTTGTTTTGTAGCTATACCTTCTCTTCCAGAATAGAATTTTACTATTAATGCGGCAATATCTTCTGTTGCTATAATTCTTGTTGCTTTTGTATTTCCTTCGCTTATGTTTCTTTGGATAACTCCCAATATATTTATAATTTTAACCATGTCATTATCTAATTTACCCGCAAATCTTTTAGCTGGAGTTGTATTAGTAAAATCTTGAGCCATATCAGTCCATAACTGAGGTTTAAATCTTGGCTCAATGATTCTATAGTAAAATCCTTTTAGATCATAATTTTGATTATATCTAGGTTGGCTTGCTATATCTTCATCACTCCAAGCAAAATCTTCATCCCTATCTTCCCACGCCATAACTCTATCACCAAGTCCGGGTATTGTGTTACCATCAGATATTGTTAAATTATTAAACCATCCAAACAGAGTTGCAACCTTATTTAGAGAGGCTTTTTTAATTGGGAGAATTAATGGTTTTGGTCTATTATCTTCTAATAATGTTTCTGTAGTCTGATACGAATATGAATCATTATGAAACGGTCTTAGAAGTTCTTCCATAATTAATTTAGGATTAAGAGGATAATCATTTTTTGTTTGTTTCCTTAATTGTTCTTCTATAATATCATTTTCTTGATCTAATCCATGCTCTAATGGAAACATAAATTCTCTACTTAATCTTTTTTCTATAGGTTCATTTTTTGTTCTTTGTATTAACATACTCCAATCTGCTTTTCCTTCTGTTTGATTTTGTCCATTATATCTCCCTTTTAAATCAGATCCAGTAGGTTTACCAATAATTTGTTGTGGAATATAGTTCATATTTTGTGCCATTTTATACCAATCATTTTTATTTCCTAATAATTCTTTAAATTTTTGTAAATCATTATTTTTAGGTTCTTCTGTAGATTCTGTAGATTGTAATAAATGTTTATTTGGATCGAATTGTTCTATAAATCCATTTTGCCTCATATATTTAATTTTATCTTGAGGAATTACATAAGGATTATGTAGATAATATTCTTTTAGATCTATTTTATCTTTAAATTCTTCTATAAATTCTTTTGATAATTTTTGTTTAAAGCTAATCCAGTTCCAACCTACTTTATTTTTGAATTCCTTTATAAAAGGTTCTGATAATTTTTGAGCATAACTAATATTATTCCAATCTACTTTATCTTTAAATTCTTTTATAAAGGATTCTGATAATGCTTGATAATAACTAATATAAAACCAATTTACTTCATCTTTAAATTCTCTTATAAAGGGTTCTGATAATATTTGATCTGTACAAATCAAACCCCAATGTACCTTATTATGAAACATTCTAATAAAGTCTTCTGTAAGATATTTATATTGAGAAATATGTTCCCAATCTTTAGAGTTTAATCTTGTAATATTTTTATTAAATTTTTTAGTAAAGATATCTATTAATTCTTGAGTAGATTTATTTTCTATTTGTTCCTCTCTCGCCACTTTATACCAATCAAAACTTTTTGCATGTATTACTTGATTACTTGTTTCTAATGGAGAATAAAAGTTTTCTAAATTATTGGCCTTTAACTCTTGCTGATATTTTCTATTAATTTCAGCCTGAGTCCCATTTCTAAAATTATTTTCATCTGTCCCTGCCTGTCCTTCATCCCCTCCTCTTGCATGTGAAGCTTCATGAACTATTGTACAAGCTAAATTATGAATAGCCAACATATTAAATAATATTTCTTTTACCTTATCAGGGACTTTTTCGTTGCCCATAGATGATTGCATTTGTTGAACGATTTTATCAGCATTTGATCTTGAAGCAGAAAGAGTATCTTGAACATTTAATCCAATTGCAACCCCACCAGCAGCATTTAGTTTATTCCATAAAGTTTCAATTTCATTATCTATTTTTTTACTATCTACTTCTCCCTCTTTTGGTACAGCTATAAGCATATTATTTTGCTCTGTAATTGTGTATCCTTTTTGCTCTAATTGTTTCTTTAAAGCATTAGTTTTTGTTACTCTATCCAATTCAGGGATAAATACTCCATATGCTCCGCCTTTTGAAAAATTAAAAATAAAGGCAATGCTTCTTAAAAAATCTGGAGCAAACTTACTTACAAGTTGGACAGATTCATTTGCTCTTCCAAAAGTAGAATATATTTGAGATGCTTCTACTTGAGTTGTTCCTAATAATGAAGCTGCCCATTCTGGAACTTCTCCACTAAAATAACCCTCATAATTATTTTGTGCAAATAATCTTTTTAATTTATCTAATTGAACTTTTGGCATTAATGGAGTATATTTAGGTTGATTAGGTTCTGTAGGTTTTGGTTCTGTAGGGCTTTCATTATCTATGAACTGATCCTTTTTAAGCTTTCTCCAATAATTTATATCCTCAATGCTTTCAGAAAAAAAGTATTGAATTTCTCCACATACTGAAATACCTAAAAATGGTAAATATGAATAAATATCTTCTGCTTTTATTCTTAAACGTGTAACAACACTATTTTCGTCATTTTTATATATCTCTATTTCTATAGCAGACATATTATTACCTAAATTATTTAGATATATTGCCCTTATCCTAATTGAATATAAAGAATACTTACCGTTTACATATACTTGTTTCATATTTTTATAATATGTTGGTGAATCAAAAGCAGTATTCCCAAATGCATTTATAAAGTCGCAAAAATAACCAAATTTTACAGGATGTAAGTCTCTAGCATTCTGTCTTATATTTTCTAATGCAATTTGATTAGAAGATGCTGCCTCTTGAGCAATTTTTTTTAATTCAATATCTTCTTTTCCAAATAATTTTTTAAGATTTATCTTATATTTTTCTATAGGTGTATCAGGACTATTTATCTCATCAGCTTGGGGCTTCTCTTGTAAAATATTGTCTGAACTATCTGGTTCTTTTTTCCAATTATTCATCTCAAAATCCCAATTCTCTTTATTCACCCCTTCTGGAATATATAGTAATGAGTTTTCGTCAACATACCCTTTTTGTTCTTTTGCATTAGAGATATTTGCATTTAATATTGCAACAGCATTTTCTGGTGAAAATCTATCTTTAGATTCATTACTTGTTCCTGCAAGAGCTAATGTATCTGTTTTTTCTCCAGTTTCTAAATCTTTTGTTTTAAATGCCGGTATATAACCAAAATCTTTTTCATATGCCGGATCTTTTATTATAAAAAATTCTATTTCTGATGCATTCCATGTTCTTTTTTGTCTCGTTAATCTTGTGTAATTATATAAATCCCTTCCACTTTCATCCTTTTTAGACAAGAAAACAATGTTTTTCCCATAATTAGATTCAAATGGGAAAACAATATTCTCTCCTGTAAAACTTAAAATCTCTTTGATATCTTTCATATTCTTAACATCATTCATTTTCCAAGTGGCTATCTTTATAAAACCGCTAGAGCTATTTAAATGAAGAGTAGCATCTAAAGAATATTTATCCTTTTCCTTATTTGTAGAAACTAAAGCACTTATAACGTAAGTGTGACTCATTCCCTTTTCTGTTCCAAAAAAACGAATAGATGCAGAATTTCTATTAATTTTGAAATTCTCTCTTTTCCAGTTAATATCGCCATTATAAGCCTTTCTAAAAAATTGCTTTAAAAAAGCATCTTTTTTAGGCTCTGTTATTATATTATATTCTGTTCCACTTCTTGTTGTGTACATAAAATTACCAATTTAATCAATTTAATCAATTTAATCAATTTTTTAAACTCCCATTCCTCCAACATCTAATCTCTTTTGTTTCTTTTTTCCTTTTTTATCTTCTTGTGATGGTTCTGACAGAGGAGTTGCTGGAGTTTTAGGAGTTTTTCTTAATATTTCCTCTAATGCTAGATTATTTTCCCCTGCATCCGTAGTTTCTCCAAGACTACCAAAACCTTCAACTTCACTATTCATCAAGTCATTTAATAATGCCTGATCTTCTTCAGAACTATTGGCACATGTTGAGGCTCCTTCATGTCCTACAATTTCTGTTTTTATAGCTCCAGTTTCTTTATTTATTATAAGTACTAGTTTTGTACCGCCACCAAATTGTGCAATTTTAAATATTTTCATGAATATATTCCTTTTAATCTTAAGCAGTAACCTTTTGTCTAATTTTCTTTGCAGTATTACTATCTACCGAAATTTCTACTCTAACACTCTGTTCAGAATCTGAAACTTTTGCTTGTGCTCCATAATGTTTTGCCCAAGCTAATGCCTTCATTTTAGCAATTTCAGAACTTATTTTTTTCTCTAACGCTTCTGGACTTGACATTTTCTCCATTCCGCCCCAATCTCCAACCACTTCCCATGATCTATCTGGATTTTGTTTTAATCCTAAGTCAGCCCAAGTATTACCTGGGGCAGCGTCATATCCTGCCCCATTAGTAGGACCTGGAATCATTACATGAAACCCTTCTGGAACTTCTTCTCCCTTATCATTTAAAATTTTACGAATAGGACCAATTTCTCTTTTATTTCCACTAAAAGAAGAAGAATATCCATAAATAGGAATTCTTCCTTGAGGATCTGTTCTTATATGTTTAGCCCATTCAGGCATTACAGCTATAATAGCTCTTCTCATAATATCAATGCTACATTTTATTTTTAATTTCCCTTTAACATAGTGACTCATTTTTATCTCCTTATAATAATACTATTCTTTTCACAAAAATCAATTATATATTTAGCTGGCAGGGCAGAACTTAATCCATATTCTCCTCCAGCAGTAACGATAGATGTTAACATACCAATAACTTTTCCACTTTCTTCTTCAATAATTGGCCCTCCACTATTTCCAGTAAATGCAGCTAAATCTACAAACATAAATTCAGGAGCACCGTCATATGTATATATTTTTCTATTTAAACTTCCTACAGTCCCAAAAGAAACATTATTTTCATAACCATGAGGGCTACCAACAGTTAAAATATTATCTCCAATATTAACTAATTCATTAAATTCAAATATTTCACAATCTATATTCGATTTTAAAATAGCAATATCATTTTTAGCATCTATATTAACTATCTCTGCTCTTGTTTTTTGATTTCCATTAATAAGTGACAATACTGAACTATTTTTAATTTCTTCAATATTGATTGGATTTTCTTCATTCTTATTATATTTTTTAATAACATGAGCACAAGTTATGAAATAATTAGAAGAAATACAAAATGCTGCGCCATTTAACTTAATACCTTCTTGTGAATCAATAGCTTCAACCATGAATGTTTTACTTAAACTATCAGATATGATTTGTTCTCTAGGAATTTTATTATTTTGAGCTATAACCTTTCTAATCATTTGAGATACTTGTATCCCTTTTTCTATCATTTTCTTCTTATATTGAGTAGCTAAAGCCTGAGATTCAAACACTTTAGATCCGCCTGGAACATATACTGTCCATATTTCATGTTGGGAAGGATGTTCCATTGGTAAACTCATTCGATTCAAAATTTCCATATCTCTTTCTTGTCTCTTATAAGATTCACCATCTTCTTTATATGATTTAGAAGAATCTTCCCCCCAAGCAGTACTCCACTCTCCACCGCCACCTGGTATCCAATATGTTTGTCCATTTACAGCATCTTGAATAGTAACAACATTATTAGTTGGTATTACTGATTTTTTAGTTGTTGGGGTTAAACCAGTACCAGGGGCTAATATTTCAGGAAGAAATGTCCTAGCTTCTTTTTTAATACTATCTGTTTTGATTATAGTCATATGTGTTATTATTCAAAACAGAACTTTATTATTCCTTTAAGTTTCGATCAAGTCATCGCCATTACCTTCTTTATTACCATCATCGCCATTATCATCATTTGTATCTATAAATACGTTTTTAATTCTTTCCTTTTCTTTTTTTATAATTTCCTTATCTTCATCTGATTGTATGAAGTTATTAGCATTTTTTATTTGCTCTGCTTCTGGAATAATAGAATTTTTCATTTGAACTGAAGAACTCTTTTTTGATCCAAAGGCTATAGTTGCACTTTGTCCCATCCTTTCATTGAGTGGTAATAAGTTTTCATCTATTTCTTTTCTATTCTTTTCAGCTTCTTTAGCTTCATTTTCTTCATCTTCTAATTGTTTTAATGCCTCAATTGATGCTCTTGTAGCTTCAGAATCTAAAGGTTCTCCGGCCATAGCTTTTTTACTTTTCCCTTTTCTCGCCTTACCATCAACCATAATTACAACTTCATCACTATCTTCTACATTTTCTGATCCCTCATCTTCTTTCGATTCTGTTTTTCTAGATATTTTCTTTATTGTTTTAGCTGTTTTAGCTGTTTTAGCTGTTTTAGTTGTTTCTGCTGTTTTTGTTACAGTATCACTAGTCTTATCTTCTTTCTTCTCTTCTAGAACAATTTTTACTTCTGATGGATCTAAAGAAATAGATTCTTTAACTTCGCCGATTTCTTCTATATTAATCAATTTGGCATTCTTCATACCAATTAACTCACGCATTTGACTATCGCTTTTTATATCTATATTATTAGCTACTGTTTTTCCTCTTAGAACAAATCCTAAACCGCTAAAAGAAATAGTCATATCTGTTAATCCAATTAAATTTACTTTCATAATTTATCTCCTTATTTTACATTCTATTATACAAAATTCTGTGATTATTTTACAAGATTTATAGAGGAAGCGTAAAACCCAGCCATCTTTAGTGGCTGGGGTGTAAGCGACAACTAGCCCTGTTCTTAATTCTATAACTATTTACACTTTTCCTACAAAAAAGAAGGAAAATGTAAAGATTTTTAGTAAATAGTTATATATGAAGATTAACAAGACATTTCGTTATAGAATATATCCAACAGAAGATCAAAAGGTTCTTTTGGCAAAACACTTCGGAGCAAAACGATTTGTCTTGGAGCAAGGATTAAATAATTTCAACAATTTCAGCTCTGGCTGTGGAATTCAGTCGGAGTCTAAACAAAAACTTGTGGAGGCGTTACCAAGTAAGGTAAGTCTTAGAAGCAAGAAACCCAGCGATCTTTAGTCGCTGGGTAGTTCATCCAATACTATCCAATGATATACACTTTCTTTTTAATTCTTTTCTTATATTTTCTAAAAATTGTTTTTTTTCGATTGGATTAAACATAGCTACTGTTAATAAGTCTGAAAGTTCTTTATTGGCTTTAGGTATATTATTCTCATCAAAATTATCCCAAAAAGAAGAAATAGCTCTATTAATCTTATTTTTGTCTACTTTTCTCTTTTTAGACTGATTAAACTGATTAGATTGAGATAATATATTGTCTATATGAGCAACTATAATCTTTTCATTTAAATTAAAAGATATCAATTTATTAGAATCTTTTAAAGTTTCTTTATTCATTTTAAGACAATATAGTTATTTGAAAATCTTTTGTTAAAGAAGCCTCTACACCCTCAACACCTATCGCATCATTCTCTGGATTTTCTTCTTGAGGAATTTCTGACACTAAGAAACTAACTTTACCATCATTTACTTTTGATAAGTTCAAGCTTCCAACTAAAGTATCTATTTGTCTATCTAATTCTGGTCTTTGTTCCATTACTGCATCTGAAAAAGCTTGTTCAAACGCTTCAGGTTCATTCTTGGCTAATTCTATTCCATGAGGAGTTAACCATACAAGACCTGTTAACATTGGAGTCCCATCAACATCCTTTTTTCCTATATAAATCTTTTGGGCATCTATAATATTTAATGAAGTATCTTCATTTGTTTCTTCTGTAGTATCCCCTTCAAAATACGATTCTCCAATAAGAGGCAATATTATCTTACCAGAATCATCTTGTATTTCTGGATCTAAAAAGTCAGCTATTGATATTTTATCTTTAAGACTAGGTTTAAGCTCTAAAACTTTATCTAATGCTGCTTGTCTAATTTCCTCTGGATCTCTAAAAGAATCTGGATCAAATCTTAATTTAAAAGTCATTGTATAAATAGGAGTTTTAGTTTCTTTATAACCATTTACTTCGTCTAGCCAAATATCTCCTTCACTTATCTCGTCTTCTGATGTTTCTACTTCTGTAACTGGTATATCTGTTGTAGGAATTTCTCCTGTTTCTTCTGCACCCTCAAATGCTCCAGCAAGACCAAATGCCTCTTCTGGCTTAAATTGTGTTAAATCTTTATCCATTCCCCCTTTAAAACGATAAGTATTATTGTCAAAAAATTTATGCTTCTTGGGTAGTTTAGGTGTTGGAGGTTCTAATACACTTGTATCTTCTATTGTATCAGTTGAATTTACTTGTGCAGTTTTTAGCATAGAATCGTTAGATGCCTCTGCCTTTAAATGTTCCCACCATCTCTTTTGTTTTGGTATTTGAGAAGATATTTCATACTTTTCTGTTTCTGACCTATGACCTTTTAATCTCTTTTCCTCTAATTTATTGATATTTCCAGTATAAGTTGTTTTATCTCTTAATGGAGCAAACATTCCCTTTGATTCATTTAAATTTCTTTCTGTAACTACATCAGCAGAACCAACCCTTTTACCTTCAAGTAATTTTTCAATTATTACGTTTTTTTCTTCAACTCTTCCATTATCTAACTGTTTTTCTGTAATAACATTAGCAGGATCTTGATGTTGATCTTTTAATCTCATAGTAATATGTTGATCACCATCAATCTTTTGATATGTTTTTAAATTGAATAATTTAGCCATCTTTTTGCTCCTCTACTGTAAATAGAACACCTAATTTATAATTATTACTTCTATTTGTTAAACTAAAAATCCTTTAATAATCTTACCATCTCATCATGACTGTAACTGGCTCTGGTAATCCTGCTCTTAATCCCTCATTAGCAGCAGCACAAGCAGCACATAATGCATCTGAAACGTCATCTGTCTTAACATCTCCATTTTTGTCAGGAACTATTGTTTGACCTCTTTGTGTCTGTTTTGTCCTTATTCCCTTTAATTCTGATATTAATAACGCAGAACCTACATCATTATTATATAGAGCTATTTCTGGAGTAGGCTGATAACACATCATATCTCTTAAAACTTGATAAATCTTCCATTTCATATTTCTATTAAAATGTAATATTCTTGTATTTACCCCATGACTTCTTAATAACTCTACGCTTCCCATTGAATGATAATCATCATATCCTACAGATAATGGATGAAATGTTCTACATATATGAAGAATTTCTTGATCTATTTTTGCAAACTGTATGCCTTCTCCTACTTGTGGCCTCCAAACCCATATACCAGCTAAATAGCACATATTTCTTTTCTTCCCGTTAAATGCCATATATCTTTCTTTTGCTACCAATACAGCAACATAATTATGACTCTTTTTAGCAGGGTCAATATGCATATAATAATTCATTCCTGGTTGTGGATATTTATGAGCTTCAATATCTCCTCTTATACATCTTTCTATTTGGGCAGGGTCAAAAAATGGATGATATGTTCCTGATTCTCCCCATTGCGCTCCAAATTCCATTTTAAATAAATCTATATTTGATTTCCTATCTCTTTGTAATTCATCATGACCATATGGAACATCTGGATTCACATCCCAAGTTGGTAATTGAAACGATAGAATCTTATCATCTGTTTCAGAATCCACCCATCTATCATAAAATACCCCAACTCTTCCATTAGGAGATGAAATAAATACCATTCTAGCATTATTATATTTATAAAATTTAGCAAGAGATGGTTTTAAACGACCTACAAATTGTGTTCCTGTAACCTTACCATTTTCATCAAAGAATGCAATTTCGTCAAATAGAATTAACACTGCGCTATAACCAGCCAATGAATCTGGATTACTATGTCCACAGAGTAAAAGAACTGATCCATTTACACTAAGATTTGTTTCTGAATTATTTTTCTTTTTTAAATCAGTATTTGTATATAATCTTATTTCTGATGTTGTTTCTTTAGCAATTCTGCCTTTAAAGAATGGAGAGTTTCTAATACGAGATTGTATTTGACCAAACAATCTTCCTGCCTGTTTCTCAGACAATGCAACATTAATAATAGCAATTTCGTCATCTGCCGGTAAGTTTAAATACCTATGAGGATCTCCACCATTAATTACTAATAGCTTATATGCCTCATATGAAGTTATTATAGAGGCCAGCAATGTATTATGAGAAACTAAGTCATTTCCTATTATATTAGTACCTTTAACCTCTAAAGCTATTGTTCTATTTTTACCAATCAGGACTACAGATTTAATCTCATCCCATTTTACATCAGACGTGCCCATATCTTGTAAAAATTTATCATTTATGTTTTTTCCATATTGTAAAACCTTTCTCTTACTTGGAGAATACTGCATTCTCAATCTTTCATTATGTTCTGCCCCATGTTTACCTACTATGTCGCTTCCTGTTAAATTTTCCTTAATCATTTGTTCTTTAATATATTTCCATATTGCTTTTGGCAAACTATCAAATTCACTTTTAGCTTCTTCTCTTTTATTTGATACTTCTACAGCTTCTCTTACTTTTTTCTCCTTTGAAAATATATTAATCTCGTTTTCAAATTTAATAAGACTATCTTTTCTAACTATTGTTAAGCGCCATGTATTAAACTCTTTTCCATTACATTTAGCGATACTTTTTCTTATAACACCATGAATTCCATATTTTTGCAATAAGTGTCTTACTCCATATATCATTTTTTCAGACGATGAACAATATCCTATTTGGGACTTAGGAAATGTTTCTATATGAGCATAAAACAATCTTGACAAAAATGCAGAAATCTCTTCTTTAGATCCCTTATAAATACATTCCGGGATATCTTTTTCTATTGATTCTTTATCAAAACATTCTTCATCACCCTGTAAATGCCCCAACAATGCTGCCTTATTAACACCTATATCTCCTTTACCGAATAATTCTGTTTTTTCAGCAACCGCTATTTTATCTCCCTTCAAAAGATCCTTCATGGCTATAAATCTTGGTTTTGTCCACTCCTCTCTCCAAACGAGATATGGGTGATTCCATGAAGATGTCTCTTTTATACCTCTTTTAGTTTCAACCGTATAACAATCAACAACACCGTTATCTTCTGCTGCAATATCATAAGTAATAAACCTTTTTAATGTCTCTGGATCATATGTACATATACCTATTTTTTCCTTCTTTTCTAGTCTTTGATATAATTCTTCATAAGAAATAGATCCCTCAGTTGTAGAAATCCTATCGGAAAATATAGAACATTTGGTTCCTCTTCTTCCAAGTACTAAATGTAAATCACTAAAATATGACATTGTTTTATCATTTTGTCTTTTAAGCATTTTTCTTATAACATCTTTAATATTTTTCTTGTATGTTTCCCCATCTTTTTCTTCATCAGGCTCCATTGAATATAACCATTCCCATTCCTCTTGCGTTAATTGTAATTTTTCATTTCCAATTGTACCTATATAATAACATTTTAATATAATCCTTTGTGCAGGGAATAACTCCATACCATTAGGACTATCTTTGCTTAAATTAAGAAATCTTTGGTCTTCACAAAATTTAATAATATCAACTATTTCTTCTTCTTTTTCATCTCCCTCTGTCATTATAGGATGAAGTTTTATAGTTTGTATAGCTTGTGATAATGATCCGGCTTTTGTTATTTCTTCTTTTTTAACTCTAGGCATTCTCTTTCTCCAAAATTGTTAATCTGTTTTGTGGCCCGTTTGTAATAGAAACAATGGAGTTTGATATATAAACACTATTATGTAACTTACCTCCTTTACTATAAGACTCTATACCGCTATTATCTTGAAAAACTATATTCTCATTAACAACAATCATCTTTTTAGGAGACATATTTGATTTAATTGGATGTCCTATAGGAACATCATGTGTAATGTTTTCAATGTTTATATTCCTTATACAATGATTATTTGTATCAGAAATATATAAATTGTTATTTATCATTGAGAGTCCATTAACCCCATTAAATTTAAATCCACAAAATTTATTAGAAATATTGTATCCTTCAGAACCATCTCCTATAGATATTAACTTGCCATCCTTTTTTAATAACAATATTAAATTGAATAAAGAATTTGTCCAAACGATATTTCCAGATGAATAACATATTGAAGTATTACCATTATTATAATTTCTTGGTAAAAGCTTATCTATTTTCTTTCTATTAACATCAGAAATATTTGAAACATTATTATAATTATTCTTTATATTAACCGTTCTAACTGACTTTCCATAATCTTCTAATATTAATATCTCATTATCTGACTTTAAACAAATTGATGTAGGATTGTTTAATAAAGAGTTTTCTGATAACCCTGTTTTATATCCTATTTCATTTTCTTTACCCAATAATGGATATAGAATATTACCAGAATTGTTAATTAGTCCTAAACACTGATTAGCAATAAAGAAAAAACCAAACCTGTCTGAATAGCAAATATCATTTATATTATTTACATTAATTTTTGCAAGAACAGATAATTGTTTTACGCCTATTATTTTTTGAAGTAATTTAAACATTTGTTATTTTAATTTGATCAGTTGTCAATCTTTTAACTCCTCTTTCCTTTTCTAAGAATTGAACATCTAATTCAATATGTGCTTCTAGAGGTATAACTTGTATAACAATACCCTTTTTACCAAAAATAGATTTTAATTCTGGAACAATGCATTCTACCATTGTATTTTCTTTAAAATCATCCTCTGTATATTCTTTTGGATCTTTTGGACTTACTTTTGTTTCTTGCGCATCATCAAGTGGTTTTGCTTTAAGCTCCCAAATATTAGTCCCAAATTTTAAAATAATATTTTCTTTATAAGATTGAACTTTAAAATCTTTATTATATTCTGGAATATCTGGTAATTTACCATAAACCATATCATTATTTATTGCATAATGACCAACACTTTCTACAATAGGTTTCCAATATCTTTGATAAAATTCTTTTGAGTGATAAGGATAAATATCTGAGATATTATCAATTGGATATATCCCACTAATACTCATTTCATCATTAGTTTGAATTTTTAATAATGAATTATTATTTTTAGAATCTTTTATTAATATGGAACGATCTGTCAATATTTGATAAATACTAGATGGATGCTTCTTTTCTATAGCCTTGCAAATATCCTTAGCATATCTTTCTAATATGTCTAAATCTAACTCTTTTATAATATTTAGACTTGCTGTTCTTGCTGTTTTTGAAACAGGTTCTGATGGAGTCGCTGGATCATATTGTTGATCTTGTTGATCTGGAACAGAATCTGTTATATCTTTTAATTTGTTTTCTTCAGATATATCTTCTTGTAAATATTTTGAAAATTTCTGTCTAACTAACCCCCTAAACTTAGATATAATTTTTTCCAATTCTGATTTTGATTTATCATCTTCTATTTGTTCTTTTACTTTTAAAATCTCATCAACAACTTGCTTAATTTCATTATAAATTATTTCTTTTTTATCTCCTTCATCCTCTCCTTTTGCTCTTTCTTCAATTATATTAAATATTGACTCATAGTGTTGACCAACCATTTCTTCTGCACTAATTTCCATCGGCTCTTCTTTTGTTAAATCTTGTAAAGCATATTTATTTATTGCTTCTATATGGGAAGGGGTTGTAAAAGCAAGATGTCTGGCATCGCTATAAGCTTGCCATGCATATTTATAAGAACTTTTAATATTAGCAGTAAGATAGAAATGCTCATTAGAATTAAAGTCATCTAAAGAGAACGAATATCTATTTCCAATTTCATATAGCTTAAGTTTCATAATGATATTATACACTAAATCTCTTTTTTCTATAATATCATTCTATTTTTTAGAGAAAATACCTATAAAAAAAATAAGCCCCTATTTCTAGAGGCTTATCAATATTCATATTAGGGTTTGTTTAACTACAAGCAGAATACCCACAAGAACATTGAACACATCCATCAAAATATAACAATGTTCCTCCGCAATTAGGACAAGAGTTTCCACTTACCTTTTGACCATTTTTAATATATTTCTTTAATACTCTGACTATTGCAGATGATACTGAAAACATATTTTCTTCTCCCTTATTTAATTGTTCTACAATATGTTCTATTGGTATTCCGTGTCTTAACATAAGAGAAAATGATCTAAACATAGATTTTTCTACTGGTGTAAACTGTTTAGAGAAATCCTTTATATATGCCTGTTCAAATTCTAGAGCATAAACTCCTCTTGACACTTTAATAATCTTACCTTCAACATGCTTAGATTCAAGATCTAATTTAAGACCATTCATTTTCCCACCAAATACTTCATAAGGATATCCATTATATTTACCTATAACTATAACAAATCTTTCTTTATTTACTGTTACACTATAAATATCTGCATCTAATACTTGCGGTCTTTTTGGAGCATTCTTTGTATTTAAAACAACATCACCCGTTGTCATATTTAAAGCCTTTAGCTCATCAGCATCAAAGTTTTGAGGATGCATATATACATTTTCATTTTTCAATTTCAAGGCTAAGTCTTTAAATGGGGTAAACGATATAACTCCATACATTTTAGTGTCAGTATAAACAGAAATACTCTTGACTTCTTTTTCATGAGCCAACATAATAAAGTCATAAACTTCTTCCCATTTTGCAGTTTCAGGCAACATATAAGTTACAGAAATAGAGGAATCAACCCATTTATTTATTTTTGCCATCATTTCTAGTTTATCTTTACAATTTATATCTGTTGCACATTTAAACTCTATACCTAGTTTTGATTTATTTACATCTATAAATTCTGCTATTTTCTTTCCCTTGGTTCCTTGCCAATCATCTTTAATAGTATCACTATCTATTGGAACAATAAGATTAGCTTTTTTAAATGATTCTCTCACGATATGAGGAACATTAAAGTAATATTCATATTTACCACTCATTCTTGTTCTCTTCCAATAATAAAGACCGAATGCTGGCTCAATACCATAACTCATAACTAAATCTCTAAACATTAAACTAACAGTGTTATGGTTTATAAACCCATTTGACGTAATATAAGAATGAGAGAAATCATCAACTTCTATATCATATGTTTGAAATTTATCTTTTGAAACGTGTTTTACTAGAGTAGTGGCAAAATTAAATTTTATTTTTCCTATATCGCAATACTCTAATAACTCTTTATATGTGTTCTTTGTTACTCTTACAATACTGGCTTCATTTTTTCTACTCGTCCATATAGCGGTATTTAATCTTGCCCATAATTTTGTTTTCCATCCATTTCTTTTTGCTATAGCTTTTCTTGCTAAAACAGCATCTTTATATGAGATATAGATTGGCTCCATATCTAAAGTATATTCCACACAATCTAATACCCTTTTCTTTCTTTCACTTAAAAAGCCAACCTTTTCTCTAAACAATACTACATCTTTAATATATTTAATATTAAGGGTGTATATTTTATCATTAAAAGCAGTTGGGTCTTCAGATCTATCTATTTCTTTAATCCTAGATTGTATTCCTAACATTATTAAAAGTTCTTGCACTTCTTCAACCACATGTAAAAACTTAGAAGAAAAACTAACATTAGCCCCAGACACAGAACCATCCGTTTCAAACAATCCAGATAAATAAGATCCAATCACACTGGGAGGAGAATGAAATATCTTTTCAGGAACATGATAAACATGAGAATTCTTATGTTCCACATCCGTAGCCTTGTCTTTTTTAGAAAATCCATTTGCGATCATGAACCTCCCAATATTAGTTGAATACAATGAAACCTCATGCATTTCTTTATCTTTACATGTTTTTGTAACACATCCTGTTCCAAAAATCTTATTTGTTAAAGTATTTATTGTCTCTATAAAATCATAATCTTCAATATATACTGGAATTCTTATTATATCTGGAGTTACTCTATCATTTTTAAATTTTATAGAACCATCACCTGTAAATATTCCAACAAATTTTGCAACATCTTCGTCCAGCTTTTCAGGTAATTTAACTTCTTTGGCGTTATGGTGATTAGAGAATATTGCGTTATCTAATTTAACGAGTGGTATTTTATTAAACAATTGCTCATCTGACTCTAAATATGTTACTAATATATCCCCTTTATTTATCTCTGGAGCATATTTCCATATATAATTGCCATCATTATCTATGACTCTTAATCTATGAGTTTCCGATGTCTTTATTTTTCTTCCGTCGGCTGTTTCTATTACATAGCCATCTATTACCCCATTATTATAAAACGCTTTTACCCTAGACATTCCGTTTTCTGTAACAACTGATATATCTTCTTGCTGCATATTTAGAAATTCTTTTTCATTAGGTTTCTCTTTTATTAAATCTTTAATTTTTAACATGCCCCTATTTGTCATTATTCTAGTATCTTCATGAATACATCCACTAGGCGCAATACTAACAAGAGTTATATTTCTAAGAGCATCAAACTCTAATCCTAATTTTTTCATTCTTTTAATAAAAGGAGCTTTTTCTAATTTTTCTTTATTAAATAATCCAAATGAGCCTTTTTCATGTCCAAGTTCAATTGATGATTTATAAAGATAATAAGCATATCTTTCTGTGAATTTTTCCATTAATTCAGAAGACTTAGTTGTTCCATATGCAACATTTTGTTTAAATAGCCATCCTGCAATATTTGTAAATCCTGCTCCAGTTCTTCTCAATTTTTCAATAGATAATTTTTGATTATATGATGCATATGTGTAATACTGTATTTCACATTCATTTACATTATCCAAGAATCTGTTAACTGATCTTCCTATTAAACCAAATTCCTTTTCTCTTTCTTCATAATTAATTGAAAACTTTTCACAATTAATAGAAGATAAAATACAGCTACCGCTTCTGTCTAAATATTGCTCCGAATTTTTAACCAATATACCATTGGCAATAAAATTATGATTATCCTCAACTTCAATATCATATAGCTTTTTAATTTCTGGATTAACCTTTGAACTTAATAGTTTTCCTATCTTTTCATTTATCTTAAAAATCATTATATCGTCATCTTTTGCAAGACTGATTGATTGAACATATCCCCTATTTTTTGTCATAATAGGATGATCGGAGGAACATTCTATCTTATATATTATCCCATCTTCTTCAATTTCCAGCTCTACTGTTGCATCATTTCTTTTTTGCCAAGAAGATAAAATTCTTTTAAATTCATATTTATCTTCTTTTATATTATATGACATAGCTAAAATTTCTTCTTTTGGATTTTTTAATAGAATATCATATATTTCTTTCATAGACAATGTTCCACGATCTGTTATTATAAGAGATTCCCCAATTAAACAACACGCATTACTAGAAAATACTTCATAATCTTTATCTCCTAAATAATCAGAGTTTGAATATTTTTTAGCTATATCTATATTCTGTATGCCTGGTTCCGCATGTTGATACATGTTCTTTGCTATTAATTGCATTAATTCTTTTGCCTTAATAGTCTTCTTAATAGTTTCTTGTTTTCTATTTGATTTAGATAA
>Ga0316230_1000324_pt1 | contig 70163 bp, 29 predicted proteins | sample TBH18025metaG_FD_206004 | JGI IMG/M metagenome (GOLD analysis project Ga0316230, IMG submission 206004) | Freshwater microbial communities from Trout Bog Lake, Wisconsin, USA - TBH18025 | ecosystem: Environmental > Aquatic > Freshwater > Lake > Hypolimnion/Profundal zone | place: USA: Wisconsin... | reverse complement strand
AAGGCCGCCACTTCAGGCTGCCCACCGGCGTGAATGCCACGCCGAAACCACCACCACCCATTTTACCTGCCGCAGGGGTGGTCAGTTTTAATCGTCGTCAGGAGTCAGTTTTAGTTGTCGCTACACAGTGTTTCCCCAAAGCGGATTGTGGAAGCGTAAATTCCCGTTTGAACCACGCCGCGACGCCTGTCTTGCGAAGAAAGTCCTTGCGGTCTTTTGTGAGCACATTTGAAACGTCTGGACAATAAGCGCTGCCTTTCAAGCCGGGAGTCTCACCTGGGACCATCTGCTTTTTCCAGCCCGCCTCAGGAGGCGGAAATTGAAATTGCAAGCCATCGATCGGAAGCATCCCCCATTCTCCCGAAAGATCGGCAGAGCTGCGGGAACCGTCCCTCATGATAACCACATCGGCAGCGAGGGCGGTTCCGCAGGCCAGGATTAAGACGGAAAAAAGGGACTTCAAAATAGAAGTTTTTATAAAGGCAATTCAATCCGCAGCACCATTAGGCGAACAATTTTGTTCGATTGCACCGATGCCGGAAACCACCACGTAATGAGTGTCGTCTACGGTGTGCGTTGCCACGAATCGCAGGTAGCGCGCCTTCATGGGTGTCTCCAGATTGACAATTTGCATGCGCGGGTAGGCCTTGATGTCGGGGAATTCTCCTTTGGCGGCTAGCGCCCACGCCCGCCCGTCGAGACTCAGATGGAACTCGCATAGATCTGGCGTCCCATGGCTGCTATCGAAGTATTCGCTGCCACGGCGCGGAGTCATGGTCAGTGCGGCCACCATGAGTTCGCGGCCCATGTCGAAGACGACTTCCTGGGGCGGGGCGCTGACTTTCTTGTCTTCGTGATAGGTTTGCCAGTAGGTGCCCGGATTGTTATCGAGAAGCTTCTCGACGCCGGCCTCGCCTTGGTTGTCATAAGGACTGTCGAAACTGACACTGACGATGCGCCAGGAACTGCGGTCACAGCCGTCGCCCGGTTCCTGCGCGGACGTGGCCGCGGTTTCGGTGCCGGCCGTTTTTTGAGTCAGATCCGTTGAATAGGTCGCAGGCGTCCCGGTATGCGCATGCGGCGCGATCCACACCTGAAAGACGCCGGCGTCAACTTTGAACTGGCCCTTGCGGTCGAAATAGCCGAGAACCTCGTCAGTAAGAGGGAAGCGAACGGTTGCCTTCTCCCCGGGCTTTAGCGCGACGCGCTTGAAACCGCGCAGTTCCTGCAAGGGCCTGACGCCCTCATGACAGTAGCATTGGCCGATATAGAGCTGGGCCAGTTCCTCGCCCGCTCTTGTTCCGACATTGGTTACGGTCGCCACGGCCTCGGCCACCTTGCCGTCCGCCGCCGGCACGATGTTTGCATTACCGTATTCGAACGTGGTGTAGGTGAGTCCGAAGCCGAACAAGAACTTCGCATGCTTGATGCCCGAGTCACGGAATCCCAGCGCCTCATAGTTCTGTAGCCCCGTGCGGTAGTGGTTGTAGTAGATCGGGACTTGTCCGATATCGCAGGGCACCGACATGCTCAGACGAGCGCTGGGCGAAACGTCTCCCGAAAGGAGATCGGCTAACCCAGGCCCGGCCTGGCAGCCCGGCTGCCACGCATAGAGAACCGCCGCCGACTCCTTCCAGACCTCAGGCAGCACGAGCGGCCGTCCGCTGAAAACAATCGAGACAATCGGCGTGCCTGCGGTGGCTACGGCGTCGAAAAGCGCCTGCTGGTTTCCCGCAAGCGACAAGGACATGCGCGTGCCCCCTTCGCCTGTCCAGCCTCTGGGCTCGCCGACGGCCATAATCACCAGGTCGGCCTCTTTCGCGGCCGCGATGGCCTCAGCGATTTTCAGGTCGCCGGTGGCAGGCGGCGCGCTGTCGTCCGGAACGACGCTGCCGTCCTGAAGGGTCATGATACGTGGCGTGATACTGATATCACAACCTTGAAGCACGGTCATCGAAGCGTTGGCGAATTTCGCCTTCAGTCCCGCAACGAGCGAAACGCCCCAGTCGCCGTAGCCATTCCAGGTGCCAAGCATTTCCATGGAATCATCGGCCAGCGGCCCGATCACGGCGATTTTCCTGATACCTTCCGCAAGAGGCAATATCCCACCTTCATTCTTCAGCAGGACCACCGATTTCGCAACGCACTCGCGGGCGATGGCGATCGCGTCCGGACGCAGTTGGGCCGCCTCGCAGGCCTCTTCGTCGGTGTAGGGCTGTTCGAAAAGTCCGAGCATGAATTTGACGCGCAGCACGCGCCGCACCGCTTCGTCAAGATCCTCCACGGAAACCTTTCCCTCCGTTACCAATGAGGGCAGATGTTTGACATAGGCCTTTGAGATCATGTCCATGTCATTGCCTGCGGGGAGCGCGAGGCGGGCGGCATCCGCGAGGTCTCTGGCGCAACCCCATGCGATCATTTGATAGACAGCATTACAATCGCTGACGACAAAGCCCGTGAACTTCAATTGGTCGCGGAGGATTGCATTCAGGGCATGGTGGCTGGCCACTGCCGGAATGCCGTCAATTTCATTGAAGGCGCTCATGATCGTCATGGCCCCTGCAGCTATCCCGGCACGGAATGGGGGAAGATGCGTGTTCTGCAGGCTCCATTCATCGAGGTCGGAGCCATTCTTGTCGCGTCCGCCGGTGACGGCGCTGTAACCGACATAATGCTTGAGGCAGGTGGCGACTTTGTCTTTGGCGGCGATGTCGTCGCCCTGGAACCCCCGGACCTGGGCCGCATTGCAAAGCGCGGACAGATAGGGGTCTTCGCCGCAGGTTTCGACGACGCGCCCCCACCGCGGATCGCGCGCCACATCGCACATCGGCGCAAAAGACCAGTCAATCCCTTTGGCCCTGGCCTCGCGGGCGGCAATGGTTTGGGCGCGCTCGAAAAGCGAAGGCTCAAAGGAGCAGGCCAGCCCGATGGCGCTGGGGAACACGGTGCAGGCGCCATGAATGATGTCCACACCGAACATGATCGGTATGCCGAGGCGCGACTCCTGCACCGCGACCCGCTGCAGTTGGTTGCGCGCGCCTGGTGAAAAATTTCCCCACAGGAAGGAGCCAATCCTGTCGGCGCGGATATCCGGGAAGAGGTTGGGATGTCTTTCCGTTTCTCTTCCGGGAGCCTGCTGATTGAGCTGTCCCGCCTTCTCCTCCAGTGTCATCCGGCCGAGAAGATCCTCGATTCGTTTTTCAACGGACTGTTTTTTTGAATATTGCTTCATATTAGCCTAACCTCAAAGCCATCAAAACCTTCCCTTCGTGAACTTCGTGTTCTTCGTGGTTCAACGGCTTATTCGAGGTTTATTGGTTTCTTTTTTTCTGTTAGAATCCGTGGTGCCAGTAGGGGTCGTCTTCGCGGCTGACGCTGTGCAGATACGGGCTTTCGGCGAGTTTGCGTTTCAGGGTGATCTCCGGGGCCTCGAAGAGGATCTGCACGGGGCCCTGGCTGATGCCGCCCGAGCCGTTGAAGTCGTTCACCAGCAGTTGGAGGGTGTTGGCATTTTTGCCCTTCTTGAGCACGTCCTTGGGGATCGGGTAGCGCCGCTGCGCCTCCCAGTAGTTCTTCGGGTTGGTGTCCTTTCCGGTGTGGCCGATCTTGACGCCGTTGAGACAGGTGGTGTCCTCATCGGTGACCGCACCGAGGATCAAAGTGGGCTGGGCGCTGTCGGGCAGATCGGCTTCGAAGGTGAACTGCCGCTGGCACAGGAAATAACCGGTGAGCTTGCTCCATTCGGGCTGCGCCATCTGGAGAGTGCCGGGAATTTTCGCCATTTTCCAGGTGGGGTCGTTCGTTTTCGGGGGTGGGGCGGCGGGGTCGCTGACGGGCGTGGCCTTCCATTCCCCGGCGCTGGCCAGATCGATCGGCTTGGGGAGTTTCGTCTCGTCCTTGGTCTTGAAGAACTTCAAGTCTAGCGGCCCGGCGACCTCGCCGGTGCTGCCGTTCAAGCCCAGGGCGTCGTTGGTGTCGTAGTCAACCCGCAGCGCCAGCTCGTTTTTCCCTTTCTTGAACAGGCCGCCCGGAAGCGGGTAGTTGCGGGCGATGTGGGCGACGCTGTTGACATCGGTCTCCAGGTCGGACTTGGCGGCCTTCCCGCCGTTGATATAGAGGATATCACAACCGCTGATGCGTCCGATTTCCAGGCGCAACGTCTCCTGCGGAGATGGTTCCTGGTCGAGGTGGAGTTCCCGGCGGAACCAGAAGGAACCCTTGACGCCTTGCCATTCGGGACAGGACGCTTGGGGCGAGCCGGGCAGCTTGATGTCGCGCCAGCCAGGGGCGTTCACGTCCGGGCAGGCGCTTTCGTTCGGCTTGGCTTGGCGGACTTTCCAGGCTCCGGCCAAGTCGGTCACGTGGTCGAGCTCCGCCCTCGCTCCCGGCTGGGCCAGCAACTTCGGGGCGGACATCGCCACGCCGGCGTTGGCGAGTAACGTCCTGACCATGCGCTCAGTATTGCGCTGGGAGGGCTTCAGCCAATGGTTGAACTCGACGTCGCCGAAGAGCGCGGGCTCCACCTGGCAGAGCACGTAACGGCCTTTGCCGTGCGGGATTTCCGCCAGGACGCCGGTGTCGAGCAGGAGTTTGGCACCCTCGGCCTTCTCCAAGGACACGATGTCGATGTTGCCCTTCCAATAAAAGTCGCTGTTGCCCAAACCGGCCAGCAGCGGTGCGGCAGGCTTGCCGACGATGGTCTGGTTGACCGTCCGCTTCTTGGCCGCGACTTTGAACGGAGTCCAACCGGCAGCGAAGTCGGCTTCGGAACGTGGCAGACTGAAGACCGTTCCGCCAGCCGCCGCGAATGTCGAGATTGCGTCTTTCCAAGCTTTGAGATCTTCCGGTGTGGCGTCGCCCAGAACCAAAATGTCCTTGGTCTGGTCGGCCTCGGCCGCAATGGCGACTTTGCGAAAGGGGACATCGAGTTGTTTGAGCAGCGCGGCTCCCATGTCGCCGCCGAGGTAGGCGGCCTGGCGCAGCTTGGGCGCGGGGGCGGTCTGCACGTGGCTGACGAGGTTCTGCAGGTAGCGGGTGGCGGCGGGCTCAGGCTCGCTGCGGCCGCTCACGTCCATTTGGTTGAAGACGATCCGTGACTTGCCGTTTTCCAGCTCCCATGCGGCGGCGTAGTTGCTGCCTTGGCCGCAGTCGACGAGGGCTCGGAAATTGCCGGTGTCGGGCTTGATCGCCGCCACGGTGGCGACGTTGTGGGTGTTGCCCCATTTGATCGGGCGGGGGTGGAGCTCGCCGTCGTTCCATGGGTAGAGCCAGGTGCCGCCGTTGCCGAACTCGTGCGGGGAGATGACTTGGCCCCGGTTGCGGGCGATCTCGTAGCCGTCGGTCAAGGTGGCGGCGCCGCGCCAGTTCTTGAGGAGGCGGTCGGGCAAGTCGGCCGTGAGCGGGTCGCCGCCGACCCTGCCGAATGCGTCGCGGGGGGAGAGATACTCGGTGCGGAGCTTGAAGCGCTCACGCAGAGTTTTTTCGTCCTGCTCCATGACCAGGATGCGCTTGCCTTGCTTGGTGAGTTCCCCGAGGTCGAGCCCCTCCGGGAGCATGCCGAGCTCGTAGTTGAAGGCGCGGCGCCCGAAGATGACGGTGTCGAAGGGCGTGAAGTCCGCGTCGAAGGTGAGCCGCTGGAACTTGACCCCGGCGGCGGCCAACGCCTTGGCGCTGTCGCCCTCGGGATCGACCAGAGCAGTCCGGCCTTGGTTGACAAAGGATTTCGGGGCGACCACGTCGATGTCGCAACGGTCGGAGCGCAGTTTCTTGCCGTCTTTGAGGAAGTCAACGGAGAGCTGGCCTGAGCGGTCGGAGCCCGCGGGGATCGCCGTCGCGATGGGGACGAACACCTCGCCGCCCGCCGGGACGGTCTCGGTCTTTGAACCCTCGGCGACGGTCTGGCCGCCGAGCTCGAGTTTCCAGGAGCAGGTCAGGCTGTCGGGTTGATAGGAGTTGTTCAGGAGGATCGCGCCGCGCTCGAGAGTCTCGCCGGGGACGAAGATGTGGTTTTTCAAGGTCGGCTTGTCCTTGGTCCCGGCCAGGAAGCCGGTGACGGGGGCCTGGAACTCCTGGTAGCAGGATTCCATGTCGGGGCCGCCGCCGCTAAAGAGGAAGGCGAGCATCCCCAGGTGGTTGGCGCGCCAATGGAAGGTCTCCTCCCGGATGCGGTCCCTCCAAAGGACGTTGTGGAGAACCTCGTCCTTGTTTCTGTAGGACCATTGGTCGAACTCCATCCGGATCTTCTCCATGGCGGCCTTCTTCAGGATGGGGTTGTCGATTCCGGCTGCTGCTTTCTGGCGTTTTTCCGCGACGGTCTTCTCCAGCTTCGCCAGATACTGGTTGTCCAGTTCGGTGCGGATATAGGCCTCGTCGCCGCTGGTGATGGCGGTCCATTCGGCGAAGCAGGGGACGCCGCTCCAGCCTTTGCCCTGCGCGCAGGCGTCGGTCCAGTTCGGGAACATGGGGGCGGCCTGCTCCGAGATCATGAAGGGCTTGGTGCCGTTTGCGCGCCAATACTCGCTGCGCTCGATGAACTCCTGGATGGGCTGGAACCCGGCATACTCGGTGATCTGCATGGTGTCGTTGACGCTGCCGGAGTCTTGGGCATTGACCAGCCTCGTGGGGTCGAGCCGGTGCAGGATGTCGATGACGCGGCGCCCCGCCTTGAGGGTGCGCATGGACACATCGTTGCCGCGGCGCTCGTTCACCCAGACGCCGTCCTGGAACAGGGGGTTATACATGCCGCCGTTGCCGTTTATCCCGCCGGCGAGGACGCCGCGGTTGAAGATGACGGAGGGATGGTTGCGCTTGGTTTTGATCTGGTAGTTGAGCAGCTTGGTGAGCCCGGCCCAGAATTCCGGGTCGTTTTCCTTGCCGCTTTTGCCCATGTCCATGGGGGCGACAAACGTCGTCTCCCAATGGTGGCGCTGGCCGTCGGCGGTGATGCCCGCCTCGTCCATGATGCGGGCGTTCTCCCTGCCTGTGCCTTCGCGGTAGGTGTTGAAGTTGAACTTCGCGCACCACTGGGTGTCCTCGGGGGTGTCGGAAGCCTCGCCATCAACCAAGAACAGCGTCACGGGACGGCCGTTGAAGGTGAGGTCGGGGCCGGTGCCGGCGACTTCCCGGAACCCGAAGCGCTCCGGCCAGAGGCTGGCCAATGTCTTGCCGCCGGCGTCGAGCAGCGAGGCGTTCAGGTCGTAGAGGTAGGGAGCCCCGAGCTCCCAGAGGATCGGGTCGGCCCAGGGCGCGGCCAGCTTGACCTGCTCGGTGGCGGCCTTGGCCGTAAACGTGGTCTCCGGGAGCTCCTTGGCGGTCTTGCCTGCGGTGGTGGCGGCGGCTTTGAGCTTGTAGGTCTTGCCGGGCTCCAGCCCGGAGAGTTCGAAGGTGGCGGCGAGCTCCTTCTTGGCGACCGAGGTCACCACCGCGACCCCGTCAACTCCCGGTCCCGTCCGGGGCACCGGGCGAAGGACGACGTCGCCGTAAAGCCCCCGCGCCTGGAGCTTGGCCGGGGGCTGGAATGTCGCGCCGATGACTTTTTTCGCAAGTTTGAAATAGCTGGTCAAAGGGTCGGCGGCCACATGGATGGCCAGGTCGAGCTTCTTTCCCGGGGTTGCGAAGGCGCTCAGGTCAAGCTCGCCGCCCGGCCACTCCAATACCCCGGCCTGCTTGCCGTTGGCGAAGACGGTGGCAACGCTCTCCGGCGAGTCGATCTCGAGCATGATTTTTTGCCCCTTCCACGCCTTGGGTACATCGACAACCTGATGATACCAAGCGGCGTGGCAGGAGAAGTAGAAGGTATCCCAGTTGCGGCCAAAACCGCCAAAAAACCATGTGCCGCGCAGTGGGAATGCCTTCGACCAATCGGTGGGCGCCGCGGCGGGGGCGGTCAGCTCCTCCTTGGTGGGGTTGGACGTCCCCACCTTAGCCAGATCCGGCTCGTTTTTGCCGACGGGCAGGAAATCCCATGTGCTGCGGAAGAGTTCCAGGGGCGCCTGGGTCGCTGCCGCGAAACCCGGGGCCAAGAACTGCACGATGGCTTTGCGGCGGGTGACCTCGGCGGGGACGCCGGCCTCCTGGTATTTCGCCTCCAGCCAAAAGTTGCCGGAACGGGGCGGACAGGGAAGCTCCAGCGCGAGATTGTCGGATTTGCCCCAGTTGATTGTGGACTTCTCCGACACCAGGACTTTGCCGCGGCCGTCGATCAGCCGAAGCTCCAGCTCGCCGCTCTTGGCTCTCGCGCCTTTGGGGTCGAGGGCGATGGGGACGCGGAGTTTTTCGCCGGGTTGCAGGAGCAGTTGCCCATAAGGGTTGTCCGGCAGGATGCTCCGCACCGGGTTGGGGCGGAAGCTGGAGGGGTCGGGATTGAAGGAGAGCTCGTCGACGTAGGGCATGAAGGCGGTGCTGACGCTGGCGACGGCATCGTATTTGCCCGGCGTGGTGAAGACTTTATAGCCGTCGATGTAGATGGTGAATTGCTTGGGGCCGGCGCCGCTGGGGCCGACGATGTCGAAACGGGTCCAGCCGCCATGGTTCGAGGCGTCCGGCAAGGTGAAGAACTGGTAGTCCTGCGACGGATCCTTGAGCTTGGCCTTCCAGCCGAAACGGAAACGGCGCAACTGGCAGATGAAGGTCTGCTGCTTGCCGTCGACCGTCTTGGCCATCTGAAAATCGACGTTGTGCCATTTATGGTCGTCGACGATGTCGGCATAGTCGTCGTAAGCCCAGAAGCTCAGGACGCCCTCGTTCCAATCTTTGGGGGAGCTGGTTTGAAAGCCGGCGGTCGTTTTCAAAGCTCCCGCCCCGGCGGCGGTCTTCGTCGTTTCCAATAATGCCGAGGGATCCTTGAATTTCGGATTGAACTGGCGGATCTCCTCCGGCGAGTCGAAGTGGCAGGCGATCATTTCCGCCTTGAGCGGCAGGACCAGGGTTGAGGCCAGCAGGGCAATAGAGGCTATTGTTTTTTTTGGTTCATTATTAATCTTTCGAATTTTCAACTCCAAATACGGTCGTTCGACCATTCCTTATCCCATTGGTCCGTGGGTGCCCAGGCTTCGGGAAAACCGGAATGAAGTTTCTCTTTGATGAGATCCTCGTTGAGCCCTTCAATTCCAAGCCCGGGAGCGTTGGGGACCTTGATATGTCCATTCTGAATGAGCGGCTTGGGAAGCCCCGTCACAAGATCGTCCCACCACGGAACGTCAATCGAATGGACCTCCAGGGCCAGGAAATTGCGCGTCGCGGCGGCAACATGCACCGCCGCCATGCACGCGATGGGGGTTTCGGCCATGTGAATGGCCATGGCGACGCCGTGCTCTTCGGCGAGATCGCCAATTTTCTTGGTCTCAAGGATGCCGCCCGCGCTCAGGACGTCGGGGTGGATCACCGAGACGCCCCGGCTCTCCAAAAGCGGACGAAATCCCTCCTTTAGATAGATATCCTCGCCCGTTGCGATCGGCACGGTGGTCGCGTTGGAAAGCCGGACATATTGATCCGCCATCTGCCACGGGATCGGGTCTTCCATCCAGGCGAGATTAAAGCGTTCCAGGCGCCTGGCGAGCTTGATGCAGTCCTCGACCGGAATATGCCCGATGTGGTCGATCGCCAGCGGGATTTCATAGCCGACGATCTCGCGGACTTCGGCCATATAGTTCTCCAAATAGTCGAGCCCTTTTTCAGTGATATGGATTCCCGTGAACGGATGCGCCGTGCTGAATAGCTCGTAAGCTTCTCCGCGCATCGCGCTAGGATTGATGGAGCCGTGCGGGGTTTTGAAGACATGCTTGTATTCGCGCATCGTCTCCAAAAAACCGAGCGGAGCGGAAAGGCACCCGGGCTGATCCGCAAGAAGTTCGATCCCGAGGTCCATTTTCAGAAACGTGAAACCGGCCTGCATCCGTCCTTGAAGAGCCTTGCCCATTTCGCGCCCGCCGCCGTCAGGATCGGTGTCGCAGTAAATGCGAATTTCATCGCGGAACTTCCCGCCTAAAAGTTGCCAGACCGGAACGCCCCAGGCTTTCCCTGCGAGATCCCAAAGCGCCAGCTCAATGCCGCACACGCCGCCCGCCTGCCGCGACGGCCCGCCAAACTGTTTGATCCGGCGGAAGAGGCGCTCCACATTGCACGGGTTCTCCCCCAAGATACGGCTCTTGAGCATCGCCGCGTAAGTGCGGCTGGAGGCGTCGCGGACTTCGCCATATCCGACGAGCCCCTGGTTCGTGTAGAGCTTCAGCAGCGTGCAGCGTTTGGGGGCTCCATCAACATCCGCAAACCGCATGTCGGTAATCTTGAGCGAGGAGGGGTCGATCGTTCCGTTCATGTGTAAGAAGGTGAGGAGCGATCAGCGGCATGTCAAATATTTCTTGATTTGCTTTTTATCAATAGATATAGTGTGCCCGTGCAAGAAAACAACACGATCCCCATTCTCGAAAAGACGGTCGCCATCATCAACGCCCTCGCAAATTCCACGGCGGGCATTTCAGCCAAAGGCCTTTCCACGAGCCTGAATGTCCCCCCCGCAACTTGTTACCGAATTCTTCGGACGCTTGGAAAACACAACTGGCTTCGCAGCAACGACGAGGGGCAGTATCAAATCGCGTTTGGTCTCGCTTCCGTGGCAAGCGCGTATTCCGACATCGAGCATCTTCTCCGGCAACTGGAGGTGCCGCTTCGCGCTCTTTCTGATGCGACGGGGCTCTCCGTCAAGATCGCCATCCGGGAGGGGAATTCTGCGGTCACGGCCGTCCGGATAGAGTCGCGCCGTCCGAACTCGATCACGTCAAAGGTGGGATCAAAAATGCACCTTGCCGAGGCGGGTGCCGCCGGGGCGATTCTCCTTTCCGGGCTTGCCAAGGCGCAAGCGGATGCGGTTCTGGATACCGCCCCGAAGGCGTGCTGGAACAAATATACGCTCGAAGATTTCCGCGATGATGTCAGCCGGGCCCGCCGTCAGAAAATCAGCCGGGCGTTTGGGAAGTTTCATCCGGCGATCTACGCCATTTCGATACCGCTGGTATTACCGACAGGCATTACCGCCGCACTGGCAGCTGTCGGCTGGCCTGATGATTTTGAGGGCAAAAAGCGCGCGGCCATCGAAAAGGAACTTAAGGAACACGGCAAACACATCCAGGCTCTGATCGAACATTATTCCGCGCAGGAGAAGGAAGTGTAGGGCCGCCATGCAATCCGCAGATCGCGACGGTTATTTTCCAGCCCCTTCCCTTCGGGAATGTCAATCCGGTATGGAAGATGGCTCTCTCCGCAAATGAAATATTCATCCGGGCAAAGCCAGGAGCCGCTATCGGATTTGATAAAAATACATCTTGCGAAGTGGCTATTGAGAAAATAATTTCCAAATCGTGGCATCCCTCCCAAGCAATCATGAACACAGGACGATTTAGCCTCAAGGGGCGCAGGGCATTTGTGACGGGATCAAGCCGCGGGATTGGCCGGGCGATCGCCGTGGGATTGGCGGAAGCTGGCGCGGATGTCGCCATCCACTATGCAGCCAAGCCGGAGGCGGCGGAGGAAACCGCAAGGCAAGCCGCCGCGTTCGGTGGCCGTACGCCGCTCATCAAAGGCGATCTCGGCGCCGACGGTGCGGCGAAGTCCATCTATGAACAAACGACCGCCGCGCTGGGCGGCCTCGATATTCTCGTCCTCAACGCCTCCGAGCAGATTCCCAAGCCCTGGATGGAAATCACGCGGGAAGACTTTGAAAAACAAACCGCCGTCAACTACCGTAGCAGCCTGGAACTTCTTCAACTCGCCGTGCCGGGAATGATCGAACGCCAGTGGGGGCGCATCCTCACCATCGGCAGCGTGCAGGAGAGAAAGCCGAACCCGGAAATGCTGATCTACTCGTCGCTCAAGAACGCCCAGTCCGGGATGGCTTTGAGCCTTGCCAAGCAGCTCGCGCCTCAAGGGATCACCGTCAACAACCTCGCGCCCGGCGTCATCGAAACCGACAGGAACCGGGACCGCATTAGCGCTCCTGAAGACAATGCGCGCGTGCTTTCCTGGATTCCCGCCAAGGCGATCGGCCAGCCGGAAGATTGCGCGGGCGCCGCCCTGCTCCTCTGCTCCGATGCCGGACGCTACATCACCGGGCAAAGCCTTTTTGTGGATGGAGGCATGAGCTTGTGAAGAAAGTCGTTTTACTGGGGGATTTGCAACTCCAGTAATGATTGAATCACCCTAATAATATCTATGTCTATCGATACCTATAAAAAAGAAGTCGGGATGATGAATCTCGAAAGGCTTATCGCCACGCGGGAATCCGTCTGCCTCGACGCTTTCCCGATCCCGTCCAAAGAGCTCCTCTCGCGTTTCGAAGCCCTCTACACCGGGGCCGTCAACGATGTGCTGCGCGAGTTCTGCCTGCTCGACCAGGCGCTGCCGGGGCACATCCTCCCGCTGCGCGAATACCGCACGGTGGCGGGAGTCGCCTTTACGGTAAAGAGCGCTCCGCATTGTAAAATTAGCGGCGAGATGGAATTCCGCACGGAAATGCTCGACTCGCTCGGCGAAGATCATTTCGTTCTCTGGGATACCAGCGCCGACGATAAAGCAACGCTTTGGGGCGGCGTCATGACCGCCACGGCGAAAGGCAAAAAAGTCAAGGCGGCCTGCATTGACGGCGGCATCCGCGACACGCATCAAATCCTGGAGGCCGACTTCCCGGTCTTTTTCAAATACCGCATCTCCAACGGGTCTCTCGGCCGCTGCCTCATCACGCATTACCAGATCCCCATCCGCATCGGCACCACCGACATCAAGCCGGGCGACGTGATCCTGGGTGACGTCGACGGGGTCCTCGTCGTGCCGCGCGGCATCGCTTACGAAGTGCTCGTGCGGGCTGAAGAGATCAAGGACAACGAGAAGAAAATCTTCGGGTGGGTGGCCGAGGGGCAAAGCATCCATCAAATCGCTGAAAAAGGCGGCTATTTTTAATCGCAGGACTCCCCGGCTGCATATTTCGAACCAAAAGAACTGGAATGAACGAACTGGCTAAAACCATCGCAAAAAACATTCTGGCCGCCGAACCCGAGGCCAAATCGAGAATCCAGCATGGCGCTCGCGTTGCTCGCCCCGACCAACCCCGATACGCGCAAATTCGTCTGGGAGCGCGTCCGCGACGGATACTTCCGCCACGGCATCAAGACGTTCTGGCTGGACGCCATCGAGCCGGAGCTGATCGGGCGTCCCGACTTCAGCAACCTGCGCTATCACGCCGGCAACGCCCGCGAAACCTGCGGCCTCTACCCGTGGCACATCCAGCGGCTTTATTACGAAGGGCTCAAAGCGGAGGGCGTCGCCGAGCCGCTGACGCTCAACCGCAGCGCCTTCCTGGGTTCGCAACGCTTCGGGGCGGCCGTCTGGAACGGCGACATCGTTTCGAGCTTCGAGATGCTCGGCTCCTCCATCCGGGCGGGGCTGAACATTGCGATCAGCGGCATCCTCTGGTGGACGACGGACATCGGCGGCTTCATGGGCGGCGACACGACCACGCCCTATTTCCGGGAACTGGTCGTCCGGTGGTTCCAATACGGCGTATTTTGTCCGCTGTTCCGGCTGCACGGCGCCCGGAGGCACCCCGACTTCAAACCCGGGCGGGCGGAGCACGAGAGGACGCCCCCCAACGAGGTCTGGAGTTTCGGGGACGAGGCCTACGGGATCATCGCGAAGTGCCTGCGGCTGCGGGAAACGCTGCGCCCATACGTGATGCGGCAGATGCGGGCGGCTTCCGAAAGCGGCCTGCCGCCGATGCGCCCGCTCTTCGTCGATTTCCCCGGCGATCCGAAGGCGTGGGAAATCGACGGCCAGTATCTGTTCGGCCCCGACCTGCTCGTCGCACCCGTTTACCGGCAGGGGGCTCAGAACCGCGAGGTCTATCTCCCCGCGGGGGAGAACTGGAAGGACGCGTTCACCGGCGAAGCGTTCCCCGGCGAAGCGTTCCCCGGCGGGACGACCATCACAGCGAACGCCCCGCTGGAGAAAATCCCGGTTTATACCCGAAGCTCCGCCGACCTGAAACTCGATCTTTGATCGGGATGATTCCGGCCCGGTCCAGATCAGCTGGCTGCCCCCGGAGGAATCCGCCAAGCTCCGGCTTTCCGTGGCCCCATATCTTTTCGAAGTCGATCGCCTGAGCGATCCGTATTGGCGGTGCAGCGGCTGGTAGTGTCGCCGCCAATAGAAAATCTGGAGGACCGCAGCGCCGTCAGCGCCCACTTGTTTCCATTCCGAGAGGAGAAACAATCGACAAAAAATGTTGAGGTGGTAAACGTCAACGCTCGTCGCTGAACGCCCTCCTTCATTCTATGAAAATACTGTTAACCGCTCTGGTCATCTGTTCCAGCTCCTTGTCACTCGTCGCGCAGCAACTGCCTCTGCCCAACCCGGCAGCTCCGTTCCAGGTGCTCAAAGGCAGCCGGCTTGATCCGGAGCTGAAGGTGTTGAGTTTTGTGAGCGGAGGCAAAACCTATGATCAGCCGAGCTTGGTGATCGGCAACAAGCGGATCGGCGTTCGGGAAAGTGCCCGAGGGTTCGAGACGGACTGCGACCAGGTGGTGTGTCTTTTTGTGGACAACCGTCAAATCCTGAGCTTCGTGTTTTGGGGATCGCAGGCCGAATCGGGGATGGGTTTTCCCTTCAAGCTCCAAGAAGGCACGCAGACTGAACTCAAGGCGAACGCAGCGGACAAGACGATCACCTATTCGAAGCCTTACGTGCTCCCTGGCGGAGGAAACGCGACGTTCACCTACACCCTCAAAGCGCTCACCGGGAGCAAGGTCGAGCTAAGTTGGGATCTAGGCATCAGCCTGGAGAAACTCGCGACGATGCCCAAGGACTTCGGCGTCGGGCTCTGGATGGTTTCGCCAGAAAACGACGGCTACCAGCCCTTCCTCGTCAACAAGCAACCGCTCCCGCTGGGGGATGTCTCGAAGCTTCCTCCCAAGGAAGAGGAGATCCGGCACGGTGACGGGCTTGAGCTCGTTTACTCGGCCGAGAAGCCGCTCCAGGGGTTCTCTCTCACTCTGCCGGACGACCACGGTTTTGGCTTGAACGCGGCGGCGCCCAGCCACGGCAAAAAGCAAGCAGGTTTCATCATCCGTGCGGGCTCGAAAACGATCCAGACCCGAGATAAGGTCGTGATCGACTTCGGCGAAGTTGCCGGAAAAGATGCCGCAGCGCCGCCGCCTGTGGCCGGGATTGATTTCTGGGCGCGGGACGTCACCTGCGTGCCCGCCCCGACCACGCGCAACATCATGCCGAACCCGAGCTTTGAGCAGGGGCTTCGCTACTGGGCTTGGTGGGGCTCCGGCGGCGGAACATATGTTCCCTCGGAAATTCCCGCCTACTCGATTGTCGATGGCGGGAAATTCGGCCGCAAATGCCTCCGCCTGATGCAATCGCAAGGAGGAAAGACCCTGCAGAGCTTTTCCATCCCGGTTGTCAAAGGGAAGACCTATACACTGAGCTTTTATGGAAAGGCTGATAAACCTAATACCGATTTCGTGTTGGGCATCTCAAGCCCTGTTCTGGGTAGCCAGTTTACCTGGGGTACGGCGCTGAACACCCATCATAAGCTGAATGCCGAGTGGGAGCGCAAATCGATCGCGTTCACGGCGGATCAAAATGCGATCTCGCTGATGATGAACCCCAGCAATGGCGTCCAGCTTGACGGTCTGCAGCTCGAAGAGGGAAGCGTGCCCACTGAGTTTGTTGCTCCAGAGATCGAGGGCCTCCTGACGACGTCCGATCCCGATAATGCGCTGGCCGCAGGGGCTCCGCTCAAGGCGGTCTTTGAGCTTTATGGCAAGCCAGATGCCAAGGGCGAGGTCGAGCTGACGGTTACGAATTATTATCGGGAGAAGCTCTACGAGACGAAGGTCAAATTTGCATTGGATAAGGATGGCGTAGGCCGGATCGAGCTTCCTTGGGAGAGCGGAAAGCTCGGCACCGGCGTTTTTGTCGTCCAGGCCGACTACCACCTCGATAGCGGCGCGGTCTTGCGCGACTATTACCGCCTTTCGATCATGGACTTTCTGGAAAACAAGCACGCCACCAAAGATGTCTTTGGCTCGCTTTGTGTCATTGCGGGGCAGCTCACCCGAGGCGACGATCTGGCCCGTAATTACATGCGGTGGGGGTTTGGTTCGGCCACCTACGGCATGGGCAAGGAAGAGGCCGATCTGATCGCCAAATACCGGATTGGTCACTACCTTTCCATCATCTCCGACCTCGTCGTCACCCCGGAGGATCGAGCGCTTGCGACGGACGCGCAAACCAAATGGACTGAGGTCACCCCTGAGCGAGAAAAACAAATCGAGGATCTCGCTTACAGAATTGCGTCTGCCTATCCCTGGGTGAAATCGTGGGCATTCTCGACAGAAACTGAGGGCCGCAGCCCACTCCTCCAAAAGGGCAATTTTGCAGAGTGGGCCAAGGTTCAGCTCGCCACCCAGCGTGGCGTCAAACGGGCCAATCCCAATGCGAGCGTTCTGCCCGACGGAGGGACTTCCGGCTTTTGCGCGTTGCGCGGCTCCAGGGAAACCGAAGGCTACCTCGCAGCGACCCAGGGCAAAGTCAAATGGGACGCGATAGCGACCCATCCTTATGGCAACCTTGACGGTACCGGGGGATGCGGAGACCTCGACGTGGAGACCCGGCGTCTGCTCGATCTGATGAAGAAATACGGCTATGGTGCTGAAACCCCGTTGGATTACACCGAAGGGTTTAATGGCAGCAACCTGCTGCTGCCCGAATGGGGCCTCGATGCCAACGGCGCAAATAACGATGTTTATAACAACGGCCGGCCAAGCTACGACAGCGGATGGCATGAGTTTCTCCAAGCGGCTGCGATTGCCCGCACCTACATCATCTGCCTAAAATACTGGCCTCAGGTGCGCTCATTCAACATTTGGCTCAGCCGTCCGTATCTCGATATGTATTTTGCGCCGCTCGATGCCTGCAAGGTTCCCAATACCTTGGGGCATCTCTTGGGCAATCCAAAATTCAAGGCCAACATCCAGCCCGCCGCCGGTATCCGCGGCTACGTCTTCGAGGACGAGCAAGGGCGCGGCGTGGCCGCCATCTGGTGTACGCTCGACAAGGTCGATGAGGGCCTGGAGCAGGGGCCTGTTATCCAGGTCAAATTCCCGGGCAAGGTTCCTGAATTTATCGACTTGATGGGCAACCCCCGCCAAGTGAAAGCCAAGGATGGCCAGGTCGCGATCCAGCTTTCGCCCGCTCCGCTCTTTCTGCGTACGAAAAAAGGAGGCGCTGACAAGCTGATCGCGGCCTTGAACCAGGCGGAAGTTGAGGGGGCCGGTCTGGCTTTAAAAGTCGCGATCCAGCCAACCCTGGGTGGAGGCATTGAAGCCGTGCTCGCCAACCAGACGAACCGCCCTTTGCATGGCGACGTAACCGTAGGCAAAAAGAAAACCGCCTTTGACGTGGCCCCCCAAGGCAGCGCGGTTTATCCGATCCAAGAGAGCCAGGGTACCGAGCCCGGGAAGCTCTATTCGTGGAAGCAGACGCTCGGCGTCACTTTCGCGGGCGGCCGTGCGGACAAGGTGAGCTGGGATATGGCGTATTTCTATGTGCCTCACACCGCGACCCCTCTGCCGGCTGATCCCGCCGCGCCGGATTGGGATGCGATCCCAGCGATCCCGCTCACCAATTGGCATGTCAACGAACCTCCTCCGGGCCAGGATCCGGTGAAAGCGGGATACCCCGGCGATCTGGAGGCAAAATTCCAGCTCGCGTGGGACAAGGACAACCTCTACCTGCGGATCAGCGCCAAGGATGACCACTTTGTGCTTACCGAAGCGTCCAAATGGAAGGATCGCGTTCTCTACATGCACGATGGCTGTGCGGAAGTCTATTTCGACACGGGAGCCAACGGGCGGAGCAATTCGATGAAGGGCTACGACCTGGATGATTACCGCTACGACTTCTCGATGGGCAATCCCGAAGGCACCACCGGCCCGGGCAAGGTCTATCGGTTTGCCGAAGCCTTCCACCAGCTCGCTGGCGGCATCTTTATGCCGACCAAGGAAGATGCTGCAAAAAACATCAAATGCCAATTTCAGCGCACGGCCGACGGCTATGCCTACGTGATGATCTTCCCCCAGCGCTACATCGAGCCGATGCGTCTGGAGAAAGGTTTCCGGGCTGGATTCGGGCTTTACCTGCACGACAAGGACGACGCGAAGTTGGATTACCCCAACAAGGGCGTGGGCCTTACCACCGAGCTAGGCGCGACCCCCGACCACCGGCCCGACATCTGGCCGCTCATGATCCTCAAAGATTAATCCTCACCGCTAAACAAATATACTATGTCCACAACTATCCAACCTTACGGATCCTTGCCTTCAGCGAGGCAGATCCAATGGCAATCAACGGAGATCTACTCGATCGTCCACTTCAGCATGAGCACGTTCGCGGATAAGGAATGGGGCTACGGAGAAGATCCGGCCACGCTCTTTAATCCCACCGCGTTTGACCCGGAGCAATGGGTGCGCGTTGCCAAGGAATCGGGCATCAAAGGTCTCATTCTGGTCTGCAAGCACCACGACGGGTTCTGTCTCTGGCCGACCCGTGCCACCGAGTATTGCGTGCGCAAAAGCCTGTGGAAAAACGGCCAGGGTGATGTCGTTGCCGATGTCTCCGCCGCCTGCCGCAAGCACGGCCTCAAATTCGGCGTCTATCTCTCGCCGTGGGATCGCAACAACCTCCACTACGGACGGCCCGAATACGTCGCGCTCTACCACCAGCAACTCACGGAGCTGCTCACCGGCTACGGACCGCTTTTTGAAGTCTGGTTCGACGGTGCCAACGGCGGCGACGGCTACTACGGTGGAACTCGGGAGCGGCGCGGCATTGATCCGTCCACCTACTATCAATGGGACAAGATCAAGGCACTCGTCCGCGAGCACCAGCCGGAAGCCTGCATCTTCGGCATGGAAGACGTCCGCTTCGTCGGCAATGAAAGCGGCGTGGCCGACGAGACCTGCTGGGCGACACAGTCGTTCATCGGGCATTCTTCCGGCCAAAAAAGCCAATCCCCCTCCAGCACCGGTGACCGCCACGGAAAGTGGATGCCTGCCGAGTGCGATTTTCCCCTGCGCGAAGGCTGGTTCTTCCACCAGCACAGTTGGATCCGCCAGCCGGAGACGCTCTTTGAGCTTTATTTCACGTCGGTCGGGCGCGGAGGCACGATGAATATCGGGCTGGCCCCGGACAAACGTGGGCTCCTCTGCGACGACGATATCCAGGCCCTCAAGGGCTGGAAGTCTCTCATGGATGCCACGTTTAACGAAGACCTCGCCAAGAGCGCCAAGGTCTCGGCCAGCAACGTGCGGGGAGGGGATGCTCGATACTCTGCGGCCCATGTCCTCGATGGAAATGAGGACACGTTCTGGGCGAGCGATGATGAAGCCCAAAGCCCGGAGCTGGTCTTCGAATTCCACGAGCCTGTCAAATTTAACGTTCTCTCGATCCGGGAACACATTGCCCTCGGGCAGCGGGTGGACGCCTTCGCCGTTGACACATGGAATGACGGACAATGGACCGAAGTCGGCTCAGCCACCAGCATTGGCAACCGCCGGCTGCTCATCCTCCGCAACACCGAAGCCAGCAAATGCCGGATCCGGTTCACCAAGGCCTCCGCCTGTCCCGCGATCCGCGAAGTCAGCCTTTTCCGGGCTCCGCTAGGGCTGATCCTAAACGGCAAGCTGAACATTACCCGTGGCAGGGACGGGATGGTTCACATTCGCACCTCGAACTCGGGCCTCACCCTTCGCTTTACCACCGACGGCTCGGAGCCGACCGAGACCTCTCCGCTCTACACCGGCCCTTTCAAATTCTCACAAAGCGGAACTATTAAAGCCCTTGGGTATATCGGGAACGAGACGGACGCCAAGCTCCCGATCGTGTCGGCCACCTTCGGCATGGATCGCAGCGGTTGGCGCGTGGTGAGTGTGAGCCTTGACAGCCCGTTCGACAATAATGGGGCTGCCGGAGTGGATAAGCTTCTCGATGACGAGCCTCAGACCTACTGGCATACCTATCACAAAGACAAGACGCTGAGCGCTCCGCCGCACGAGGTTGTTCTGGATATGGGGCGTCCGGTCAACGTCGCGGCGTTCACGTTTCAGCCACGCATAGGCGAGGGGATTCCCGATGCCATTCCAGATAAATACGAGTTCCATCTCAGCCAGGATGGCAAAACCTGGACGCTCGCCGCCGAGGGCGAATTCGCCAATATCAAGGCTAGCCCCGGCATGCGTCTGGTCGGGTTGCCCCTGCCGGTAACTGGACGCTATATGAAATTCACCGCCCTGCATGCCATCGACGACGCCAACTACATCGCCGTGGCCGGGCTCGGCGTCGTCGAAGCTTGAACCTTTAAACTCTCCATAATTACTCATCACATGTCACATTACAAAAATCTAGTATTACCGACGCCGTCGCAGGCGGCGTGGGCGGATGCGGAGATCGGGGCGATCATCCATCTTGATATGCAGGTGTATGATCCGACCTACAACTATGGCGACGCCGGGCGCACGTTGCGGCGGCCGCCGGACGCAAAGCTCTTTAATCCCAAAGAACTCGACACCGACCAGTGGCTTGAGGCCGCCGTATCGTTCGGCGCAAAATACGCGGTTTTCGTGGCAAAGCATTGCAGCGGATTCTCGATGTGGCCGACCAAGGCGCACGACTACAGCGTCAAGAACACCCCGTGGCGGGGCGGCAATGGCGACGTCGTCGCCGACTTCTTTAAGTCGTGCAGGAAATTCGGTGTCAAGCCGGGATTATACTGCAGCACCCCATGGAATTCCTACCTGACCGTATATGGTGGCAGGCCCGCTTCGGGTGATCCGGAGGCGATGGCGAGCTACAATAAAGTCGTCGAGACACAGCTTGCCGAACTCTGGTCGCAATACGGCGAGGTCTTCGAAATATGGTTCGACGGCGGCGTGATTCCGCCGGAACAAGGCGGGCCGAACATCATCCCGCTCCTGGAGAAATTCCAGCCGAACGCCGGGGTGCTCGCTGGTCCGCACGGCTGGCCCAACCTTTTACGCCACGTCGGAAATGAGCGCGGGGTTGCGCCCGATCCGTTCTGGAGCACAGCTCACGAGCTGGTTGACACGGATGGCACGGTGGAGATCGCCGGTTTGGGCGGAACTCCCGACGGGAAATTCTGGGCACCCGGCGAGGCGGTCATGCCCAATCACGATCAAATCAAGGGGTTTCAGGGAGGGTGGTTCTGGCGTGAGGGGGACGACTGGACCGTCTATTCGGTCGATCACCTCACCGAATGCTACTTCTCCAGCGTAGGGCGTAACACAAACCTGCTGCTTGGGATGGTCATTGACAACCGCGGGCTGGTTCCGGAGGCGGACCGCAAGCGCTTCTCCGAGTTCGGACAGCAGGTGAAGGAAATATTCTCCAATCGTATCGCCGAGGCGCATGGCAGCGAAACATCTCTGCTCCTGCAATTGCCGGAAGGGAAGACGGTGAACATGGTGTCGCTCATGGAAGATATCGCCCAGGGCGAGAGGGTGCGGAAATATGTCGTTGAGGCGCATATCGGCGAGCGCTGGGTCAACATCGCGGCAGGGACTTGCATCGGCCACAAGAGGCTCGATCGTTTTGAACCCGTGAAGGCGTCGGAACTGCGGCTGACGATTACGGAAAGCGCCGCCATGCCGGCGATCAGAGAGTTTAGTGCTTGGTCAGTGCCCGCCGGCGTATTTGCCGTAACGCTGGATGTCGCCCAGCGCAGCAGGGTATCCTTCAGGAAGGACAAGGATGGTTATATTGGTATCTCCTGTTCCAATCCGAACCTGGCCATACGATACAGCGCGGACGGTGCGGAGCCGGGCGCATCCTCTCCGATCTTCACCAAGCCGTTTCTTCTCAAGAATGGCGGGGAAGTGAAGGCGTATGCGTTCCTAGAGGGGGGAGAAAGCCGGTCGCAGACATTCAGCGCGACCTTCGGCATGGACCGGAGCGACTGGCGCGTGGTGCGGGTGAGCTTGGAAAGCCCCTATGATAATAATGGCCATGCCGGGGCGCAGCATCTGCTGAACGACGATCCGACGACCTACTGGCACACGTATCATTTCGATAAATCCCAGAGCGTGCCGCCGCATGAGGCCGTTCTCGACATGGGGCGCATGGTGAAGGTTGCGGCGTTCACTTTGCTGCCGCGCAACGATCCCACACAGCCGTTCGCGGCCATGGTCGGATTTCCTGACCAGTATGAGTTTCATCTGAGCGACGACGGCGAAGCCTGGACGTTGGCCGTTCAGGGGGAATTCACCGACCCGAAGAATGACACCGGGATGCGGTTGATCCCGTTGCCAAAACCTATGATTGGGCGGTTCATCCGCTTTGTCGCCAAACATGTCGTTGACGACGTGGACTGTGTGATCGTGGCGGGGATCGGCGCGGTGGAAGCTGGAGGGACGCCCGCCGTGCCGTCCCATTCTCGATTGGAGGAAACAAGCGGGCGCTGACGGCGCAGCGGCCCTCCAAGGTTCCATTTTGCGTGCCTTTATGCCATTTTCTGACCTTCTGAAATGCTTTTTTAGCCTCAATCCCAATGAATCCAAATAACACACAAAACCAACCGAACTTCCCTGCCAACACCTACCGGGGCTATCGCCGCCATGATTTCCAAATCGGAGAAAATGCCGTCATTGTCATCGAGCCCAACAACCCGGCACCCGGCCAGCGATGGGTCTGGCGCGCCGAATTCTTCGACGCGTTCCCGGCATTCAATCTGGAAATGCTCGAGCGCGGCTGGTGGATCGCCTACATGGGCGTCGGCAACACCTTCGGGTGCCCATCGGCCATGGCGCGCTTCGATGTCTTCTACAAGGAGATGACGGGGAAATACGGCTTCCACAAAAAGCCGATCCTCGAAGGCCTCAGCCGCGGCGGGCTCTACGTCTATAACTGGGCTGCAAAAAACACCGGCAAGGTCGGGCTCATCTACGCCGACAACCCGGTCTGCGATTTCAGGAGCTGGCCGGGCGGCAAGGGCAAGGGTCCCGGTAGCAAGGGCGACTGGGAAGCACTCTTCCAATGCTACGGGTTCCAGTCGGAAGAGGAGGCGCTCGCCTGGCCGGGCAACCCGGTGGACAACCTCGCGCCGATCATCAAAGCCGGCATCCCGCTCGTCCACAGCTTCGGCGACGCCGATCAGGTCGTGCCCTGGGAGGAAAACACCAAAATTATGGCCGAACGGGCCGAAGCCTTGGGCGCAAAAATCCAGCTTTACCGGAAGCCGGGCTGCCTTCACCACCCGCACGGCCCGGAAGATCCTGTGGCCTTCGCGGACTGGGTGCTCGCGCACGTCTTGGAATAAGAACTTAAACTTTAAAAATCTCATGAAAAACTCCCCATTAAAACTCCTCGCCCTCGCCCTGTTCTGCTGCTCCCGCTTAGGAGCGGCCCCCGTTGTCAGCTATCATTTTGATACGCCCGAGGAGGTTGCGGCGCTCAAGAACCCGAAAGTCGCCTGGACCTCCGAGTTCAAAGTCGCCGGAGCCGGGGCAGCCGTTCTGAACGCAGTCAACACCGACGGCGGCGGGTGCAGCTTCGCCCTGCCCAAGGACAAACCCGAGGGAGTGTTGACCTGGTGGGTTTACGACCCGATCTTCGAGCGCGCCAAAGGGTCCACTGGCCTCAGTTGCAGCTTCTCCGGCGTCGCCGAGCAGGATGGCAAAAAAGTAGGAAAAGTCTACAAGCTCGACGATTTTATCGGCCACTCCTACGGCGGCTGGGCGTTTGGCACCGATCTGCTCAAGGATCGCCGCGAGACCTCCGTCATCCGCCACGCAGGCTGGACCCGCTTCGACGTCGTCAATCCCCCCGGCGCCGAGCCCCAGCAGCTCATCGTTTACATTGACGGCCGCGAGGCCTGCCGCACCCGCGATAAGTTTTACTCTCTCGATAGCCTCGCCATCAGCGTCGGCGGCCACGTCTTCGTCAACGTCTCCATCCCGATCTTCTTCGACGAGATCAGCTACGACGACTCTGCAGCCAGCTTCCGCCCCAGCGCCGTCCAGGCCCTATCCCCGAACTGGACCACTATCAAGGCTGGCGAGAAGCTCCCCGTCCAGATAGCGCTCGACCCCAAAGGTGCCAGGGCCAAAGAGGGCGAAGTCATCGTGAAACTTTACGACGGCGCGGAGCGTGAGCTTTGCCAGGCCAAAGCCGACATCGACTGGGCTAAACAGGGCGACAAGCCCCTGACTGTGGAACTCGCCCCGCCCCGCTCCGGCTGGTTCTGGGTCGAGGCCAGCTACACGGACAAGGGGCTGCCGATGCCCGACGTCGTCCGGTCCCGGGTCGATGCCCAGTACCTCGCCCCCGGATTCGAAAAACCCACCCAGGAGCAAATTGTCTTCGATACACCTTGGGACTTTCTGCCTGCCGGGTCGTCCGAGGCCGTCGCACCTCCTACGGACTGGGCCGGGGCGCAACGCCTCTCCGGTCCCTGGAAGTTCTCGGGCCAAACAATGTGCTTTGTTCCCGATGTCACCAACGCCTGGTATCGCCGCACCGTCGAGGTTCCTTCCGGCTGGGCCGGCCGCCGCATCCTGCTGGACGTTTATAACCCGCAGGGCGCGGCACAATACAACCCGCAGGGTGCGATACAGGTCTTCGCTGGAGGCAAGATGGTCGGGAAGATCGCGTGGCCGGGCGGAGCTCTCGACCTGAGCGCCTACGTCCAAGCCGGCAAGCGGCTCGATCTGGCGCTCCTCGTTGGCCCCCACGACTCGGGAGAGTTGCGAGGCCTCCGCGGCGAGGTCGCCCTGCGCTGCGAGCCCCAAGGCCCCCGCATCGACAACGTCGCAGTCCGAACCTACATCAAAGGCGGGAAACGCCTCTGGGCCCAGTTCGAATGCGTTGACCTCACGCCCGGCAAAACCTACACCGTCGAGGCAGCCGCCAGTGCCGCCGGGAAGCTCGACAAAGTCTTGCCCCCTGTGACGTTCACTGCCGCCGCCGCCACCCAGACCGTCGCCACCGAGGCACCATGGGACGACCCGAAGCTTTGGGACGTCGGCAAGCCCTTCCTCTACAGCCTCAACGCCAAGCTGGTCGGCCACGACACCATCCGGCCCGTCCGCTTCGGCTTCCGCGAGCTGCTGACCCAAGGCCACCTGATGACCCTCAACGGCCAGCCCCTCTCGCTCTTCGAGACCTTCGGCTTCAACGAGACCCAGACCCACAACTTCGGTACCGTCGACTACATGCGCCGCATGGGCTACAACTCCGCCTACCGCACCGACGGCTACCAGAGTTTCCTCGCCCCGAAGTTCTTCGACGAGGCCGGCATCCCCCGCCGCATGTATGCCAGCGACGGCTTTATGGGCCGCCCCGCCAACCAGAAACTCATCCAGGAGGGTAAGGAAATGTCCCCGGAATACTGGGCAGCCAAGACTAAAGAGGTCGAGTATTTCATGAAGCGTTTCCGCAACTGCCCCAGCGTGTTGCAGTGGTGCGGCCCGCAATACCCCGGCACCGACCTCGAGATGAGCCCGCTGCTCCAGGACGGCATCTGGCGCATGCCCCCCAAGAACGACTTGGAGCGCCGCGCCATCGCCCGGTCCGACCGCGAGTATAACCTCATCCACTCCCTCGACCCCACCCGCTACCAGGACGACCTCATCACCCACAACAACAACGACACGATCAACTACCACTTCTACGGCGGCTTCTCGCCCATCCAGGAGATCATCGAACGTAACGAGCATTGGCTAAAACACGGAGTCAAACCGATCTTCATCGACGAGACCATCTCGCCCTTCCAGAATGACTGGACTAACTCCCCTTGGGAAGGCGGCGGCGGACACACCTCGCCGCGCAAGGTTGACCAGATCGCCGAATGGTGCGCCGTCACCAAGGGAGACGCCGCCTTCGTTCGCGACGCCGACGTGGATGCGGCACTGAAGGATGGCGAGAAGGCCGCGCTGAAGATGCTCGACGACGCCGACCAGATTGCTGACCCCCAGAAACGCGCTGTCGCCCAAGGAGTCCGCGCCATCGGCGGCTCCCTCTCCGGTTTCGGTTCCAGCAGCAACCGCGTCTGCGACCACGACCCCGCCAAGCTCCGCAACCAGGTCTGGATGGAACGCGTCCGGGAGAACTTCCTCAACTGGCGCGCCGACGGCGTCGCCGGCATGACCCCTTGGATCGAGCCGCGCTTCATCTCCGACTACCTCGCCCCAGTGGTGGCCTTCCTTGCCGGCACCCCCGAGAAACGCACCGCCAAAGACCATATCTTCGCCCCCGGCGAAACCTTGCGCCGTTGCGTCCTCGCCCTCAACAACGGCCGCGATCCCGCCAATGTCCGCTGCGCATGGAAGCTCACCCTCGACGGCAAGACCGTCGCCGACGGCGACGAGTCCTTCGCCATCCCCGGCGGCGGCCAACACCGCCTCCCCATCGAGGTCGCTATTCCCGCCGGCCCCGACCGCCAGGGCGAGCTCTCCATGACCCTCTCCGACGCCGACGGCAAGCCACTCTGCGCCGACAGTTGCCGGATTGACATCCTCGCCCCCCGGCCGCTCAAGACCAAGACCTTTGCCCTGATCGACCCCGAGGGCGACACCGTCAAAACCCTTGAAAAACTCGGTGCCGACTTCCAGCTCCTGCCGTTCACTGCCGACCTCACGGCTTACGACACCATCGTCTTCGGCCGCCGCGCGTTCGACTACGAACTCCAAGCCCTCCCCCAAGGGATCGATCTCGGCGCCTTGCTCGCCTTGGGCAAGAACGTCCTCATCTTGGAGCAGTCGGAGAAAACCCTGCGCGAGCGCTTCAAGCTCCGCACCGAATATGTCTCCCCCCGCGACGCCTACGCCCGCGTCGCCAACTGCCCGCTCTTCGACGGCCTCCCCGACGCCTGCCTGAAGTATTGGCGCGGTGCCGCCACTTTGACCAGCGGTTACGAGGTCGCCCTCCAGAACCTCGGCCCCAGCGAGGGCTGCGGCGCCGCCGCCCGCTACCTTTACACCGGGAACGACGGCAAGCAACGTCACCGCTACATCAAATGGGGCAACACCCATAACGTCGCCACCGTGGTCATTATCAAGCCGGATACCGGCAATTTCCGCACGCTGGTGGACTGCGAGTTTGCACTCAATTATGCCGCCGCCTTGGAGCTGCGGAATGGCCGAGGAACACTGGTCTTCAACCAGCTCGACGTCACCGCCCGCACCCAAAGCGACCCCGCCGCAGAGCGTTACCTGTCCAACCTGCTCAACTTCACCGAAGCTCAGAAACCCACGGCCTGGCGACAGGCCGTCTATCTCGGTGGTGACGCCGAGGCCAAGCTCCTGGAGTCCCTCCGCATCGACTTCAAAAGGATTAAAGACCTCGCCGAGGCTAAGCCCGCCGACGCCCTGATCTTGGGCGGCGACGCCGCTCCTGCCGGGCTGGACGCCTTCGCCCAGGCTGGCGGCCTGGTGTTCTGCTTGCCCCGCAAAGACTTCACCTGCCTGCCATTCGCTGTCGAGGCCAAGCCCAAAGCGGTGAACCACACTGTTCTGGGCAAGGCCGCCGCCGACCCGCTGCTGCTGGGGCTGGGAAACACCGACTTCTACTGGAAAGGTGACGTCACCATCAATGCCCTGGACAAGGTCGATGGGGCGGCTCTCCTGTTGGATAGCGGCGTCATTGCTCGCGTCCCGCGCGGCAAGGGCGAGTTCGTGCTCTGCCAGATCGAGCCGTGCATGTTCAACGTGGACAGACGGTTCTGGCTCGACCGCTCCAAACGTTTCAACGAGCGGGCGTTGGTGGTCCTGCTCTCGAACTGCGGAGTCGAGATGGCCGCCCCTTACTTCCTGCGTCCGCCGAAGGCCAAGGATGAGCCTGCCGGCACGATCGAACTCGCCGGGGACTGGGAGACTTGCCCCGGCCTGCCCACTCAAGTGACCTGCCCGCCCGACGCCCCGGTCTGGCGCAAGCTTGCCCTCCCTGGCAAGGCTGGCGGCGACAAGGGCACGGTCTGGTATCGCCGGACCTTCGAGGTCAAGGAACTGCCCGCCGGAGCCAATGCCATCCTGTTGCTCGGCCGGATAGCCGGCTGCGACCTCACCCTGGTCAACGGCGCAAAAGTCGGCCAGAGCGACTTGGTCAACCATGTCAACGACGTGGCGGTGGTGACCCGCAGCTACGCCATCCCAGCCGGGTTGCTCAAAGTCGGCAAAAACCAGATCTCCATCCGCGTTGATTTCGACCGCGGCGCCGCGCTCGGCATGCACGACAGCGACGGCTCCGTCAACCCGCCCATGGCCATCAACTTCTTCAAGCCAGCCGGGGATTTGGCCGCCGCCGTCGAGCCGTTCAGCCTGGAGGGCAAGTGGCAGGGCTGTGCCATCGGCAAGACCGAGCAGCCTTGTCCGCCGCCGAGCGACCCCCGATGGCACGATGTCACGGTTCCTGACATGTACCAACCCCAACACCCCGACTGGAAAAAATACAACGGGTTCTTCTGGTATCGCAAGAGCTTCACGCTCCCGGCAGCTTTGCCTGCCGGGGCAGAGCCCTTCCTGGTCATGGGCGGGGTGGACGACTGGGATACCACTTGGCTCAACGGGACGAAGATCGGACACACCGGCCCGGATAACTTTTTTAATGGCCCATCCGCATGGAATACGCCTCGAAAATACCCCATCCCGTCGGATTTACTCAAGGCCGGGGAGAACGAGATCACCCTGCTGGATGACGACCCGATCAACGACGGCGGCATTCGCTTCGGCCCGGTCCAGTTGATCTTCGCCGATCCGGTGAAAGTGGAGCGGCGGCAAATGCTGGCGTCGAATTACCTGAACATGGTCGCCGCCGAAGACGACCCCTACGTCGCACGTCACTGGTAACTATGAAACTCAAAATCTATACCTTGCTGGGCCTCATGTCGTTGTCGGCGTCAGCCTTGGCCGTCGACCCCGTGCCGATGGGCTGGGGCGCCGCCGCCATGACCGAGGCGGAGTTCCAGTCGCATGTCTTTCCGCATCAGGGCAGGGAATGCCCCTGGGTCGGCCCCCCCGGTGACGCCTTTAAGCAGGAGAAGATCTACGCCCATCCGGGGCCGTTCGCCTTCCACACGCATTTCCCGCTCGCCTTCCCGGCAGGCTCCACGCCGCGGCTCTTGGTGAACGGCCTTGCCGACGGCTGCGTGGCGCAACTCAACGGCAAACTCGTCGAGCTGGTCAAGGAGCGGAACAAAGGCGCCGACCCCTTCGCCACCGAGCGCTGTTTCCTGCTGCCCCCGGAGCTGCTGAAACCATTTCCCGCTCACAACTGCCTGATCCTCTGGTCGCCGGCCATCCGCAAGGAAAAGGACGACAAGGTGGCGCCGGTATCGGTGATCGTCTTCGAGGATCCTGACGCTCTGGCGGAGCGGGCGCGGCAGCAGCGGTTGCGGGCGTCCTATCTGCATGAAGAAACAGAAGACCCGTATGTCGCCCGCCATTGGTAAAAGGCCCTCTGAAACACAAAAATCAAAGTGTTTCGATTTATCTGCTCGACCTTCTTTAGCGCGTCTTTCTGCATCGTCGCACACGTCTTTGAAAACTAATAAATCTTATGGAAAACTCCCCGTTCAAACTCCTCGCCCTCGCCCTGTTCTGTTGCTCCCGCTTAGGGGCGGCCCCGGTTGTCAGCTATCATTTTGATACGCCCGAGGAGGTCGCGGCGCTCAAGAACCCAAAAATCGCCTGGACCGCCGAGCCCAAGGTCGCCGGGGCCGGGGCAGTTGTCATCCACGCCGAGAACACCGGCGGCGCCTCGTTCAACATCGAACTGCCCAAGGACAAACCCGAGGGCGTCCTGACTTGGTGGATCTACGACCCCATCTTCGAGGCGGGAAAGGGGCTCAGCAGCGTTGCCTGCAGCTTCTCCGGCACCATCGAGAAGGACGGCAAGCGTTCATCAATAGGCTACAAGTTCGACGACTTCATGGGCCGCTGCTACGGCGGCTGGATGTTCGGCACCGACCTGATCCGCGACCGTCGCGAGACCAGCGCCGTGCGCCACGCCGGCTGGACCCGCTTCGACGTCGTCAAACCTCCCGGTGCCGGGCCCCAGCAGCTCATCGTCTATGTTGACGGCCGCGAGATTTGCCGCACCCCCGAAAAGTTCCTCTCACTCAGCGGGCTTTCCATCTCAGTCGGCGCCCATGTCACCGGGAACGTTAGCATCCCCATCTATTTCGACGAGATCAGCTACGACGATTCCGCCGCCAGCTTCCGTCCCAGCACCGTCCAAGTGCTCGCCCCAAACTGGACGACGCTCCGGGCCGGAGAGAAACTGCCCGTGCAAGTTTCCCTGAACCCCAAGGGTGCCCGGGCCGAGTCCGGCGAGCTGTCCGTCAAACTCTACGACGGTGCCGAGCATGAACTCCTCAAGACCACGGTCCCTATTGATTGGGCGAAACAGGGCGGCAAGCCACTGACGGTGGAACTTCCCGCCCCGCCACGCTCGGGCTGGTTCTGGGTCGAGGCCAACTACAAGGACAATAACCTGCCGCTACCCGACGTCGTCCGCTCCCGGGTCGATGTCCAGCACCTAGCCCCCGGCTTTGAAAAGCCAACCCAGGAACAAATCGTCTTTGACACACCATGGGACTTTCTTCCCGCCCAGTCGGACAAGGAGGCTGTCCCCCCCGCAGACTGGGCCAGTGCGCAGCGCCTCTCCGGGCCCTGGAAGGTCTGGGAACAAGTTGTTTGTTTTGCCGCTGATGTCACCAACGCCTGGTATCGTCGCGCCGTCGAGATCCCTGCTGGCTGGGCCGGCCGCCGCGTGTTGTTGGATGTCTATAACCCGCAGGGTGCGGTGCAGGTCTTCGCTGGCGGCAAGAAAGCAGGAGAGATCAAGTGGCCGGGCGGAGCGCTCGACCTGAGCGCCTATGCGAAAGCCGGCAGGCGGCTCGATCTGGCGCTCCTCGTTGGCCCTACCGACTCGCACGAGTTGCGCGGTCTGCGCGGTGAGGTCTCGTTGCGTTGCGAACCTCTTGGCCCCCGCATCGAAAACGTGGCCGTCCGCACCTACATTGAGGGCGGGAAACGACTCTGGGTGCAGTTCGACTGCGTCGGGTTGACTCCCGGACAAACTTACAAGGTCGAAGCCGCCGCAAGCGCCGCCGGCGACATTGACAAGGCTTTGCCTCCCGTCGCATTCACGGCCAAGGCTGCCAGCCAAAGTGTCGTGGCCGAAACTTCCTGGGACAATCCGACGCTCTGGGATGTCGGGCTGCCGTTCCTCTACAGCCTGAACGCCAAACTTGAGGACGCGCACGGCAAAGCGCTCGACACCCTCTGGCCGCAGCGCTTCGGTTTCCGCGAGATCAAGAGCAAGGGCCATCTGATGACGCTCAACGGCCAGCCCCTGAGCCTCTTCGAGATGCGCGGCTTCGCCGAGACCATGACCCGCAACTTTGGCCTCTGCGACTGGCTGCGCCGCAGGGGCTACAACTCCGCCTACCGCACCGACGGTTATCAGAGTTTCCTCGATCCGAAGTTCTTCGACGAGGCAGGCATCCCCCGCCGGATGTATGCCAGCGACGGCTTCTGCGGCCGCGGCCAAGTCCAAAAGCTCGTTCAAGAGGGCAAGGAGATGTCCCCCGAATACTGGGAGGGTGAGACCCGGAAGATCGAGTATTTCATGAAGCGTTTCCGTAACTGCCCCAGCGTGCTCATGTGGAGCGGACCCTATTATATCGGCACCGACTTGGAGATGAACCCGCTGTTGCAGGACGGCATCTGGCTCAAGCCTCCGAAGGACGACCTGGAACGGCGGACAATCGCCTGGGGCAATCGCGAATACAGCCTCATCCATGCCCTCGACCCCACCCGCTACCAGGACGATCTCACCACCCACAACTACAACGACACGATCAACTACCACTTCTACGGAGGTTTCTCGCCCATTCAGGAGATCATCGAGCGCAACGAACATTGGATCCAATACGGCGTCAAGCCCCTCTTCCTCGACGAGACCGCCTCGCCTATCACTATGGACTGGACCAACGCCCCCTGGGATGGCGGTCACGGTTGCGTCCGCAGAGTTAGCCAGGTGGCCGAGTTGTGCGCCGTAACCCGCGGCGACGCCGCCTTCGTCCGCGATGCAGACGAGGACGCCGGACTGAAAGCCTTCGAGAAGGCCGCGTTGGCCCAGTTGGCCGAAGCCGATCAGATCGCCGACCCCCAGAAGCGGGCCGTCGCCAAAGGTGTTCGCAACATCAGCGGGGCCGGAAATGGCTACCCGCTGGTCTGCGACGGCAATCCGGAGAGCCTCCGCAACCAGGTCTGGGGTGAGCGTGTCCGGGAGAACCTTCTTAACTGGCGTGCCGACGGCGTCGCCGGGATCTGCACCTTCCTGGATACCAGCATCGAACTGGCGACGCTTCCCAAGTGCTATGCCCCGGTGGTGGCCTTCCTCGCCGGCACTCCTGAGAATCGAGTCCCCGAGAATGCCCCTCTCACTTCGTCTGATTCCACGGTAAGGGGCAAGCGCACGGCCAAGGACCACATCTTCGCACCCGGCGAGACCCTGCGCCGCAGCGTCCTTGCCCTCAACAACGGCCGCCAGGAGGCCAAGGTGGACTGCGCATGGAAACTTAGCCTCGACGGCAAGACGGTTGCCTCCGGCGATAAGTCCTTTGCCATCACCGGCGGCGGACAATTCAGTCTTCCCATCGAAGTGGCGATCCCTGCCGGCGGTGACCGGGAGGGCGAGTTATCCATGACCCTTTCCGCCGGCGGCAAGGAACTCTGCTCGGACCGTTGTCGGATCGACATCCTGGCACCCCGGACGATCAAGAACGTGAAGACCCTGGCCCTGGTCGACCCGGAGGGTGACTCCGCCAAGGCGTTGCAGAAACTTGGCGCCAACTTCCAGCTCCTGCCGTTCACCGCCGACCTCACCCGCTATGACACCATCGTCTTCGGGCGACGGGCCTTCGACTACGAACTCCAGTTTCTGCCCGAGGGCCTCGACCTCGGCACCCTGGCCCGGCTCGGGAAGAACGTCCTGATCCTGGAGCAGTCGGAGAAGACCTTGCGCGAGCGCTTCAAGTTCCGCACCGAGTATTCCTCGCCCCGCGAGGTTTTCGCCCGTGCCGCGGGCTGCCCCCTTTTCGACGGTCTCCCGGACGCCTGCCTGAAATTCTGGCGCGGTTCCGCCACCTTGACCGATGGCTATGCGATCGCCCTGCAGAACCTCAAGCCGGAAAACGAATGCGGCGACGGCGCCTACTACCTCTACACCGGCAACGATGGCAAACCGAAGAAACGCTTCATCAAATGGGGTAACACTCACAACGTCGCCACCGTGGTCATCATCAAACCCGACACCGGAAACTACCGGACGTTGGTCGACTGCGACTTCGCGTTGAATTACGCCGCCGCGTTGGAGCTGCGGAATGGCCGAGGCAACCTGGTCTTCAACCAACTCGACGCCACTGGCCGGACATTGCCCGACCCCGCCGCCGAGCGCTACCTGTCGAACCTGCTCAACTTCACCGAAGGACTGAAGCCCGCAGCATGGCGTCAGGCCGTCTATCTCGGTGGCGATGCCGAGGCCAAGCTTCTGGAGTCCCTCCGCATCGACTTCAAAAGGATTAAAGACCTTTCCGAGGCCAAGACGGCCGACGCGCTGATCTTGGGCGGCGATGCTGCCCCGGCCGGGCTGGCCGATTTCGCAAAGGCTGGCGGCTTGGCGTTCTGCCTGCCCCGCAAAGACTTCACCTGCCTGCCCTTTGCCGTCGAGGCCAAGCCAAGGCCTGTCAACCACAGTGTTCTGGGCAAGGCCGCCGACCCGTTGCTTCTGGGCCTGGGCAGTTCCGATTTCTACTGGAAAGGCGACATCCAAATAAACGCCCTGGACAAGGTCGAGGGTTCGGCTCTCCTGTTGCCGAGCGGCGTCCTGGCCCGCGTGCCTTGCGGCAAGGGCGAGTTCGTGCTCTGCCAGATCGAGCCTGGCATGTTCGATGTGGACAAGCGTTTCTGGCTCGACCGCTCCAAACGTTTCAACGAGCGGGCGTTGGTGGTCTTGCTCTCCAATTGTGGCGTCGAGATGGCCGCCCCATACTTCCTGCGCCCACCGAAGGCCAAGGACGAGTTGGTCGGGGCGGTCGATCTCGCTGGGGACTGGGAGACCTGCCCCGGGCTGCCCACTCAGGAAGCCTGTCCCGCCAACGGCCCCGGTTGGCGCAAACTTGCCCTGCCAGGCAAGGCTGGCGGCGACAAGGGCACGGTCTGGTATCGCCGGAGTTTCGACCTCAAGGAGCTCCCCGCTGGAGCCAACGCCAATCTCCAGGTCGGCCAGATCAGCGGCTGCGACATCACCTTGGTCAACGGCGTCAAAGTCGGCAATAGTGATCTGGGCAACCATGTCAACGACGTGGCGGTGGTGATCCGCACTTACTCCCTGCCCGCCGGACTGCTCAAGGTCGGCAGGAACGAGATCGCCATACGGGTTGACTTCGACCGCGGCGGCGGGCTCGGCATGCGCGACAGCGATGGCTCGGTCCATCCGCCCATGACCGTGAACTTCTTCAAGCCCGCCGGCGACTTGGCCGGTGCGCTGGAACCGTTAAGCCTGGAGGGCAAGTGGCAGGGCTGCGCCATCGGCAAGACCGAGCAGCCTTGCCCGCCTGCCAACGACCCCCGCTGGCACGACGTCACAGTGCCGGGCAACTACCAGTCCCAGCATGCCGACTGGAAAAAATACAACGGGTTCTTCTGGTATCGCAAGAGCTTCACGCTCCCGGCAGCTTTGCCTGCCGGGGCAGAGCCCTTCCTGGTCATGGGCGGGGTGGACGACTGGGATACCACCTGGCTCAACGGGACGAAGATCGGCCACACCGGCCCGGACAACTTTTTCAATGGCCCATCCGCCTACCACACGCCGCGCAAGTATGCCATCCCTGCGAGTTCGCTCAAGGCCGGGGAAAACGAGATCACCCTGCTGGATGACGACCCGATCAACGACGGCGGCATTGGCTTCGGCCCGGTGCAGTTGATTTTCGCCGACCCGGAGAAGGTCGCAAAACGGCTTATGCTCGCTTCAAATTACCTGAACATGGTCGCCGCCGAGGACGACCCTTACGTCGCCAGGCACTGGTAATGGCAACTTATCACAAACCCAAATATCGGAGAACGACATGAAGACAATACACTTGAAAACGAAACTGTTAGTGCTGCTGGCATTGTTGCCGGCGGCGGCGGGTTATGCGGCCGGGACGGCCAACCACTTCGACAGCCCCGAGGACTGCGGCGACGCCGCCAAGTTCGCGACTGTCACCAAGGCCGCCGGGGCGGGATGCTTAAAAACCCAAGGGCCGTCGCTTAGCTTCGGCCAGACGTTCAAGGAGCCCCTGGCCTCCGGCGTCCTGACCATCTGGGTTTACGACGACTACGCCGAGATCATCGACACCTGGAAATGGCATCACGTCAATTACGGTTTCACCCGGATGCTTGACGGCAAAAAAACCTCCGTGGGTTGCGAGATTCGCCGTTACTTCGACGGTTGGCGAGCGGACCTCGCCGACCCGACCCAGGAGTTCCGTTACTTCCCATTGCCGGACGCCCCCCGGCACGCCGGCTGGACCCGCTTCGACCTTGTCAAGCCCGCCGGACAACAGCCCGCCACCATTTACATCGACGGGCACAAGGCCTTCACCACCCCTGGTTCCTATGATGCCGTGACGAGCGTTGGCACCGACTTCCTACCTTATGTGGACGAGCTCTCGACCGACACCGACCCCGCCAGCTTTCGCCCCAACCCCATCGCCGCCATCCTCCCCGACAACCCCTATGGCCGCGTCCTGTTGCGAGCCGGTGACAAGCTCAATGTCAATCTCGCCCTCGATCCCGCGGGCGCCCGGTCGAAGGAGGGGAAGGTTTCCCTGAGGTTGCTCGACGGCCGCGGCGAGACCCTCGTTTCCGACGACGCAACAATCGCCTGGGACAAGCAGGGTCCGCAGTCCGTCAAGTTTGCCTTGCCCACCCCGCCGCGCTCCGGCAATTTCTGGCTTGAGACCAGCTACCAGGAGCCCGGCGGCCCGGTCGATTTCACCCGCCGTAAAGTCAACCTGCAGTTCACCACCCCCAGTTTCGCTGCAGCCGAGCTGGCACCGCTTGAGATCTTCCGCCGCCAGTGGGACTTCTTGCCCGTCGGCAAGAATGAGCCCGACGTCTCCAAGGCCCGCGCCGCCGCCGCCACCCCGGAGGACTTGGCCACCCCGGCCACCGTCCCGTCCGACTGGTCGAAGGCCGCCAAGCTTCGCGGCGCCTGGGCCGATCTGGACGGCTATTTCAACATTGGCTACACCTGCCATGCCGCCTGGTATCGCCAACAGGTGGAGATACCATCAGCCTGGCGAGGACAAAAGATCATGCTGGAGGTGGATGGCCCGCGGGACGTGGCCACCGTCTTCGCCGACGGCAAGGTGGCTGGGACGGTCAAATGGCCCGGCGGCGACCTCGACCTGAGCGCCTTCGCCAGGATTGGCAAGCCGCTCGACCTCGCGATCCATGTGGCGGCATCCGGCCCGCAACGGGGACTTTGCGGCGACATCACCCTTTACCCCTCGCCCCGCGGGCCGCGGCTCGACGGCGTGGCGGTCCGCCCGTCGGTCGCCAAACATGAGCTCGCCGTCACCCTGGAGCTTTCCGGGCTTGAGCCGGGCAAGACCTACAAGCTCAAGGCCGCCGCCGACAACGCCGGGGGCAGCGCACTGGTCATCCCGGGGACCAGCTTCACCGCCACGGCCGACACCGCCGTCGTGGAACTCTCCGCCCCTTGGGCCAACCCCGTCCTCTGGGAGCTGAACGCCCCCTACCTCTACGACTTCGACGCCGCTTTGCTCGACGCCAACGGCAAGCCCCTTGCCACGCTCTGGCCGGAGCGTTTTGGCTTCCGCGAGATCTCCGCCAAGGGCCCCGACCTGACCCTCAACGGCCGCCCCGTCACCTTGTTCGGCTACAGCGGGGCCATCGCCGCCGCCCCCGAGCACAGTCGCTGGTGCGAGAAGTTCGGCTTTGCCTCCTTCTACATGGGCGATGGCAAGGAAGACGCACGGCTCCTCGACGAATCCGGCAAGACCCGCGAGGGCGAGCGCGTCCAAAACGTCGGCGGCCGTCTTGAGGAAATGCTCAAGAGCGGCAAAGACAACGACCCCGCCGCTTGGGCGGAGATCGCCCATATCCTCGAATACCAGAACAAGGCCAGGCGCAACCATCCCGGGGTCTTCTTTCAGCACGGCGTGTTGGGGGGAAACCGGGCTCGCAACGGCTCGATGTATAACCCATTATTCCAAGACGGTAACTGGGTCAATCTGCCCCCCGCGAGCGACACCTTGTTAGTCCGCTCCTTCAAACTGGGCCACCGCGTGCTGGACAAGCTCCACCAGCTCGATCCCACCCGTCCGGCCACCGCCCAGGACTCCGGCAGCATCAACGACACCATGCACATCACCGAGTATGCCGGCTTCCAGCCCATACAGGAGTTCATCGAGCGCAGCGAGTATTGGCGCGCCTTCGGCACCAAGCCCTTCCTTGTCTCCGAGCAGGCCGCCCCGATGGGTCCTAACTGGAACGACGGCCTTTGCCTGGGCTTCAACGGCAGCGGCCTCCCCTGCATCGCCGAGTGGACCTCCTTCTTTTGCGGCGACGTCGCCTTCGAGCGCACGGAGCTTGACGAGACGTTCCTGGCCAACCAGGAGAAGGCGGTCGCCCAGCAGCGCAAGAAGATCGCCGACACCGTAAAGAACCCGCTCGAACGCGACGTGGCCCTGGCGAAAGTCCGGATGGCTGGCGACAGGACGACTTACTACGAGAAGGACGAGACGTTGCCCAACCGCCTCTGGAAAGACCGCATCCGCGATGAGGTCTTCCACTGGCGCGCCAACCACCTGGCCATGCTCGCCTTCTTCTTCAGCAACGGCGGCCCGCGCCTCGACCTCTGCTACCAGGAATACCAGGCACCGCTGACCGGCTTCCTCGCCGGGACGCGGGACAAGCTTGCCTCGAAGACCCACATCTTCGCCCCAGGCGAGACCCTCGAACGCGGCGCCCTGCTCCTCAACAACTCCCACCTGCCCGGCGAGCTCTCCTGCCAGTGGAAGCTGGAACTCGGCGGCGAGACTGTCGCCAGCGGCTCGAAGACCGCCGCCGTCGCGCCTGGCGGCCAGACCTTCGTTCCCATATCCATCCCCATCCCAGCCGGCCCCGACCGTTCCGGCAAGCTGGGCGTCACCATTCTCAAGGACGGCAAGGAATTGCGCTCCGACAGTTGCGACATCGACGTGGTTGTCCCGCGCCCCTTCGCCAACCAAGGGGGTATCGCCCTGGTGGACCCCGAGGGCGACTCCGCCAAGGCGCTCGCGGCCGCGGGCATCAAGTTCCAGCGCCGCACCTTCGACGCCGACTTCGGCCCGTTCGACACTGTCATCTTCGGGCGACGCGCCTTCAACTACGAGATCCAGCTCCTCGCCGAGGGCCTCGACTTGGGCAAGCTGGCCGCGCAGGGAAAGCGCGTGCTGATCATGGAACAGGACGAGGCGGCCTTGCGCAACCGCTTCAAGCTGCGCACCGAGTATCTGTCTCCACGCGATGTCTTTGGCCGCGGCGGATCGCCCCTGCTCCTCGACGGCCTCCCCGACCGGCGCCTGAGCAACTGGCGCGGTGCCGCCACCTTGACCGACGGCTACGAGGTCGCCCGCAACAAGGCGAAGCCCACCCTCCCGGGCGAGTTCTCCGACGGCGGCACTTGGAACTACCTCTGGAACGACGGCGCAATCCATCCCCGCCCGATCAAATGGGGCAACACCCACAACGTCGCCACCGTGACGGCGATCAAGCCGGACACCGGCAACTTCCGGGCGCTCGTCGATTGCGGCTACGACAACAACTGCGCCGCCGCATGGGAACTGGAGGCAGGCAAGTCCAGGATCGTTTTTAACCAGCTCGACGTCTGCGGCCGGACCGAGTCCGACCCTGCCGCCATCCGCTACCTCCAGAACCTCGTCCGCCACGTCCAGACCGCCCCCGCGCCAGCCCTGCGCCAGGCCGCCTACCTCGGCGGCGAGCGTGGTGCCGCGCTGCTCAAGGCGCTCGACGTGTCCGTTCGCGAGATCGCCAGCCCCGCCGAGGCCGGGCTTGATATCCTAGTCCTGGGCGACGCCACGCCGGAACAGCTCAAGGGCTGGAAGGATGGACTCGCGGCCTTTGCGGCTGCGGGCGGCACCGTCTTCAGCCTGCCCAAGTCCGAGGCCGACTTCGCCGCCAACTGGACGCCCTTCGCCGTCACGGCCAAGATGGCAACCGTCAACCACACGGTCGTTGGAAAGCCGTCCGCGCCGCTGCTGGCGGGCCTTGGCAACAGCGACTTCTACTGGAAGGGCAACGTCCCCGTCGTGACCATCGAGAAGGCCGAGGGTGCCGCCGTGCTGCTCCCCACCGGCGTGCTGGCGGACATCCCCCACGGTAAGGGCCATTACGTGCTCTGCCAGGTGGAGCCATCGCTCTTCGGCGACATCAATCTCGACTACTGGCTGAAGGACTCCGCGCGCAACACCGAGCGGCTGGTCCGGACGCTGCTGGCCAACGCCGGCGTGGCGATGGCACCCCCGAAGCTGTTGGCGCTCCCGAACGCCAGCCTGCAACTCGATCATACCTTCGACCTGGCCGGAGACTGGACGTTCTGTCCGGCCCAGGCCGATGCCACAAGCTGCCCTGCGCCATCCGACCCGGCTTGGCGCGGCGTCAAGCTCCCCGGCCGGCCTTCAACGCTGGGCAGGAAGGGGACTTTCTGGCTGCACAAGGACTTCGAGTTGCCCTTCGAGCCGTCCGTCAGCGACAGCTTCCTCCTGCGCGTCGGGCGGATCAGCGGTGCCGACACCCTCTACGTCAACGGCGTCAAGGTCGCCTGGACCGGCCTCGACACCGACCCCAACGCCGTGACCACCGTGACCCGGTCATACACGCTGTTATCCAAGTTTTTCCGGAAGGGGACGAATGAGGTGGCGCTGCTGGTGGACTACGATTTCAACGGCGGCCTGGGGATGGCCGGCGGAACCGGCGAGGTCACCGCCCCGCTGGCGCTTGAGCTATACAAGCCGCGCGGCGGCGACAAGATGCCCGCCCCCATTGACCTGGCCAGCACCTACGAGTGGATGGGGTTGCCTGTGACAGACCCGACGGCCCCGTGTCCGAGTTTGCACCACACCTGGAAGACGTTGCCTTGGCGCCGGGCTGCGGTGCCCGGCTACCTCCAGACGCAGCAACCCGAATGGAGCGGCCTCACCGGTTACTTCTGGTACTGGCGCCAGTTCACCTTGAAGGAGGCCCTTCCGGAGACCGCCGAGCCTGTGCTGGTCATGGGGGCGGTGGACGACGAGGACACCACCTATTTCAATGGGGTGAAGATCGGCCACACCGGCAAGGACACCAATCCGAAGGACTACTGGCAGGCTCCGCGGCGATACCCGATCCCCAAGAACCTGTTCAAACAAGGGCCGAACGCCAACTTGATCCAAGTCCAGCAAAACGACTTCAACGGGAGTGGCGGCATCTGCAAGGGGCCGGTGCAGATCATCTTCGAGGACCCCGAGAAGACCGTCCGCAGGAAACTGGCCGAGAGCCCCTACCTCCACGATGTCGGCCCGGTGGACGACCCCTATTGGCACCACGGTTTCTGAAGAATTATGAGAAACGAAAGACCCGGAATGATGAAGAATTTGGATAATCGGGGCATGTGCGCTACCGGCATGAGAACCGTGTTGAGCTGGTTGCTGGGCGTGGCTGGAACCGCGCAGGCGGGAACGGGTTTTGTGGATCCTGCGGACTACGGCTTTGCACCGGACGCGTCGGCGACGACGAACGCAGTCGCGTTGCAGCGGGCGCTGGACGGCGGAAAGCGGATCGTGCAGGTGACGCGACCCGGCGTCTATGGCTTGGATCGGACGGTGTGGTTGGACAGCGAAACGAGGCTGATTTTCGCACCCGGCGTGGTTTTACAAAAGCGGACGCCGTATGTCCATGTGCTGGCCAATCGTGGTCTTGTCACCGCGACGTGGGACACGGACATCACGGTTGAGGGCGCGACGATCGACGTCAACGAGTTCACCGCTGTCCACGGCGAGGACAGCCCCCTGTTCGGCAACCGCGGCCAGGTCGCTTTCTGCCGCATCCGCGATCTGACGGCGCGCAAATTCACCTGCCTTAACCTGCATGGTGCCCAATACGGGTTTCAGATCGCCGCGTTCGAGAACGTGGTCTTGGACGGCTTTGAGATCCGCGGCAAGAAAGACGGCGTCCACATCAACGCGGGCCGGAAGTTCGTCATCCGCAACGGGACGCTGGAAACTGGCGACGACGGCATCGCACTCAACGCCGAGGACTGGGTCGGTGCTACGCCGGTGTTGGGCAGCATCGAGGACGGACTGATCGAGAACGTCACGGACGACGGACATGGCAGTTGCAATTTCAGCCGCATTCTGACCGGCGCTTGGACCGACTGGCATGCGGGCATGCGCTTGCAGCGCGGCGACACCGTGAGGTGCGGAATGAACCTCTACCGCGTGGTCATGCCGCTGGGCACGAACGAATACGTCTCGCTGGAAGCGCCAGCCCACACGCGTGGCATATGGAAGGACAAGTCGGGCCTGAAGTTCTGGCACATGCAGAACGACGGTGCTCTCTCCGCGAACATCCGCAACGTCACGTTCCGCAACATCTATCTGCGTTCGCCGCGGAACGGTTTCCTGGCGGACTGGGAGACCCGGTCGGAATGGAACCGCGGGATCCATCCGGAAGTCAAACCGGAGAACTACCCGGTCTGCGAGGTCCGGCTTGAAGATATTTATTCCGAGTCCCCGCAGGCATTGGTCAGCGGAAACGAATCTGTGCGCCTGTGGCTTCGGAACATCTGTAAGACACGAGGGCCGCTGGTGAATCTGTCTCCCCAGGACCACAATCGGGATTGTGAGATTGAAGTCTGGCTGCATCTCTCCGGCGTGGTGCTGAAGAACGATGACGGAAAAGAGGCGGACATCGCCGTGCATGGGGCGGGGTCTTCGCTGAACCTGACGGTCGATGGCCTGATGCAGGAGCGCGATTTACGGCTGTCGATCGGACCGGGCGTCCGCGCTCGCGTCAACGGCACGGGATCCGTCAACTCGCTGGAGAACCTGACGCCGAAAGCGGGCGACTCCGTCAAAGTGAACGGCACGCTGAAGACGTTCGACGGTACAGACTGGCGCTAGAGGCCTGGACTTCCCGATCGCCGAATATTTGTTTTGAGGAGAATGACCTGGAGGCTCGGGAACGGCAGAAAGTGCTGCGTGCCCCTTACTTGCACGACGAGCCGGAAGACCCGTATGTCGCGAGGCATTGGTAAAGAAACTGCAGCCCAACGCCGTTGTCTTTCCGGGAAATTTCTGATTCATTGTGTCAAGAGAAACCAGCATCCAACCAACAGTAAATATTAGCCCAGCCATGAAAAATGATGACCGCCCATTGATTTTGTTTGACCCGTATCCGCGCTCCGTGGCGCAGATTTTTGACGCGCAGACGAAGCGGCGGCTGGAGTCGCTCGGCCAAGTGATCTGGCACGACGGCTCGCCCGCCACGGACGAGCATTTGGACCGCTACCTCCCGGAAGCGGTTGCCCTCGTCGGGCAATCCCCGCTGAGCAAGGAGCGGCTGGACCGGGCACCGAACCTCAAAGTCGTTTTTAACGTGGAGAGCAATTTCATGCCGGACATCGACTACAGGGAATGCCACCGCCGGGGCATTTATGTCCTCGGCACCGGCCCGGTTTTTTCCAAGCCCGTCGCGGAAATGGCGCTGGGCATGGCGCTCTCCTCCGCCCGCCGCATCCACGAGGCCGACGCCGCGATCCGCGCGGGCAGCGAAACGCTCTACGGAGAGGGCGACAACCAGGATTCGATCCTGTTGAGCGGACGGCCGATGGGGGTTGTGGGTTGCGGCAATGTGGGCAGGGCGTTGCTGCCGCTGCTGCGTGCGTTCGGCGGAGAAATCCTGGTCAACGATCCTTGGATTCACTCCAGCGTGTTGCAAGAACTCGGGGTGACGCCGGTTTCCCTGGAGGATTGCTTCAAGCGCTCGGCGGTCGTGTTTCTCTTGGCGGCCACGACCACTGAAAATTCTGGCCGGATCGGCGCGAAGCATTTCGCCAGCATGGAAAAAGGCGGGATTGTCGTGCTGGTCAGCCGTGCGGGAATCGTGAATTTTGAGGAGCTGCTCGATGCGGCGCAGTCCGGCCAGATCCGTGCCGCCATCGACGTCTGGCCCGAGGAACCGATCCCCGCCGGCCACCGCGCCCGTCGGACACCCAACACCCTTTTGCAGGCGCATCGGGCGGGGAACATTCCTGAAATCTGGCCGTGTATGGGGCAGCTGGTTGTGGACGATCTGGAGCAGGTGCTCAAAGGCCTTCCTCCGCAACGATGCCAGCGCGCTCTCTGGGAAACAGTGAACAAAATCAGAAGCAAGCCGTCAGAACAAAAGGGATGAAAATCAGTATTTGACGTTCAGCGTGGAGGCGGGGAAGTTGTCGGTGCGGCACGGCGAGGCGGGCAGACCGGCTTGATTGTAAAGGTTACACGTCGGGTTCATTGCCCATCCGTAGCGCACGGCCACGGGCGCGGGGACTTTGTCGCTCCAGACCAGCACACTCTCGCCCTCGATTTTGGCATCCGCCCAGGCCCACTTTTTGTCCTCGCCGCAGATGGCAAAGCCTTCCAGTTCGCTTTGGGGGCTGTTGCGCACGAGCGGCGCGGTTTCATTTTTTAACGAGCTCCTCACGTAGGTCTCCGGAACGGGATGCGCGACCAGTCCGCCCTCAACGTGGGCGAAGCTCAAGCGGGCCTTGCCGTTCTCGATCATCAGCGATTGGTAAACGGGGCCGGAGAACGGGATCGCTTTGCCGTAATCCTTGGCCAAGGCCAGTGCCGCCAGCCGATCCCCCACGTCCTGCTTGTTGCGCGGATGGCCATCGCAGGCTTCGCCAAGCTCAATCAAGACCGCTTGGCCGGTGTGGGGCAGCTTCAGGGCTTCCGCCTGCGCTTCCTGAAGTTCCGCCCAGGAATCTTCGCCAGGCTTTGCGTTCTTGCCGCCGCAGTTGGCCAGCTGGCAAAAGTAGAACGGGAAGTCACCCTGCTTCCATTGGGCGCGCCAATCCTGGATCAAGAGAGGGAAGGCGGTGCGGTATTGCCAGGCGCGCGGAACATTGGCTTCGCCTTGATACCAGATGGCACCCCGGATGGCGAACGGCACGACCGGCGCGATCATCCCGCCGTAGAGCGATCCGCTAATGTAGTGCTGGGGCTGGCGTTCGAGCGGGGCGGACGGAACGGAGGCCACTTGCTGCTCGCTGAGCGCGGGGAACTCGCGTTCCGCTTTGGCGAGCCATTCTTTGCCGATCCACAACGGACCCGTCCGGTGGGGGTCATAGGGGTTAATAAAATTTGGTGCAGAAACCGGCGCGTAGATGCGCAAGGCGACGACGGATTTCCCTTCCTTGACCAGCTCCGGGGGGATCGTGCAATAGCGGCAGGCATTCCTCTCCGGCAGGTTGCTGAAGGTGGTCGCCTTGATAAGTTGACCGTTCCAGTAGAACGACTCAAAGTCGAAGTCTTCCAGCAAACCGAGGGGTAAGATCAGCGGCTTGCCGGCCAGACTCGCATCGATGGAGATTTCCTTGCGCAGCCAGAAGACGCCGCTGGCGGGGAGGCCGGGTGCAGCCACGGGCCCGGGAAGCTGGATTTTTGTCCAGCCTTCAGGGGCGATGGTCGTTCCGGCATAGGCGGCGTCCGGGCTCGGCTTGTCTTCGCGAGCGTTGTCCGCGATCCATTTGCCGAAAGCGGCGACGAAAGCGGCTTTGTTCTCCGGGTAAGCGTTGAACTCCGCGATTTGCCGTTCCCCGGATTCTTTCAATTCGGGAACCGTGGCAAGCGCTTCCCGGCTCGTCCAAGCCTCGACGGGGGTGCCGCCCAAGCTGCTATTCAGGATGCCGATAGGTGTTTGAAGTTCCTTTTGCAGCTTCTTGCCAAAGAAATAGCCGACGGCGGTGAAGTTTGCAGCCGTATCGGGTCCGGCGACGGTCCACTCTCCAACGCATGTGTCCACCGGATCAAAGGAGGTTGCATTTTTTACGAGGAACTGGCGCAACATCGGATTGGCCGAGACTGCGATCTCCTCGTCGGCGCCGATGACACTGGCCCAGCCTTTGATGGGGAATTCCATATTGGATTGCCCGGAGGCGACCCAGACTTCGCCAACGACGACGTCTTCGACGGCGATGCGGTTCTTCCCCTGCACGACCATCTCGAACGGACCGGGCTTGCTTTCGCTCAGGTTCAACTCGACGGCCCACTTCCCGTCCGGCCCGGCAGTGGCTATACCGCTCGCGACGCCGAGCGTCACAGAGACTTCTTCGCCAGGATCAGGCTTGCCCCAGATCCGAGCCTTGGCCGTTTTCTGCAACACCATATGATTGGAGATAATGGACGGCAAAACGACATCGGCCCATGCGGGGCTGACGAGCATGACGGTAAGGAAAATGGCAAGGAACGGGCACCTAACGGATAAAATGGAGCTCGGGAATTTCATGGGAGAGAGGAGGCTTCGGAGATATGGCCTTTCTGCGGCTGAAGAACGGCGCATATGGCTGCCGCCCAGAATTTCCCGAGGCTCGCTGCTCCGATGGCATTGGGATGCAAATAAAAGTCGCCATTCTTACCGGGTTCCCTGACGATCTCTGACTTGTAGTAAGCAGCAAAGTACTGGTAGGCAAAAGTATCACCGCCATAAACACGATTGGGATGACTGCTATTATATTCCGTCACAAGCGAATCGATTTTGGGAGAATAACTCTTCAGCCGGTCCGCCGCGGAATCGCCCTCGTAATCCCATCTGTTGTGAGCGTTGGGGGAATACCAGATCGGATGATGGATAACCACCTTGCAATCAGGGAAATCAGAGAGAAGTTGATCAATGGTTTTTTTAAGATTATCATGGTAGTCTGTAGCTGAAACATGATTCGTATTGGCGCTGTCATTAGTTCCGAGCATGATCGAAAAAATGAGCTGTCCGGGATGAGCGGCATTTAGCTGCTCGGCTGCCGACTTCACGGCGATAAACGCCTCGCTAGCAGGCGGCAGGAAAGCGCCGGTTCCATAGCCGCAATAACCCTGATTAGAAGTGTAAATATGGGTGTTGGGCATCCGCTTTTCCAGCTCATGGGCGCAATTCATTGGAGGGGCCTGAGCGAGGCGTTTGTCATTTCCTTCGTTATCCAGCCAAGCGCCAAAGGTGATGCTGTCCCCGATAAATACGATGTTCATAGCTGAAGAAGCAGGTGACGGGTTGGGCGGAGGCGCTTGCTGCGCGACGAGCGACAAGGCGCTGGAAGTTATTGCCAGGAATAAGAGAAGAGTTTTCATAATCCCTTCTAGTGGTTGGAGGACCAGCCGTCGAAGCGGAAGGGAACCGCAGGCAGACCCGCTTGGTTGACCAGGTTCACCTGAGGATTGTCGGCCCAGCCATATCTGACGGCGACAGGTTTGGCGACTTGCGGCGAAGAGAGAACAATGGTCCCTTCGGCCTCTTTGGATCCGGTGCCGCCAGGGAGGATTTTGGCGTCCGCCCAGACGAATGCTTTATTCTCACCCGCAACCGCAAATCCTTTGATCGGGCCCCCGTCCTGCGTTGTCAGGCCAGCAGCGGTGCCTGGCTGAAAGGTGATGGTGACGTTGCCAGCATCAAACTGGGCAGAGGCAAAGGCAGGTCCGGAACAGACGATGTCCTTGCCATAGGTCTTGGCTTCGGCGACCAAGGCGAGGCGACGTCCCGCTTCCTGCTTGTTGGCGGGGTGGATGTTTTTGGCTTCTCCGATGTCAATCGTAACGGCCAACCCGGAGTTCGGCAAGCTGAGCGCAGTTTCCCGGTGAGCCTCGCGCACCTCGGCAAAGCCGCTGCTGGTAGGATAGGGATATTGCTCGCCATAATTAGCGACCTGGACGATGTAAAACGGAAAATCGTTTTGCCCCCAGGCCTTGCGCCAGGCCGCGATCATCGCAGGAAGCATCCGGCGGTAGCGGCTTGCGTCCACCCGGTCAGTTTCGCCCTGATACCAGACGGCCCCTTTGATGGAATACTTTGTCAGCCCGGCAATCATCCCATTGTAAAGCGTGCTCGGGCAGTGGGTCGCTCCAGCCGGGGCCGGCTGGTTCGGCTTTGGAGGAATAGGCTGGCCAGCCGCTTTCGCCGACTCGGCAGCAGCGGTCCATGCGGGGAGAAGCTCTTTGTCGTATTTTTCTTTAAGCTGAGGATAGTCCCTGATCGCCTCTTGGCGCGGGTTGTAGTAGTGTTCCTTAAAATCAGGATCGGCTTGCAAGACTTCGGTGGGCGTCCAAGTCTGGCATGTGGTGCCACCCATGCAGGACCGGATAAACCCGATCGGAAGGCCCAAATCCTGATGGAGCTTCCGGGAAAAAAAGTAACCGACCGCTGACCAGAGCGGGACGGTTGCCGGTGTGCAGACCTCCCATTTCCCTTGTCCCCATTGATTGCTTTCCACGTCGTTGAAAGTAGTTTCGCTTCCTTTCCAGGGGACGGTGAACATCCGGATATTCGGAAAATTGGCGGCGGCGGTTTCCTGTTCGGCATTGAGAACGCTTTGGAGTGGCTTCCAAATGCCTGCGGGGCTTGGCCCGATCGGCATGTCCATGTTCGACTGCCCGGAGCCAACCCAGACATCGCCCACGGCGACGTTCTGAATCGTGAGCGCATTTTTGCCCGCAACCGTCATTGGCCCGACGAACCCCGGCTTCAAGCCGTCGAGCTTGACGCGCCAGCGGCCTTCCCCATCGGCGGTGGCTTTGGCGACGGTCTGGGCGAGTTTAACGGTGACCTGTTCGCCAGGGTCCGCCTTCCCCCACAAGGCGGCTTGCGGATGCTGGAGGACCATGTTATCGGAAATCAGCGCGGGCAGAGTGACGTCAGCCTGCGCGCCCGCGAGGGCGATGACAACCGGGAGGAGATAGAGTAGGAGCTTTTTCGTAAATTCCGTTACCTGCCTTTCTTTTCCAGTTGTGTCTCGATCTCCTTGATGATGGCGTCGGCGAACAGCTTGGAAACTTCCGGCCACCAATGAAGGACATCCGGACTGCCCTTGCACGAGGCGAGGCTCTGTTTCTCAGCGATCGCGTAGAGATCGACTTCAGAGATCCCCTCTTTCTTCATGACCGTGTCGACAATGCCGTTGTAGGCAACCATGCGCTGGTTGAACGGGCCCTCCAGCGTCTGCGTCCCGTCAAGTTGGATCGCCCGCCACGGCGTACAGCGGATCCAGATGAACTTCGTATCCGGCGCGGTCATTTTTAAAAATTCGACCATGTGGGTGTAGTTGGGAACGATGCTTTCTTCAGGGCATCGTCCGGGATGGTTCGGATTCCACATGTGAAGCGTCATCGAGTTCCATGAAACCACGTCATACGGACCCTGTGAAAGCGCCCCTTTGAAGCCGATCTCGACGGGAGGGGTCTTCTCCTCGAATTCCTTAGGATTCAACCAGCCGCCACCGACCCAGTAGTCCACGTAAGCCTTGCCCTTAAAATGCTCGGTGATGAAAGGGCGGTAGCCCATGGAAATCGAGTCGCCGATGATGAGGATGCGGGGAAGTTTGGGGTCTTTGACTTCGGCTCTTAAAATGGTGTAGTTGGGGCCGGCGCATGCGCGCATCCGTTCGGCACTCTGGTCGTAGCCGGTGGGAAAAATCGCCGAATCGTATATCTTGAGGTTGCGGAGACCGTAGGGTTTGACTGGTTTGCTCTTTATCTGGCCGAAGACCAAGGGCAGCTGGCTGGGGTTCACCGTATCCGTCGCAATCAAGAGAAGCCCGTCGCGGAAGAATTGGAGCTTTTTATCTTTGACGACAAAGGAAAGCTTGTAGAAGCGCTTCCCCTCCGGGAGCAGCTTTTCTTGCTCGATTCTCCCGTCATTTGTGAGAATGAACCCGGCGCCCCGCGGGATGTAGTCAAGCCCAAGCCCGATCTTGTCCGCCTCGCTGGCGTTTGACATGAGCAGGAGACCGTCGCTTGGAAGCGCCTCGCCCGAATCGCGTTCCACCTCGAATTCGATCGTATAATCGTTCTGGGCACCAAGCGCTGTCGCCGGGATGGCAAATGAGTTTTGGCCGTCGAGAGAAACGATGCCGTCGATGAGTTCAACTTTTCCCTGAATGAAGGCAGGGGCGATCGGATTCTTCCCGAGCTCCCAGGTTGGCTTGGCATCTTGGGATTGCGCGTAGGCGGCGACGGCGAGCGCCAGGGTAAGTGCGGCGAGTAGTAGAATTTTCATATTTCGGAACGTCAAAGGAATTCTGTTAAGGGCTTTTTAAGAATTGGCAGATGGTGATCTCCTGCCAAACACACAGCGGAGGGCAAACATCTGTTTCCGAGAGGCTATTTTTATGTCCGAGAAAGAGCCTGCGAGTAATATTTTCATAAGTAGAGAAGACGATTTAAAGTCTGTAAGCTGGGCGGTGAGCCTGTCATCTCACACTTACGGGACAGGCTCCAGCTTGATGTAATCCAGCAGGCATTCAAAAGCGCCAGCACGGTTGCTTGGCCTGGCCTTTTCATTGTGGCCAACGAGAGCGATTGATAGGATATGGTCCCCTGCAGCCAGATCCACTTGCCCGATGTCTACGAGGGGATCGGAGGACAGGCCGCTTTCCTTAACCGTTCTCGAAGCATAGAGATCCACGGGGGTTCCAATGGGTGTGCCGTCGATGGAAAACTGATAAATGCCCGACGCCCACCATTTAAAAGCCCGAGCCTGCAGGTTGTACTTTCCTGCCTTTTCCACTTTGATCCCACGGAGATCAACTTTCTCACTCACGATTCTAACCGAAAGAACGAAGTCGTTGCTGGCAACTTGAATTGGGATTTGAAAGTGTGCCGCGTTGACTTTGACTGCATCGTGTTCAGGGGAGGGATTGATACGACAAAGGTTCTCCGCCTCAATCGCATTTGGGGCATGATAAATCGCAAGGACACAATAGCCGCCCCGTTCGCTCACAGGAACGGCAGGATACGGATCAATCCCCGAGGGATCGAGATACCAGAAAGCCACGGCTGCATAGAGAGTCGGCCGGTCGTTCGGGTAGTATTTTTCCAGCACACCTTCGAAGCGGGTTTGGAATGGAATATTGTCTGAAATATGCCACCGGTAGTCAGAGATATGACCCGCTAGATCATTCTCGGTATACGGCTGACCGTGGAGCGGCTCGACAAACATTTTCCCGGAGCCCCATGCATATCCAAAATAGTCTTCCGATCCAGTGCCAAAAGTGGAGGGGAACTTTTCTCCATCCACGAAGAACTTTTCATCGCCTTCCCCCCACCAGCCACCGCGGGGATTCCAGATATGGAGCTGGGTGCCGACATAGCGGCCTTTACCTTGAGTGACGAGCTGGATCCAATCGATCTTCCTGTCTGGGCGCTCGGGCAAAAAGGCGTCGCGATGCCACTTAGCATGAAAACGGAGAAAAGCGTCAGATTTCTGAGTGAGTTTCGCTCGGGTGATTTCCCACTCCATCGGCAAGGCGCTCGTGCCATCGTTGTCGATGCTCACTGTGGCATGGGATCCGAATGGCATATACCAGTAGCTGTACCAATAGCCGTCTTTCCCCAAGCCCGTGGTCAGGCTGTCAAACGGAATCGCGGCGGCCGGGCTCCCAAAAAAATCGCCCAGCGGCGACCAGACTGACGGCTGGTTCTGGTTATCCCAAGTGATCCGCAGGGCCAACTGCCGCAGCAGTGTCCGCTGAGCCTCGATCTCGGTCGGAAGATTGAACTTAACCCGGAGTCCGGTGATGGCTCCGGAGCCTGAACCGTCATAAACCACCGTCGATTTCCCCGGTTCAGCAGTCATGGTCTGGCGTACGATTTGATCCGATGGGGATTTTAAGTTTGGGTTTTGGCCGGCATGGAGGAGGACATCATTTGCGTGATCAAGGGCCGCCGCATCTGCAGGAGAGAGAGGCAGATGAAATGTCGGGACTACGGTCCCTGGCGCAAATTGCATGTAATTAAAGTGGTAGTAAGAGCCCCAATCTTTTTCGGCCACAATCTTGCACGATTTTTGAAATGGGATCGGGGTGAAGTTGTCGTATCCGTTGGATTTTGTTTTATAAACCAAAGCCGGGCGATTGAACGGCTCTTGGCTGCCGTCGAAGTAAGCGGTGAATGGCAGGTCCACTGCAGGAGTTGTGCTCCCATCCAGAAAGATTTTTACGTGGCCGGCCTTGGCTGTGGCCGACCATGTGCGCCAAATGCAGCCCGGCCCCTGGATCTCGGCCAGAACTGCGGTGTCACCTTCCATCCGGATGATGCCGTCTCCATCCCCATTTGCATCCCAGGCGATGTATTTATCGTTGGCCGCATCGTATTGACTCTTGCGATCGTAGCTTGAGGCCAGGGCGGTTTTCTCGCCAGGTAGCGGCGGGGTTGCAAGTGCCTGGAGATCAGTCAAGCGGTTCACGAGATCCGCATAGCTGTAGGTTTTGGCCTTTGCTGAACTGAGCAGGATTCCTAAACAGGCGAGTGAGAGCGTAGCAAGAAGTGATTTTTTCATGAATGAGGTATTAGATGATTTGGCGAAAAATTTGTTCATCTGAGCTTCTCCCCTGTCGGATGCGCGCAACGGAAAGGTCTGGGGCCAGTCAACTTGATCTTACACGACAGGCTCCAGCTTGACGTAATCCAGACAGCATTCCAAACGACCAACACATTCCCAATGGCCAGTACGGTCAACCTTGGGATTCGCATTGCTGCCGACGAGTTCGATCGCAAGAACATGATCCCCGTCGGCAAGATCTACCCTGCCGATCTCAACGATGGTCTCTGAGGTCATGAGGCTTTTCTCAAGGGACTTGGCAGCATAGAGATCCAAAGGTTTTCCAATCGGAGCACCATCGACTGAAAATTGGAAGATGCCCGACCGAAGCGTCTTGAAAACCCGGGCTTTCAGATCGTAACTCCCTGCCTTTTCAACTTTGAGCCCACTAAACTCGACTTTCGATCCGATGTCTATAATGAAAACCCGACGAAACGAGTCGTTGCTGGCGACATGGCTTGGGAGGCCCCAGCTTACTGGGCCATAAATGTCAGCGGTGCCTCTATTCGGGGCTGCCGGATCAGAGGGTCTCGTAGGGTTGAGCCATGTGAGTTCTGCTGCCTCGATCACTCCCACCGCATGATAAACCGGTGGGCGGACACAATATCCGACCCTCTCGCTCACAGGAACGATGGGATACGGGTCAATCCCCGTAGGATCGAGATACCAATAAGCCACGGCCGCATAGAAGGTCCAGCGATCGTTCGTGACGTATTTTTCGATGGCTCCTTCGAAGCTGGTTTGGAAGGGAACATTATCGGTAATATGCCAGCGAAAATTAGAGACGTGGCCGCCATCTCTCGTCGGACAGCGGAATCTGGAAATTTCATATTCCTTATACGGCTGGCCGTGGAACGGCTTGGAAAAAAGTTCCGGATTCCCCCAAGCATATCCGAAATAGTCTTCCGAGCCGGTTCCAAACGTCGAAGGGAACTTCTCTCCATCGACGAAGAATTTTTCATCCCCTTCTCCCCACCAGTCGCCGCGTGCATTATAAATATGGAGCAGGGTGCCGACGAACCGGCCTTTGCCTTGGGTGTTGAGCAGAGTCCAGTCGGGCATGCGATCCTCCTGAGGCAAAAAGGCATCGCGGTGCCATTTGGCGTGGAAGCGGAGCAGGCTGTCAGGATCTTGAGTTAATTGCGCACGAGTGATTTCCCATTCCATCGGCAAGGCAGTCGCCCCATCGTTATCGATGCTCACGGTGGCATGGGTTCCGAATGGCATATACCAATAGCTATACCAGTAACCATCCTTACCTAAACCGGTAGGCAAACTGTCAAATGGAAGGAAGCCGGCTGGACTCCCAAAAAAGTCGCCCAGCGGCGACCAGACCGCTGGCTGGCTTTGGTTGTCCCAAGTGATCCGCAAGGCGAGTTGGCGCAGCAACACCCGCTGCACCTCGATATCGGCCGGAAGATTGAACTTCACCCGAAGCCCGGTGATGGCGCCGGGCCCGGAGGCATCAAAAACTGTCGTCGTTTTGCCAGGCTCCGCCGTGATCTGCTGGCGGATCACCTCATCCGTTGGGGATTTCGAGTTTGGGTTCCGGCCCAAATGAAGGAGGAGATCATTCGCTTGATCGAGGGCGGCCGTATCCGCTGGAGAGAGCGCCAGATGAAAAGTTGGGACGGCGGTAATGGGCGGGAATTGGCTGTAATTAAAGTGGTAATACCCGCCCCAATCTTTTTCAGCGACGATCTTGCACGACTTTTGAAATGGGATCGGCGTGTAGTTATTCCATCCTTCGGCGTTAGTCGTGTACACCAAAGCCGGGCGATTGAACGGCGGTTGGCTTCCGTCGAAGTAAGCGGCGAATGGCAAGTCCACTGCGGGAGTCGTACTTTCATCCAGATAAATCTTTACGTGACCGGCCAACGGCCGAGCCGACCAGATCCGCCAAATGCAGCCCGGCCCCTGAATGTCAGCCATCACCGCGTTGTCACCTTCCATTCGAATGATGCCGTCAGCGTCGCCATTAGCACCCCAGTCGATGTATTTGTCATTTACTTCGTCGTATTGGCTCTTGCGATCATAGCTGGATGCCATGGCGCACTTTTCTCCGGGTTGCGGCGGGACCGCAAGCGCTTTAAGGTCAGTCAGGCGGCTGACGAGATCACCATAGCTGTAAGCTTCGGCTTTTGCTGAGCAGGCCAGAGGTTCCAAACAATCGGAAGTAGAAAGTGGGAGTTTATGCATAAATTCAATTACTTCACAGCATACATCGCGCTGGAATGCGGGGGCAACGTCACCGTTAACATGCCATCTCGCTTGACGACCGGTGCCCCCGTCCAGAAGTCCTTGATATCGTCCTCGGCTACTTCTAGGCCAACGACCTTCTTCGTGTCGAACCAGTTGAAGAAAGCGACATGCCGCTTCACCCCGGACGCGCGTATCCGGGAGCCCTCCGGATAACTCACCTGGACGCATTCCGGCAACGGATCGCCGCGGAACGCCTGTTCGTCAGCGTAATGGACCCGGTGGCCGCGGTCTATGTTGGCGAACAGCTTCCGGAGGGTGGCGAACTGCTTGTCGGTGAGATTCTCCATCTTGCCGCCCAGCTCGAAGAGCCCCTGCGTGATGAACACCCAATTGAAGCGGAAGAACTGCTCCGCCTCCGTGATCTTGTCTCCGAACCCGACGCTGTCCATGTTCAGCAACAAAGTTTTCCGCCCCTCCTGCAGGATTTGCGGCAAGGTGGCTTCGGCGTTGTAGTCGATCTCCGGCCAGGTGCAGGTGTTGATGTCCCAACTGCAGCGGTAGCTGTCGGCGTGACGGCCTTGGATCGGGTTGCCCATGCCGGCTGCCAGACACGTCATGAACACGCCGTCGTCGCCGACCCGTTTGCGGATCTCCCGGAAGATGAACTCGCGCCACTCCAGCCCCGAACCTTGGGTGAAGCGCGCGTCGTCTTTCAGATACCAATGGCTGGAGAAGTCGAACTTGATGCCCTTGTAGCCCCAGTCCACATACAAGGTGTCGAGGACTTTGAGGAAGAACGCCCGTGCCTCTGGGTTGCCCAAGTCCAGGTAACCGCCGCCAAAGACCGCGTCGGTGGAACCGTCGACGTCCCGCAGCAGCCACTCGTGGTGTTCACGCGCCAACGCCGAGTCGCGCTTGACGGTCGGGCAGAACCACAGGCAGGGCACGAGACCCAGTTTCCGCAGCTCGTCCGCCACGTATTTCATGCCGTGAGGGAAGCGCTCGGGGTTATAGTTCTTCGACGGATCGGGGTAGAAGGAATCGAGGCCGTTACCGTTGGCCTGGAAGCCGTCGTCGATCATGAAGTAGCGGCATTCCGGGACTTTATCCCGAAGGATGCGCGCACGCTCCAGAATGTTTGCTTCGGTGATGTCGCCGAAGACCCCGAAATTCCATGTGCAGTAGATCGCCTCATGCAGGAGCGGCGAGACCGAACCGTAGGGGCGAAATTCGTGGCCAAGTGCCTCGACATAGCCGGCAAATGCGTCCTGGGGATGCGTATCCTCCAATATCTGGTAGAAGACTTTCGAGACCTCGATGCTCGCCCCGGCGGCAAGCTCGAACCCGTTGGAGGCTGGATAGGACATAATCCCACGACAGACGCCATGGACGGGCGAGGTGAGTCGGCGGCCCGGGATCGTCACCGCCAGTTCCCATGAGCGCGCGAATTGCGTCTGCTTTAAATCTCCCTCAACGGCGGTGCCCCGGTAGTTCTTGTCACAGATGCCGAATGCAGGGACGTCGTTGGCCTCGGTCTGGTTGAAGCGAAGGGGCTCGATCGGAAGCTTCCGGACATAGGGGTAATCGAGCCGGAGAGACTTCGGCATGTGTTCTTGGCGGAGGTTTCCGCTGTGGAACCAGCGCAAGTTGTTAGCCTCGGCATAGTGGTTGAACTTTCCCGACTTCTGATTAAATCCTCCCGATCCTTCATCGCTGACTAGCAGCAAGGATTCGTCCGATAGCAAGCCGTCGGAGACGGACTTGAAACACAGCGGAAATTTCCCGGTGTTCGTGATGGTCCGCGACACCGTGAGCGAATGCTGTTCCGGGTCATGCTTGAAACTGAGTGTCTCGGCATGGTCTGGGAACTGGGCCGTGGCCTTGAGACTGCCCTCTGAATCCTCGGTTTTCCATGGCACGGAAGTGGAAAGCGCACCGTTGAACTCGAACAGGAATTTCACCCATCCGAACCCGTTGCTGTTAGTGAGCGAGAACGCTCCGTCATGAAAAAGAAATTTTGAATTCATTGAGGTGCTATTGGTGATCGCCGGTTCAGCTGCTGAGCAGATAGTGACGACAGGCAAAGCAAAAAGATCAGGATTTTCATAAAAAGGAAGGAAAAATTACAAAAGCGTTGGGCATAACAGGCGCCGGCTCGGCATACGGTCTCGCCATTCGCAGAAAGAACCCGCAGGCTTTGCCTCCATTCAACGCCATCAAAATCGTAACCGACGATCTTCCCGCCTGCAGTTTAACAGGAATTCGATATTCATCGCGAAATGCAGGATTTGATCCTCCGAGGTCGCAGTGGATTTCACTTTCTCCAATCCACATGCGAATCGGGCCATCATAGCCAAGGCGAATCTCGACATCCATTGTTTCATCAACATCGACATAGCCGAAGAATACGGCGTGCCCGGTTTTCTCCTTCCACTCCGAAGACATGTTAATGAAGTCCAGGGGGAACGTCCGCTCGTTCGTCGGGTATTCGCTCTCAATCGGGCGGGACAACTCGGCAATGCCTTCGCCGGGCAGCACCGGCGATATTTTCCACTGTAGAAAATAATCGCTGGTCACATCGGGAGCCGGATACTTTCCTGTGAAAGGCAGCGGCGTGTAACAAGTCACGGCGCTCAAAAGTTTCGGTTCCGCGTCCGAGAGGCCGTAGATCTCGTTGGGCGCGACGGCGAGCTGACGGACGACACTGGCGGCCTCGATCGATATCTGCCTCGTTTCCGTATCGATCCCGATGACCTCCAGCACGCGGCCATCCAGGTCGGTGCGAACCCGAACTCCCGCCGTGCAGGTGAACTTCACTTCCCCGTTGATGCTGCCGGTGAAGCTGTGCCCGTCGTTACGCAGCTCAAATATCTTGTTGCCGAAATGCTGTTGATATTCGACAGGCCCGCTGTCAGCGAGGCCCGACCAATAAACGTGATCGCGCTCCAGATGCACACCGAAGAATTTTGCGACATATTCCATGAACCCGAGAACCGTGGGCCCGTAGCCATCGCGGCCTTTGTTTTCCTTGGCGGCATTTTCGGAATCGAACGGATCGAACTGCTGGGGCATTGCCCCCGCCGCCTTGAGTATCTTTAAATAGATTCGTCCGAGCATCGTGAGCTCCGCATAATGGCCATAGTTCTCCAAGGCGCCAATCGCCCTCTGCCAAGTTAATCCTTGGGGCGGCCCGCTCCAGTTGTTGTCGGGAGCATTCCAAAACAAGGGATCGTTCGCAGCAATGGACGGGAGCGGAACGGGAGTAAAGAACTCTTCCGGATTCAGCAGATGACGGCGGACAAAATCGTCGGCCATCTCCTGATCAAAAACCCCGTGCCACATGCATCGCAGGTTGTTGTGAACGAGGGTTTCCATCCACTGGTTATTGCGATCTTTATCGTAGGCGGCCCCTTTCTCCGGGCGCCAGAGGTTTTGCTTGAGCGCGCGACGAACCTCCTCCGCCCGCTCGCGCCAGTAGTCGGCTTTGCCATCGCCCAGCACGTCGGAAATCCGCGCCCGCGTCATCCGGTTGTCGTACGAGTAGGCCATCATGTCCATCGAGCGCATGGGGACACGGGTCATTCTGGTGAGCTCTCGCTTCGAGCTCCATTGATAATAGCTTTCGCGATCGCTTGCGTCGGATTGCTTCGGGGTGTGTTCGCCCGCGGGCGGGTAGTCGTGCGGCCAGCGGTTGGGCGAACCGTCGAAGCGATGGCAGTTATCCTCGCCCGTATCCCAAATGCACCAGGATTGGAGAACGCCCTCCCCGTCCGGATCGCGGGTCCTCCAAAGATAAGAGTCGAAGGCTTCGAGGCACTCGCCCAGCATCTGCAAGTAGCCCTCCGGCTTTCCCGCCAAATAATACATCTTGAAGGCAGGATTTGGGAAGGCGTTGCCTTGCATCTGGCCAAAATCGGCTAGCAGCCCCAATGATTCCCAATCGCCCGAACAATACTTGTAAACGGGATGGCCTTTTTTCCATTCACCGGAGATCCCTGGATCGACTAGAGAAATCACGCGGCCCGGCAAACGTCCGTCGGCCCGCTGGCAGAGCATGAAGAAGAGCTGGTTGTTCAGCGCCACGCGCGGGTTTCGCTTGGCATACATTTCGCCGCCCATCGGCTGGGTCTCGGTGTAAACGCTGGAATAGCCGCCTCCTTCGATGAGCGCAGGCATGTCCGGGGAAAATTGTCTGATATTCTCCGCGGCCAGGAGCTCGGCCTTAGCCATCAGCTGCTCGAGAGCCTTGTCGGCAGAATGAAAGACAACGTTACATTTTGGCAGGTCAATGCCGGCCAGCTTCTTGCAGAGGTCGAGTTTGTTCATGATTGTTTAATTTGGAGATTTCTTATTTTAACGGGTGGTTTTGCCGCAAACTTGTTTTTCGTCTCATCAGGCGACAACGGTCGGAGCGGCCAGGCTGTCAGTTCGCGCGGCTCTCATCGCTTCACTCCTTTGGATGCGAATTCATAAGTCCCGCTTTGAATGTCGTAAACTGCCGCTCCGGGTTCGTTGCGAACGAATTTCACACCCTCAGCCTTCTCGGCGGGCTGGCCGCCTTCGGTGATGGCCGAACCTTCTGCGGCGGGAACAAAGACCGTCGCCGTGGTATTGGGCGGGATGGCAACACGCAGAGAAATTGCCGATCCTTCAACCTTCCAGTCACAAACAATTTTCCCACGCACAGAATCATACTCGGTTTTGGCCCACGATATATTTCCACCCAATTTGGGGAAAACAAAAAAGTGCTTGTAGCCCGGGCCGAACGGATCCGGCACAATGCCGCCCACCTCCGATACGATCCATTCACAAACGCTGCTGAGCCCGACGTGATTGATGGCGAATTGCGGGCCATCATTGACTCCAAGCGCCGGGTTCCATGTATCGAACGATTCCCACACCGTAGTCGCTCCACAGGCGACCATAAAACCAAACGACGGGCAGGTCGGCTGAAGAACCATCCGGCAGGCTAGATCATGGCATCCATTCTCGGACAACCATTTCAGCATGGGGAGCGTGCAGATCATCCCTGTGGAAATATGGTCGTCGTAGTCGTGGATAGCCTGAAGGAATTTCGCCTTCATCTTGCCGAACAGCTCGGATTTTTCTGGAATGTGTCCCAGCCCGAGAAACAAGGAATAAGAACCCTGTGCGTCCGCGCTCATGGTCCCGTCAGTCTCCACGTATGCTGCGATCATTGCCTTGCGGATCTGATCTCGCATCTGCGCGTAGCGATTTGCATCCTCGGTTTGATTCAGCGCAACGGCCATCCGGGAAACAAGGTCGGCCGAATGCGCCCACCATCCAGCGGCAAAGATTTCTTTGGACGTTCCTTTGTTCCCCTTGGGCTCCCAGGAAGTCGCATTGGGCGGGACTGTAGCGAGCGAAGACATGTGGTCGCCCCAGGTGGCTTTGTAAAGGTTCTGAGGGATAAAATCTGGATTCTTGTCGGCGATCGTGTCCATGAATGTTTTAGCCGACTCATAGGAAAGCTCGAGGCTCCGACGATCCGCATAGTTCGTCCATAAAGTAAACGGCACGACAATGCTCGCATCACACCATGCTGCAGCTGCAGTGCCATTGCGATACCGGGCGCCAATGCAAGCAGAGGGAAAGCCATTATTTCCTACCGTCGCAAGAATCGCTCGATTTTCGTTCGCACCAAATGCGGCGAAGTCGTAGAGGTAGGACAGCGATTGAATCGCCATCGTGAAGGTATCTCCGAGCCAGGGTGAACGCTCGTTCCGGGCAGCCGAATCGAGCACCAAACCGAACATGCTGGATCGATAGGAATTGTCGGCCATTTCTGAGAGCGCATTCAGCGTTTTGTCGGAACTGCTGAAGGTCAGCGTTTTTGGCACATCGCTTGCGATGACCAGAGCTTTGATCTCCAGAAGCATCCCTTCTGATGTGAGCCCGGAGACTTCAGCGTATCGGAACCCATGGTAGGTGAATTTCGGACGAAACGACTGAGGGCCGCGGCCTGCGAGGATCATCGTGTCAGAGTTATAAAGATTTCCTAGCAACGTTTCATAGTGTGGGACGCCTTCGTCATCGACGACTTCAGAGTGACGTATGGTAACGGTCGCCCCCTCCGGGCCATCAAGCTTTACTTCGCAAACACCCGTGAGATTCCGGCCAAAATCAAACAAGATCGTATCGTGGCTTATTGGGGTGCTCGCCACCGGCGTAAGCTCTCCTAAGACTCTGACTGGCTGCATCGGCTGCGGGAACAAATCAATCGGTAGCTCATACTCATCCAAGCTCATGCCCCAGCCATCTTGGGATGTTCCTGGCGTATTCCACCCCGGAACATCTTTGCGTGCATCGTAAACCGTCCCGGTCATTTCGAATGTTTTTCTAAACGGGCCATCGTTATGACAGAGCCAGGAACGGTCCGTGACAATCGTCTCATTCGTGCCGTCTTCATATTCAAGCTCAAGCTGCGCAATAAAGGAGCGATGCACTTCCTGAAAACGAGAGCCTTCATTGTACCAGTTGTTACCGATTGTCGCTTCGAACCCGTTTGCCAGCATGGCGGCAATAGCATTTTTTCCCGATTTTACCAGGGCGGTGACATCATAGGTCTGGTAATGCATGCCGGCGTCTGGAAAACAGAGCTCCTCATAGCCGGTCAGCTCGCGCTCGACCGGATTTCCGGCGTCCCGGTAAGCCTTATGAAAGTTCAATCTTTCAAACGGCTTTCCCTCGGGCCGATTAGCGATGAGCGTGCCGTGCAGGTAGGATTCGTAGCAGGGCTGCTTTTCGGGTGCCAACTCATTGTCGCCTACGCGAACACCATTCACATACGCCTCATAAAAACCAATGCTGGCCGTCGCATAGAGCATGGCCGAGCGAACGGGCTTGGAAACGGTAAGCTCACGCCGAATTAAGGTCACCGGCTGTGGGCGCAACCCGTCAGGACCGCCCGCATCCGCCGCAATCCGTCCGTCTGTCAAAAAATCTTTACTATACCCTTGTGTCTCCAGATTGAATGGCAAGGCATGCTCATCAAATGAATCCAGAGCGGTGACCGGTTTCGACTGCGCGATATTCTGTCCTTCGCACATGACTTCCATCTCCGCCAAGAGCATTCTCCATCCTCTTCCTGGCTCACATGGCGTGGGGACGAATGCCTTTTCCCGAGCGCTCCAATGCGTTACGTAATCCCCTCTAAGTTTTGTGGCAGTGAGCCGCACATAGCGTGCCCGCACGGGATCGCAGGCGATGGTCAAGGCCACAATTCCGGGATTCGGCACATCCTCGCCCGTCTTGTCGATGACCGTCTGGAAGGTCGAAAACTCCTGCTCATCAGAAACATCGATTCGGAATCGGGCAGGAAAATGATCTCCAGGCATAAAGCTGTCACCAAAACCCTTGGCTGGCCAGGCCCCCCAGAGGCGCACGGAATCAATCGTCTGCGACGATTGCAAATCAATCTGGACCCATTTCTCGTCTGTTGGAGAATTGCCATCAAGGCTTCGGTAGCCGAAATGTGTCGTCGTTGTCGGAAGCGACACCACCGGGCTCACATACTTTGCCTGCCAATCCTCCCTGTTCAACAACCCGACCCGCCACCACGCAGGCTCACTCCACGGCGAAACCTGGTTTTCGCAATTCCAAGAGCGCACCTTCCACCAACATTTGACACGGCTATTTAACTGGGCTCCCGCATAAATAATGTTGAGGGTCTCGTCGGAAGTCACTTTCCCGCTGTCCCACATATCTCCCTTGTCGTCCCTCAGAAGCTCCTCCGAGCTCGCGACAAGGATCTGATACGCAGTCTGCTTGTCACCCCGTTGCCCGGATTGCAGGTTCCAGGATAGCCGAGGCTCCACAGTGCCAATGGACAACGGGTTTTCTAGATACTCACATCGCGGATGATTATCGGTCATGATATTGTTGTTATTCATAATATTGCTTGTCTGTTGGTATTTTCTGGTGGGAAAACTATTTTGAACCGATTTGCAAAGCCTGATACCTCATCAATTTAAGCTGATCCGGCTTGGCTCCTCCGACGTCAAATACGACCAGGGTATTAGCTCCATCTTTCAGCCAGCATTCCGGCATATAGAGCGGAACTTTTTGCGGGCATTCGCCCAGATTGTGACCATTAAGCCAGACATGCCCAGATTTTAGCCCATCCGTGCTCAAGCCAACCGTCTCCCAGCTCTTGGCATGGTATTCGAAGGTCGTCTTCCAAAGCGTAGGGAGTCCAAACTGCGGGGCCCCCACTTTCGACCATGGCTTCTTAATAAAAGCATCCCAGTTGGTAACCCTCCCGACAATCGCTGTTTCATGCAGGTCTTCCAAGCCACCTCGGAATTTCCAGAGGGTAGGTTCCCGAGCTGCCCAGACATCCATTTTAAGCCGGATCCAGCGAGCGGGGCGAACTCCGGTGACTTCAATCGCAACAGAGTTCCGGCCATTTCTGAGAAACTTAGAAATATCCATCGGGTTGAGATGGCTTTTATTGGCGATGACCGGCTTGCCGTTGATGAAGATGCGCCCTTTGGTAGAATTGGACTCATTGAGTTGGGGAAAGGTGGCGAAGGCGAACTTAGGCGCTACCGGGATTTCGAAGGATCCCCTGAACCAATAAATATCATTTTCCAGCTTGATCTCATTATTGGCTGCAACGGGCGACACCGCCTCCCATGTCTGGTCATTGAAATCCGGCTGAGCAAGGCTATCGTCTTTGGAGTTCGCGACAAACTGCTTCCAGTCCGTGACCGTCGCGATTGGTTTGTCATCTGTGGTAGTCGGCCCCCAAATCCCTCTCGCTGCATCGGTTCCGACTGGCCCGAGGAAATTATACAATTTTGGACGGGGGCCAATCTTCGCAAAAATGGCTAGGTGATTATCGCCAACTTTCAGGGGCAGCTTTTTGAGATCTGCGGGCTCGCCATTAAGAAATGCGTAAAAACTGCCCTCCTGGCCCATAAACCGCAAATGAACCGGTCCGGCAGCCTCCGCATGAAGAACCGTACGATACCATCCGTAACGGTTTTGAAAGCTATCGTAGGATTCCATCGCTTGGGGGTCTTTGGACTCCAGCCATTTGGAGTCTGGGTAATTTTCATTGCGTTCAGAAGATGCGCCCCGCCACTCCCAGTTGGTCAACGCGGGGAGCGGGTTGGAATCGAGCTTTCCCGTGACCGACTCTGACTGCCCTGTTGCAGAATAGACAGTGATCTTTCCACCTTCCGGCGGAAGGAGAGGGGATCCATCTTCCCGGATAAATGAAGCTCCAACGATGAGCTTCTCATTCGCCAGCCATGTCCGATCCGCTAGGGACGTGTTCATGACGAGAAGTTGGACCTGCTTTCCGTCGCCGGAATCAATAGCAATTTCCTGCACCGTATCGTCTTTGGGATAGGTCATCGAAAACTTGAGCGGCGCATTGCCGGGATTTTTTCGACGCAATGTGATCTCTCCATACTCTCCTGGATTGCCGTAGCAGACCCAGATTTCTTTATTTCCAAAGGGATGGCGGAGAAGGATATTGGTGCAGATCGATTCGAAGCTGGCGGCAGGGGTCCACGGAAGATTGAATATTGCCGTGCGAATCTCATGAGGATGAAGTAACAGGCTCCCATCGCGAGGGAATTCTCCTAGGTCTTTGACCTTCAGCCTCGTGGTCACATCGATTTTGCCGGGCGCCGCCTCCTCTTTATATGCGCCTGCTGTCGGAGCGATTTGAGCGGCAGGATCTTTCCTCTTGCTGCCTTGGGAAAAGTTGTCAACAAAGACAGCCGTGCCATTCGGACCTCCCCGGCTGATGACCCTAACGCCTGGAGTCGTGCTTTCAGCGAAGTCGGGCAGATTGGTGCTGGCAGTCAACAGCGAAGAAAACGATTGGGCAAACGAAGCGGCCCTTCTTGCGGGCGCATACAGGTTGTGAAACTGACCGGCTTCTCCGATCGGCGCAGAATAATCGTATGTCGTCTCGAGGGAATCGCCGGAGTAGCCGAAGTTCGTCCCTCCGTGAACGACGTAATAATCGTAGCCGGCGCCGCCGAATGCGATGATCTTCCACGTGCCGCGCACCTTTTCCTGGAGCATGACGTCGGCCATATCGCCATACCTTCCGATCCACCCAGTCCAGAATTCCGTAGAGTACCAAGGAGAATTTCCCATCTTGAAAACCGCTTCTCCAGACGGATCGCTGCCGTGATGAAGCCCTGAGAAAAATAACGGAACTTCCAACCCGTTAGCCCGTGCTTTTTCATACAGGTGTACTAAATAGGGAAAGGGATCGGTTCCCCAGCCGAGGCCGTGCTCATTCTCAAGTTGGACCATGATCACGTTGCCTCCCTTGTGAATCTGATGCTTGGCCACGATCTCCTCGATCTTGGCAAGATGTGCGTCGGCAAACTTATTATATTGGTCATCCATGTCGCGGACGGCCATGTCTTTTTTAATCGTCAGCCATGCGGGAAACCCGCCGTGTTCCCATTCGGCGCAGGAGTATGGGCCTACGCGCACGATCGCATACATGCCCATCTCCTGAATCAGGCTCAGCCACGCATCCAGATCCAAGTTGTCGGTGAAGTCCCACTGGCCTTCTTTCGGCTGATGGGCGTTCCAGAAGACATACATTTGAACGGTGTTAAACCCCATCTGCTTCACTCTCCACAACCGGTCCCTCCAGAGCTCACGAGGAATTCGGGCGTAATGCATCTCACCGGCTGTGATGAATGTCGGCTTGCCGTCGATTAAAAAGTAACCGTCCTTCCAATTGATTTTTTCCTGCGCAGCTCCGATGGCAGGAAAGATTTCGTTGTTGGCGATCGCGCGCGATTGCAGCGATAGAAATGCCAAAGCCGTAAAGCAAATGCCAACAAGGCACCCGGAACGAGTGATTGTTGAGGTCATCAATGTTGACAAAAACTTCCCGATGCCATGTGCAACAGAGGAAGTCGAGAAAAGTGAGTTATTATTCATAGAGGGTGTGTTTACAGCTCGAATTCGAAATTATAAGTTCCCGGGCCTGCCAGAACTTTTCCGTCGGCCTCGACAGAAATTCCGGAAGTCGAAGCCAGGCCTGGCACCGGCTTGGATGTGGGGAAGACGATCTCTGCTTCCGTATTGCAAGGGACTTCGAATTCCCAAGCCATTCGTTCCCCTCCCTCGGTCAATTTCCAAGATGAGCGGATCCAGCCGTAGGGCGACTTGAAGCTTGCTTTTGCATCGGTCAGCGAGCCTCCCGGCAAGGGAGCCAGCTTGAACCGCTTGAAGGCCCGGGACGTCGGTGAATCCGAACAGGGGACGATCCCGCACACGCCTTCAAAAAGCCAGCTGACTGCGACACCCGTCCAGTAGTGGTTGAATGAGTTCATCTGAACCTCTTTGCAAAAGCCCTTCTCCTCGGTCCAAGAGTCGTAATGTTCCCACATCGTGGTTGCGCCTTGCGTCACGGGATAAATCCAGCTCGGAAATGTCGTCTGCTCAAGAAGCTTGTAGGCGACGTCCTGGCGTCCGACCTTGCTCAATGTCTCCAGCAGGAAAGGCAGGCCGATGAGGCCGCAACTGAAATGGCCGTCCCTGGTTTCCAGGATGTCCGAGACCAGGAAATCAATCGTCTTCTGGCGTGCGTTGGCTGGCGTCAGGCCGAAATGCAACGAGAGCACGGCCGCCGTCTGCGTCTTTTCCAGGAGGTCGCCTTCGGGAGAGAAAAACGTTTTGCCGTAGGCTTCCTTGACCGCCTCAAAAAGCGCCATGCGCTTTGCCGCCTCGTCGTCGTAGCCGAGGAGCGCAGCCACCTTGGCGAAGAGCTTGTTCGATTCGGCCAGGTAGGCGGTTGAAAGCAGCTTGTGGTCGGTCTCCGCATTGACGTGGAGATGGTCGCCATGGACGGCGTAATCAACAATCAATGAGCCGCCGGAGCGCCGGATTTGAGCATCGAGCCAGCGGCCGATATTGTGGAAATATTTCCTCGCGAGCTGAAGGTCGCCGTATTTGCGGAACATCTGCCAGGGACAGACCAGGCCGGCCTCGCTCCAGCCGGTGCCGCCCTTGAATCCGACTCCGAGCTTGTAGTAGGGGTCGGGCGCATAGCTCGGGTAGAAGTCGTCGCGCATGCTCGTGTTCAAGTCCTCGATATACTTGGTGAGGAATGCGGAACAATCCATGAGATAGGTGGCGGAGTTGGCAAACATTTGCCAGTCGCCGGTCCAGCCCAGGCGTTCGTCGCGTGACGGACCATCGCACGGCACGTCGAGGCAACTGCTGCGCTGGCTCCAGACGATATTTTTGAAAAGTTTGTTCAAAAGCGGATTGGAACACTCGAATTGCCCGGTCTCTTCCATATCCGAGTGGATGACTTGAGCGGAAATCATCTCTTCGGTGAGTTCCCCCGGCCAGCCGGAGATTTCCAGATAGCGGAAGCCGTAGTAGGTGAAGCGCGGTTCGTAAACCTCGACGGCGTTGGTTCCGGTGCTATAGAGCGTGGTCGCCGCGGCGGAACGAAGCGTCTTCGTATAGATCGTGCCGTCCGGCTCTAATATCTCGCCATGCCGGATGACGATGACCGAGCCTTTCCGCGTGTTTTCCAGGCGGATGCGCTCGCGCCCCGCGAAGTTCTGTCCGAAATCAACGAGATAAGAGCCGGAGGGGCGTTTGACGATCGAAACCGGCTTCAATGCGGCCATGCGCCGGATCGCCGCCCCGCTGTGCCAAACGAGCTTCGCGCCGACCGAGTCACATTTTTCAGCATAGACATTATTGCAGGGCAGGAGCTTCGAGGCCCAGCCCCGGTCCTCGTCTTCGCGCCACGCTTCGTAGGTCTCGCCCATGTAGATGTCGCTCATGCGCACGGGCGTGTCGTAGGAGAAGGTCCACACGGCATCGGTCTTGAAGACGCTCTTGGTGCCGTCTTCGTAAAAGACGTGCATCTCAGCAATGAACATTGGGCACTCGCCGTATGTCGCCTTGCCTTTGCTGAAAAAACGCGAGATGCGGCCGGCATACCATCCCTCGCCAAGCTCGGCGGAGATCAACGCGGACGCCTTGCCTTCCAACATCGGGCCGACGTCGAACGCCTGGTATTGGACGCGGACGTGATAGTCGGTCCAGCCGGGCAAGAAGCAATCGTCGGACACCTTCATTCCGTTCACATACGCTTCGTAAAGCCCGAGTGCGCTCGCGTAGAGCCTCGCTTTCCGGATTTTTTTCGGCTCGACCTTGAACTCCTGCGCGAAACGCGTAGTAGATCTCTGGTTTTCCATCCCGGTGTAAAAATGGATCCAGGACGCCTCCCAATCCGCGCCCAGGAAGCCGGTCTCGAAGAATGCCTCCTCCTGGCTCCAGTTGCTTTCGACGCCATTCTCGTCCTTGACCTGGACTTTCCAGTCATAACGGGTGAACGGCATGAAAGTATTGCCCTTATAGCTGATTTGAATGGTTTCTCCGGATGGGATAAAATCGCTGTCCCATACCTCATCGCCGGTTTCGGAAACGACACGAATTCGGCACGCGCTCTGACGGGCAGAGTCGCCGGTCAATTCATAGGAGAATCGCGGAGCGCGCTCATCCATCCCGAGGGGATTCTTTTGGTATTCGATGCGAAGGTTTGAAATCGTCAGCATATTATTCCCTCCAGGGATTTGGCAAAAGCGACGACTGCTCGGCATGGGGCAGCGCCATCCGCAGGAAAAATCCGCATGCCTTGCCTCCATTCAGTGCCATCATAATCGTTATCGTTGATCTTCCGGCCGACAGTTTTGCCGGGAACCGAAATTCGTCGCGCTCGGCCGGGTTGATCCCCGCGAGGTCGTGATGAATTTCCTTTTCTCCTATCCACAGTCGGATCGGCCCGTCATATCCCAGCCGAATTTCGACAGCCATCGCTTCCGCGGAGTCAACATGGCCAAAAAATACGGCGTGCCCGGTTTTCCCCTGCCACTCCGGATGCATGTTCACGAAGTCGAAAGCAAACGCTCTTTCTGTTGTCGGACCTCCGGCATCTGTCGGCCGCGACATTTCGGCGATCCCTTCGCCTGGTAGGACTGGAGTTGTTTTCCAGCGCATAAAGAAGTCGGTGGCCGGAACGGGAGTCGGACATTTTCCGGTGAATGGAAGCGGCTTGAAATACGGGACTGCACGCAAAAGTTTAGGTTCCCCGCCGGAGAGGCCATAGACTTCGTTTGGAGCAACGGTTATTTCCCAATGTCCGATGCCGGCGCGAAGGGTGATGCGACGTGTTTCCGTGTCGATGCCGACAATTTCGGAAATGTCGCCGTCCATGTCGGTTACGATCCGCACGCCGGCGGTGCAGGAAAAGATTTCTTTTCCGTTGATCGTGCAGGTGAATGTCTCGCCGTCATTTCGTAAGGCCAACGATTTGTCGCCAATGTTCTGGATGTATTCCGACTTGCCGCTGTCGGTCAATCCCGACCAGAAAATCCGTCCGCGTTCGATATGGATGCCGAAAAAGCGGGCAACATACTCCAGGAAGGACAAGGTCATCACGCTGTTCCCGTCCTGCTGTTTGTTGCCCTGGATGGGATTTTCAATATCAAAAGGATCAAACTGAATGGTGAACATGCCGGCGTTTTTAATGGTTTGCAGCATTTTCCGGCCGAGCAACGTCAACTCAGCATAATGCCCATAATTTTCAAAGGCGCGGATCGCCCGTTGAAAGGTCAAACAGTGGGCCTGTCCGTTCCAGTCGTTGCCGGGAATGTTCCGAAATATCGGATCGTTGGCGGCGATCGACGGAAACGGCACGGGAGTCCAGAACTCAGTCGGATTGAGCAGGTGTCGCTTAATGAATTCGTCAGCCATATCCTGGCTGAACACGCCAAAATGCATGCATCGCAGATTGTTGTGAATCAGCGTGTCCATGAACTTATTGTCGCGATCCCTGTCGAATGCTGCGCTTTTTTCCGGACGCCAAAGGTGTTTGGTTAAGGCGTGCCGCACTTCCTCTGCCCGCTCGCGCCAGTAGTCCGATTTGCCGTCCTGAAGCTCGTCCGAGATCAGCGCGCGGGTCATTCGATTGTCAAAGGAATAGGCCATCATGTCCATGGAGCGGAAAGGAAGGATGACCTTTTCTTTCGCCTGCCGCCTTGAAAACGTATATCTCTGCCGGTCCCGCGGGTCGGCGGCGTTCGGCGTGTGTTCCCCAGTCGGCGGATAGTCGTGCGGCCAGCGGTCCGGCCCCCCGCCGAAGCGAATGCACCCGTCTTCGCCGGTGTCATGGACACACCAGGATTGCAGAATCCCTTCGTTGTCCGGATCGCGCGTGCGCCAGAGATAGGCGTCGAATTGTTCAAGGCAATCCGCAACCAGTTTCAAGTATCCGTCTGGTTTGCCGGCACGAAAATACATCTCATAGGCGGCGTGCGGCAAAAAGTTGCCACTGAGTTGGCCGAAATCGACCAGAAGTCCTTGCGACACCCAATCGGGAGAGACATACATCGTGAACGGGGAATCGAGCCAATCCTGCAAGGTGGCTTCGGCCACGGGAACAACCGCTCCTGACCTGCGACCGTCCGCGCCAAGTTCCAGCATTCCGTTTCCAAGTATTTTCCGGGCGACAGAAAATATCACCCCCGGCAAACGTCCGTCTCCGCGCTGCGTCATCAGGAAGAACAAAACGCTATTGAGCGCCGCGCGCAGGTTACGATTGGCATACATTTCGCCGCACGGTGCGCCTTCAAGATAGATTCCGCTGTAACCGCCGCCGCAAACCATGGCGGTCATGGAAGGAGTGAATTGCACGACGTTCGCCGCAGCCATTGCCTCCGCCCTGGCGACCAGCTTTTCCAGTTCTTTGTCCGCACAAGTAAAGGCAACGGATGTTTCCGGCAATGCCATGGACGAGATATTCGTGACCAGCTCGGTTGTGAGCTCATTTTCTGTATGTTGTATCATTTTGGTATAATAGATGTCATAGCCCTGATTGGTTGAGATCGCCTTCCAATGCTATTTGGGGGATTGGATGGAATAGGGGGCTTCGATGCGTCCGAGTGGCTTCCCCTTATCCAGGAAGTCGCAGAGCGCCTGCGCAGCCGCCAGGCCGATCTCGTAGGTCGGATGGCAGTGAACGCCCGCGACGTTCGCTCTCGGATACGCAGACCGGAATCCGGCAAGATAGTCACCGACGTAATCGACCAACAAAACGATGTCCCCTCCCCGCTCGTGCTTGTCGAGGATCTCGAAAACTCTGCGCATGTTCTCCAAGCCGCCATGCACGAGCGCAGAATCGATTTC